>OGSI01000014.1_pt1 | contig 146722 bp, 130 predicted proteins | sample 1573831 | NCBI WGS metagenome assembly OGSI01 (sample SAMN03295854, study PRJEB24534) | human gut metagenome | isolation source: fecal sample 4 from infant 8 | host: Homo sapiens | place: USA: Pittsburgh, PA | collected 2014-07 | reverse complement strand
TGCGGTTTAAACCGAAGGATTGAACCTTGTACCCGTACGCGCTAGCATGAACCTTTCCGTTTATGGAGCGCGTATGGGTCTGTTTCATCGTATAAAAACATCGTTTCGCGCCCTTTTCCCTCGCCGTTACGCCTGGCCCGGTCTGGATATCTCGCTTCCCGGCGGGCAACACCTGCACCTGGTCGGCAGTATCCATATGGGCACGCAGGGTATGTCACCTCTGCCGCCCGGTCTGATAAAGCGCCTGAAGCGCGCCGACGCGCTGGTCGTCGAGGCGGACATCTCGGGCCATGAGTCACCGTTTGCCGGGCTTGAAAGCGATCTCCCGCTGGCGGAACGTCTGAATGAGGCCCAGCTCGCGGAACTGACGCGCGTCGCCGAGGAAACCGGCGTATCGCTCTCCATGATTGACACCCTGCCACTGTGGCAAATCGCAATGGTATTACAGGCCACGCAGGCCCAGCGTCTGGGGCTGCGGGGTGATTACGGCATTGATTACCAGCTGCTGAACGTGGCGCGTGCCCACCGTATGCCGATCATCGAACTGGAAGGTACGGACAGCCAGATTGCGCTCCTGCGAGAGCTTCCCGACGACGGTCTGATGCTGCTGGATGATACCCTCACCCACTGGCACACCAACGCACGCCTGCTGCAGACCATGATTGGCTGGTGGCTGGATGCGCCGCCTGCGGACGGCAGGCTGGCGCTACCGTCGACGTTCAGTGAATCGCTGTATGATGTGCTGATGAATGCGCGTAACAAAGCCTGGCGAGAGACGCTGCATGCTCTGCCTGCGGGGGAATACGTGGTGGCGGTTGGGGCGTTACATTTATACGGCGAAGGGAATTTGCCGTCGTTGCTGAAATAAAAAAATGGCCAATATCTCTATTGGCCCGTCAAAGAGGAATTTCATCGTTTTTATTATACCGAAGTGACCTTCGGCTGAGCCGATTGTCGCTCAAAGTGACCATCACTGCCAACACTATTGCGCAAGATGGTGCTATTTTTTAGACAAACGTCAGGCGTATGCTGGCTGCATGAATTGTCTGTCGTAAGAAGGATAGCTATGACTCCCGCCGTTAAATTACTTGAAAAAAACAACATTTCTTTCCGGATCCACACCTACGATCACGATCCGAATGAAACCAACTTTGGTGATGAAGTGGTGCGTAAGCTGGGGCTGAACGCGGACCAGGTCTATAAAACACTGCTGGTGGCGGTGAATGGCGATATGAAGCATCTCGCCGTGGCGGTGACTCCCGTGGCGGGACAGCTGGATCTGAAGAAGGTCGCTAAAGCGCTGGGGGCGAAGAAGGTGGATATGGCGGATCCGATGGTGGCGCAGCGCACCACGGGCTACCTGGTGGGCGGGATCAGTCCGCTCGGACAGAAAAAACGCCTGCCGACGCTGATCGATGCCCCTTCACAGGAATTTGACACCATCTTTATATCTGGTGGCAAACGCGGGCTGGACATTGAGCTGGCGGCGGGCGATCTGGCGAAAATGCTGGACGCGAAGTTTGCGGATATTGCGCGACGGGATTGAGAAAATTGCCCGGTGGCGCTGCGCTTACCGGGCCTACGATTCGAATGTAGGCCGGGTAAGGCGAAGCCGCCACCCGGCAACACAACCGCACTACTGCCAGCTCACCTCGCCTTTCGGCTCATACGCATTCACGTCAATCGGCGAATTCTGCTCGATATACTGCTTCAGCACTTCTGCATCGATAAAGCCGGTGTTCACGTAGCCCGGTTTATTATCAATATGCGGATAGCCGTCGCCGCCGGTAGCGTTAAAGCTTAACGTCGCCAGACGGTAGGTTTTCGCCGGGTCAACCGGTTCGCCTTTGATCTTCAGGTCGTTAAGCTTGCCGTCTTTCGCTACGAAGCTCACGTTGGCAAACTGCGGATAGGCTCCGGAATCCGGCTTCATCTGCGCCACGGCGGTCAGGTAGTCAATGACCTCTTTCCCGCTCATGTCGGCATAAACCACCACGTTACCGAACGGCTGCACCTTCAGAACGTCTTTATAGGTGATGTTTCCACCTTCGATGGAATCACGAATGCCACCGCCGCTCATCACGCCAAAATCAGCCCCGGTGCGCGCCATTTGCGCCGCCAGCACCAGGTGGCCCATGTTGGTCTGCACGAAGCGAACTTTGCTGCGGTCCCCCTCCAGACGACCGTTCAGCGTGCCGATTTTCACATCCAGCTGCGCCTTGCCTTTGTTCTGGAACGGCGTCAGCAGGGAGAGCATCTGCTGGTTTTCTGGAATCTCTGGGGTGTAAAGTACGCGCTCGCTTTTCCCGTCCGGGTAGGTGACCTTCTTCTTCAGGTTGACCGGAATGAGCTGATAGTGCACCAGCTTCATCTCGCCGTTACGGAACTCGAAGTCCGCCCGGCCTACGTATTTCCCCCACTCGTGCGCCTGCACAATCCAGATACCGTTCTGACGATCTGGCGCACACGGCGTGCCCGGCACGTAGTCCACCTGCTTTTTATTCTCGGATGCCATGCAGACCGGATCCTGTGAGTGACCACCCACAATCATCGCCAGCGAGCCCGCCGGCAGGCTGCGCGCCATCTCCACGTCGCCCGGCGCATTGGAGCCGTGCTCACCGTTGTCGTAGTGCCCCATGTGGGTGGTGGCGATAATCACGTCCGGCTTTTCGTTTTGCTGCAGCTCCTGAATCACCAGCTTCGCTTCGTCTGCCGGTTTGCGGAATTCGATATCGGTGAAGAACTCTGGGTTGCCAATTTTCGCCGTGTCGTCGGTGGTTAGGCCGATGACCGCGATCTTCAGATCCTGACGCTTAAACAGCGCCCACGGCTTGAACAGGCGTTCGCCGGTGCTTTTCTGGTAAATGTTGGCAGAGAGGAACGGGAATTTGGCCCACTTCTCCTGCTGACGCAGCACGCTCAGCGGATTATCAAACTCATGGTTACCGACGGCCATCGCGTCGTAGCCAATCAGGTTCATGCCGCGGAAATCGGGCTCGGCGTCCTGCAGGTCGGATTCCGGCACGCCGGTATTGATATCGCCGCCTGAGAGCAACAGCACGCTGCCACCCTGGGCCGCCACCTCTTTACGTATTCCATCCACCAGCGTTTTTTGTGCCGACAGGCCATATTCGCCGTATTCACTGCGCCAGAAATGGCCGTGGTGGTCGTTGGTATGCAGAATGGTGATTTTATAGGTTTTGTCTTTTTCATACGCCTGCACGGGCAGGCTTACCAGCCCCCACGCCGCGATGAGCGCCAGCGCGACGCCCCGCTTCATTAACTTCATCTTCTCTCTCCCTGACCAATAGACAAAGGCAGAAATTACAGTGACTAATAAGAATAGACAAATAAGTTTTCAGAATTGCGACTTTCTTCAAATGTCCCGGGCGGGTATGTTAGTCGGATAATAATTACACCCTGCATCGCTAATAACTCAAGACGTGGTAATTCTCTCTATGGCAATCAGTGAATCAACTCAGCCCGTTCCGGGTGCGCCGACGTCGCGCACCTCCTTTAAAGTCTTAGGCGCAATCAGTCTCTCGCACCTGCTCAACGATATGATCCAGTCGTTGATTCTGGCAATTTACCCGCTGCTGCAGTCCGAATTTTCGTTAACCTTTGTGCAGATTGGGATGATCACCCTGACCTTCCAGCTGGCTTCCTCGCTGCTGCAGCCGGTGGTGGGCTACTGGACGGATAAATATCCTATGCCGTGGTCGCTGCCCATAGGCATGTGCTTTACCCTAAGCGGGCTGGTGCTGCTGGCCATGGCCGGCAGTTTTGAAGCCGTGCTGATTGCCGCCGCGCTGGTGGGAACCGGTTCATCGGTGTTCCATCCGGAATCGTCCCGCGTGGCGCGTATGGCGTCCGGCGGTCGTCATGGCCTGGCGCAGTCCCTGTTCCAGGTAGGCGGTAACTTTGGCAGTTCCCTCGGCCCGCTGCTGGCCGCGGTTATTATTGCCCCTTACGGTAAAGGCAACGTGGCGTGGTTTGTGCTGGCCGCGCTGCTGGCGATTATCGTGCTGGCGCAGATCAGCCGCTGGTATGCCGCTCAGCATCGGGTGAATAAAGGAAAACCTAAAGCGAAGGTTATCAATCCCCTGCCGCGCAATAAGGTTATCCTGGCGGTTGCCGTCCTGCTGGTGCTGATTTTCTCGAAATACTTCTATATGGCGAGCATTAGCAGCTATTACACCTTTTATCTGATGCAAAAATTCGGATTATCGGTACAAAACGCGCAGATCCACCTGTTTGCCTTCCTGTTCGCGGTGGCCGCAGGGACGGTCATTGGCGGGCCGGTGGGCGATAAGATTGGCCGTAAATATGTCATTTGGGGCTCTATCCTCGGCGTAGCGCCTTTTACCCTCATTTTGCCGTACGCCAGCCTTGAATGGACGGGGATTTTGACCGTGATTATTGGTTTTATTCTCGCCTCCGCGTTTTCCGCCATTCTGGTTTATGCCCAGGAGCTGCTGCCTGGACGTATCGGTATGGTTTCCGGACTGTTTTTCGGTTTCGCCTTCGGCATGGGCGGGCTGGGTGCAGCGGTGTTAGGGATGGTTGCGGATCACACCAGCATCTTCCTGGTTTATAAAATCTGCGCTTTCCTGCCACTTCTTGGCATGTTGACCATATTCCTGCCTGATAACCGCCATAAAGCGTGAATTACGGGTAGCTAAACTTATGCTTTAGCTACCTGATACCCTTATACCATAAGGGTTTCCTCTTCATCCCCGCGCTGAATTTATCAAAATGCGCTTTTTTACGTGCATATTGCTGTTTTATTCAAACTTCAACAATTATTCATAAACATAAGGGTAAAAATTGTCATAAACTATTACCTGGTTTTTTGGTATTCACGCCAAAAATGGAACACTCACCACGAAAGGAGACGGAATGCACCACGCCACACCGCTTATCACCACCATTGTTGGTGGACTTGTGCTCGCTTTTATTCTCGGCATGATTGCCAATAAGCTGCGTATTTCTCCTCTTGTCGGCTATCTGCTGGCAGGTGTGCTGGCGGGACCGTTTACGCCAGGTTTTGTTGCGGATACCAAACTGGCCCCTGAGCTGGCGGAATTGGGCGTGATTCTGCTGATGTTCGGCGTCGGCCTGCACTTCTCCCTGAAGGATTTGATGGCGGTAAAGTCGATTGCCATACCGGGAGCGATCGCCCAGATAGGGGTGGCGACGCTGCTTGGGATGGCGCTTTCGGCCGTGCTGGGCTGGTCGCTGATGACCGGTATCGTATTTGGGCTGTGTCTTTCAACCGCCAGTACCGTGGTGCTGCTGCGCGCGCTTGAGGAGAGACAGCTGATAGACAGCCAGCGCGGACAGATCGCAATAGGCTGGCTGATTGTGGAAGATCTGGTGATGGTCCTGACGCTGGTGCTGCTGCCCGCCGTCGCCGGCATGATGGAAAAAGACAATATCGGCTTCGCCTCGCTGGCGCTGGATATGAGCATCACCATCGGGAAGGTGGTGGCGTTTATCGCCATCATGATGCTGGTGGGTCGCCGTCTGGTGCCGTGGATCATGTCCCGCAGCGCGGCGACCGGATCCCGCGAGCTGTTTACCCTCTCCGTGCTGGCGCTGGCGCTCGGTATCGCCTTTGGCGCCGTTGAGCTGTTTGACGTCTCCTTCGCGCTGGGCGCGTTCTTTGCCGGGATGGTGCTGAACGAATCCGAGCTGAGCCACCGCGCCGCACACGACACCCTGCCGCTGCGCGACGCCTTTGCCGTGCTGTTCTTCGTCTCCGTCGGGATGCTGTTTGACCCGCTTATTCTGATCCAGCAGCCGCTGGCCGTGCTGGGCACGCTGGCGATCATTATCTTTGGTAAGTCGCTCGCCGCCTTCTTCCTGGTGCGGATGTTCGGCCACTCTCCGCGGACGGCGCTGACCATTGCCGCCAGCCTGGCGCAGATTGGCGAGTTCGCCTTTATTCTGGCCGGTCTGGGCATGGCCCTGAACCTGCTGCCGCAGGCCGGACAAAACCTGGTGCTGGCGGGGGCGATCCTGTCAATTATGCTGAACCCGGTGCTGTTTGCCCTGCTGGAAAAATACCTCGATAAAACCGAAACGCTGGAAGAGCAGACGCTGGAAGAGGCCATCGAAGAAGAGAAGCAGATCCCGGTCGATATTTGCAATCACGCCCTGCTGGTCGGCTTTGGCCGCGTCGGCAGCCTGCTTGGCGAGAAGCTGATGGCGCAGGGCATTCCGCTGGTGGTAATTGAAACGTCACGCACCCGCGTTGACGAGCTGCGCGAGCGCGGTATTCGTGCGGTGCTGGGCAATGCGGCGAACGAAGAGATCATGGAGCTGGCGCATCTGGACTGCGCCCGCTGGCTGCTGCTGACCATTCCCAACGGCTATGAGGCGGGTGAGATTGTCGCCTCCGCGCGCGCGAAGTGTCCAAACATTGAGATTATCGCCCGGGCGCACTACGACGACGAGGTAGATTACATTACCGAGCGCGGTGCGGATAAGGTGGTGATGGGCGAGCGCGAGATTGCGAATACGATGCTGACGCTGCTGGAAAAACCGCCGGTTGAAGAGGCGGTGACGGGGTAGGTTTTGAGTGGCCTGATGCCCTCACCCTGGCCCTCTCCCACAGGGAGAGGGAACAAACACTAAAAACGGCAACCACAGGTTGCCGTTTTGCTTTTACCTGTCCCAGTACGCCTCTTCGAGGCTGTCTTCCCGTTCCGGCAGGCCACGCGTTAAGCGAGGTGAGTGCTGGTTCAGCACCTGATAGCTTACGCGGTTGGCGTACTTGCATACCTGCGCCAGCGACGAATAGGTCAGCCAGCTGAACTTGTGCTTGCTGGAATTTGGCACGTTGGTTTTGTGGTAGGCGTTAGCGGTGATGTCGTGCAGCAGCGCGGCCAGCGCGCCGTCGCCCGCGCCGTTGGTGTTCATGATCTTCTCCGGCCCGCCCATGTAAGGGGCGATGTGCGAGTAGATACGCAGCGGATTAACACAGTCTTTAAAACGCATGCCGCGGCTGAACTCGTACTGGTTGAACTCGGCAATCGCGCCGGGCAGCAGCGGATGCTGGGTTTTGCGTTTGCTCTCTTCTTCGGTGAAGCCAGCCATATACAGCCCAACCGGACCCGCGGTGCAGAGCACCAGATCCACCCAGTCCAGCGCTTTGTCAGACGCCAGCAGCGGATCGCTTTCACCGGTCAGCGCTTCGGCCTCCTCTTCGTTCATCGCCAGAATCGAGACGTGCTCTTTCAGGAACGCCTGCCACCATTCAGGATTATCGGCAATCACGAATTTGGTGCCCAGCGTCAGAACGACGGGCACGTCGTACTTCTTCGCGTACTCAATCGCCTTCATGGTCGCTTCCGGCATCGGCTCGCCCGGCTTGCAGCGCACCAGGTAGGAGGTCAGCACCAGCGCCGAGGCGCCCGCGATCACCTCTTCGGGAATGCTGTCCGCGCGCAGCTTGTTCATGTGGCCCGGGCTGATGGCAAAGGTACGCTCGCCGGATTCGCCGATCAGCGTAAAGCAGCGGCCAATCGGGCCGTCGACGCCCTGGAGATAGTTCAGATCGGTACGGCTGGAGGTGTTGCACAGGTAACGATAGGCGTAGCCACCGATTTCAATGTTGCTGCACATTACGCCGAGCAGGACAGAGCGGTCGTCCGCCAGCACGGAGTAGTTGTGCATGGTGTTTCCGATGGTGCCGCCGGCGAACTGATGGGTAATCAGGTTTTCGCGCACCAGCTCCTGGTACAGCGCTTCGGCAACGTCATCTTCAATCACCAGCGAGTGACCGGCGCTCAGACCGTAACGGGCGACAAACGCATCATCCACTTTCGCTTCAATGTCCACCAGCGTCTGGTCGATACCGACGACCCACGCCGCGCTGGTTTCATTTTCAGGCTGGATTTGCTGCAGGAGCGGATCGCGGGCATCCACGGGGAAGTAGTGTTTGGATTTGCGTTTACCGGGAAATTTCATGGTCTGAACTGTACGAAGAATATGGGCCGGGAATGGTAGCACAAACCCGGCCCGGAGTGCGATCAGCGACCGTTCGTTACCAGCGAGACCATCATGTCGATATGTTCAGGCGAGTCGTTAAGCGCCGGAATGTACTCGTACTTTTCGCCACCAGCCTCCAGGAAAAATTCCCGGTTTTGCACCGCGATCTCCTCCAGCGTCTCCAGACAGTCTGCCGAGAAGCCCGGCGACATCACCTGAATGTGCTTCACGCCCTTCTCACCCAGCATTTTGAGGGTTTCATCGGTGTATGGCGTCAGCCACGGCTCGCGGCCGAAGCGCGACTGGAAGGTCATCATCACCTTCTCCGGCGGCAGACCGAGGGCGGAAACCAGCTCGCGGGTGGTATCGCGGCAGCGCTGCGGGTAATCATCCCCTTCATTGGCGAAACGCTGCGGGATGCCGTGATAGGAGAGCAGCAGCAGATCCGGCTCGCCGTGTTTTTCAAACGACGCGCGCGCGCTGTTGGCGAGCGCCTTGATGTACAGCTCGTTATCCGCGTAGTCGCGAATAAAGGTTACGCCCGGAATGCGGCGGCGGGTCGCCAGAATGCGCGCCAGCTCGTCCCAGACGGCGGCCACCGTCGAGCAGGAGTACTGCGGGTAGAGCGCCAGCACGACGATATGGTCCACGCCCTGCGCCAGCAGCGAGTCCACCGCGCTTTCCAGTGACGGTTTGCCGTAGCTCATGCCGAGCGCGACGGGCATATCCGGCAGGCGGGCGGCCAGCGCCTTCTCCTGACGACGGCTGTAGACCATCAGCGGCGAGCCCTCTTCCATCCACACGGACTGATAGAGTTTGGCGACGCGCGGAGAACGGATCGGCAGAATGACGCCACGCAGCAGCGGCCACCACAGCAGTCGCGGAAAATCCACGACGCGCGTGTCGCTTAAAAATTGTCGCAGGTAGCGTTTTACCGCGTCTGATGTAGGTGCTTCTGGAGTGCCCAGATTGGCAAGCAGGATGCCGGTTTTCGCCTGACTCATTCACGCCTCTTAACCATTTGAATGGTTGTCAATTGTAGCGGAAATGCGTTTAAACGAAACCCATTGCTGTAATAGGTAAGATGAGAATTTTTCTCACCCGGTGGCCCGGGTGAGAGAGATGCGATTAGCCGAGGATTTTTTCCAGCTCAGCACGCACGTCAGCCACGGCTTTGGTGCCGTCAACTTTGGCGTATTTGGTGTTGCCCGCCTGCGCTTCTTTGGTGTAGTAGCCGATCAGCGGCGCAGTCATCTGATGGTATTCCACCAGGCGCTTACGCACGGTCTCTTCCTGATCGTCTTTACGGGTGGTCAGCTCTTCGCCGGTCACGTCGTCTTTGCCTTCAACCTTAGGTGGGTTGAATTTGATGTGGTAAACGCGGCCAGAGGCAGCGTGTACGCGACGGCCAACGATACGGTCAACGATCAGCTCGTCCGGTACGTCGAACTCCAGAACGTAGTCCACGTTGATGCCCGCTTCCTTCATGGCGTCAGCCTGAGGAATGGTGCGTGGGAAGCCGTCCAGCAGGAAACCGTTACGGCAGTCTTCCTGAGCAATGCGCTCTTTGACCAGAGCAATTACCAGCTCGTCGGTCACCAGCTTGCCTGCGTCCATGATGTCTTTCGCCTGTTTACCCAGCTCGGAGCCAGATTTAACAGCGGCGCGCAGCATATCACCGGTGGAGATTTGCGGAATACCGTATTTCTCCATGATGAACTGAGCCTGAGTTCCTTTACCCGCGCCCGGAGCGCCAAGCAGAATAATACGCATTGCGAAAATCCCCTCAAAAGTCGTTTCAATTTTTCAAAAGCGCTAAACAATACCACCAGAACGGGCATCGCTCAAGGAAGGCAGGAAGGCTGAAACGGTTAATGGGGGGAGATAATTTGGGATAGTGCGGTCTGGTGCCCTCACCCTGGCCCTCTCCCTCGGGGAGAGGGAGAAGACCAGGAGAGGCGTGGTCAGTTATGCCAGCAGCAGCGCATTCACACGTTTAATGAAGAGGTTAGGATCTTCCAGCGTGCCGCGTTCGGCCAGCAGGGACTGATCCAGCAGGAGTTCAACCCACTCGGCAAAGCGGGCGTCGTCCTGGGTATCCGCCGCGCGTTTCACCAGCGGGTGATCCGGATTAAGCTCAAAGATATATTTCACTTCCGGTACCGCCTGGCCCGCCGCGGCGAACAGCTTCGCCATCTGGGTGCTCATTTCGTCGGCATCGGTGGTGACAATGGCCGGAGTGTCGGTCAGACGGTGAGTGAAACGCACCTCTTTCACGCGGTCGCCCAGCAGGGTTTTCACGCGCTCAACGAACGGCTCCAGCGCCTTCTCGGCTTCTTTCGCATTTTCATCCACTTCATCTGCCAGCTTGTCGATGGACTCATCGGCTTTGGCAACGGACTGGAACGCCTTACCGTCGAACTCGGTCAGGTAGTTCATCATCCACTCGTCGATGCGGTCGGAAAGCAGCAGCACTTCGATGCCTTTCTTACGCAGCAGCTCCAGGTGCGGGCTGCTCTTCGCCGCGGCGTAGCTGTCGGCGGTGATGTAGTAGATCTTCTCCTGCCCTTCTTTCATGCGGGAGATGTACTCTTCCAGCGACACGGTCTGTGCGGAGGAGTCGGTGTGCGTAGAAGCAAAGCGCAGCAGTTTGGCGATGGTTTCAACGTTCGCCATGTCTTCAGCCGGGCCTTCTTTCAGCACCAGACCGAACTGTTTCCAGAAGGTCTGATATTTTTCCGCATCGTCTTTCGCCAGTTTTTCCAGCATCTGCAGCGCACGCTTGGTCAGGGCGTTGCGCAGGTTACGGGTGACGGTGCTGTCCTGCAGAATTTCGCGGGAGACGTTCAGCGGCAGATCGTTGGAATCGATCAGGCCGCGCACAAAGCGCAGATAGTTCGGCATGAACTGCTCGGCGTCGTCCATGATGAACACGCGCTGCACGTACAGCTTCAGGCCATGCTTGTGATCGCGGTTCCACATGTCCCACGGCGCCTGTGCCGGGATATACAGCAGGCTGGTGTACTCCTGCTTCCCTTCCACACGGTTGTGGCTCCAGGTCAGCGGGTCGGTAAAGTCGTGGGCGATGTGCTTATAAAACTCGTTGTACTCGTCGTCTTTGATTTCAGCCTTGTTACGCGTCCACAGCGCCTGCGCCTTGTTGATTTTCTCCCAGGAAACCACGGTTTCACCGTCTTTCTCTTCCTGTTTTTCAATCTCGACCGGCAGGGCGATGTGGTCGGAATATTTGCTGATGATGGAGCGTACGCGCCAGTCGTTCAGGAAATCATCTTCACCTTCGCGCAGGTGGAGGGTGATTTCGGTGCCGCGATCCGCTTTGGTGATGTCATCAACGGTGTATTCGCCTTCCCCTTTGGATTCCCACAGCACGCCGTTCTCGGCGCTGTCGCCCGCCGCGCGGGTGCGCACGGTGACTTTGTCCGCCACGATGAACGCCGAGTAGAAACCGACGCCGAACTGGCCGATCAGCTGGCTGTCTTTCGCCTGGTCAGAGCCCATGGACTCCAGGAACGCTTTGGTGCCTGATTTCGCGATGGTCCCGAGGTGGTCGATCACCTCGTCGCGGTTCATCCCGATGCCATTATCGGCAATCGTCAGGGTGCGGTTCTCTTTATTGAAAGAGACGCGCACGCGCAGCTCGCCGTCGCCTTCGTACAGATCCGGGTTAGACAGCGCGCGGAAGCGCAGCTTGTCCGCCGCATCCGAGGCGTTGGAAATCAGCTCACGCAGGAAAATTTCTTTGTTGGAATACAGGGAATGGATCATCAGGTGCAGAAGCTGTTTTACTTCTGACTGGAAACCACGGGTTTCTTGTCCTTTCATCTATGTCGACCTCAACAATGCCATTTAATGGGGTTTTAAAACGTTGAGGGAGAGATGGGGATACGGGGGGAAATTTTCAAGCGGAGGCGGCTCGCGCAGCCTCCGTTTGGTCAGAAAATAATCTTGTGACGTCCGGCCAGAGAGTGCGACAGCGTGGTGCCGTCGACCATCTCCAGCTCGCCGCCGACCGGCACGCCGTGGGCGATGCGGCTGGCGTCAACGCCATACTGCGAGCACAGCTCGGCGATGTAGTTGGCGGTTGCCTCCCCTTCCACCGTGGGGTTGGTGGCGAGGATCACCTCTTTGATGGTTTCGGACTCGAGACGCTGTTCAAGGCGGTCAAGACCGATATCGTCCGGGCCGATGCCGTCCAGCGGGGACAGATGCCCCATCAGCACGAAGTAGCGCCCGGAAAACTGCCCGGTTTGTTCGATGGCGTAGATGTCCGCCGGACTCTCCACCACGCAAATCTGACCGTTTTCCTGACGACGCGGGTTCGTGCAGATGTTACACACGTCCTGCTCGGTAAAGGTGCGGCAATCCGCACAGTGACCAATTTCTGACATGGCGCGGGTCAGAGCCTGCGCCAGGCGCATCCCGCCGCTGCGGTCGCGCTGCAATAGCGTAAACGCCATGCGCTGCGCCGACTTCGGGCCAACGCCCGGCAGACAGCGCAGTGCTTCCATTAACTGCGTGAGCAGCGGACTGGTTTGCATCAGAATGGCATCTTGAAGCCAGGCGGCAGCTGCATGCCGCTGGAAACGGAGGCCATTTTCTCTTTCTGGGTTTCGTCGATACGGCGAGCGGCATCGTTAAACGCGGCTGCAACCAGATCTTCCAGCATCTCTTTGTCGTCTTCGAGCAGGCTCGGGTCGATTTCCACGCGACGGCAGTTGTGCGCACCGTTGATGGTCACCTTGACCAGACCGGCACCGGACTCACCCGTGACTTCCAGCTGAGCGATCTCTTCCTGCATCTTCTGCATTTTTTCCTGCATCTGCTGAGCCTGCTTCATCAGGCCACCCAGACCGCCTTTTCCACCAAACATAGGCTTCTCTCTTCTTTCACGTTTAAGGATTACAACCGTAAGTCAGACTCACGATCAAATGGGGCGAATACTCTCTTCATCCAGATCGGCGTCGAAGAACCGGCGCAGGGTCTGAATGTTGTTATCCGCAATAATCGCCTCGCGCGCCTGCGCGAGCTTCTCTTCATAAATGGCCTGGCGCCACTCGAGCGGCGTTTTCACTGCCGGATTATCATCTTCAATGATAGTCAATTCAACCGGTGCACCTTGTAATGTGGCGAGCGCCTCGGCCAGCGCCTTTTGCGCGCCAGGGGAATTCAGGTGCCGCTGGCCCGGACGCAGGTGCAGACGCACCTGATTGCCGTCCTGCTCTTTCCAGGCATTCAGCGCGACCTGCTCGACCAGCTTCGGCAGCTGGAGTTTGCTTACCTCTGCGGCCCAGGCGTCGCGCGCAATGGTCTCTTCGGCAAGCTTCGCAGCCAGCTCCGGCGTTTTTTCATGCTCCAGCGCCTTTTTCAGCGCTTTCGGCGTGGCAACCTCTTCCTTCACCGTTTCGGTGATGGTGGTTGCCTTCCAGCGGTAAGCCTCTTCTTTCACCGGGGCTTTCTGCTCGAGCGCGGACGGTGCCGGACGCGACTGTACGCGCTCCGTTACCGAGGCCAGTCGTTCAAGCGCGGCGTTGTTCACCGGCCGCGCTCTTCCTGGCGCTGCCGGTTCACTCTTTTTTGGTTTGGTTACTCCCTGCGCACGCTGCAGCTGGCTGCGCGCGGCAAGCACCGAACTGGTGGCATCCGACAGCGGTACGTTCTGCTGCGGTGGCGGCGTCGGCTGCGGCGGCACCTGCTGCGGTGACATCACCGCCGTCGGCGCGACCGGGGCGAAAGACTGCCGCGGCACGTCCGGCTCCGGCAGCGGCATGCGCGGGTGGAACGCCAGCGCGCGCAGCAGCGTCATTTCAACGCCCATCCTCGGATCCGGCGCAAACGGTAGCTCTTTGCGACCAATCAGCAGCGTCTGGTAATAAAGCTGCACGTCGGCAGGCGGCACGGTGCGGGCAAGCTCACGCATCCGCTGTTCAATGGCGGCCATATCCGCACCAATGGCGGAGGGAGAAAGCTGCAGCATTGCCACCCGGTGCAGCAGGCTGAGCATCTCAACCAGCAGCCCTTCCCACTCAATACCGCGGGCAGCGGCCGCGTTCACCAGCGACATCACGCGTTCGCCGTTAGCGGCAATCATCGCTTCGATAAGCGACAGCGCCTGATCGTCATCCAGCGTGCCGAGCATGGTGCTGACCGCGTCAGTCGAGAGCTTGCCGTCACCGCTGGCAATCGCCTGGTCGGTGAGGCTTAACGCATCACGCAGGCTGCCGTCTGCGGCGCGGGCCAGCAGCTGCAGGGCGCGCGGTTCGTGGACAATCTTCTCTTCGTCAAGAATGTGCTCAAGCTGCGTACGGATCTGCTCAACGTCCAGCGCCTTCAGGTGGAACTGCAGGCAGCGCGACAAAATCGTGACCGGCAGCTTTTGCGGATCGGTGGTCGCCAGCAGGAACTTCACGTGCGCAGGCGGCTCTTCCAGCGTCTTCAGCAGGGCGTTGAAGCTGTGGCGCGAGAGCATGTGCACTTCATCGATCAGGTAGACCTTGAAGCGGCCGCGCGCCGGGGCGTACTGGACGTTGTCGAGCAGGTCGCGGGTATCTTCAACTTTGGTGCGCGAAGCGGCGTCGATCTCGATCAGATCGACAAAACGCCCCTGTTCGATCTCCCGGCAGTTATCACACACGCCGCACGGCGTGGCGGTGATCCCGGTTTCGCAGTTGAGACCTTTTGCCAGCAAACGGGCAATAGAGGTCTTACCGACGCCGCGGGTGCCGGAAAAAAGATAGGCGTGATGGATGCGACCTAGCGACAAGCCGTTCGCCAGGGCCGTCAGCACATGTTCCTGACCGACAACGTCAGCAAAGGTTTGTGGTCGCCATTTACGGGCTAACACCTGATAACTCATGGGCAGGCTCTGCAACGCTGGAAGGTGAATTTATGGAGGGGAATGCTATCACAACCTCACCCATTGAGCGAGGTTGTGAAAACCGGGATTAGTGACCCGGGAAAGGCACCAGGCTGTAGCTGGTAATGCCCTGTTTTTCCAGGCGCTGTTCACCGCCGAGATCGAACAGGTTGATGATGAAGGCCGCGTCGGTCACTTCCCCACCCAGACGGCGGATTAGCTTCACGGTCGCTTCAATGGTGCCGCCGGTCGCCAGCAGATCGTCAACCACCAGCACTTTGTCGCCAGGCTTGATCGCGTCAACGTGGATCTCCAGCTGATCGGTGCCGTACTCCAGCTCGTAGCTTTCTGCGATGGTTTCACGCGGCAGTTTGCGCGGCTTACGCACCGGCACAAAACCCACGCCCATTGCCAGCGCAACCGGTGCGCCAAACAGGAAGCCACGGGCTTCGGTACCTACTACTTTGGTGATCCCGGCGTTTTTGTAACGCTCGACCAGCAGTTCAATGCTGAGTGCGTACGCTTTCGGGTCTTCCAGCAAGCTGGTGACATCACGGAAAAGAATGCCAGGCTTTGGGTAGTCCTGGATGCTTTTGATGCTGTTTTTCAGATATTCAAGCTGCTGTGCAGTTGCGGTCATCGGTTTGTGCCTAAATGAAACAGTGTTACTCACAGCGCGCAACGAGTCGGCCAAGGCAACAATTGTTTAACCTTTAACCAGGCGCACCTGTGCTCGAAAACGGTCGAATTTACTGGCTGCGCGTGATAATTGCAACAGCCATGATGAGGCTTCAGTGCTTTTGTTGCTTTTCATCAACCACGGGGATCCGCCACATAAAGATAAGCAGGCAGGAGAGAATGATCAGCAGCAGGATCCGCACCCACATCAGTTTCACCAGCCATAATGAAATGGCGAAGGTAATGAGGATCACCGCGATCGCTCGCGGCTTCGCACCAGGCGGCATGGCACGGTGTTTTTGCCAGTGCCGCAGGTAGCCGCCAAACCATGAGCGGTAGAGCAGCCAGTGGTGAAAACGCGGCGACGAGCGGGCGAAACACCAGGCCGCCAGCAGGATAAACGGCGTGGTCGGCAGCAGGGGTAATACTACACCCAGCGTGCCCAGCACTACCGCAAGCCAGCCAATGATGATTAAAATAGTACGCTGCATAATGCGAATCGTTATCAAACTGAACGGCTACTTTACCACTGGAGAGCGCCTTGAAAACAGCACTGCTTCTTGAGAGGCTGCAAAATCAGCTGATCGCTCTGCGAGCGCAGGCCACGCCGCTGATGGGGCACGCCACGCTGAAGCCGCGCTTTGACCGGCAGCTTTTTCGTACCCGCAGCACCGTCATTCAGGATTACCTGGCTGAAGCGCAGACGAACCTCGACGAGCTTCGCCATGCGGTTGAGAATGAACAACAGGAACAGGTGGCGTGGCTTGCAGAGCATCTCACCGAGCAGATCACCGCACTGCATCGCGAAATCGCCGCCTGGCCGCTGCGCGCCTGGGACAGCGCCTCGCCGGGGCTCGGCAAATGGCAGCGCAAGCGGCTCGAGAACCAGGAGTTTGAGCGCCGGCTGTTTGAGATGAAGCGTGAACGCGAGGTGCGTCTGAACAACAGCGAAACGCTGGAAGAGCAGCAGCTATTGATGCGCGAGATTAGCGCGCTGGAAGGACGCATCGTCCGCTGCCGTCAGGCGCTGGATGACATTGAACGCGTCATAGAACGTTTGACCCGTTAACAGGAGCCACACCCATGTCACTGGAAAATGCACCCGATGAGGTCAAGCTGGCCGTCGATTTGATTATGCTGCTGGAGAATCATGAGATCCCCGCCGAGACGGTGCTTAAGGCGCTGGAGATTGTGCGGCGGGATTTTGAGGGGAAACTTCCCCCTCACCCTGCCCTCTCCCCAGAGGGGAGAGGGAAAATAGATTAAGCCGGAGTCGGGTCATCACCCTTAATGTCGCGCTTCACTTCCGTATGCTCATCACCTTTCTCGTTACGCAGGTGAACCTCAAGCTGGTTAAAGGCGATATTAATATCGTTTTCACGGCACAGACGATCGATAGAGCGGTTAAGCTCATCCACCGTATAGCTGCGGTCACGCAGTTCACGCACGTATAAACGCAGCTCGTGATCAAGCGTACTCGGCCCAAAGGTGGTGAAGAAGACCGCCGGGGCCGGATCGTGCATCACTTTCGGATGTTCAGACGCCGCCTTCAGCAGCACCTCTTTCACCTTATCCAGATCCGATCCATAGGCCACGCCCAGGCGGATCACCACGCGCGTCACCGTATCGGAAAGCGACCAGTTGATCAGACGCTCGGTCACGAACGCTTTGTTCGGGATGATCACCTCTTTGCGATCGAAGTCGGTGATGGTGGTGGCACGAATGCGGATCTTGCTGACCGTTCCCGAGAACGTGCCGATGGTGACGGTATCGCCGATACGTACCGGACGTTCGAACAGGATGATCAGGCCGGACACAAAGTTGCCGAAGATCTCCTGCAGGCCAAAACCAAGACCGACCGAGAGGGCGGCCGCCAGCCACTGCAGTTTATCCCACGAGACGCCAAGCGAACCAAAGACCGTCATCGCTCCAACAATGATGATGACGTAGTTGAGGATCGTGGTGATGGCGTAGGACGCCCCCTGGCGAAGATTCAGACGTGACAGGAGCAGCACTTCGAGCAGGCCAGGCAGGTTGCGGATCAGCGCCCAGGCGACCACCGACGACACCAGCGCAAACAGCAGGCTGCCCATGGTCACGCTTTTCATGACCGCCGCGCCGGCTTCGGTTCCGTTGTATTGCCAGAGGGTAATACTGTCGAGATAGGCGAAAACGGTAATAAGATCGGACCAGATAGCCCAGAACATCACGGCAAACAGGGCGATCATCACCAGCATGGTGATGCGCAGCGTCTGCTGGTTAACCTGCTCCAGCGCGATGGTCGGCTCTTCCTGAGGCTCCGCGCCCTCGGCCCCTTCTTTCACCTGATGCTGACGACGCGCGATGGCACGGCGATAGGCGATGCGGCGGGCCGCCACGCTCAGGCCGCGCAGCACGGTCTGATAGAGCAGGTTCCAGACGATCACCAGATAGACCGTTTCAATCCAGCGTCCGGACAGGCGCAGCGTGGTATAGAAGTAGCCCGTTGCCGTCAGCACCATCAGCGCCAGCGGAATGATCGCCAGCACGGTCACGGTGGCCAGACGGATATTGTGGGACTCTTTATCACGCCAGCTGTCGCGACACATCGGCCACATCAGGATCGCAATCAGCAGCAGGTTCAGCAGGATGACCAGCTGGCCCAGCACGTCATCCATCAGATGCAGCGGGGAAAGTTCAGAGACAACCGACCAGAAGTGCAGCGGCAGCAGCGCCAGGCTGATGCGCACGATCTGACGACGCCAGTGGCTGGTCAGCTGCGCTGGCATGTTGAAATGACGCACCGCCACGCCGTCTTTTTCCAGTACCTTCCAGCACAGGCCAAACACCAGCCAGAACAGCGCCAGTTTTTTACTGAACGCCCACAGCAGATCGCTGACGTTGAGCTGCATAGTGAGCAGAATCAGACCCACAGCCAGAATAATCAGGCACACCGGCAGGGCGCGAATAAGGTCAATCAGAATCGCTTTTGGCGTATGGAGCTGGCTATCGTTGCGCAGCTGCCCTACTTCGGAGGCCAGTTTCGCCTGGTATTTTTTCAGCCAGCCCAGACGCCAGCGGATGAGACCGGCAATCAGCAACAGCGGCAAACCGGCCAGAAAAGCAATCATTACCGCAGGCCAGGCTTTCTCCCAGTTTACGGTGATCTTCATGCTCTTAATCTGCGTTTTCAGCGTCTCAGGGAAGGATTTAACCCAGTCCCAGTCCATCGGCTTGTTGCTGTTTACCCAGAAAATCTGCTGGGTCAGGATCTCCTGCAGACTTTTCGAGACGCTCACCAGCTGCTGCTGGTTGATTTGCAGATTAATGGCCATCATCAGCTGGTTACCCAGCTGTTTATTGAGCTGGTCCAGCAGCTCGCGACGCATATCCACGACCTGGAGCAGCGCGTCGTGCACTTCCGGATTCACGTCGCTGGAATGCCCCTCTTCAATTTTGGCAACAAAGGTATCGCTCTGAAAAAGGGCATCGCGCTGCTGGTTGACGTCAAACTGTTCCAGACGTAAATCCGCAATGCGGTTGGTCATGTCTTCCAGCTCATCGGCGGACGGAAGCGTCTGCTGCTGCTGGTAGAGAATACGCGACAGCAGGAGGCTGCCTTTCAGGACCGCGATCTGCTCTTTGATGTTGCGTTCTGCCTGCAGGGCGCGATCCAGCCAGTTCTTCACCTTGATATTTTGCTGAACCAGCGAGTTGCCGTTTTCGGTCGCCAGTATCAGGCGCTGGCTAAGCTGGTGGTTGGCTTCGAGCTCCTGCTTCACCAGCGGGTTGGCCTGGATGCGGGCGGTTTCGTCAGGGGATACGGCCTCCTGGGCGGTTTTTTCCGTCAGCGTCAGACGCTTGCTGTTAACCGCCTCCTGCAGCAGCTGTAGCTGGTGCTCCAGACGATTAATGTTCGCGGTGACGTAATCGCGCTGTTTCTGCAGGGTGTCCTGCAGCACCGTATTCCCTTCCAGGCTTTTACGCTGCTGTTCAATCTGCGCATTGAGCAACGTCTGCTGCACCAGCAGCAGGGTTTGCTGCGTCGGGCGCAGCGTGCCCTCTCCTACCGTTGTGCCGTTGAGGCGGTTGCGGATCTGCTGCAGCTGCTGAGACGCGGCGTACATCGCATTTTGCACGCGCTCGGGCTGGGTCTGCAGGGAGACAAGCTGGCTGTTGTAGGTCGCGAGATCGGACTGCGCGGTTTGCAGATCGTCGAGCAACTGGGCGACGCGCGATTCCAGCTGGCGTAAGGAGAGCGTGGCGAGCGTTTTGCGCGTTTCGTTGTCGTTATCAACGTCACTCAGGGCATTCAGCGACTCCGTCGCTTTGCGCATGTTTTCAGGGGCCTGCGCCACCTTCTGACGAAGCTGTGCGGTTTCAGCCTTAACGCGTTCAATTTTATCCAGCGTCTCCAGCGTTTCCGTCAGATCCTGCTGCGTCAGTTTTTCCTGAGGAGAGAGTTCTTTTTGTTTGTTCAGCGTGTCGAGCTGCGACTGAACGTCAGCACGCGTGGGAATATCGTTGCTGTTATCGGCGCGGGCCCAGGTCAGCGGCGCCGTGGCGAAGAAAAACAGCATCGCAAAGAGCAATGCAAAAACAGGATGTTGCGAGCGATTGATGGGCAGCATAGTTGTGAATGATGTCAGAAGATGACCGAAAATAGTCCGGCGTGAAGAATATCACGCTCGTCAGATGCAGAATAGCGCGAACGTAAGCCTCTGAGATAAATCCTGGAAAGGGGTCAGGCCGTTAGCGAAGGCGCGTCGCTGCGCAGCGTCGGGCTGAGCTGTAGCATTTCCAGTAAAATCGCCACGTAGCTGCGGGCTTCCGCTTTAAGATCAAACGATTGCGGTGCAAAAAGCCAGTTTTCCATCAGACCAGAAATGTAGCTGCGCATCAGAATCGCCGCCCGACGGGTCAACAGATTGGCAGGTAGTAGTTTTGCCTCCATACAGAGGTTCAGGTTGTGCTCAATACGGTCATAGCTTTCCAGACTGAGGCTTCGTTGCGCCTGCTGCACGACCGCCATCTCGCCCACGAACTCGCATTTATGAAAAATAATCTCCATCATTAATCTGCGACGTTCTTCAACTACCGTTGCTTCAAGGATATATACTAATATTTCTCTCAATACTGAGAGTGGATCGTCTGGGAATTTTGCCCGATACTCACTCTCGAGATCGCTAATGCTGGACTCTGAAAGCTCCCAGATTTCACTGAACAGATCTGACTTGTTTTTAAAATGCCAGTAAATCGCTCCTCGCGTCACACCGGCGGCCTGAGCAATTTGCGCCAGCGAGGTTGCTGAAACACCTTGCTGCGAGAACAAACGTATCGCCACATCCAGAATATGTTGTCGGGTTTCCAGCGCTTGTTGTTTAGTTTTTCGTGCCATAGGTGAGTGAATTTACAGGAGTCAGATTTACATACATTTGTGAATGTATGTACCATAGCATGACGATAATATAAACGCAGCAATGGGTTTTAGACTCAGGACCCTTGATCAATTTGAAATCGGACACTCGAGGTTTACATATGAACAAAAACAGAGGGTTAACGCCTCTGGCGGTCGTTCTGATGCTTTCAGGCAGCTTAGCGCTAACAGGATGTGACGACAAACCGGCTCAACAAGGAGCTCAGCAGGCGCCAGAAGTAGGCGTTGTGACGCTCAAATCTGAACCTCTACAAATCACCACCGAATTACCCGGCCGTACAAATGCTTACCGCATTGCGGAAGTGCGTCCTCAGGTTAGCGGCATTATCCTGAAACGCAACTTCACCGAAGGCGGTGATGTGCAGGCCGGTGAGTCTCTGTATCAGATTGATCCCGCAACCTATCAGGCGTCTTATGAAAGCGCGAAAGGCGATCTGGCTAAAGCACAGGCCGCGGCTAAAATTGCCCAGCTGACGCTGAACCGCTATCAAAAACTGCTCGGTACCAAGTACATCAGTCAGCAGGATTACGATACCGCCCTGGCGGATGCCCAGCAGGCTAACGCCGCCGTGGTGGCAGCCAAAGCGGCCGTCGAAACCGCGCGCATTAACCTGGCCTATACCAAAGTGACCTCCCCTATCAGCGGTCGTATTGGTAAATCTTCCGTCACGGAAGGGGCTCTGGTGCAGAACGGTCAGACCACTGCGCTGGCGACCGTGCAGCAGCTCGATCCGATCTACGTTGACGTCACGCAGTCCAGCAATGATTTCCTGCGCCTGAAACAGGAGCTGGCTAACGGCACCCTGAAACAGGAAAACGGCAAAGCCAAAGTGGAGCTGATTACCAACGACGGTATCAAGTTCCCGCAGGAAGGTACCCTGGAATTCTCTGACGTGACGGTCGACCAGACCACCGGTTCCATCACCTTACGTGCGATTTTCCCGAACCCTGACAAAAATCTGCTGCCAGGTATGTTCGTTCGCGCACGTCTGGAAGAAGGAACGAATCCAACCGCCCTTCTGGTTCCACAGCAGGGTGTAACCCGTACGCCACGCGGCGATGCGAGCGCACTGGTTGTTGGGGCTGATAACAAAGTCGAAATGCGCAACATCACCGCCACCCAGGCGATTGGGGATAAATGGCTGGTGACGGAAGGTCTGAAAGATGGCGATCGCGTGATTGTTACTGGTTTGCAAAAAGTTCGTCCTGGCGCGCAGGTTAAAGCACAGGAAGTGAAATCTGACGATAAACAACAAGCTTCGGCCGCTGGCCAGTCAGAACAAACCAAGTCTTAACTTAAACAGGAGCCGTTAAGACATGCCTAATTTCTTTATCGATCGCCCCATATTTGCGTGGGTGATCGCCATTATCATCATGCTGGCCGGGGGACTTGCGATCCTGAAGCTGCCTGTCGCGCAATATCCAACGATTGCGCCACCGGCGGTGACGATTTCCGCAACCTACCCAGGGGCTGATGCAAAAACGGTGCAGGACACCGTCACTCAGGTTATCGAACAGAACATGAACGGTATCGATAACCTGATGTACATGTCCTCAAACAGTGACTCTACCGGTACAGTTCAGATCACCCTGACCTTCGAGTCAGGTACGGATGCTGACATTGCGCAGGTTCAGGTGCAGAACAAACTGCAGCTGGCGATGCCGCTGCTGCCGCAGGAAGTACAACAGCAGGGCGTGAGCGTCGAGAAATCGTCCAGTAGCTTCCTGATGGTTGTCGGCGTTATCAACACCAACGGCACCATGACGCAGGAGGATATTTCCGACTACGTGGGCGCCAACATGAAGGACGCCATCAGCCGTACGTCCGGTGTGGGTGACGTGCAGCTGTTCGGTTCTCAGTACGCAATGCGTATCTGGATGGATCCGAACAAGCTGAACAACTTCCAGCTGACGCCGGTTGACGTGATTAACGCCATTAAAGCGCAGAACGCCCAGGTGGCAGCCGGTCAGTTAGGCGGTACGCCGCCGGTGAAGGGCCAGCAGCTTAACGCCTCGATCATCGCACAGACCCGTCTGACCTCCGCGGATGAGTTCAGCAAAATTCTGCTGAAAGTGAATCAGGACGGCTCGCAGGTTCGCCTGCGCGACGTGGCGAAAGTCGAGCTGGGCGGTGAGAACTACGACATCATCGCGAAGTTCAACGGTAAACCGGCTTCCGGTCTGGGTATCAAACTGGCGACAGGCGCGAACGCCCTGGATACCGCCACGGCGATCCGTGCAGAACTGAAGAAAATGGAACCGTACTTCCCGTCAGGCCTGAAGATCGTTTATCCGTACGACACCACGCCATTCGTTAAAATTTCGATTCACGAAGTGGTTAAAACGCTGGCAGAAGCGATCATCCTGGTGTTCCTGGTCATGTATCTGTTCCTGCAAAACTTCCGCGCGACGCTGATCCCAACCATCGCCGTTCCGGTCGTTCTGCTGGGGACCTTTGCCATCCTCGCGGCCTTTGGCTTCTCGATAAACACCCTGACGATGTTCGGGATGGTGCTTGCCATCGGCCTGCTGGTGGATGACGCCATCGTCGTGGTAGAGAACGTCGAGCGCGTGATGGCGGAAGAAGGTCTGCCGCCGAAGGAAGCCACCCGTAAATCAATGGGCCAGATCCAGGGCGCGCTGGTTGGTATCGCGATGGTACTGTCTGCGGTATTTATCCCGATGGCCTTCTTCGGCGGCTCTACCGGTGCGATTTACCGTCAGTTCTCGATCACCATCGTTTCCGCGATGGCGCTGTCGGTACTGGTTGCGTTGATCCTGACCCCTGCGCTGTGTGCCACCATGCTGAAGCCGATTCAGAAAGGCGGTCATGGCGAGCATAAAGGGTTCTTCGGCTGGTTTAACCGCATGTTTGATAAGAGCACGCACCACTACACCGACAGCGTGGGCAACATCCTGCGCAGCACCGGTCGTTACCTGCTGCTCTATATCATCATCGTGGCGGGGATGGCGATCCTGTTCGTTCGTCTGCCAAGCTCGTTCCTGCCGGATGAAGACCAGGGCGTGTTCCTGACGATGGCACAGCTTCCTGCGGGTGCGTCGCAAGAGCGTACCCAGAAAGTGCTGGACGAAGTGACGGACTACTACCTCACCAAAGAGAAAGACAACGTTGAATCCGTGTTTGCGGTTAACGGCTTTGGCTTTGCGGGTCGTGGTCAGAACACCGGTATCGCCTTCGTTTCTCTGAAAGACTGGTCTGAACGTCCGGGCAAAGAGAACAAGGTTGAAGCCATTACCGGCCGTGCGATGGGCACCTTCTCGCAGATTAAAGATGCGATGGTGTTCGCCTTCAACCTGCCGGCGATTGTTGAACTGGGTACCGCGACCGGCTTCGACTTCCAGCTGATTGACCAGGGCGGTCTGGGTCACGAAAAACTGACGCAGGCGCGTAACCAGCTGTTTGGCGAAGTGGCTAAGCACCCTGACCTGCTGGTCGGCGTGCGTCCAAACGGCCTGGAAGATACGCCGCAGTACAAAATCGACATCGACCAGGAGAAAGCTCAGGCGCTGGGCGTGTCCATCAGTGACATCAATACCACGCTGGGCGCCGCCTGGGGCGGTAGCTACGTTAACGACTTCATCGACCGCGGTCGCGTGAAGAAAGTGTACGTGATGTCCGAGGCGCAGTACCGTATGTTGCCAAACGATATCAACAGCTGGTTCGTGCGCGGCAGCAATGGTCAGATGGTACCGTTCTCGGCATTCTCAACGTCACGCTGGGAATACGGTTCGCCGCGTCTGGAACGCTATAACGGTCTGCCATCAATGGAGATCCTGGGTCAGGCTGCGCCGGGCCGAAGCACCGGTGAAGCCATGAACCTGATGGAAGAGCTGGCGAGCAAACTGCCTTCGGGTGTTGGCTACGACTGGACCGGGATGTCCTATCAGGAACGTCTGTCCGGTAACCAGGCCCCTGCCCTGTACGCGATTTCACTGATCGTCGTCTTCCTGTGTCTGGCAGCGCTGTACGAGAGCTGGTCAATTCCGTTCTCCGTTATGCTGGTGGTACCGCTCGGGGTTATCGGTGCGCTGCTTGCGGCAACGTTCCGCGGACTGACCAACGACGTGTACTTCCAGGTAGGCCTGCTGACAACCATTGGCTTGTCGGCGAAGAACGCGATACTTATCGTTGAATTCGCCAAAGATCTGATGGAGAAAGAAGGCAAAGGTCTTATTGAGGCGACGCTTGAGGCTGTTCGTATGCGTCTGCGCCCAATCCTGATGACATCACTGGCGTTTATCCTCGGCGTACTGCCGCTGGTTATCAGCTCCGGTGCTGGCTCCGGTGCGCAGAACGCGGTTGGTACAGGCGTGATGGGTGGTATGGTTACCGCAACCGTACTCGCTATCTTCTTCGTACCGGTGTTCTTCGTGGTGGTTCGCCGCCGCTTCAGCCGGAAAAATGAGGATATTGAACACACGCATTCGGTAGAACCTCACTGATACCGGTTTCACATGATAAAAAGGCCGCATTAGCGGCCTTTTTCATTTTCAGAAAAAATCATAAATTACGCTTATTGTGGTTCTATTTATTTTCTGCCATCTTAATTAGACATATCATAATTAACTGATAACTTAATCGGTGAATTCAGGATTTTTTTAATTTCATTTCCCCGCTTAAGCTATTAGGAATATTCCTAATAAGAAGTTCTGACAAAGAGAAGTTCGAATCTGAACTTTTCAGGCCGTTTTGCTAAGCCAATGAAACGTAAGGAAGCGATAAAAAATCGTGTTAATTTGGATAAAAAAAGGGTGTCCAGGACGGAACATTGCGTACATGCTCGCAGTCTACGGTTTTATTTGTAATTTTTCGTAATAGCCCGATGAAATCCAGGAAGGAGTGGCTTATAGTTAAGTTATCAGGAACACAGCACTCATGTAGCTAAGTCAGTTGTATCCATCCCGACTATGATGTTCGGTGAGTAAGAAATCACTCAGAAGGGGATGCGCTATGGACGAGTACTCGCCAAAAAGGCATGATATCGCGCAGTTGAAATTTCTCTGCGAATCCTTGTACCATGACTGCCTTGCCAACCTTGATGAAAGTAACCATGGCTGGGTAAACGACCCAACGTCTGCCATCAATTTACAGTTGAATGAGCTGATAGAGCATATCGCAACCTTCGCACTTAATTATAAAATTAAGTACAATGAAGATAATAAGCTCATTGAGCAAATTGATGAATACCTGGACGACACCTTTATGTTGTTCAGTAGTTACGGCATTAACGCCCAGGATTTGCAAAAATGGCGTAAATCGGGAAACCGGCTATTCCGCTGTTTCGTCAACGTGAGCAGAGCTAACCCGGTTAGTCTTTCCTGTTAAAATTATTACAATTACTAAGGTGAATTTATGTCTGATAAACCACTCACTAAAATCGATTATTTGATGCGCTTACGACGTTGTCAGTCAATTGACACCCTCGAACGCGTGATTGAAAAGAATAAATACGAGCTTTCTGATAATGAACTGGCCGTATTTTATTCAGCCGCTGACCATCGTCTTGCTGAGCTGACCATGAATAAGTTGTATGACAAAATCCCTACTTCTGTATGGAAATTTGTCCGTTAATCTTTGAAGGGTGTCTGTAGAGTTCTACGCCACGTTCTGAGTTTTTTACCTATCCCATTATGTTCCCTGTGCCCAGGCCAGGTCTCCGTGTAAAACGTGTTCATCAGCAACAATGTTGTGACGACAGTCACATCGGCTTTTCGGGAACGTTCCCCTCTCGACCTGTTCCGATTACCCTGCGGTAATCATTTCCAGAGAGGTTTCCTATGAGCGTAGAAAAACAGAAGATGATTGCCGGTGAACATTATCGCCCCGGCGATGAGACGTTACGGGCCGACCGACTGCGGGCCCGCCATCTGGTTTACCGCTATAACCACACCGCGCCCGATGAAAAAACAGAACGCCAGAACATCCTGGCGGAACTTCTGGGGCAAAGCGAAGGCGCTTATATAGAACCAAGCTTCCGCTGCGACTACGGATACAATATTTATCTGGGCAAAAACTTTTACGCGAACTTCGACTGCGTGATGCTGGATGTCTGCCCTGTTCGCATCGGCGATAACTGCATGCTTGCGCCGGGTGTGCACATTTATACGGCCACCCACCCGCTGGATGCAGAGGAACGGAACAGCGGCGTGGAGTTTGGGAAACCGGTCAACATTGGGAATAATGTCTGGATTGGTGGCCGGGCGGTCATTAACCCCGGCGTCACGATCGGTGATAATGTGGTGGTGGCCTCCGGCGCCGTGGTGACAAAAGACGTCCCGGCTAACGTCGTCGTGGGCGGCAATCCGGCAAAAATCATCAAAACTTTATAAGAGCGCGGGGAGCCAACTGTTATGGTCTTTTAGCGCCTGACTGTTACTTTTTTCAACCCGATGGCTCCCCTAAAATTGGCAGACACCCTGTATTGTCAACTCTTATGAAGGCAAAAAATGACCGAGATACAGCGCCTGCTTACCGCCACCATCGACGATCTTAACCTCCGCGAAAAGCGCGACAATCGCCCGCGCTTTAGCATTAGCTTTATTCGCAAACATCCTGGACTGTTTGTCGCCATGTATGCCGCCTGGCTGGCGACGCTGATTGTGATGCTGAAGTCCGAAACGCTGGTGGACTCCGTCTGGCTGCTGGTTGTGCTGTTTGTGGTCTTTAACGCCTTTTTCTTTTTCGACGTGAATCCGCGCTACCGTTACGAAGATATCGACGTTCTCGATTTCCGGGTCTGCTACAACGGTGAATGGTATAACACACGTTTCGTGCCCACGGAGCTGATCGACAGCATCATGCACTCTCCGGCCGTTGAAACAGCGCAAAAAGAGAAGCTGCAGAAAATGGTCTCCACCAAAGGCCAGCTCTCTTTCTATGATGTCTTTACCCTTTCGCGCCCTGCTGCTGCGTAATTAACGCCTGCAGACGCCGGATCCCCGGCGCAAACTGCGAAGCAGAGGTGTTGCCGTAACCTAAAACCAGACCGGTTTGCCCCTGCTTCGCCTCCAGGTAATACCCGCTCAGTGCAGCGGGTGCCAGCTGAAACGCCCTCGCCTGCGCCACCAGCGTCTGGTCGTCAATATCGTCTATCGCCAGCGTCAGATGCATCCCGCCTTCACCGGCCAGTATACGGTGCGGCGTGTGAAGCTCTGCCCCCAGCACCTCCCGCAGCTGGCGGTATCGCTTACGATAGAGCCGACGCATGGCGGCAAGATGACGGGCATAGTGGCCTTCTTCAATGAACAGCGCCAGCGTACGCTGTTCGGCACGATGCCCGCCCCGCAACAGCGAGCCGATGGCCGGGCGAGCCGCTTTCGCCAGCGCTGGCGGCAAGACCATGAAGCCCATTCTGAGCGACGGAAACAGCGTTTTACTGAACGTTCCCAGATAAACCACGGGCGCGTTGTTGACCATCCCCAGCATCGCCGGAACAGGCTCACCGGCATAACGGAATTCGCTGTCGTAATCGTCTTCAATGATCCAGGCGTTGTGCTGCCGGGCCAGTTCCAGCAGCGCCAGACGTCGCCGGGCGCTGAGCACGCTTCCGTAAGGGAACTGGTGCGAAGGCGAGGTAAAAATCAGCGAGGGAGCAGGCGCATCCCGTCCTTCCCAGCACATTCCCTCGTCATCAACAGGGATTCCCGTCATGGTCAGGCCTGTTTTAACAAACGCGCTCTTTGCCCCGCTATAGCCGGGGTTTTCCACCCACGCGACATCGCCAGGCTCACTCAACAGCATGGTGCACAGGTTAACCCCCTCAAGCGCCCCTTCCGTTAACACTATCTGGCTGGCGTCGCAGTCGATACCGCGGGACAGGGCGAGGTGTCGGGCAATCGCTGCCCGCAGCGACGGTTCACCGGCCGGGTCGCCATACCCTAGCAGGGCACTTCCCTCGTCGCGCATCACGCGATCGTACAATCGCCGCCACAGCGGTAGCGGAAAATAGTTGATAGCCGGGGTTCCCGGGGTAAACGCCAGCACCGGCGTGTCCCGGGGCACGGGCGCTGGCAGCAGGCCGACCCGCCGGGCGAGCCTGATGGCAGGGTCCGGCAATGTCCGGGCGACAGAGCGGTGAGCGAGCTGTGCCACCCGCGTTCCCTGGCGGTTACGCTGCAAATACCCTTCCAGCGTGAGCTGGTCCAGCGCCGCATTGACGGTATTGCGGGAAAGGGAGAGCTGCTGAGCCAGCGTTCGCGAACCGGGAAGCTGGCTGCCGGACAGTAGCCTTCCGCACAGTATGGCCTCCCGTAACGCAAGATAAAGCGCGCGCTGGCGCGTCTCTTTCCCACGTTTTTGCAGGGCAGCATTGAGCAAGGTATAAAATTCATCACCCGGTATATTCATCTCGCCTCCTCGTGGCACCATCAAAACATAGCGCAGTGGTTCTTTTTAAGGAACCAGCAATTCACTAGTCTGGAACTCTTTTCAACGTCACGGAAATTAAGATGAAGACATTCAATCAGTTCGGACAGCCAGTAGGCGAAGCGCTTAGCGACTGGCAGCCTCGTCAGCACCCGTCCCGGGTCGTGCTTCAGGGACGCTATTGTCGGCTTGAACCGCTGCGCGTGGAGCATGCCAACGCGCTGTTCTCTGCGTATTCCCTGGCCGAAGATACCCGCAGCTGGACGTGGCTACTGCGTGAACCCGATGCCACCGCAGAGGAGTTTGCCGAATGGGTGGCGAGCGTAAGTGAGTTATCCGATCCCATCCACTTTACCGTGATGGATAACCGGACTCAGTCCCCCGTTGGGACGCTGTCCCTGATGCGGATCGATCCTAAAAATGGGGTCGTGGAGGTGGGGCACGTTCACTTCTCGCCTCTTTTAAGCCGCACGCCCATGTCAACAGAGGCGCAATATCTGCTGATGCGGTATGTGTTCGATACCCTGGGCTACCGGCGTTATGAGTGGAAGTGCAATAGTTTGAACGAGCCTTCCCGCAAAGCGGCACTGCGTCTGGGTTTTCAGTTTGAGGGGCGTTTTCGTCAGGCGCTGGTCATAAAAGGTCATAACCGGGATACCGACTGGTTTTCGATTCTCGACAAAGAGTGGCCGGCGCTGGCAAATGCCTTTGAAAGCTGGCTTGCCACCGACAATTTTACTGCCGATGGCAAACAGAAAAGATCCCTGGAAAGCTGGCGAGAAACGCGCGTTTAGCGTCTTTTTTTACGGCCCTGCACCGCCTTAAAGCGCGGATTGGATTTGCAAATCACGTACAGGCGTCCCTTGCGTTTGACTATCTGGCAATCCGGGTGACGCTGTTTTGCACTGCGCAATGAGTTAAGTACCTGCATGGTTAGCCCCGCTTCGCATTGAGAAAACCGCCAAAACGCTTGCGGAAGCGCGCTGCGCTGCCGTCCGTGGAGAACGTTTTCTGCTTACCGGTATAAAACGGGTGCGATTTTGAAGAAACCTCGATGGTGATGTATGGATACGTTTCACCGTCGAGTTCAATTTCGCGGTCGGTCTTAATGGTTGAGCCGACTTTGAAGTATTCATTCGCGCTGGTGTCGTGGAATACCACGGTGCGATACGCTGGATGGATGTTTGGTTTCATCGTAAATCCTTTGTGTTTTGTTATAACATAACAAAATAATATCCAGGCCAGGTTAAAAAAACAACCACTTCCTTCTGACGATATTTTCTGGTTTACCTGAGATAAAATGAAAACCACGCCACCCACGTGCTATAACTATATCATTTCGCGGTAAAATCTTTCTCTTCAGGCAGGGAACTCAGTGCTCAGGAACGGGTATACGAGGAAGGAAACGACAGCATGAAAACCCGACATCTGGTCAGTCTGGTGACTGGCATACTTATCTTTTCCGTGCTGGTCCCCATTTGCCTGAGCATCTGGCTGGCTCATCGTCAGGCGGAAGATAAATTTGTCGATGCGCTGGATAACTATGCCTCACGCGTGCTGATACGAACCGACAAGGTCGTGGCTCAGGCGAAGGAAGCGCTCAATCATCTGCAGGCCTTTGAGGGCGTGCCGTGCAGCCCCCTGCAGTTAAGGGAGATGCGACGGGTCGCTTTCTCGTGGCGATATGTGCAGGAAGTGATTTATATCGACAACCTCAGGCCACTCTGCTCCTCTCTTGAACAAACCAGCCATGCCGCCCCTTTCCCCCCGCCGATGCGCGTTACCGAAGATGGTTACAGCGCATGGCTGACCACGCAAAACGATCTGGGGTTTCATCGCTACATGGCCGTACTGGGGCAAGGTCATTACCTGGTGCTGGTCGATCCGGCCTCGCTTGTGGATGTGATCCCCTTCGGCGAGATAGCGATTGATGCTGCCCTGGTAGGAAATACCACACGCCGCATCTTTGCCAGCAGCAATACGCTCGATCCGCATATCCGTGACATGATCATGGGTCAGGAGATGACCAGCATACAGTACGACGGTTCAATGTACGTTATGAAGCCCGTCCCTGAACTGGGGTTTACCGTCGTTGCATGGGCTACGCTCAAACCGCTGGCTGAAACCTGGCACCGGCAGCTGCTTTTGTGGCTGCCCTTCGGCATCCTGATAAGCCTGCTTGCCGCGCTCTTTGTCCTGCGGATACTGCGTCGCATCCAGTCGCCGCGCAACCGCCTGCTCGACGCCATTAACAGCCGCGATTTTGTGGTTCACTATCAGCCCATCGTGGCGCTCTGTAGCGGAAAAATTGTCGGCGCAGAGGCGCTGACGCGCTGGCCGCAGCCGGACGGAAGCAGCCTCTCGCCTGATATTTTTATCCCTCTTGCTGAACAAACCGGGCTTATCTCCCAGCTGACGCAGCTCGTTATCGAAAAGGTGTTCGAGGATATGGGCAGCTGGCTGCATCTTCACCCCGATCAGCATATCTCCATCAACCTCGCGCCCGCCGATTTGACCTCCGGCACGCTGCCGCCGCTGCTGAGTCACTTGCTGAACAAATGGAAGGTCCACCCAGGCCAAATCGCCCTTGAGGTTACCGAGCGCGGCTTTGCCGATCCCAAAATCAGCGCGCCGGCTATCGCCGCATTCCGCCGTTCGGGGCACCCTGTCTATATTGATGATTTTGGTACGGGCTATTCCAGCCTGAGCTATCTGCAGGATCTGGATGTCGACACGCTAAAAATTGATAAATCGTTCGTGGATGCGCTGGAGTATAAAAACGTGACGCCGCACATTATTGAAATGGCGAAGTCGCTGAAGCTGGCGATGGTGGCGGAAGGCGTCGAGACCGCCGGGCAGCTCGCCTGGCTGCACCAGCACGGCGTGCAGTACGGACAGGGCTGGTACTACAGCAAAGCGCTACCAAAGACGGAATTTATTCTTTGGGCAGAGAATAACCTCGGCACGCACGCTACTTAAGGTAGGATTTCATCACCTGCAGCACCACGCCAAGATCGGCTTCACGCTGCGCCTCTTCGGGCTCTTTCACCACGTGATCGGTAAGGTGCCCTTCAATCACCTGCATCATCATGCCGTTGACCGCTCCACGGATCGCCGCCAGCTGCTGTAACACCTCGGCGCATTCGTGTTCGCTGTTGAGCATTTTTTCGAGCGCGGTGCTCTGCCCCTGAATTTTCTTCAGGCGAGTCAGTAACATCTTCTTGTCGCGAACGGTATGTGACATCTCTGTCTCCCTCAGTTTTGGCTTTTAGAGCATATCACGCTCTACTCCCCCTGAGTATTTTTCTACTGGGGGGTAGTATTAAGCTACTGGGGGGGAGTACTATTTGCGCACGCTTCCACTCCGGAAATTTCAATGAACGATTTCGCCTCACTCCTGCAGCAGGGTAATGCCTGGCTGTTTGTTCCCAGCGCTATCCTGCTCGGTGCACTACATGGCCTGGAGCCGGGTCACTCAAAAACCATGATGGCCGCCTTTATCGTGGCTATCCGCGGCACGCTGAAACAGGCGGTCCTGCTCGGCCTGGCAGCCACGCTTTCGCATACGGCAGTAGTCTGGATTATCGCCATGGCGGGTTTATGGTTTGGTCGGGGATGGGATGCGCATACGTCTGAACCCTGGTTCCAGCTGATCTCAGGGGTATTGATCGTTGCGATCGCCCTGTGGATGGCGTGGCGAACCTGGAAAGAGAGCCAGCCACACGATCATCATCACGACCATGATCATCACCACCACCATGACCATGACCATGACAATCATCATGAACATCACCACCACGAACACCCGCTGGTTGAAGAAGAGTGGCAGGACGCCCACCAGCGCGCGCACGCGCAGGATATTAACCGGCGCTTCAGCGGCCAAAACGTCACCACCGGACAGATCGTAATGTTTGGCCTGACCGGCGGACTTATCCCCTGCCCGGCGTCCATTACCGTTCTGCTGATCTGCCTGCAGCTGAAGCATTTCGCCCTCGGCGCGACGCTGGTGTTCAGCTTTAGCATTGGTCTGGCGTTAACGCTTGTCGCTTCCGGCGCGATTGCCGCCTTGAGCCTCAAGCACGCGACCAAACGCTGGCCCGGGTTTAGCGAATTCTCCCGTAAAGCACCGTGGATCTCCGCTGCGCTGATTACCGTGGTAGGGATTTATATGAGCCTGCATGGCCTGAGCGGCATTCTGGCGTAAGCCTGCGGCCACACTCTGTGGCCGCATCTCCAGGGTCAGTTAAGGGTTCTGCTGCCAGCAAAAGGCGTAGCGAAGCTGGCGTGTCTGCAGGAGGAATTCCGGCGAGACGCTGGGGCTCCAGGAGTCGTCGCCGCCCACGCCCATATGGAACGCATCGAGATTGAGCCAGCATCCCGGCTCTTCGCGCAGCAGATGGTGATGGGTTGTCTCCCGCAGCTGCTGCTGGCCGTAGCGGCTCACCGAGAAATGGAACCGGCCGTTCAGCTGATGCGTTCCCAGCGCCAGCTCCCGCGTATCACAGCGCAAACCATTTTCCGTCGGGAAGATATACGGCGTATGCATCTCCGCCAGGGGTAATGTCCAGCGCCCCTGCTGTGCCGCCAGCTTTCTGTCCGGATAGTTTTCATGCGGCCCCAGCCCCAGCCAGGACACGTTTTCCGGCGTTTCGGCGAGATGAACGCTCAGGCCAACGCGCGCGGGTTCCGGGATATCAGACGCAATATCCACCTGAATGTCGCCGTGCAGAACTCCCCGATCGTCCACCCGCCAGGTTTTACGACTCAGAAACAGCGCGTTGCCGCGATACGCAAGCACGTGCTGGGTTGTGACCACCACCTCGTCTGCGTGCTGCTCGGCCTCACAGTGCAGCACGCGCGAGGTGAGATCGTACATGCCCGCCGCTTTCCAGCGCTCAACCCAGGCATTCGGATCGATCTTCGTCGCTTCACTCACCCCAATATCATTGTCCAGCGGCGCACGGCTGACGTTATCCGTCAGAGGCGATATCAGCGTTTTCACGCCATTTCGCCACCATTGAGCCAGGTTTCCGGTTGCGCGATCGAACTGCCAGCGCTGTTGACCATGCGCGATCGCCAGGATGCGGTCGTTTTGCGTCAAAACCGGCGGCTCGCCCGCAGAGGCTGGCGGTGCGACAAACAGCGGAGACGGAAGCAGCCACTGTTCCCACGCGCAGCGATGGTCAGCCGGTGACCACGGTGTTGCCCGCGGCTGGCGCACTTCAACATTCAGCCAGACTTCTCCCGGCTCGGCTTTCAATTCCGGCAGAGCGATCTCCAGACGCTGAACACCTTCAGGGGCTATCGCCAGCGTCACCTCGCCCGAAGCCAGTACCTTCCCATCCCGGGCAACCGTCCAGCTCAGCACTTCGTTATCGGTATGGCGGAACAGGTACCCGCTTTGCACCTCAATCACCAGCGGAGAGGTGCTGACCCGCGTAAAGCTGAAGAACTGCTGCGCGCGCTGCGCCTCGAACAGCGCCGGGTGCGGCGTGCGATCGGGGAAGACCAGGCCGTTGAGGCAGAACTGTCGGTCGTTTGGCTTATCGCCAAAGTCCCCGCCGTACGCCCAGAACGTATTGCCCTCTTCGTCCTGTTTCGTCAGGGCCTGATCGACCCAGTCCCAGACAAATCCCCCCTGCAGGCGAGGATGGCTGCGAAACGCCTGCCAGTATTTCGCGAATCCGCCGAAGCTGTTTCCCATCGCGTGGGCGTATTCGCAGAGGATCAGCGGACGCGTTTCATCCGGCATGCCGATCCATTTCTTGATTGACCATTTAGGCACCGCCGGGAAGGGCTGATCCTGATCGACCCGGGCATACATCGGACAGACAATATCGGTCGCCGCCGTGTTCGCGCCGCCGCCTTCATACTGCACCGGACGCGTCGGATCCGTGGATTTCACCCAGCGGTACAGTGCGTCGTGGTTTGCACCGTGCCCGGACTCATTGCCCAGCGACCAGATGATAATTGAGGGGTGATGACGATCGCGCTGCACCATGCGGGTCACGCGCTCGCTCATGGCGGGCAGCCAGCGCGGATCGTCAGCAAGGCGGCTCATCGGCACCATGCCATGGGTTTCGATATTGGCCTCGTCAACGACGTACAGCCCGTAGCGATCGCAAAGCCGGTACCACAGCGGATGGTTCGGGTAGTGCGAGCAGCGAACGGCGTTGAAGTTGTGCTGCTTCATGATTTCGATATCGCGGCGCATCGTCGCTTCGTCCATCACCTGGCCGTTTTCCGGGTGATGCTCGTGCCGGTTAACCCCGCGGATCAGCAGCGGTTTACCGTTGAGCTTCAGCAGGCCGTTGCTGATTTCAATCCGGCGGAAGCCGACATCGCAGGCCTCCGTCTCCAGCACGTTGCCCTGCGCATCCAAAAGCGCGATCGTCAGACGATAGAGTTCCGGGGTTTCTGCACTCCATAACGCCGGGGCTGTAACCGGGATCGCCGCCGTTAACCGCTCGGCCCAGTTGCCGCGCTCGTCCACAATGGCAGATCCGGGCCGTTGGGTAGTACTGCCACAGCGTTCACCGTTGCGCCACAGCGTGATCGCCACCTCGCATTCCGGGTAGTCAGTGCCTGCCAGCGCGACGTCGACTTTCAGCACCGCGCGGTCCAGCTCCGCATTCAGATCGGTGACCACGTGATAATCCGCAATGTGCGTCTCCGGCTTATGCAGCAGGGAGACATCGCGGAAAATGCCGCTCATGCGCCACATGTCCTGATCTTCCAGATAGCTGCCGTCGCACCAGCGCAAGACCATGACCGCCAGGCGGTTCTGCCCGGGGCGTAATGCCGCCGAGAGGTCAAACTCGGCGGGCAATCGACTGTCCTGGGAATAGCCTATCCACTGCCCGTTGCACCACAGATGGAACGCCGAGTTCACGCCATCAAAAATAATTCGGGCTTGCCCGCGCTGAAGCCAGGCGTCATCCACGTCAAATGTGAGCGAGTAACAACCTGTCGGGTTTTCCTGCGGCACAAAAGGCGGGTTAACGGGAATGGGATAGGTGACATTGGTATAGATGGGCGTGTCGAACCCCTGCATCTGCCAGTTCGACGGCACGGGCATCGCGACGGCATCCGCGCAATCTTCGCTGACCCATGCCTCAGGAACCTGCTCGGGTGAAGAAAAATAGCTAAATCGCCACATCCCGTTAAGAGAGCGCCTGCTGATAGATCCAGCGTCATCTCTGGCGGAAGATTCATTACGCCAGCTGTCTAACGGCGCGTGTGCGGCCAGCCGGTTCCACTGGGTGACGCCGGGGTTTTCCCAGTCCCGACGGGCCAGGATGTCGCTGAGGGTCAGCGAGGATGTGTTGGACATAGTAACCTCTTTGCGAAGCGCTCACAATTTTGGTTAACATGCCCTGGCATTCTGCGACGGTAAAGCATTCAATCGCAGGGTAGCGAGTCCGATCACAAAAGTCTTATTTGCGGACAAGCTGCTCGGCCAGGAGAGCCAGGCTTCTGAGCTGCTGCGCCAGATCCTCGCGTTCGGCCTGCTGCGGCGCACGACGCGCGCTGGAATGACGGGTAACCAGCGTCACCGGCAGCTGAACCTGCCAGCACGTCTCGCCTTCGGTGGGCGCCAGCAGCCACTCCACGCTGCGCTCGCCCGCCTCGCGAAACGCCTGGCGAATGGTCGTCAGCGGCGGGGAAAACCAGGCGCTGTCATCCGTATCGTCGAACCCGACCACCGACATCTGGCCCGGGATCGCGATCCCCTTTTCAGCACAGGCGCGCATTACCCCCAGCGCCATTTGATCGTTCGCCACCAGAATGGCATCCGGCAATGCGGTACCCGACAGCAGCACATGTCCTTTCTCATAACCGCTGGCCGCGCTCCAGTCTCCGTAGGCCACCGCAGCGGCTTCATGCCCCGCGCGGGCCAGAGCCGCTTTCCACCCCGCCAGACGCGCCCGAGCAGAGACCGAGCTTTCCGGCCCGCTCAGCAGAGCAATATGCTGATGCCCCAGCGAAAGCAGATGCTCAACGCCCAGATGCGCGCCCTGCCCGGCGTTAAACACGAGGCTGTTTACCTGTGCTGAAGGCGAGACATCAAGAAAAAGCACCGGAACGGGCGACGCCAGCGCCCTCAGCTGTTCGGCGTGTTCATCATCAAGCGGAACATTCACCAGCAGCGCGTCCACCCGCTGTGCCAGCAGCGCCTGTAGCGCGGCCTGACACTGCTGCGGTTGATCCACCATGGAGATAAGGACGCTCGCCCCCTGTTCCGCCGCACGGGATTTTACCGCCGACACAATTTGCGAGGGCGCATGCAGGGCCAGATCGGTGGTGATGAGTCCCAGCGTGCGGGTGCGTTTACCCGCCAGCTGCTGCGCGCGCAGATTAGGCACGTAGTGCAGCTCCGCCATCGCCTGCTGAACCTTTTCCCGGGTACGGGCAGACACATGCTCCGCGTCGTTAATGACACGAGAGACGGTCTGATAAGAAACCCCCGCAAGGAGGGCGACATCATAGAGAGTGATAGCTTTCATGCATTGTGGCATCGCGTGAGTCGGGGCCCATTATTGTGGCACAGCGACGTCGTTAAAACATGTGAGCGCTTCGCAAAATTAAACAACCCGCTCCGGCTGCGCGATTTCAGCAACCCGCGGCTTCTGGCGGAACCAGGGCAGACAGAGCTGGATAAGTGGACCAATGGTCAGAGCGTACACTACCGTTCCCACCCCAAACGTGCCGCCAAGCACGCACCCAATCAGCAGGACGGACACCTCAATGGAGGTACGCACGCTGCGAATGGACCATCCCAGCCGGGCATGAATGCCGGTCATCAGGCCGTCGCGCGGGCCTGGCCCAAAACCGGCGCCGATGTACATGCTGGTCGCAATCGCGTTCATCACGATACCCGACACCAGGAAAGCGATGCGCACAGGTAACGAGTCCAGTTCCGGGATAAGCGCCATGCTGGCATCCGCCGCCAGACCGATACAAATCACGTTGCTGATGGTGCCCAGGCCCGGCATCTGGCGCAGGGGGATCCACAGCAGCAGCACCGCAGCACCGGTTAAAATGATCACCGTTCCGATAGTCATCCCCAGCTGTATCCCCACCCCAAGGTGAAAAACATCCCAGGGATCGACACCCAAATCGGAACGAATAAACATCGCGGTGGACAGGCCATACAGTCCTAAACCGACATAGAGTTGTAGCAGACGACGTACCATTTTTATCTTCTCCAGTGAACCAGGTTTTCATCCTGGCCTAAAATGGCACTATGATTAATGTCCAGTTTTCAAATAGTGGACTGCATATGTCGTCACGTCGCTTCGGAAGCCAGTCGCTGGTACGCCTTTTAGGCCACTGGCAGCAAACCTCATCCCGCACGCCGCTCTGGCGGCAGCTGGCCAATGCGCTGCGCCTGTTAATCCTTGACGGACGTCTGGCATTGAATACACGGCTACCGGGGGAGCGCGAGCTGGCCACGGCGCTGGACGTGAGCCGGACCACCATCAGCAGCGCCCTCGCCCATCTGCGCGAGGAGGGATATCTTGAAAGCCGCCACGGCAGCGGGTCACGCGTGATCCTCCCGGATACGCGCGCCGTTCCCACGCTTTCCGCGGCGAGTGCCGCACTGGATCTCTCCACTGCCGCCCTCAATGCCGGGCCGGAAATCCACCAGGCGTATACCCACGCGCTCACGGCCATTACGCAGCACCTCGCGCTGACGGGTTACGATCAGCTAGGGCTCCCGACGCTGCGGGAGGCCATCGCTGCGCGCTACACCGCGCGGGGCCTTCCCACCCGCGCGGACGAAGTGATGGTGGTCAATGGCGCCGTCAGCGGCTTCGCGCTGGTCCTGCGGATGATGACCGGGCCCGGAGATCGCGTCGTGGTCGATCACCCCACCTATCCGCTGGCGATTGCCGCCATTCAGGGCGCGCAGTGTCGGCCCGTGGGGGTGTCGCTGCCGGAAACGGGCTGGGATACGGACGGTTTCGCCGCCACGCTTGCCCAAACCGCGCCGCGCCTGGCGTACCTGATGCCTGATTTTCATAACCCCACCGGGCGCTGCATGGATGTCGAGACCCGTCAGGCCATTACCGATATTGCTGCGCAAACCCGTACGACGCTGGTGGTGGATGAAACGATGGTGGATCTCTGGTTTGACGCCCCTCCTCCGCCCCCGCTGGCCTCCTTTAACCCGCAGGCCACCGTCATCACCTTAGGTTCTGCCGGAAAAAGCTTCTGGGGCGGGCTGCGTCTCGGCTGGATCCGCGCCTCCTCGCGCACGATCGCCACGCTTGCCCAGACGCGCGATACGCTGGATTTAGGCTCGCCGCTGCTGGAACAGCTGGCGGCGCTGTGGCTCATCAACAACAGCGAGACGTTTCTACCCGCACGCCGCAAAATGCTGGCGGAACGACGCGATCGATGCGGTGAACTGCTGCGTGAACATTTCCCGGAGTGGACATTCCATGAAGCAGAGGGCGGGCTCTCATACTGGATTGAGCTTCCCGGCATGCTGGCGACGCAGCTTGCCGCGCGGGCTGAGATTCTGGGGATAAATCTGGGGACCGGTACGCGGTTTGGTTTATCGGGTGCGTTTGACCGCTATTTGCGGATGCCCTTCTCGCTCGAGCCGACAGAGCTTGAACAGGCGCTGCTGAGGATTAAACCGTTATGGCTCGCCCTGAATAAAAACGTGCCAGCCGTTAAACGCAGCGTGATTTAATAGCAAAAAGTTTGAAGCCGATCATAAAAAATAAAAACTGCTGACTGTCATGGATACAGTCAGCAGTTTTCACCAGTCCGGAATTAATGCTGAGCAGGAATAGGAAACCCTTTCAGTGAAATAACGAAGTTTTCACCGTCTTTCTTTATTTTTGCGCCAGTATCACACCAGTCAGACGCAATACGAAAGAACTCATCACTTCCGACATTCCAGCCAAGACGTACATGCTTCACGTAGCCTGAACGCAACAAATCGCAGGCCTCTTTGTAGTCACTGGCAGTTGACAGTTGTTGTTTCATTTTCTCTTCTTCAGAAGTTTACGTAGAGCCTTGATTTCTTTAGGAGTAAATGGAGAAACATTCTCTTCTTCCGTATGCTGATTATCAATATCCTCTTCCGATACTCCCGCCTCTTCTACTGCCTCGAACGCCAGCAGCAGCAGTTTCTCTGTCGTCACGCTTAAATTCTCGTTATTCACTTCCGCATAGTGGCGAAGCCTTTCTTTTAGCGCGTCATCAATCTTAACGTTTAATACTGCTGTAGCCATGTTTGTCACTTCCCTTCGGAATAAGTACTTTATTTAATACACGAAGTTAACAATGTTATCCAGATATATATTTTTTTGAGTTTTGCCAGAAAATAGACGGCCAAGGATAAAATGCCCGACTATTATTACAAGTTTATGACATTAATATTTCAGCGCGATGAAATATATATTACATGCTATAGGCATAATCTTATTAGGGAATAACGACCAGGGAAGAGGCAAAAATCAGGGAAGAACGCAGAGGCTCAGAAATGGGTGGGGGCCCTGCCAGCTACATCCCGGCACACACGTCGTCTGCCCTGGCTGCTTCCTTCCGGACCTGACCTGGTGAACAGAGTAGCGTTGCGGGAGAACCAACAGAGCCCCCATTGAGAGCGTTGATAACCAACGCGCTGGCGCATTATCCCTGTGCGAAGGCCCAATTGCAAGCCGCCAGGAACCGGATGCTGGTTTCTTGCGCAAACAGGCGCAGCAATCAGGGCGATCTTCGTTTACCATGGCTCTCCAGAAACTCCCCGCAGGTGAAGGTATGGACGAGCAGGACTCTTTTCCACAGCGCGTATGGCAAATCGTGGCTTCAATCCCGGAAGGCTATGTCACCACCTATGGTGATGTCGCGCGCCTAGCCGGTTCCCCGCGCGCGGCGCGACAGGTTGGAGGCGTCCTGAAACGGCTGCCGGAAGGCAGTACGTTGCCCTGGCATCGAGTGGTGAACCGTCATGGCGCCATCTCACTCACCGGGCCGGATCTCCAGCGTCAGCGTCAGGCGTTACTTTCAGAAGGGGTGCAGGTGTCAGGGTCGGGTCAGATCGATTTGCAGAAGTACCGGTGGGTGTACTGACCCCTCTCCCGAAGAAGAGGGGAATAACCACATTACATCTGCGTCGGTGGGGTTGGCAGAGACGGCTGATTGGTTTGCGGTGCGACCGGCACTTCGGTCTGCTGTACTGGCACCAGGTTCAGGTCGATTTTGGTTCCACCGTTGTTAATCGCTTCCTGGACCGTATCGGTGATAAACACCAGCTTACCGTTGATGGTGACCGCTGCGCTCAGCAGAATACGGGCATTAGGCTGCACGTCAGACGGGTTATACGGCAACACGAAGCTAAACGGCGCCTGCTTGCCTTCAGTACGGACGGCACGCTGGGCCACGACTTTCGACGGCGCGTCGGCCAGGGAAGCATCAGACAGCGTCACCGTTAATACCGCATCCGGCGGCAACGCAACTTTCTGTTTAATCCAGATGGTACCGGAAACGTTAGGCTGCTGAATGGACTGCTGCGAAAGGGTATTAATCCCGTTCGGGTCAGCTGCTGGCACTGGCACCTGGGCGCTCTTACCGGCACAGGCGGACAACGCCACCGCAATCGCTACACCACTTAGCATAGGCACGAGTTTCATTGAAGTCTCCTTATCATCAATGCACCAGCGGGATCGATCCCATCCGATGTCGTTTCAATCACATAACGTTTTTAAGTGTGGCACAACTCACTGATTAATGCCTGAAATCATCCCGATATTCAGATTATTCTACCCATCGGACCACTTTCATTTCTGCGTTATACTCTGCCTATCTTTCGCTACGGCGTTTATTGAGGACAACTATGAGTCAGGCACTGAACAATCTGCTGACATTACTGAATCTGGAAAAAATTGAGGAAGGACTGTTTCGCGGACAGAGCGAAGATTTAGGCTTACGCCAGGTCTTCGGTGGGCAAGTCGTTGGACAAGCGCTGTACGCTGCAAAGGAGACTGTCCCGGCAGACCGTCTGGTGCATTCATTCCACAGCTACTTTTTACGCCCTGGCGATAGCGGGAAACCCATCGTGTATGACGTTGAAGTTCTGCGAGACGGCAACAGCTTCAGCGCGCGCCGCGTCGCGGCCATCCAGAACGGTAAGCCGATCTTTTACATGACCGCCTCTTTCCAGGCGCCGGAGCCGGGCTACGAGCATCAGAAGGTCATGCCCCCTGCCCCCTCGCCGGACGATCTTAAATCGGAAACGGATATCGCTCGCGCATTGGCGCATCTGCTGCCGCCGCAGGTTAAAGAGAAGTTTCTCTGCGATAAGCCGCTTGAGATCCGCCCCGTCGAGTTCCACAACCCGATGAAGGGCCACACCGCCGAGCCAAAGCGTCAGGTGTGGATCCGCGCCAACGGCACCGTGCCGGAAGATTTCCGCGTCCATCAGTATCTGCTGGGCTATGCGTCTGACTTCAACTTCCTGCCGGTGGCGCTGCAGCCGCACGGCGTCGGCTTCCTCGAAAAAGGGATGCAGGTCGCGACGATCGATCACTCGATGTGGTTCCACCGTCCCTTCAACATGAACGAGTGGCTGCTCTACAGCGTGGAGAGTACGTCGGCATCCAGCGCCCGCGGGTTTGTGCGTGGGGAGTTTTATACTCAGGACGGCGTGCTGGTCGCTTCAACGGTGCAGGAAGGGGTGATGCGTAACAGAGGTTGATGTAAAAAGCCCGGTGGCGCGACGCTTACCGGGCCTACGTTTTGTGCTGTTGTAGGCCGGGTAAGGCGAAGCCGCCACCCGGCAAGACACTCAGATCATGCGTTATACGCATTCTCGCCGTGGCTGTTCACATCCAGACCTTCGCGCTCCTGCTCTTCCGGTACGCGCAGGCCGACCGTCATGTCCGCCAGCTTGTAGCCGATGAAAGCGACGACCGCAGACCACACCACGGTGATAGCGATGCTTTCCAGCTGCACCAGCACCTGATGAACCATAGTGACGCCTTCTGCGTAGCCCACGCCACCGAGCGATTTCGCCGCGAAGATACCGGTCATGATACAGCCGACAATCCCGCACACGCCGTGCACGCCGAACACATCGCAAGGGTCATCCACGCGCAGAACTCGTTTCAGTGCGGTGACGCCCCACAGACCCGCCAGACCCGACACCAGGCCGACCAGCAGCGCACCGCCGACACCGACATAACCACACGCAGGAGTGATACCAACCAGACCGGCAATCGCACCTGAACAGGCACCCAGCAGGGAAGGTTTACCGCGCACCGCCCACTCGCCAAACACCCAGGAGAGGATTGCACCCGCCGTGGCTACAACGGTGTTCACGAAGGCCAGCGCGGCGATTTCGTTCGCGGCACTGGCTGAGCCGGCGTTGAAGCCAAACCAGCCAAAGTAGAGGATCGCAGTACCGGTAAAGACCATCGGCAGGTTGTGCGGTTTGAACGCCTCTTTACCGAAGCCCACGCGTTTGCCAATCAGATAAGCGCCCACCAGACCCGCGACCGCGGCGTTAATGTGGACAACGGTACCGCCCGCGAAGTCCAGCGCGCCGTGCGTGGCCAGCAGACCACCGCCCCAGACCATGTGCGCAATCGGCACATAGGAGAGCGTTAGCCAGACCACAACGAAGATCAGGACCGCAGAGAAACGAATGCGCTCGGCGAGCGCGCCCACAATCAGCCCGACGGTAATGCAGGCGAACGAGCCCTGGAACGCCACGTGAATATACTGATAGAAGCTGCCCATCAGCGCGGTCAGTTCAATGTTTTTCAGCATCACCCAGTCGAAGTTACCAAAGAACGCGTTACCCGTGCCGAACGCCAGAGAGTAACCGTAAACCACCCAAAGCACGCAGACCAGTGCAAACGTCACGGCAACCTGCGTCAGCATGGAGAGAACGTTTTTGCCACGGATCAGACCGCCGTAGAACAGCGCAATGCCCGGAATGGACATGAACAGCACCAGCGCGGTGCTGATCATCATAAAGGCGTTATCGGCTTTGTCGGCCACCACAGGGGCAGCAGCCATCGCCAGGCCCGGCAGCAGCGCCAGCGAACCCAGACCCGTTTTAAGTGTTGCTATCTTCATTTTCTCGATCCCTATCACTGTGTGCCAGGCGTTAATTACAGAGCCGCTTCGTCAGATTCGCCGGTACGGATGCGAATGACGCGCTGCAGTTCGGCAACGAAAATTTTGCCGTCGCCAATTTTGCCGGTGTAGGCCGCTTTGCTAATGACATCAATGACTTCATCAAGCTGATCGTCAGCAATCGCGACATCAATTTTTACTTTTGGCAGAAAGTTAACGCTGTATTCCGCCCCGCGATAAAGCTCGGCATGACCCTTCTGACGACCAAAGCCTTTCACTTCGGTGACAGTCAGTCCCTGAATACCCATTGAAGACAATGCTTCACGCACGTCTTCGAGTTTGAATGGTTTGATTACAACCGTAACCAGCTTCATAGATCCCCTCCAGTCAGAATTCGGTAATGGCCGCAGCTTACGCGGAAGGTATTGCAAGGGATGTGCCAGAAATGAAAACGTGAGGGAATCGCGGTGCGATGTGCGTTACACGGTTCTGATAAATGAACCGGTGAAAAAAAACGCACCATGCCGGTGCAGGGTGCGTTTCAGTTTTGCACCAACAGGAATGACTGTTAGCGCGGCGCCTCATTTTAGTGCATCAGGCGCTAAGGGACTCTTCATCACGCACGCTGGCGGCCAGCTCTTCGCCCGCCAGCTGCAGCTGGTACATCTGCCAGTAGCGCCCTTGTGCTTCCAGCAGCTCGCGGTGCGTACCGCGCTCCACGGCCTGTCCGCGATGCAGCACCAGAATCGTGTCCGCGTCGACGATGGTGGAGAGCCGGTGAGCAATCACCACCAGCGTCGTGTGGTCGCGTACGGCGGCCAGCGCCTGCTGAATCGCCTGCTCGGTTCCAGAATCTATGCTGGCCGTGGCTTCGTCCAGAATCAGCACCTGCGGCGTTTCAATTAGGACGCGCGCCAGCGCCAGGAGCTGTTTTTGCCCCACGGAGAGATTGTTGCCCTGCTCGCCCAGCTTCGTGTTGATCCCGTCGCTAAACCCGCGCGCCAGCTCTGCCAGCTGCACCGTTTCCAGTACCGCCCAAACCTGCGCTTCTGAATAGTCCCGTCCCAGGGTTACGTTGGCGTAGAAGGTATCGGCCAGCACGACCGGATCCTGCTGCACCATCGCAACGCCTTTGCGTAACACCGTGTGGCTGAGCGACGCGAGCGGACGTCCGTCGAGGCGGATTTCGCCTTGCGTGACCGGATAGTAGCCCATCAGCAGGCTGGCGAGCGTGCTTTTACCGCTGCCGGTGTGGCCCACCAGCGCGACGAAACCGCGTGACGGCACATCGAGCGTAATCTCCTGCAACACCAGACGGTCTTCGCGATAGGCAAATGAGACGTTATCAAAGGTGATAGCCCCGCTTTGCAGAGGTCGCTCGTCATTGCCGTAGGCCTGGCGCGGCCTGTCCATCAGCTCAAAGACGCGCTCACCGGCGACAACCGCCTGTTGCAGCATCGATTGCTGCGTAGTGAGTTCGATCAGCGGCTCGTTAAGGCGTCCCAGATAGCTAATGAAAGCGTACAGCACGCCCACTTCAATCGTACCGTTTGCGCTCAGGCCAAAGAGCATCAGCAGCCCGCAAAGCACCAGCGCCGAGAACAGGCTCAGCAGCGGTCGCAGCAGGAAACCGTCCAGGCGCAGCGTCTGCATACGCGCCATATAGTGCGAACGGCTGGCTTCGCCCATGCGCTCGCCAAAGCGCGCCTGCTGGCGGAACTGCTGGATGACGCTCATGCCGTTGATCACTTCGTTGAAGCCATCGTTGATATCGGCCAGATAGGCGCGCACCCGGCGCACGATCGGCGTGCTGTAGCGCTGGTAGATGATCATCACGATCAGCACCGCCGGGAAGATCGTTATCGCCACCAGCGCCATGCGCCAGTCGAGGCTGAACATTGCCACCAGCATCGCGCCAATCAGCGCCGCGCTGCGCAGCACGGTTGCCACCACGGTGACGTACAGATCGCGGATCACCTCGGTATCGTTGGTCACGCGCGAAATCACCTGCCCGACCGGCTGGGTATCAAATTCGCTGAGCGGCTGGCGAAGCGCCGCGTCCATCACATCGGTACGCAACTGCTGAACCACGCCCACGGCGGCACGGTTAAACAGCAGCGACTGCGCATAGTGCAATCCTGCCGCCGTCAGCTGTAAGCCAACGTAGGCCACGCCTAATCCCGCCACCAGCCCGAGCGGCAGGTAGCTTTTGGCGACCATATTGTCGATGAAATAGCTGATGAGCAGCGGTCCGCTCACTTCGGCAATCGCCGCAATCCAGAGTAAAAGCACGGCAACGGAGAGCGGTTTACGCCACGGCGAGCCGTAGGCCAGCAGACGTTTGAGCGTCGGCCACATCGTTCCAAGCTTACGCATTGGCGGCCTCCTCATCCTGCTCCGGCGCATCGTCCAGCGCCGCCTCAAGCTGCTGATAGCGGTACATATCGCGATACCAGCCCGGCTGCTCGCTAAGCGTTTCATGCTGCCCGCGCTGGGCAATATGGCCGTGCTGCAAAACCAGAATTTCGCTGGCTTCGGTGAGCGCTGACAAACGGTGGGCACTGATAATTATCGTGCGTCCGTCGCCCCACTGGCGCAGGTTATGCAGGATCTGATGCTCGGTACGGCCGTCCACGGCGGAGAGCGCATCGTCCAGAATCAGGATCTCGGCATTGAGCAGCAGCGCGCGGGCAATGGAGATACGCTGTTTTTGCCCGCCGGACAGCATGACGCCGCGTTCCCCGACTTCCGTTTCGTACCCCTGCGGCAGGCGCAAAATGTCATCATGCACGCTGGCCAAACGTGCCACATGCTCGATCTCTTCCTGCGTTGCCGCAGGGCACCCAAGCGCGATGTTGTTCGCCACGGTGTCAGAAAAAAGAAACGGCGTCTGGCTGACGACCGCCAGGCGACCACGCCACTCATCCAGCAGCAGCCTGGTCAGCGGAATATCATGGAAACGAATATCGCCCTCGGTGACGTCAAAGTGACGCTGGAGCAGCGACAGCACGGTGCTTTTACCGGATCCCGTCGGGCCGCAGATGCCGAGCATCTGGCCCGGCTGAAGGGTAAAACTGACGTTCTCCAGTACCGGATGTTCCGTTTGCGGATAGATAAACTTGCGGACGTCGACTTTCATGACGCCGCGTCCTTCCGGCAACGCTTCGCTGCCGTCATTGACCACCGGCGCTTCGGCCAGCATGGCGCGAATACGGCTGTAGGCGGCGCTGCCGCGCTCCACGATGTTAAACATCCAGGCCAGCGCCAGCATCGGCCAGATCATCAGCCCCAGATACATGGCAAAGCTGGTCAACTGGCCCAGGGTGAGCGTGCCCTGCACCACCATCCAGCTCCCGCCGCCAATCGCCAGCATATTTGCCATGCCGATTGCGATATAAATCGTTGGATCAAATCGCGCGTCAATACGCGCGACGCGCATGTTTTTCGCCCCCGTGTCGGCCGCATCGGCGGCAAACAGCGCGGACTGCCGGTCTTCCAGACCAAACGCTTTGATCATGCGGATGCTGGTCATGCTCTCCTGGGTGCGATCGTTCAGCGACGAAAACGCCGCCTGCGCCAGCTTGAAGCGCTCGTGCAGTTGTTCGCCATAGCGATTGATCGCCAGCGCCATGAGCGGCATCGGCAGCAGCGCCAGCAGGGTCAGCTGCCAGCTAATCTGCGTTGACATGACGATCAGAACCGCGCAGCCCATTACCAGCGAGTCCACCAGCGTCAGCACCCCTTCCCCGGCGGCAAAGACCACGCGATCGACGTCGTTAGTCGCGCGCGCGATAAGATCCCCGGTGCGATGGCGCAGATAAAATTCGGGATGCTGTCGACTCAGCTGGCGATAAAAATCTTCACGCAGCTCAACGGCCAGCTGATAGGACGCACCAAACAGCAGCACGCGCCAGACGTAGCGCAGCAGATAAACAATGACCGCCGTCAGCACCAGCGTGCCAACCCACATCAACACCCGTGCGGTGGTGTAATGCTGTTCGGTGACGCCATCCACGACGTAGCCCACCACTTTCGGCGGGATCAGCTGCAGGATAGCAATGATAATAAGCAGGGCGACTGCACCGAGGTAGCGTTGCCACTCCCGACGAAAGTACCAGCTTAATTGGGCAAATAATCGCACGCGGTTTGTTCCTGAAGGTATTTTACGAAGTTATTCAATGGGTAATGCTGTGGTGTATTTAATCTGTTCCATGGCGAAGCTTGAGGTGACGTCCGATAACCCCGGCACGCTGTTCACCAGCCGCTTGTAGAAGTCATCATAACGCTTCATGTCGGCCACCTGGACGCGCATCAGGTAATCGTACTCGCCGGCCATACGCCAGAAACCGAGCACTTCGGGCATCTCAGACACCTGGGTAACGAAGCGGCAATACCACTCGCTGCTGTGATGCTGGGTTTTTATCAGCACAAATGCCGTCAACCCAAGCCCCAGTTTTTCAGGATCTAACAGCGCGACGCGCCCCAGCAGAATACCGTCATCTTCCAGCTTCTTAAGCCGCTTCCAGCACGGGGTGGTGGTCAGATTAACGGCATCTGCCAGCGCCTGCAAAGAGAGGGTACAGTCACTTTGCAGCAATGAAAGGAGCTTGCGGTCAATTTTATCTAGCATACCCACCTCACAGAGAAAATTTTTCTCCCTTAATTCTATTTTAAAGGCCAGATAGCAACAATTTTTTCTGTGCTTTTCGCTATGCTAGGCACAAAATGACAAACGGATAACGACGATGAATAGCACCTGGGTTAAACATGCGATCAGCGAAATCAATGCCGACTATCAGCGCTCGGCGGATACGCACCTGATTCGCCTTTCCCTGCCGGGATTTGACGGCATTCAGCTCTATCTGAAAGATGAAAGCACCCATCCTACCGGCAGCCTAAAGCATCGCCTGGCGCGCTCGCTGTTTTTATACGGTTTATGTAACGGCTGGATTAAAGAAGGCACCACCATCATTGAATCCTCTTCCGGTTCAACGGCGGTGTCCGAAGCCTATTTCGCCCGCCTGCTGGGCCTGCCGTTTATTGCGGTGATGCCCTCCTGCACCGCAAAACGCAAAATCGAACAGATCGAATTTTACGGCTGTCGCTGCCACTTTGTGGAAAGCGCCTGCGAAATCTACGCCGCCTCCGAAATGCTGGCCCGTGAGCTGAACGGCCACTATATGGACCAGTTCACCTTCGCCGAGCGCGCAACGGACTGGCGCGGGAATAACAACATTGCCGACAGTATTTTCCGCCAGATGACCCACGAACCGCATCCGGTTCCGTCCTATATTGTGATGAGCGCCGGTACCGGCGGCACGTCAGCCACGATCGGACGCTATATCCGCTGCCAGGGTTACGATACCCAGCTGATGGTAGTTGACCCGCAGAACTCCGTGTTCCTCGACTACTGGCAAAACCGCGATGCCGGTCTGCGCAGCCCGGTGGGGAGTAAGATTGAAGGGATTGGCCGTCCGCGCGTTGAGCCCTCTTTCATCCCCGACGTTGTGGACGAGATGATGCGCGTGCCGGATGCCGCCAGCGTGGCAACGGCGCACTGGCTGGAAACGCAGCTGGGCCGCAAAGTGGGCGCCTCGACAGGCACCAATATGTGGGGCGCGCTGCAGCTTGCCGCACGTATGCGCGAAGCGGGACGCACCGGTTCCATCGTCACGCTGCTGTGCGACAGCGGAGAGCGTTATCTCGAGACCTACTACAATGCGGAGTGGGTGCAGGCCAACATCGGTGATATCGCCCCCTGGAAGGCGCAGATTGCTCAACTGCTGAAATAAAAAAAGCCAGACCGAAGCCTGGCTTGCTGGAAGGGTCTCACTATTCGGGGGAATATGGGAGGTTGTTATTGTCCAGCCAATGCGTCAAAAAATGGGACACTGCTTCATTACGGCAGTGACCGATAACCGGCAGATGGGGAAGTTCTGCTTTCAGCTGCGCCATCGCATTCCCCATGATCAGACCGCGACCTACGCTACCCAGCATTTCGCGGTCGTTCATGGCGTCACCGAACGCCATGCACTCCTGCAGCGTTAATCCCAGGTGGTCGCTCAGCACCGCCAGAGCGGAACCTTTGTTACAGCCCACCGGCAGCACTTCCAGGCAATCCACCGCCGAGAAGGTCAGGTGCGCCCGGTCGCCCAGCGCCTCATTCAGTTGGATCCGTAAGCGACAGAGATCGTCGTGATCGCCGCAGAAGCAGATCTTGGTCACCACATGGGCGGGGATCCGACGCAGATCGATAAGCTGGTATTTAAAACCGCTATACACATGCGCGTGCAATAATTCCGGGATGTCGCTTCCGGTAAACCAGCCCCGATCGTTAAAAACGTGGATGCTGGCCTGCGTGTCCCAGGTACTGTGCAGCACGATATCCGCCACTTCCGGGTTGAGATCCTGTCGGTACAGCACATCGCCTTCTACAGAGTGAATTCGCGTCCCGTTGCCGGTGATCAGAAAGGCATCGAGGGCAAACGCGCCCAGCAAATGGCGCATTTCCAGAACATGACGCCCGGTGGCAAACGTCAGGGTGACATTACGCTCGTGCAGGCGCTTCAGCGTGTCCAGGGTTTTCTCCCCTAAACGGTGATCCGGCATTAACAGCGTACCGTCCATATCAAATGCAGCGAGCCGAGCCATGATTACTCCCGAAATGTGATGCGGTTAACTTGTGCATCAGTATCGTGTGAGATATACGGAAGTAATAGTGAATAGATGAGAATTATTGTTCCGGGTTTCTTATGCGCCAGCTTAACCGTCTTAACCAGTATCAACGCCTGTGGCAACCTTCCGCTGGCGCGCCGCAGCAGGTAACCGTAAATGAACTTGCCAGCCGCTGCTTTTGTAGCGAGCGACATGTCCGTACTCTGCTGCGTCAGGCCCAGGAGGCGGGCTGGCTGACCTGGCGCGCGCAGTCCGGGCGTGGAAGGCGCGGTGCGCTGACGTTTCACGTCACTCCGGAATCACTGCGCAATACGATGATGGAAGAAGCGCTAAAAAGCGGGCAGCAGCATAACGCCCTCGAGCTGGCGCAGCTTGCTCCCGAAGATTTGCGTGCGCTGCTGCACCCGTTTTTGGGTGGGCAGTGGCAAAACGACACGCCGACGCTGCGCATTCCCTACTACCGCTCACTGGAGCCGCTTCAGCCGGGCTTTTTACCGGGTCGGGCAGAGCAGCATCTGGCAGGGCAAGTCTTCTCAGGTTTGACGCGATTTCACGGCAACAGCAGTGAGCCGACGGGCGATCTGGCGCATCACTGGGATGTGTCGGATGATGGACTGCGCTGGCATTTCTACATTCGCTCCACGCTGCACTGGCATAACGGCGATAAAATTGAAACGGCGCATCTCCAGCGGAGCCTGACCGCGCTGTTGACGCTTCCCGCCCTGCGCACCCTGTTTCAGAGCGTCCTCTGTATCGAAACAACGCATCCGCAGTGCCTGACGTTTACGCTGCATCATCCGGACTACTGGCTGCCGCACAGGCTGGCGACCTACTGTAGCCGTCTGGCGCATCCCGACCATTCGACGATTGGCAGCGGCCCCTTTCGGCTGGTCGCCTTTGAACCCGACCTGGTTCGTCTTGAAAGCCATGAGCAGTACCACCTGAGCCATCCGCTGCTCAAAGCCATCGAATACTGGATCACACCCCAGCTTTTTGATCACAGGTTGGGTACCAGCTGCCGTCACCCGGTGCAAATCGCGATTGGTGAGGCCGACGAGCTGGAAAGTCTGCGGCTGGTAAGCAGCAGCACCAGCCTGGGGTTCTGTTACCTCACGCTAAAACAGAGCGCACGCCTGAGTGAGAACCAGGCAAAGCGGCTGATTAATATCATTCATCACTCCAGGCTTCTCCACACGCTTCCGCTAAACGAAGGGCTCATCACCCCCACCGGGGAACTGCTTCCCGGCTGGACAATCCCCGAATGGACTGATTTAACCGATGTTGCCCTGCCTGAAGCACTGACGCTGGTTTACCATCTTCCCGTTGAGCTTCACACCATGGCCAGCCAGTTGAAGACGTACCTGGCGCTACAGGGTTGTGAGCTGACCGTCATCTTTCATGACGCCAAGACGTGGGACGGATGCCAGCAGCTTGCCGAAGCAGACATCATGATGGGCGACAGGCTGATTGGCGAAGCGCCAGCGTATACGCTTGAGCAGTGGCTGCGCTGCGATACGCTTTGGCCACACGTGTTAAGCGCACCGGCGTACGCCCATTTGCAAGCCACGCTGGATGCGGTACAGACTCAGGCCGAGGCTCGGGATCGGCACGCGGGCCTGAAGGCCATTTTTAGCCGATTAATGGAAAATGCGGTGCTGACGCCGCTCTTTAATTATCAGTATCAGATCAGCGCGCCGCCGGGCGTGAATGGGATTCGACTCAACACCCGTGGCTGGTTTGATTTTACCGAAGCCTGGCTGCCCGCCCCCAAATCGTGAAGAAGCTGGTCGCAGCCACAGGCAGACGGTAACATAACGTTTTTACCGTAACAGTCGAGATGATTTATGAAACGTGCCGTCGTCGTGTTCAGCGGAGGACAAGACTCTACTACCTGCCTGGTCCAGGCTCTTCATCAGTACGATGAGGTTCACTGTGTCACTTTCGATTATGGTCAGCGACATCGCGCTGAGATCGACGTTGCCCGTGAACTGGCCCTGAAACTGGGCGCACGCGCGCACAAGGTGCTGGACGTTACGCTGTTAAATGAACTGGCCGTGAGTAGCCTCACCCGGGACAGTATTCCCGTCCCGGACTACGAACCCGATGCCAGCGGCATTCCGAATACCTTCGTGCCGGGCCGCAATATTCTGTTCCTCACCCTGACGGCAATTTATGCCTACCAGGTAAAAGCCGAAGCGGTGATCACGGGCGTGTGTGAAACAGACTTCTCCGGCTACCCGGACTGTCGTGATGAGTTCGTGAAGGCGTTAAATCACGCCGTCAATCTGGGGATGGCGAAAGAGACGCGCTTTGAAACCCCGCTGATGTGGCTGGATAAAGCCGAAACCTGGGCGCTGGCCGACTACTGGGGCAAGCTGGACCTGGTTCGCAGCGAAACCCTCACCTGCTACAACGGCATTAAAGGCGACGGTTGCGGCCAGTGCGCCGCCTGTAATCTGCGCGCTAACGGGCTGAACCACTATCTTGCCAATAAAGCCGGCGTGATGGCCGCAATGCAGAAAAAAACCGGGCTTAAATAGGGCGACCTGACCGTGCTGTCGCATAACAGGTGTCGACAGCACGGGTAAGCCTGAACCTGTGTTACACGATCATCAGTTCCAGCTTTTCGCGCAATTCCCCTTCCAGCGGCAGCGCTTTCTGCGTTTTCAGATCGATACAGACAAAGGTGATCAACGCATCAGCCACCACCTGCCCTTCGGGATCGAGCGTAACCACCTGGCTTAACACGCCGCTTTTGCCATTGATCTGCTGCACCTGGCTGGTCACCGTGAGCACATCGCCCAACACGGCAGGGCGACGGTAGTTGATATTGATATTGACGACCACGAACGCGATGTTGTGCGCGGTCATCCACTGAAAGCTTTCGCTGTTTTCCAGCCCGTCCCAGCGCGCTTCCTCAAGAAACTCCAGGTAGCGGGCATTGTTCATATGCTGGTAAACGTCGAGGTGAAAACCGCGTACTTTTATTTTTGTCTGCATAGCGCAATAGCCTTTACTGTTATTGTAGGATGAGAGGTCATAACTGGTATGACCTCTTTATCCTGGCAAAATTTTGCCGCTGTGCAAGTAATTGTGAGATTACAACGTCAGGTGTGCGAGGTTGCGCTCAACCAGCGCGCTTCCCATGCCGGGAACCTGCTTGAGGTCGTCGACCGTTTTGAAAGGACCATACTCTTCACGATAGCTTACGATGGCCTGCGCTTTTTTCAGCCCGACGCCATTCATCACGCGGGCCAGCTCTTCCGCAGAGGCCGAATTGATGCTGACTCGCGTACCGTCATCATCCACGTTTTTACCAACGTCAGCCGCTTTGGTTTGCCCCTGCCCCGGCGCTGCGGCGTCGGTCTTACTCTGTACCGCCTGTGGTTTAGCGGCAGGTGTCGCCGCCAGTGCGCCCGCGCTCAGCCCGGTGGTGGCAATAGCCAGCGTAATAAACAGTGCTTTGATTCCACATTTCATGCTGTTATCTCCTTGTTTGTAGACAGCCACGTCACGATAGCCGCCCGATAAAAGAGGCACAAACAGCAGAGTGCAGAAATGGAAAAGGCCGCGAAAGCGGCCTTTAGTTATTGCAGAGCGTTGCGAAAATCTGCGAGCAGATACGTAATTATTGCTGCTGAGTAATGATATCGCCCAGCTTAATTTTGGCCTCTTTACGCAGGTTGCTCATCATGGCTTCGAAGGCAATCTGGGCATTGTTCTGGGTAATCCCCTGGACCATCGCCTTCTTCTGCGCGTCTGGCAGAGTGCCGGCTTTCACTTCATCCAGCGCCAGCAGAACGACGTTACCCTGCATATCGGTAGTGGTGCCGAAGCTTGGCTTGTCTTTCGCCGGCAGAGTCAGGCCAAACGCGGCCTGGCTGATAGGGTCCTGACCAGTACGGCTCAGCGTTTTCGCTTCACCGAAGCTCAGGCCAGCCGCTTTCAGCGCGTCCTGTTTACCTGCTTTCAGATCGGCCAGAATCTTCTCAGCATCCAGTTTCGCCTGCTGTTCCGCTTTGTTGTGCTTAACCTGAGCGACGACCTGATCCTTCACTTCCGCCAGCGGTTTGACCGCTTCTGGCTTGTGCTCGCTGACGCGCAGCACAAACGCACGATCGCCATCGACGGTGATGATGTCTGAGTTACTGCCCGGCGTGCCGTTCTCACCAACCAGACCACCGTTGAAGATGGCATCAGAAACCGGTTTGAAGTTCAGCTCTTCCGGCAGGTTGTCACGACCAAACCAGCCCGTCTCAACCGCTTTCACCCCAGCCGCCTGCTCGGCACCCGCCAGAGATTCGTTGTCGTTGCTGGCAGCATCACTCACTTTCTGCTGCAGCGCATAGTAGGCATCCAGCGCTTTTTCCTGCTTCACTTTTGCCGCGATATCGTCACGAACCTCAGCCAGCGGCTTGGTTTTCGCCGCGGTGATGTCGTCCAGACGCACGACCAGGAAACCTACGGAGGATTTAATGACGCCAGACAGTTGGCCTTTCTCTTTCAGACCCGCATTTTTCAGCTCGTCCGGCGTGGTCGCGTCTTCCAGCCAGCCCATATCGCCGCCGTTTTTCGCAGAGATAATGTCGGTGGATTTCGCTTTCGCGACGGTCGCAAAATCAGCGCCTTTGTTCAGCTCATCCAGTACCGCTTTGGCATCCGCCTCGGTTTTGGTCTGAATCACGCTGTAGCGGTTACGCTGCGGCTGTGTGAACTGATCCTGATGCTGGTCGTAGTAAGACTGGATTTCCGCGTCAGACGCGCTTTCCTGCAGCGCAGCCGCATCCAGCTTGATGTAGCTCACGCGGAACTGTTCAGGAGAAACAAAGGTATTCTTGTTCTGCTCGTACCAGGCGTTAATGTCAGCGTCGCTCACCTGCTGTTTCGCCGCCAGGGCGTTAACATCAATGGTCGCTTCACGTACAACGCGCTGCTGCGCCACCAGCGCAGCCAGTTCATCCGTTTCGCCTTTGAGCATGAAATCGGTGCCAACAACGGCATTGATGAGCTGCTGGGTGGTCAGTTGGTTACGCAGCGCCTGCGCGTACTGATCGGCCGTCATCCCCATCTGGTTGACGATGCTGTTGTAACGCGCGTTGTCGAATTTACCGTTAGACTGGAAGGCTTGCGTGGAGAAGATGGCTTTTTTCACCTGCTCATCGCTAATGCCAAGGCCGAGTTTTTTGGCATACTGATCCAGCAGCGCTTCGTCGATAAGACGGTTCAGCGTCTGCTGACGCAGGGTCTTCATATACCCTTCGTTTGCTGCCAGTTCAGAGAATTGGTCGCCCAGCTGTTGCTGCATACGGTTACGTTCACCGGCAAAAGCATTCTCGAACTGGCCGCGGCTGATCTCCTGGCCATTCACTTTTGCGGCATAGTTCGCGCCACCGCCAATAAGGTAACTGCTCACGCCGGTCAATATGAACGACACGATAATGATACCGAAAATAATCTTGAGCACGAGACTGTTAGCAGCCGTGCGTAAGCTGTCCATCATGGTGTAACAACACTCCGCTGTAGGTGACTGGTTACCTGACGCTGACGGAAAATCCTGCCCGTCGCGCGTAAAGTCGTATTGTGACAAGAAAACGGGGCGATTGTCAGCCCACAACTCGCATAAACTCGCACAAATCAGGTCTGGACAAACAAAAAAGGCACATCAAAAGATGCGCCCTTGTACTATCCGGCTTCCCTGAAACGGGAAAGCAATCAGTTTACTGCGTCTTTCAGCGCTTTACCTGCACGGAAACCCGGCACTTTAGCGGCAGCAATGGTGATCTCTTTACCGGTCTGAGGGTTGCGGCCAGTACGGGCAGCACGCTCTTTAACAGCAAAAGTACCGAAGCCTACCAGTGCAACGTCGTCCCCAGCCTGCAGAGATTCAGTAACAGAAGCAATTAATGCATCTAACGCACGTCCAGCTGCAGCTTTAGAAATATCAGCACCAGCAGCAATTTTGTCAATCAGTTGAGATTTATTCACTGTTCTCTTCCTCTCTTTATAATTTATATCGCACCTGAATCCTTCACAGCGCGACCGCGCAGCAGTTATATCAGTCCTGCTATGACCTTACAACACCCGTTGTTGATGGCTAACCCAATCAGCAATCTAAATTAGCTATACAAAAAAAGGCTGGCAAGTGCGAAATGACTTACCAGCCTTGTTTTTATTGACGCTCTTTGCGCGAGGTCACTATTTTGCGGTTACAACCTGCATTCCGGACGGTTCATTCTGCAATGCGAGACTAAGTACTTCCTCAATTCGCTTAACAGGATGGATCTGCAGGTCGGCAATCACGTTGTCCGGAATCTCTTCCAGATCGCGTTTGTTTTCGTAAGGGATCAATACGGTTTTGATCCCACCACGATGCGCCGCCAGCAGTTTTTCTTTTAAGCCACCGATTGGCAGAACCTGACCGCGCAGGGTAATTTCACCGGTCATTGCCACATCAGCACGCACCGGGTTGCCTGTCAGGCAAGAAACCAGAGCGGTACACATGGCAATACCCGCGCTTGGACCATCTTTCGGCGTCGCCCCTTCAGGTACGTGTACGTGGATGTCGCGTTTTTCGTAGAAATCCGGGTTGATACCCAGTTTCTCCGCGCGCGCGCGCACCACGGTCAGCGCCGCCTGAATGGACTCCTGCATCACTTCACCCAGCGAGCCGGTATAGGTCAGCTTGCCTTTACCCGGTACACAGGCGGTTTCGATGGTCAGCAGATCGCCGCCCACTTCCGTCCATGCCAGACCGGTGACCTGGCCAACGCGGTTTTCGTTATCCGCGCGACCATAGTCGAAGCGCTGAACGCCGAGATAGGCATGCAGGTTATCACCATTAATCGTGATGTGTTTCAGGCTCTTATCCAGCAGCAGCTGTTTCACCGCCTTACGGCACAGTTTAGAGATTTCACGCTCAAGGCTACGCACGCCCGCTTCACGGGTGTAGTAGCGGATGATGCCAATAATCGCGCTGTCCTCGACGGTCAGCTCGTTGGCTTTCAGCGCGTTACGCTCAATCTGTTTCGGCAGCAGGTGCTGTTTCGCGATGTTCAGCTTCTCGTCTTCGGTATAGCCGGAGAGACGGATCACTTCCATACGGTCCAGCAGCGGCGCCGGAATGTTCATGGAGTTCGACGTCGCCACGAACATCACGTCGCTCAGGTCGTAGTCCACTTCCAGGTAGTGATCGCTGAACGCCACGTTCTGTTCTGGATCAAGCACTTCCAGCAGCGCAGACGCAGGGTCACCACGCATGTCCGACGACATTTTGTCGATCTCATCGAGCAGGAACAGCGGGTTTTTAACGCCCACTTTCGCCATCTTCTGGATCAGTTTACCCGGCATAGAACCGATGTAGGTACGGCGGTGACCGCGGATTTCCGCTTCATCGCGTACGCCGCCCAGCGCCATACGGATATACTTACGTCCGGTCGCTTTAGCGATGGACTGGCCAAGAGAGGTTTTACCCACCCCCGGCGGTCCTACCAGGCACAGAATCGGGCCTTTAATTTTGTTTACACGGCTCTGTACCGCGAGGTACTCAAGAATGCGGTCTTTCACGCGTTCCAGGCCGTAGTGGTCGGTATCCAGGATCTCCTGCGCCTGACGCAGGTCTTTTTTGACCTTGCTGCGGGCGTTCCACGGAACCTGCACCATCCACTCAATGTAGCCGCGTACGACGGTCGCTTCAGCCGACATCGGAGACATCATTTTCAGCTTCTGCAGTTCTGCTTCGGCTTTCTCTTTCGCCTCTTTCGGCATCTTAGCCGCGTCGATCTTACGCTTCAGCGCTTCGTTTTCGTCCGGCGCGTCGTCCATCTCGCCCAGCTCTTTCTGAATAGCCTTCATTTGCTCATTCAGATAGTACTCACGCTGAGATTTTTCCATCTGCTTTTTCACGCGGTTGCGAATACGCTTCTCAACCTGCAGCAGATCGATTTCAGACTCCATCATCGCCATCAGGTATTCCAGACGTTCGTTAACGTCGGACATTTCCAGCACGGACTGTTTGTCAGCCAGCTTCAGCGGCATATGGGCAGCGATGGTGTCCGCCAGACGTGCAGGATCGTCGATGCTGTTCAGCGACGTCAGCACTTCTGGTGGGATTTTCTTGTTCAGCTTGATATAGCCTTCAAACTGGCTAATCGCGGTGCGAACCAGCACTTCCTGTTCGCGCTCATCAAGTTCAGGCGAATCAAGGTACTCTGCCTTCGCAGAGAAGTGTTCGCCGTCGTCTGACAGAGTGGTAATACGCGCACGCTGCAGGCCTTCTACCAGCACCTTCACGGTGCCGTCAGGCAGCTTCAGCATCTGCAAAATAGAGGCCACGGTCCCGACGGTGAAAAGATCGTTTACACCCGGCTCATCCGTTGATGCTTCTTTCTGCGCCACCAGCATGATTTTTTTATCATGATCCATAGCGGCTTCGAGGCAACGGATAGATTTTTCCCGCCCTACAAATAAGGGTATGACCATGTGCGGATAAACCACCACATCGCGCAACGGCAATACGGGGATTTCAATGCGTTCAGAACGCTCAGGATTCATAGAGCTCTCTCTTAGTTAGTGTCCGCCAGGTAAGCTGGTCATGTCACTGTGCTTCACATAACCATTAACATGTATCCAGTATATGGGGATGTTTCCCACACATTCAACGCTATGAATACGGAAAAAGTAAAGGGGAGATAAAATCCCCCCTTTTTGATTAACTGCTTGTATGATTTGGTGAATTATTCGCCAGATGCCTGCTGGGCTTCCGGTTTACCGTAAATCAGCAGCGGCTTGGTTTGACCGCTGATGACCGACTCGTCAATCACCACTTTCTCAACGTCTTCCATCGACGGCAGATCGTACATGGTGTCGAGCAGTGCCGCTTCAACGATAGAACGCAGGCCACGCGCGCCGGTTTTGCGGCTCATTGCTTTTTTGGCAATCGCATCCAGCGCTTCGTCGCGGAATTCCAGATCAACCCCTTCCAGATTGAACAGCGCCTGATACTGCTTGGTCAGCGCATTTTTCGGCTCTTTCAGGATCTGGATCAGCGCCTCTTCACTGAGCTCATTCAGCGTAGCCACAACCGGCAGACGACCGATGAATTCAGGGATCAGACCGAATTTGATCAGATCTTCTGGTTCAACCTGTGCCAGGAGCTCGCCTTCGTTCGGTTTTTCGGATGTGGATTTCACCGTTGCGCCAAAACCAATGCCGGAGCCGGTTTCAACACGGTGGGAGATAACTTTATCCAGACCAGCAAAGGCACCGCCACAGATGAACAGGATCTTGGAGGTATCAACCTGCAGGAACTCCTGCTGCGGATGTTTACGACCACCCTGTGGCGGAACGGCGGCAACCGTACCTTCGATCAGCTTCAGCAGTGCCTGCTGTACGCCTTCACCCGATACGTCACGAGTGATGGACGGGTTGTCGGATTTACGGGAGATCTTGTCGATCTCATCGATGTAAACAATCCCGCGCTGGGCTTTCTGTACGTCGTAATCGCACTTCTGCAGCAGTTTCTGGATGATGTTTTCGACGTCCTCACCCACGTAACCGGCTTCGGTCAGGGTGGTGGCATCCGCCATGGTGAACGGAACATCAAGCAGACGCGCCAGGGTTTCAGCCAGCAGCGTTTTACCGGAACCGGTTGGGCCGATGAGCAGAATGTTACTTTTACCCAGTTCCACGCCATTGCTGGTATCGCCGTTACGCAGGCGTTTGTAGTGGTTATAGACCGCTACCGCCAGCACTTTCTTGGCCTGCTCCTGGCCGATGACGTAGTCGTCAAGGTGATGACGAATTTCATGCGGCGTTGGCAGCGCACTGCGCTCACGGTGCGGTGCGACTTCTTTAATCTCTTCGCGAATGATGTCGTTACATAAATCGACGCATTCGTCGCAGATATACACGGACGGCCCGGCAATCAGTTTACGCACTTCATGCTGGCTTTTGCCGCAAAAAGAGCAGTACAGCAGTTTGCCCGAACCATCTTTGCGTTTATCTGTCATGAGTCCAAACCTCTTTTTAAGTTCTTTGTGCCGCACATGACGACGCAAATGCCATTCTAAGACGCAAGCTGCATCAAGCAGCGTGCCGCCCTACCTTAGTATAGCGGCACACTCGCGTCGCGGGCATCAATTACGATGGGTCAACACGGAGTCGACTAAGCCGTACTCAACTGCCTCTGAAGCAGAGAGGAAGCGATCGCGCTCGGTATCGCGCTCGATCTGCTCGAGAGGTTGACCCGTATGCTGCGCCATAAGTTCATTCATGCGCGCTTTTACTTTCAGGATTTCGCGGGCGTGGATTTCAATATCCGTCGCCTGGCCCTGGTAACCGCCCAGCGGCTGGTGAATCATCACGCGGGAATTCGGCAAGCAGAAACGCTTACCCTTCGCCCCTGCGGTTAACAGGAACGCGCCCATAGATGCGGCCTGACCCATACAGATCGTGCTGACATCCGGTTTGATGAATTGCATGGTGTCATAAATGGACATCCCTGCGGTAATCACGCCACCCGGGGAGTTAATGTACAGGTAAATGTCTTTTTCCGGGTTTTCCGCTTCCAGAAACAGCATCTGCGCCACGATCAGGTTAGCCATGTGGTCTTCCACCTGGCCGGTCAGAAAGATAACGCGTTCCTTGAGCAGACGGGAATAGATATCAAAAGAACGCTCACCACGTGAGGTCTGTTCAATAACCATTGGCACCAGAGCCATATGGGGTGCAAAGTTATCTCGTTCGCCACTGTATGACATTTCCGTCTCCTGGATCAAAATTGAAAACACCTGCTGTACTGATTGTAACCTTACGGACGGATTATCAGCCAGTCTCATTCATCATGATTACGTACTTATGGGGTTCACAGTGCCCTATTTCAAGCATAACAACCTTTTGTTGTTACGCTAACACCGAAAGGGCGTTTTAGCACTCTTCCTGGGCTCTAGCTGCGATAAAAAAAACCCGCTGCCGCAAGGCAACGGGTTTTCTGTTCAAACTTTAAACCGTTGGGGCGAAATTATGCCTGCTGGTTCATCAGTTCGTTGAAAGAGGTCGCTTTTTCGGTCACTTTCGCTTTCGCCAGTACCGCTTCAACCGCCTGCTCTTCTAGGGCAACGTTGCGCATGTTGTCCATCAGCTCTTTGTTCTTACCGTAGAACTCGATCACTTCTGATGGATCTTCGTATGCAGAAGCCATCTCTTCGATCAGGCCTTTCACACGCTCTTCGTCAGCTTTCAGCTCGTGGGTACGAATCACTTCGCCCAGCAGCAGGCCAACCACAACGCGGCGTTTTGCCTGCTCTTCGAACAGCTCGCGCGGCAGTTCCATCGCTTGCTGCTGGTTGCCACCGAAACGCTGTGCAGCCTGACGGCGCAGAACGTCGATTTCGCTGTCGATCAGGGCAGCAGGAACGTCGATTTCGTTGGCTTTCACCAGACCTTCGATCGCCTGAGACTTCACGCGGTTACGCACAGCACCGTTCAGCTCGCGCTCCATGTTTTTACGCACTTCGGTACGCAGGCCAGCAACAGAACCGTCTTCCACGCCGAAACGTTTGATGAACTCTTCAGTCAGTTCTGGCAGTTCGCGCTCTTCCACTTTCTTCAGGTTGATGACGAACTTCGCTGCTTTACCTTTCAGGTTTTCAGCGTGGTACTCTTCCGGGAAGGTCACGTCGATGGTGAACTCTTCGCCAGCCTTGTGGCCTTTGATACCGTCTTCGAAGCCTGGGATCATACGACCCTGGCCCATTGCCAGTACGAAGTCAGACGCTTTGCCGCCTTCGAACTCTTCGCCGTCTACAGAACCGGTGAAGTCGATGGTTACGCGATCTTCCGCGTCAACAGCGCCTTCTTTCTCTTTCCAGTTCGCCTGCTGCTTACGCAGGGTGTCCAGCATGCCGTCAACGTCTTCGTCAGTCACGGAGACAATCGGTTTTTCAACTTCGATAGATTCCAGACCTTTCAGCTCAACTTCCGGATACACTTCAAACTCTACGGAGTAGGTGAAGTCTTCGCCCAGTTTGTATTCGCCTGGAACGTAGTTTGGCGCACCGGCCGGATTGATTTTTTCTTTGATGATCGCATCGATAAAGTTGCGGCTCATCAGTTCACCCAGCACATCCTGACGCACGGAAGCGCCATAACGCTTAGCAACAACATTCATTGGTACTTTGCCCTTACGGAAGCCGTCAATACGTACTTTTTTTGCTACGTTGACCAGCTCGCTTTTCACAGCAGTTTCGATGCTGTCAGCAGCGATAGTAATCGTTACACGGCGGCCAAGGCCTTGAGTGGTTTCAACTGAAACTTGCATCTTGTTACCTCAAAAAAATCACAGTGCTCGGTCAACTCTGAATCTGTCTGTTATACCGGGATGCTCTCTTAGTGCAGATTCACATTCCCTGTCGCCAGAATCATCCCGAAGACATTCAATAAGACGCGGCATTATAGCGGCATCACTTAGGTGAGTCGAGAACGGTTGGGGCATGTTGCTGCGGCTTTTTTCACACTTTAAGGCTATTTTTAGCCTTAAAATCGCACCATCCGCTCAAAACTCAGACAAAACAAAACGGCCCGAAGGCCGTTTTGAGGAAATCTGTAAGCAACATACTGGAAAAGCTCCAGCCGTTGCAAATCCGATTTATCAGGCAATAGTGCCTGCACCGCGACAGGGCGGCGATGCGAAAACCGTATCCAGCAAGCCTTCCCATTCCTTAATGGTATAGGTATGCAGTGCCAGCGCATGCACGGTCGTGGAGAGCTCTTCCGTCAAGGTGCTGTAGATCAAGCGATGTCGGTTCAGGAAACGTTCTCCCGTGAAGCGATCGCTAACCAGAACCACTTTAAAGTGGCTTTCAGAACCTGCCGGTACGTTATGACGATAGCTTTCGTCGACGACTTCGAGGAACACAGGGTTGAACGCTGCCCTTAATTTATCTTCTATATGCTCACGTATCATCATGAAATTACTCCTCCGACAACGCCAGGATGTCACCCATCCCTTTAAATATTAGCCGCTTTTACCGTTTCCATTACACATTGACAACAAATATTTAGCTTTCGTCCGATTTTCTCATTCAAACGAATGAAGTTAACTGTGAGGCTCATACCTTTTATCATCCGTGAAAGGAGAAAATGAGTGAGATGGTCAGTTTTCAGACAAGACGATGAATTTACATGCGTTGACCACTTCCCCTGACCGTTGGCGATGTTATGATGGCGGCAATTTTTCTCTCTATTATGCTTACGATTCGTGAGAACTTAAAAATGTTAAAAAAACTCTTCTTTCCATTGGTAGCCCTTTTTATGCTGGCAGGCTGTGCTACCCCGCCTACCACCATTGATGTCTCACCAAAAATCACCCTGCCTCAGCAGGACCCAAGCCTGATGGGCGTCACCGTGAGCATTAACGGTGCCGATCAGCGTCAGGATCAGGCGCTGGCAAAAGTGACCCGCGATAACCAGCAGGTGACGCTCACCGCGTCCCGTGACCTGCGCTTCCTGCTGCAGGAAGTGCTGGAGAAACAAATGACCGCTCGCGGCTATATGATCGGCCCAAGCGGTGCGGTTGATCTGCAGATCATCGTTAACAACCTGTACGCTGACGTGTCACAGGGCAACGTGCGCTACAACATCGCCACCAAAGCGGATATCGCCATCATTGCCACCGCGAAGAATGGCAACAAGATGACCAAAAACTACCGCGCGAGCTACTCTGTGGAAGGTGCGTTCCAGGCATCCAACCAGAACATTGCTAACGCCGTTAACAGCGTGCTGACCGATACCATCGCCGATATGGCGCAGGACACCAGCATCCACGACTTTATCAAGCAGAACGCACGTTAATCCTGCTCACTGACCCGGTGTAACACCGGGTCAGTCTTATAAGAACATGTCCAGCCATTACTTACGCATTTTCCAGCAACCGAAATCAGCGATTCTGCTGATCCTCGGCTTTGCCTCGGGTTTACCCCTCGCGCTCACCTCCGGTACGCTTCAGGCGTGGATGACGGTCGAGAACATCGATCTCAAAACCATTGGTTTCTTCTCGCTTGTCGGTCAGGCCTATGTCTTCAAGTTCCTGTGGTCGCCGGTGATGGATCGCTATACGCCGCCGTTCCTCGGGCGTCGCCGCGGCTGGCTGGTGATGACGCAGGTCCTGCTGCTGCTGGCCATCGCGGCGATGGGGTTTCTTGAGCCCACCACGCAGCTGCGCTGGATGGCCGCGCTTGCGGTGGTGATTGCCTTCTGTTCCGCCTCTCAGGATATCGTGTTCGACGCCTGGAAGACGGACGTGTTACCTGCGGAAGAACGCGGTGCCGGTGCGGCCATCAGCGTGCTGGGCTATCGCCTCGGGATGCTGGTCTCTGGCGGGCTGGCGCTGTGGCTGGCCGACCGTTACCTCGGCTGGCAGGGCATGTACTGGCTGATGGCCGCCCTGCTTATCCCCTGCATTATCGCCACGCTCTTTGCCCCCGAACCGAGCGACGTTATTCCGGTTCCCCGCTCGCTGGAGCAGGCCGTGGCGGAACCGCTGCGCGACTTCTTTGGCCGCAACAACGCCTGGCTGATCCTGCTGCTGATCGTCCTTTATAAGCTTGGCGACGCCTTTGCCATGAGCCTGACCACCACCTTCCTGATCCGCGGTGTCGGTTTTGACGCTGGTGAAGTGGGGGTAGTGAATAAAACGCTGGGGCTGTTTGCGACCATTGTCGGGGCACTTTACGGTGGCGTGCTGATGCAGCGCCTGACGCTGTTCCGCGCACTGCTGATCTTCGGCATTCTTCAGGGCGCCTCTAACGCGGGCTACTGGCTGCTGTCGATTACTGACAAACATATGATCAGCATGGCCGCTGCGGTGTTCTTCGAAAATCTCTGCGGCGGTATGGGGACAGCAGCCTTTGTCGCCCTGCTGATGACCCTGTGCAACAAATCATTTTCCGCCACGCAGTTCGCGCTGCTCTCGGCGCTCTCTGCCGTTGGCCGCGTTTACGTAGGTCCGATTGCCGGCTGGTTTGTGGAAGCCCACGGTTGGCCAACGTTTTATCTTTTCTCCGTCGTGGCTGCCGTGCCGGGGATTTTATTGTTGCTGGTCTGTCGCCAGACGCTGGAATATACCCAGCGGACCGAACACTTTATGCCACGAACGGAATATCACCGCGCCTACCGTTTTGCGTTACGTCTGTTAATGATGGGCTGCGTTGCGCTGGCACTCTGGCTTATCGTGCTCATTATTAATGCCAGCACACCACTGGCGCTCCCGTTTGAGGCCCTTCTGCTGGACGCCGGAGCCCTGCTGGCCATCGTTGGGATCCTGACGGGCGGTCTGCTCGATTTCATGGCGTTGCGGAAAACGCAGCTGACCTGAAGAAAAATGCGAAAGGTTATTTCCCGTTGTAATCACTACCCGAAATTATAACGGTGAAATAGCCACCATCGACTAAAAAAATATTTGTTGTTTTGTGCGGGATAGGATTTGGAAATTATTGGCTCTGGTTCCAAAACGCTATTTTTCATTAAACGATTCAGCATGCGATAGTTTGATTTTTCGTTTTTTAGATGTCTTTTTATTGATAATTAATTGTTAATTTTTTGTTTATTTTTAACAATGGTTATACCAATTGTCCCTTTTAGGGTATGCTTGGGGGTCCTTTCGTTATAAAGCCCATCTCATGCGGCTTCGGTCATAAAAACCGACATAATTTGCAACACTTGTGACACGTGCGGCAGAACCCGGTAACACCTTCCTGACACAGGCCTAATGATGTTTACAGTAATGTAACCTTCCCGTAAAATGCCCGCACACTTTAAACGCCACCAGACTCCCGTGGAATTGAGGTCGTTAAATGAGACTCAGGAAATACAATAAAAGTTTGGGATGGTTGTCATTATTCGCAGGCACTGTATTACTCAGTGGCTGTGATTCTGCACTACTAGACCCCAAAGGACAGATTGGACTGGAACAACGTTCACTGATATTGACGGCTTTTGGCCTGATGTTGATTGTGGTTATTCCAGCCATTTTGATGGCTGTTGGTTTCGCCTGGAAGTATCGTGCGAGCAATAAAGATGCGAAGTATAGCCCGAACTGGTCACACTCCAACAAAGTGGAAGCTGTGGTCTGGACGGTACCTATCCTGATCATCCTGTTCCTTGCCGTACTGACCTGGAAAACCACTCACGCACTTGAGCCAAGCAAGCCGCTGGTTCACGATGAAAAACCGATTACCATTGAAGTGGTCTCCATGGACTGGAAATGGTTCTTCATCTATCCAGAGCAGGGCATTGCTACCGTGAATGAAATCGCCTTCCCGGCGAACACTCCGGTTCAGTTCAAAGTGACCTCCAACTCCGTAATGAACTCCTTCTTCATCCCGCGTCTGGGTAGCCAGATTTACGCGATGGCCGGTATGCAGACTAACCTGCATCTGATCGCGAATGAAGCAGGCACCTACGATGGTATCTCCGCCAGCTATAGCGGCCCGGGCTTCTCAGGTATGAAGTTCAAAGCTATTGCAACGCCAGACCGTGCCGCTTTCGACCAGTGGGTTGAAAAAGCGAAACAGTCTCCAAACACCATGTCTGACATGGCGGCGTTCGAAAAAGTGGCTGCACCTAGCGAATACAACAAGGTGGAGTACTTCTCTAACGTGAAGCCTGATTTGTTCAAAGACGTTATTGGCAAATTTATGGATCACGGCAAGAGCATGGACATGACCCAGCCAGAAGGCGAGCACAGCGCGCACGAAGGTATGGAAGGCATGGACATGAGCCACGCGGAAACCGCTCACTAAGGGGCCGAGGAAGAAAATGTTCGGAAAATTGACACTGGATGCAGTGCCCTACCATGAACCGATTATCATGGTTACGGTGGCTGCAATTATCATCGGTGGCGCGGCCTTAGTTGGCCTGATCACTTACTTCGGTAAGTGGAGCTACCTGTGGAATGAGTGGCTGACTTCGGTTGACCACAAAAAACTCGGTATCATGTACTGCATCGTCGGTATCGTCATGTTAATTCGTGGCTTTGCGGATGCGATCATGATGCGTAGCCAGCAGGCGCTCGCGTCTGCGGGTGAAGCCGGCTTCCTGCCACCGCACCACTACGATCAGATCTTTACCGCCCACGGCGTTATCATGATCTTCTTCGTGGCGATGCCGCTGGTTATCGGTCTGATGAACGTGGTCGTTCCGCTGCAAATCGGCGCGCGCGACGTTGCGTTCCCGTTCCTGAACAACCTGAGCTTCTGGTTCACCGTTGTCGGCGTTATTCTGGTTAACCTGTCACTGGGCGTGGGCGAATTCGCGCAGACCGGCTGGCTGGCTTACCCACCGCTGTCAGGAATTGAGTACAGCCCGGGCGTTGGCGTCGACTACTGGATTTGGGCGCTTCAGCTCTCCGGTGTCGGTACGACCCTGACCGGTATCAACTTCTTCGTGACCATTATCAAGATGCGTGCCCCTGGCATGACCATGTTCAAGATGCCGGTATTTACCTGGGCATCTCTGTGCGCCAACATCCTGATTATTGCGTCCTTCCCAATTCTGACCGTTACCATCGCGCTGCTGACCCTGGACCGCTACCTGGGCACCCATTTCTTCACGAATGATATGGGTGGCAACATGATGATGTACATCAACCTGATTTGGGCCTGGGGTCACCCGGAAGTGTACATCCTGGTTCTGCCGGTGTTCGGGGTCTTCTCCGAAATCGCCGCGACCTTCTCGCGTAAGCGTCTGTTCGGTTACACCTCTCTGGTGTGGGCAACCGTCTGTATTACCGTTCTGTCGTTCATCGTTTGGCTGCACCACTTCTTCACCATGGGTGCGGGCGCGAACGTAAACGCCTTCTTCGGTATTACCACCATGATTATCGCCATCCCGACCGGGGTGAAGATCTTCAACTGGCTGTTCACCATGTATCAGGGCCGTATCGTGTTCCACTCAGCAATGCTGTGGACCATCGGCTTCATCGTGACCTTCTCCGTAGGTGGGATGACCGGCGTACTGCTGGCGGTACCGGGTGCTGACTTCGTTCTGCACAACAGTCTGTTCCTGATTGCGCACTTCCATAACGTTATCATCGGTGGCGTGGTCTTCGGCTGCTTCGCTGGCGTAACCTACTGGTGGCCAAAAGCGTTCGGCTTCACGCTGAACGAAAAATGGGGTAAACGCGCGTTCTGGTTCTGGATCATCGGCTTCTTCGTGGCGTTTATGCCGCTGTACGTGCTGGGCTTCATGGGTATGACCCGTCGTCTGAGCCAGCAGATTGATCCGCAGTTCCACCCAATGCTGATGGTTGCAGCGGGCGGTGCCGTGCTGATTGCCTGTGGTATCGCGTCTCAGCTGATTCAGTTCTACGTGTCTATTCGCGACCGCGACCAGAACCGTGACCTGACCGGTGACCCATGGGGTGGCCGTACGCTGGAGTGGGCGACCTCTTCTCCACCGCCTTTCTATAACTTTGCCATCGTGCCTCAGGTTCATGAACGTGACGCATTCTGGGAAATGAAAGAAAAAGGTGAAGCGTACAAGCAACCTGCTCATTACGAAGAGATCCATATGCCGAAAAACAGCGGTGCGGGCATTGTCATTGCCGCCTTCGCAACGGTATTTGGTTTCGCAATGATCTGGCACATCTGGTGGATGGCGATTGTTGGCTTTGCTGGCATCGTAATCAGCTGGATTGTGAAGAGCTTTGACGAGGACGTGGACTACTACGTACCAGTCCGTGAAGTTGAAAAGCTGGAAAATCAGCATTTCGACGAGATTTCTAAAGCGGGGCTGAAAAATGGCAACTGATACTCTGGCGCACTCAACTGCCCACGCGCATGAACATGCGCACCACGATACAGGACCGACCAAAGTCTTCGGTTTCTGGATCTACCTGATGAGCGACTGCATTCTGTTCTGCTGTCTGTTCGCGACCTATGCCGTTCTGGTGAACGGCACAGCGGGCGGCCCGACCGGCAAGGACATCTTTGAACTGCCGTTCGTTCTGGTTGAAACCGCACTGCTGTTATTCAGCTCCATCACCTACGGCATGGCGGCTATCGCCATGTACAAAAACAACAAGAGCCAGGTTGTCTCCTGGCTGGCGTTGACCTGGCTGTTTGGTGCTGGATTTATCGGGATGGAAATCTATGAATTCCATCACCTGATCATGGAAGGCTTCGGCCCGGATCGCAGTGGCTTCCTGTCCGCGTTCTTCGCGCTAGTTGGCACCCACGGTCTGCACGTGACCTCCGGTCTGATCTGGATGGCAGTACTGATGTTCCAGATCTCCCGTCGCGGCCTGACCAGTACTAACCGTACCCGTATCCTGTGCCTGAGCCTGTTCTGGCACTTCCTGGACGTGGTGTGGATCTGTGTGTTCTCTGTTGTCTATCTGATGGGGGCGATGTAATGAGTCATTCTAACGATCATGGCGCTTCCCACGGCAGCGTAAAAACCTACATGACAGGTTTCATCCTGTCGATCATCCTGACGGTGATCCCGTTCTGGATGGTGATGAGCGGTTCTGCGTCTAAGCCGGTTATCCTGGGAGCAATCCTGGTGACCGCGGTGATTCAGATTCTGGTGCATCTGGTTTGCTTCCTGCACATGAACACCAAGTCCGATGAAGGCTGGAACATGACCGCCTTTATCTTTACCGTGATTATCATCGCTATCCTGGTAGTCGGTTCCATCTGGATTATGTGGAACCTCAACTACAACATGATGGTTCACTAAGAGCGGCGAGTATGTTTAAGCAATACCTGCAAGTAACGAAACCAGGCATCATCTTTGGCAACCTGATCTCCGTGATCGGAGGGTTCCTGCTGGCCTCTAAGGGCAGCATTGATTACGCCCTCTTTATCTACACGCTGGTCGGTGTGTCACTGGTTGTTGCGTCCGGTTGTGTATTTAACAACTACATCGACATGGATATCGACAAGAAGATGGAAAGGACCAAAAATCGGGTGCTGGTGAAAGGCCTGATCGCCCCTTCCGTCTCGCTGGTGTACGCCACCTTGCTGGGTATTGCTGGCTTTATGCTGCTGTGGTTTGGTGCTAACCCGCTGGCCTGCTGGCTGGGGGTGATGGGGTTCGTGGTGTATGTGGGCATCTACAGCCTGTATATGAAACGTCACTCCGTCTACGGCACGCTGATTGGTTCTCTCTCCGGCGCTGCGCCGCCGGTGATTGGCTACTGCGCGGTCACGAACGAGTTCGACAGCGGTGCGCTGATCCTGCTGGCTATCTTTAGCCTGTGGCAGATGCCGCACTCCTATGCCATCGCAATTTTCCGCTTTAAGGATTATCAGGCGGCGAACATCCCGGTTCTGCCGGTCGTGAAGGGCATCTCCGTTGCCAAGAACCACATCACGCTGTACATCATCGCCTTTGCCGTGGCAACGCTGATGCTCTCTCTGGGTGGTTACGCCGGATACAAATATCTGGCGGTAGCGGCTGCGGTGAGCGTCTGGTGGCTCGGCATGGCGCTGCGCGGTTACAAAGTGGAAGATGACAAAGTCTGGGCGCGCAAGCTGTTTGTGTTCTCGATTGTGGCCATCACCTCGCTGTCCGTGATGATGTCCGTGGACTTCATGGTGCCAGATTCACATAACCTGCTGACTTACGTCTGGTAAGCCACAACAGGTGAATAAAGGGGTGCTTCGGCACCCTTTTTTATTCATAAAATCCATTAATAACGCATGTAATATTTGTTAAATAACCCTTTATTTACCCCGCCCCTTCCCCGCACTACACTATGGCCTGCTTTTGAACTGAGGTGGTAATGAACGATTATAAAATGACGCCAGGCGAGCTACGCGCGACCTGGGGCTTAGGGACTGTCTTCTCGCTACGGATGCTTGGCATGTTTATGGTCCTGCCTGTTCTGACCACATACGGTATGGCGCTGCAGGGGGCCAGCGAGGCGCTGATTGGCCTCGCCATTGGCATTTATGGTCTGGCGCAGGCGGTGTTCCAGATCCCGTTTGGCCTGCTCTCTGACCGGGTGGGCCGCAAACCGCTGATTGTCGGCGGGCTGCTGGTCTTTGTGCTCGGAAGCGTCATTGCCGCCCTCTCCCACTCCATCTGGGGGATTATTCTTGGCCGCGCCCTGCAGGGCTCCGGCGCGATTGCCGCCGCGGTGATGGCGCTGCTGTCAGACTTAACCCGCGAGCAGAACCGCACCAAAGCCATGGCCTTTATCGGCGTCAGCTTTGGCGTGACGTTTGCGATTGCGATGGTGCTGGGCCCGATAATCACCCATGCGCTCGGCCTGCACGCCCTGTTCTGGATGATTGCCGTGCTGGCAACCCTCGGCATTGCCTTAACCCTGTGGGTGGTGCCGGACAGCAAAAACCACGTTCTGAACCGTGAATCCGGCATGGTAAAAGGCTGCTTCAGCAAGGTGATTGTCGAGCCGCGCCTGCTTAAGCTGAATTTCGGCATTATGTGCCTGCACATTCTGCTGATGTCGACCTTTGTCGCCCTTCCCGGCCAGCTTGCCGCAGCGGGTTTCCCGGCGGCTGAGCACTGGAAAATCTATCTGGTCACGATGTTGATTTCGTTTGTCTCCGTCGTGCCGTTCATCATCTACGCCGAAGTGAAGCGCAAAATGAAGCGCGTCTTCGTGGGCTGCGTGGCGGTCCTGCTGATTGCCGAGATCGTGCTCTGGGGCGCCGGCCCGCACTTCTGGGAGCTGATTGCCGGGGTACAGCTGTTCTTCCTGGCGTTTAACCTGATGGAAGCCCTGCTGCCGTCGCTGATCAGCAAAGAGTCCCCCGCCGGTTACAAAGGCACGGCGATGGGCATTTACTCCACCAGCCAGTTCCTCGGCGTGGCAATCGGCGGCTCGCTTGGCGGCTGGGTCGACGGCCTGTTTGATTCGCAAACCGTGTTTCTCGCGGGCGCGCTGCTGGCGACAGTCTGGCTGCTGGTCGCCGGCACCATGAAAGAGCCGCGCTACGTGAGCAGCCTGCGGGTTGAAATCCCGGATGACGTAGAGATTAGCGACGCGCTGAAACAGCGTCTGGAAGCAAAAGAAGGGGTCACGGAGGTGCTGATTGTTCCCGAAGAGCGCAGCGCTTATGTCAAAATTGACAGCAAGGTGACCAACCGCTTTGAGGTCGAGCAGACGCTGAAAGCGTGAAAAAAAGCCCGGGTAAACCGGGCTTTTTATATTAATCGCGGAAGTTTTTAAACTGGAACGGTTGCCCCAGGTCGCCGCCGCGCACCAGCGCCATCACGGACTGCAGGTCGTCGCGGGATTTACCGGTGACGCGAATTTCCTCGCCCTGGATCTGCGCCTGCACCTTCAGCTTGCTGTCTTTGATGAGCTTAACGATCTTCTTCTGCACCGCGCTCTCGATGCCCTGCTTCAGCTTCGCTTCAACAAACCACGTTTTGCCGCTGTGGACGAACTCTTCCGGCACGTCCAGTGAGGTCCCTTCGATGCCGCGCTTCAACAGCTTGGCGCGCAGAATGTCGAGCAGCTGATTCACCTGGAAATCAGACTCGCTCAGCACCTTAATGGTCTTATTTGCGTCGTTCAGCTCAAACGACGCCTCAACGCCACGAAAATCGAAACGTGACTCAACTTCGCGGGTTGCGTTCTCAACGCCGTTGCGAACTTCCTGGATATCAACTTCGGAAACAATATCGAAAGATGGCATCTTTTCTTCTCCCTTCACTTTTGTTGCGTTGCATAATACCCGCTACGAGGCATAACTCAACAGAAGCTTAGCTGTATAATTAAGCTGTAACACCTGGCGCAGTTGCAGGTGAGGAGGAACAATGAAAATTACGGTGCTCGGATGCGGAGCGCTTGGTCAGCTGTGGCTGACCGCACTGTGCAAGCACGGACATGAGGTTCAGGGCTGGCTGCGCGTGCCCCAGCCTTATTGCAGTGTAAACCTGATTGGTGAAGACGGAAGCATCTTTAACGAATCCCTCACCGCGAACGATCCTGATTTCCTGGCGCAAAGCGAGCTTTTACTGGTGACGCTCAAGGCGTGGCAGGTCTCAGACGCGGTAAAAACGCTGGCCGCGCAGCTCCCCCCCACTTCGCCCATACTGCTGCTGCATAACGGCATGGGGACCCTGGATGAGCTGAAAAGCGTTCCGCAGCCCCTGCTGATGGCAACGACCACCCACGCTGCGCGCCGCGACGGCAACATCATCGTGCATGTCGCCAGCGGCGTGACGCACATCGGGCCTGCCAGAACACAGGATGGGGACTACAGCTATCTTGCCGATGTGCTGCAGAAGGTGCTCCCGGACGTGGCCTGGCATAACCACATTCGCCCTCAACTCTGGCGCAAGCTGGCCGTTAACTGTGTGATCAACCCGCTGACGGCGCTGTGGAACTGCCCGAACGGTGAACTGAAAAACCATCCGCAGGAGGTGGCGTCCCTCTGTGCAGAAGTCGCGGCGGTCGTTGAGCGGGAAGGGCTGCATACCTCGGCAGACGATTTGCGCTGTTATGTCGAGCAGGTTATTGAGAGTACAGCTGAGAACATCTCCTCGATGCTGCAGGATGTTCGGGCATTACGCCACACGGAGATCGACTACATTACGGGATATCTGCTAAAACGCGCCCGCGCACACGGCATAGCGGTGCCGGAAAACGCCCGTCTGTATGACCTGGTTAAACGTAAGGAGAGTGAATATGAGCGCGTCGGCACTGATCTGCCTCGCCCCTGGTAGCGAAGAGATGGAAGCGGTCACCACCATTGATCTGATGGTGCGCGGCGGCATTAAGGTCACCACCGCCAGCGTCGCCAGCGACGGTAATCTGGCAATCACCTGTTCACGCGGGGTAAAAATCCTTGCAGATGCACCGTTGGTACAGGTGGCTGACGGAGATTACGACATCATCGTGCTGCCCGGCGGGCTGAAGGGCGCGGAATGTTTTCGTGACAGCCCGCTGCTGGTTGAGACCGTGCGTCAGTTCCATTTATCCGGCCGCATCGTCGCCGCCATTTGTGCCGCCGCCGGAACGGTTCTGGTTCCACACGATATCTTCCCCATTGGCAACATGACCGGCTTCCCGGGGCTGAAAGACACCATTCCGGAAGATCAGTGGGTGGACAAGCGCGTCCTCTGGGATCCCCGCGTCAACCTGCTGACCAGCCAGGGCCCAGGCACCGCGATTGATTTTGGCTTAAAGATTATCGACCTGCTGGTCGGGCGCGAGAAGGCGTACGAAGTGGCGTCATCGCTGGTGATGCCAGCGGGGATTTATAATTACTATGAAGAGTAGTGCATAAAAAAAGCCGGGTGGCGGCTACGCCTTACCCGGCCTACAAATGCACGGTACCGTAGGCCCGGTAAGCGAAGCGCCACCGGGCGAGAAACTACGGACGATACACCTTCACATTGGCAAAGCCCTGCTCGCGCAGATACAGCGCCTGCAGGCGACTCATCACCCCGCGCTCACACCACAGCAGGTACGTTTTGCTCTGGTCGAGGTCGCCAAACTTCGTGCTCAGCTTGTAGAACGGCAGAGAAACCACTTCGACGCCGTCAACCTGCAGCGGCTTGTCATCCTGCTCGTCAATAGAGCGGATATCCAGAATCGCGTCGTTCGCGCCGAAACCGCTCACGGTCTCCACTTCTACCACTTCCTGCTCGGTCTGCTGGGCGATCTCGCGGATATCAATGTTGGACGCTTCTTCCACCACTTTATCCAGAATGCTGAAATCGAAGTTCTCTTCTTCCGCTTCGATCTTCGCCTTCACCGCTTTCACCGTTGGGCTTTTTGAGATCACGCCGCAGTATTCCGGCATGGTGCGGGCAAAATCTTCGGTACCGATTTCGCGCGCCAGATCGATGATGTGCTCTTTATCATGGGAGATCAGCGGACGCAGGATCAGGGTATCAGACACGTTGTCGATCAGGCGCAGGTTGGTCAGCGTCTGGCTGGAGACCTGCCCCAGCGCTTCACCGGTGACCAGCGCCTGCACGCCGTAGCGTTCAGCCACTTTGGATGCCGCACGCACCATCATGCGCTTCAGGATGACGCCCATCTGGCCATCGTCCACTTTCTCCAGAATCTCGCCGACCACCGGTTCGAAATTGATTGCCACGAAACGCACGCGGTGGGAGCTGCCGAAGCGGTTCCACAGGTAATGCGCCACCTGACGAACGCCGATTTCGTGCGCCGCGCCGCCCAGGTTGAAGAAGCAGTAGTGTACGCGGCAGCCGCGGCGCATCAGCATATAGCTGGAGACGCCGGAGTCGAAGCCGCCGGAGATCAGGGACAGAACATCTTCCTGAGTCCCGATCGGGAAGCCGCCGATACCTTCATAACGGCCTTTCACCAACAGCAGGCGATCGTTTTCGATCTCCAGATTAACGGTCACGTCCGGGTTGGTCAGACGCACGCGCGCCGTCTCAACGTGCTGGTTCAAACCGCCGCCAACGTAACGTTCCACTTCAATGGAGCTGAATTCGTGCTTACCGCGACGCTTCACGCGCACGCAAAAGGTTTTGCCTTCGATCCGATCGCGGTACTGAACCAGCGCTTTTTCGAAGATGTCGTGCATATCGCTGAACGGGACATCTTCCACTTCCAGAATATGGTGGATCCCTGGAATACGGGTCAGCGCGTCGCGAATATCCTGACGTTTGTTTTCGTCTTTCGCACGGACCTCAACGTGGTCCCAGTGGCGCACCACGGCGAGGGTTTCGTCGTAGTGCTTTAAAACGTTACGAATGTTCCCGGTGAGAATTTTAATAAAGCGCAAACGCACAGATTGGCTTTTGATGGTGATTTCAGGGAACAATTTAATGATAAACTTCATGGCGGCAATGTTTCTTAGGCAAGCGTATTAAGGCTTGTAATGGAAAAGAGTACAGCAGCCCACACCCGTGGCTGCATCCAGGCGCGTAAGTATACCACCATCGCGCCGCTCCTGTGCACATTGCGCGTTATTTGATAATTGCCCTGAGTCCGTTACCATGTCGGGGCTGAGAATATAAGAGTCAATTCACTATGCCGAAGAAGAACGACGCACCGGCCAGTTTCGAAACTGCGCTGAGTGAACTGGAGCAAATCGTTACCCGTCTTGAGAGCGGCGATCTCCCGCTGGAAGAGGCGCTCAACGAATTCGAGCGCGGCGTGCAGCTGGCGCGCCAGGGGCAGGTCAAACTGCAGCAGGCCGAGCAGCGCGTGCAGATCCTGCTTTCCGACAGCGAAGACGCGAAAACCACGCCTTTCACACCGGACGCCGAGTAAATGGATTTTGCCAACGAGCTTCAGGCGCGCGTCGTGCGTGCCAACGACGCCCTGCGCCGATTTATTGCGCCACAGCCTTTTCAGAACACTCCTCTGGTTGAAGCCATGCACTATGGCGCACTCTTGGGTGGAAAGCGCCTGCGCCCGTTCCTGGTGTACGCCACCGGCAACATGTTTGGCATCAGCGATAACACGCTGGACGCCCCGGCAGCCGCCGTTGAGTGCATCCATGCCTACTCGCTGATCCACGACGATCTCCCGGCGATGGACGACGACGATTTGCGTCGGGGTCAACCTACCTGCCACATCAAGTTTGGCGAGGCGAATGCTATTCTGGCGGGTGATGCCCTGCAGACGCTGGCGTTCTCGATTCTGAGCGACGCGCCAATGGCCGAAGTGGCTGACCGTGACCGTCTGGCAATGATTTCCGAACTGGCCATGGCCAGCGGCGTGGCCGGCATGTGCGGCGGTCAGGCGCTGGATCTTGAAGCGGAAGGACGTCAGGTTAATCTGGAACAGCTGGAGCGTATTCATCGCCATAAAACCGGGGCATTGATTCGTTCCGCCGTTCGCCTGGGCGCGCTGAGCGCGGGTGAGCAAGGGCGCAAAGCCCTGCCGATTCTGGACAGATACGCAGAAAGTATCGGTCTGGCATTCCAGGTTCAGGATGACATTCTGGATGTGGTGGGCGATACTGCAACATTGGGTAAACGTCAGGGTGCGGACCAGCAGCTTGGCAAAAGTACCTACCCCGCCCTGCTGGGTCTTGAGCAAGCCCAACGTAAAGCCCGGGATCTGATTGACGATGCCCGCCAGTCACTGAATGAACTGGCTGCGCAATCGCTGGATACCTCGGCACTGGAAGCGCTAGCGGACTATATAATCCAGCGTGATAAATAAACTATATATCTCGATGAGCCTTTGATGAGTTTTGATATTGCCAAATACCCGACACTGGCGTTAGTTGACTCCACCCAGGAGTTACGTCTGTTGCCGAAAGAGAGCCTGCCGAAGCTGTGCGACGAGCTGCGTCGCTACCTGCTCGACAGCGTAAGCCGCTCCAGCGGCCATTTCGCCTCCGGGCTTGGCACGGTAGAGCTGACCGTGGCGCTGCACTACGTCTATAACACGCCGTTCGATCAGCTCATCTGGGACGTGGGCCACCAGGCCTATCCGCACAAAATTCTGACCGGACGTCGCGATAAAATTGGCACTATTCGTCAGAAAGGTGGCCTGCATCCGTTCCCGTGGCGCGGTGAGAGCGAGTATGACGTGCTGAGCGTCGGCCATTCCTCCACCTCCATTTCTGCGGGCATCGGTATTGCCGTCGCCGCCGAGAAAGAGAACAAGCAGCGCCGCACCGTCTGCGTGATTGGCGACGGTGCCATCACAGCGGGTATGGCCTTCGAAGCCATGAACCATGCGGGCGACATCAAGCCGGACATGCTGGTTATCCTCAACGATAACGAAATGTCGATCTCCGAGAACGTTGGCGCGCTGAACAACCATCTGGCACAGCTGCTCTCCGGCAAGCTTTACTCCTCGCTGCGTGAAGGCGGTAAAAAAGTCTTCTCCGGCGTACCGCCGATCAAAGAGCTGCTTAAGCGTACCGAAGAGCACATCAAAGGCATGGTCGTGCCGGGCACCCTGTTTGAGGAGCTGGGCTTTAACTATATTGGCCCGGTTGACGGTCACGACGTACTGGGGCTGGTCACCACGCTCAAGAACATGCGCGACCTGAAAGGCCCGCAGTTCCTGCACATCATGACTAAAAAAGGGCGTGGCTACGAGCCGGCGGAAAAAGATCCGATTACCTTCCACGCGGTACCGAAATTTGACCCGTCCAGCGGCTGTCTGCCGAAAAGCAGCGGCGGCATGCCGAGCTATTCAAAAATCTTCGGCGACTGGCTGTGCGAAACCGCCGCGAAAGACAACAAGCTGATGGCGATCACCCCGGCCATGCGCGAAGGCTCCGGCATGGTAGAGTTCTCTAAAAAATACCCTGACCAGTATTTCGACGTGGCCATTGCCGAGCAGCACGCGGTAACATTTGCAGCGGGCCTGGCGATCGGCGGTTACAAACCGGTTGTCGCTATCTATTCCACCTTCCTGCAGCGCGCCTACGATCAGGTGATCCACGACGTGGCGATCCAGAAGCTGCCGGTGCTGTTTGCCATTGACCGTGCGGGCATCGTCGGTGCCGACGGCCAGACGCACCAGGGCGCGTTTGACCTGTCGTTCCTGCGCTGCATTCCAGATATGGTGATCATGACGCCAAGCGACGAGAACGAATGTCGTCAGATGCTGTTTACCGGCTACCACTATCAGGATGGCCCAAGCGCCGTTCGCTATCCGCGCGGCAATGCGGTGGGCGTTGAGCTGCAGCCGCTGGAGAAGCTGGCGATCGGTAAAGGTCTGGTTAAACGTCGCGGTGAGAAAGTGGCGATCCTGAACTTCGGCACGCTGATGCCAGAGGCGGCGAAAGTAGCTGAAACGCTGAATGCTACCCTCGTGGATATGCGCTTTGTGAAGCCGCTCGACGAATCCCTGATCCTGAGTATGGCTGAGGCGCACGACGTGCTGGTCACGCTGGAAGAGAACGCGATTATGGGCGGTGCGGGCAGCGGCGTGAACGAGGTGCTGATGGCAAACCGTAAAGCCGTTCCGGTACTGAACCTCGGCCTGCCGGATTACTTCATCCCGCAAGGTACCCAGGACGAAGCCCGCGCGGCGATTGGCCTGGACGCTGCCGGTATCGAAGCTAAAATCCGCGCCTGGCTGGACTGATCCCTCCCCCCTTTTCCGCTCCTGCTATGCTTAAACGTATTGTTTAAACAGCAGGAGCGGAACCGTGCAATACACAACATTAGGAAAAACGGACCTTAGGGTTTCCCGACTGTGTCTGGGATGCATGACCTTTGGCGAGCCCGATCGGGGGAACCACGCCTGGACGCTGCCGGAAGAGAGCAGCCGTCCGATTATCAAACGCGCCATCGAGGGCGGCATTAACTTCTTTGACACCGCCAACAGCTACTCCGACGGCAGCAGCGAGGAGATTGTCGGCCGCGCCCTGCGCGATTTTGCCCGTCGGGATGACATCGTCGTTGCCACCAAGGTGTACTACCCGGTGGGCGACCTGCCGCAGGGCCTTTCTCGCGCGCAGATCCTGCGTTCCATTGACGACAGCCTCAGGCGCCTGAACATGGATTACGTCGACCTGCTGCAAATTCACCGCTGGGATTACAACACGCCGATCGAGGAGACGCTTGAGGCGCTCAACGACGTCGTCAAAGCCGGTAAAGCACGCTACATCGGCGCATCGTCGATGCACGCGTCGCAGTTCGCTCAGGCGCTGGATCTGCAGGCGCAGCACGGCTGGGCGCGCTTTGTCACCATGCAGGATCACTACAATCTGATCTATCGTGAAGAAGAGCGTGAGATGTTGCCGCTGTGCCATCAGGAGGGCGTGGCGGTCATCCCGTGGAGCCCGCTCGCGCGCGGTCGCCTGACCCGTCCGTGGGGCGAAACTACGGCCCGTCTGGTCTCGGATGAAGTGGGAAAAAATCTCTATGAAGGAACAGAGGCCAGCGATGCACTGATTGCCGAACGCCTGGCCGGCATTGCCGACGATACCGGCGCAACCCGCGCCCAGGTAGCGCTGGCATGGCTGCTGGGTAAACGCGGCGTCGCGGCTCCCATTATCGGCACGTCCCGGGAAGAGCAGTTGGACGAACTGTTAAACGCGGTGGATATCACGCTGACGCCCGAACAGGTTGCCGAGCTGGAGACGCCGTATCAGCAGCATCCGGTGGTGGGGTTTAAATAAGCCCCTCTTTTGTAGGCCGGGTAAGGCGGAGCCGCCACCCGGCAATACAGAGCGTACAAACTCACGCGAAGTGATCGTACCCTTTCCAGTCCAGCGTAACCGGCGCACCGTCTTTCACAAACTTCAGCCCTTCACTCTCCGGCATGATCTGCCCGATACAGGTGAATTTCGCGCCAAGATGCGCTAACGCCACGTCGAGCGTTCCACGGTTCAGCTCCGGAACGGTAAAGCACAGTTCATAATCTTCACCACCGGACAGCGCCCAGCGCAGCGCCTGTTCAGGTTCAACATGACGAAGCAGTTCCTCTGACAGCGGGAACAGATCCAGGTCAACGCGCGCGCCGACACCGCTGGCCTTCAGAATATGGCCAAGATCTGAGATCAGCCCGTCAGAGAGATCGATAGCCGAGCTTGCGCGCTCGCGCAGCGCCTGACCGTGCAGAATACGCGGCGTCGGGCGCAGATGGCGTTTCACCAGATACGCCGCATCGTCAGCGTTCTTCACGGTTAAGCGATCCTGAAGAATCGCCAGGCCCGCGGCGCTGTCGCCCGGTGTACCGGTCACGTAGATCCAGTCGCCGGGTTTTGCACCCGAACGCTTCAGCGCGCGACCAAGCGGTACATAGCCATGGATCGCCAGCGTCATCGACAGCGGCCCGGCAGTGGTATCACCGCCAATCAGCTGCATATCGTAGTAGTTAAGCTGCTCAAACAGCGCATCGCTGAAAGCTTCAAGCCAGGCTTCGTCTACCTCAGGCAGCGTCAGCGCCAGGGTTAACCACGCGGGATCGGCCCCCATCGCCGCCAGATCGCTGACGTTAACCGCCAGTGCCTTATACGCCAGATCGGCAGGATCGATATCCGGTAAAAAATGACGTCCGCACACTAAGGTGTCGGTGCTGATTGCCAGCGTCTGTTTTTCGGGAATATTGAGAAGTGCACAGTCATCGCCGATGCCGGTTTCAACATCAAGACGAGAGGTTCTGACACGGTCGAAATAACGGGCAATCAGGGAAAATTCGCCGCATGCCATACGTTATGCCTCAGCAAATAAAAGAAAAAACCGGAGCCGCACTGCCCGTCAGGCAATGCAAAACTCCGGTTTGCGGATCACTTTTTGTGGGGACGGATCGCAGGTGCTGCTTTATCAAGTACGCCGTTTACAAACTTGTGGCTGTCTTCAGCGCCGAAGGTTTTCGCCAGTTCGATCGCTTCGTTGATGGCCACTTTGTACGGCACATCATCACGTTTAGACAGCTCAAACAGCGCAATGCGCAACACTGCTTTTTCTACCTGACCCAGCTCTTCGAGCAGACGGGACAGGTAAGGTTTCATCAGACCATCGAGATACGCGCTATTAGTCGCCACTCCCGACAGCAGTTCACGGAAGTACAGAACGTCAACGTCTTTCACGTCCTGTTCTGACAGGAACTGGTATTCAACATCAGCGATGTCGTTCTGGGACAACTGCCAGGAGTAAAGTGCCTGGACGGCACATTCACGGGCGCGGCGACGAGCAGCAGGTTTCACGGAATTCCCCTTACAAAAAAATCAGGCCTTGATGGCTTTCAATACATTGATCATTTCAAGCGCGGTCAGTGCAGCTTCTGCACCTTTGTTACCGGCTTTGGTGCCAGCACGTTCGATGGCTTGTTCAATACTTTCGGTGGTCAGCACGCCGAACGCGACAGGAATTTCAGCATCCTGCGCAACGTGTGCCAGACCGTTGCTTGCACCGCCCGCAACGTATTCGAAGTGCGCAGTGCCGCCACGAATAACGGTACCCAGCGCAATCACCGCGTCATATTTACCGGTTTTCGCCAGCGCGCCCGCCGCCAGTGGCAGTTCGTAAGCGCCTGGAACCCAAACAACGGTAATGTTGTCATCTTTAACCTGGCCGATACGTTTCAGGGCGTCAACCGCACCTTCCAGCAGGCTATCGTTGATGAAGTTGTTGAAACGCGCAATGGTGATGGCGACGCGAGCGTCCGGGGTAGCTACAGCAGCTTCAATAATGTTCATACTCTTCCTTTACGGGTTCATTTGGCCCCGCAGGGGGGCGGATTTTATCATAATACTTTGCGCACTGCTTCCCTATTTCGGGAGCAATTACGCTGTCGTTAAGTGGAGGCAGACATCCGGACCTACCGGACGAATCTCGCTAAATTTGAGTTGTGGTGCATCGGCCAGTTTTTCAAGGCCGGGCAGCACAAACAGGCCGCGCGCGTCACTGCCCAACAGTTTAGGCGCAACGTAAACAAGCAGTTCATCCACCAGCCCCGCCTGAAGCAGCGCGCCGGCAAGCGTCGGGCCCGCTTCGACCCAGATGCTGTTCACCTGCTGCTTGCCGAGCAGCATCATCAGCACCACCAGATCCAGATGCCCGTTATGTTCCGGCACCGTAATGCTCCGTACGCCTTCCGGCCATGCGCGCGTATCTTCTTTGGTGCGCGCAATCCAGGTTTCCCCTGGCTGCTGGACGATGCGGTGCTCCGGCGTCACGCGGTTCTGGCTATCAATGACAATACGCAGCGGCTGACGCAGGTTCTCCTGCGGATACAGAGCCTGGGTATCGGCATTCAGCTCGTCCCAGCGCACGGTCATGGCCGGATCGTCAGCCAGAACGGTTTCACTGCTGGTGAGAATAGCATGGCTTTGCGCACGCAGACGTTGCACATCGCGCCTTGCCTGCGGAGATGTTATCCACTGGCTCTCGCCGTTTGCCATTGCCGTACGACCGTCCAGCGAGGCACCCAGCTTAAGCTGGATATACGGAAACCCGGTACGCATGCGCTTCAGGAAACCTTTGTTGAGCGCTTCCGCGTCCTGCATCATCAGGCCATGGCTGACGTCAATGCCTTCCTGCTGCAGACGATACAGACCACGTCCGGCCACCTGCGGATTCGGGTCCTGCATCGATGCAACCACGCGCGACACCCCCGCGGCAATCAGCGCGTCGCAGCACGGTGGCGTACGCCCGTGATGGCTGCAGGGCTCCAGCGTAACGTAGGCCGTCGCACCGCGCGCCTTCTCGCCGGCCATGCGCAGCGCATGAACCTCAGCATGCGGTTCGCCTGCGCGATAGTGAAAGCCCTCCCCCACGATCTCGCCATCTTTAACGATAACGCACCCGACGTTCGGGTTGGGATGGGTCGTAAAACGACCGCGCTGCGCCAGCTTCATGGCTCGCGCCATGTACATCTCATCGTGCATGAGCTTAATCCTGTAAGCGGGCGATCTCTTCGCCAAACTCTTTGATATCTTCGAAGCTGCGGTAGACCGAGGCGAAGCGGATATAGGCGACCTTATCGAGCTTTTTCAGCTGCTCCATCACCAGGTTGCCAATCATCTTGCTGGGCACTTCACGCTCACCCAAACCACGAAGGTAAGATTTTATGTGGTTTAACGCCATCTCCACGTCGTCCGCGCTGACGGGACGCTTTTCAAGGGCCTTCAGCATTCCGCTGCGCAGTTTCTCTTCGTTAAACGGCTCACGTACGTCGTTACTTTTAACCACGCGCGGCATGACCAGCTCTGCCACCTCAAAGGTCGTGAAACGCTCGTTACACACCAGACACTGCCGACGACGGCGCACTGAAGACCCTTCGCCCACAAGGCGAGAGTCGATGACTTTGGTATCCACAGCGGAGCAGAATGGGCAATGCATACGGTATCCCTGTTATCTGGTTAACTGATTTTCATTTTACCCTGAACTGGCCTGACAACAAAGGAAGAGCTTTTTGAGAAAAAGGATCTATGTCTGACACAATGATGCTGGCTACCATTAGGACGATCCGTTATTTCAAGGAAATAAACGCAATGACAAGACGTTACCTGAAAATATTGCTGGTGGGGAGCCTCTTCACCCTTAGCGCCTGTGCACAGCAAACCGAAGTCCGTCAGATGAAACAGAGCGTCAATTCGCTCAATACGGCGATGGACAAGCTAAACAAAGAAACGGTGAAGATCACCCAGCAAAACGCGCTGAACGCGAAATCTACCAGCGGGGTATACCTGCTGCCGGGGGCGAATACGCCTGCCCTGCTGAACAGCCAGATTGGTACGCTAAAAATGTCTCTGGTGAATGTGGCGGCGAATGCCGATGGTACTCGCGCAACATTACGCATCAAGGGAGAGTCCAACGATCCGCTTCCGGCCTTCAGCGGCACCGTCGAGTGGGGCCAGATCCAGGGCACCACGGAGAACTACCAGGAGGTGAACGTGAAGAATCAGCTCTTCACCGCCCCGGCCAGTGTTTTAGCACCCAGTGATGTGGATATTCCGCTTCAGTTAAGCGGCCTTACGCCGGAACAGTTAGGCTTTATCCGCATTCACGACATTCAACACGCCGCGCAGTAATCCTCTTTTTTTAGCGGAGTGAAATGTCACTCCGCTAACATTTACATTTCGTATGGATTGGCAACATAAATGATTGCCGCTACAATCCCGGCCGTTTAAAGTACGCAAACGTGAACGCAATCGATTACGCGTATGAGAGATATGTGAAACAACACATATTTTTGTGAGCAGGGATTCCTATAATAGGCACCGCAGAAACACGAAATATTTAGAAACGCAATTCGCGCATTTTTCACTCCCGGAAGGGAATTTAAATCAGTGGCATGATTATGAAAAAAACATTACTCGCAGCTGGCGCCATGCTGGCACTGTCCTCTTCTTTCACTGTTAACGCAGCGGAAAACGACAAACCACAATACCTCTCCGACTGGTGGCACCAGAGCGTTAACGTGGTCGGCAGCTACCACACGCGCTTTTCTCCGAAGCTGAACAACGACGTTTATCTGGAATACGAAGCGTTTGCTAAAAAAGACTGGTTTGATTTCTACGGCTACATCGATATTCCTAAGACCTTTGACTGGGGTAACGGTAACGACAAAGGTATTTGGTCCGACGGTTCCCCGATGTTCATGGAAATTGAACCGCGTTTCTCTATTGATAAACTGACGGGTACCGACCTGAGCTTTGGTCCGTTCAAAGAATGGTATTTCGCCAACAACTACATCTACGATATGGGTGATAACAAAGGCAGCCGTCAGAGCACCTGGTACATGGGTCTGGGTACAGACATCGACACAGGTCTGCCAATGGGGCTGTCTCTGAACGTGTATGCTAAATACCAGTGGCAGAACTATGGCGCTTCAAACGAAAATGAGTGGGATGGCTACCGTTTCAAAGTAAAATACTTTGTGCCAATCACTCAGGTTTGGGGTGGCCAGCTGACCTATATCGGCTTCACCAACTTCGACTGGGGCTCAGATCTGGGTGATGACAAGAACCGTACCAGCAACTCTATAGCGTCCAGCCACGTTCTGGCCCTGAACTATGATCACTGGCACTACTCTGTCGTCGCGCGTTATTTCCATAACGGCGGCCAGTGGAAAGGTGGGGATACCGTGAACTGGGGTGATGGTGACTTCACGTCTAAATCAACCGGTTGGGGTGGTTACCTGGTTGTAGGTTACAACTTCTAATCAGTGCGGGTTTCGCCCGGTGGCGCTACGCTCACCGGGCCTACGAGCCAAATGTAGGCCGGGTAAGGCGTAGCCGCCACCCGGCTTTTTACTGCCTCACCTTGCGCAAAAAATCCGCCAAAGACCTGTCCGCACTTTCGCTAAACCGCCTTTCCGTAACCACAATATTGAGGCATCTGTCGAGCCGGAAACAGCGATAGTCATCGCGCCGTTCACACCACGCGGCCAGCAGCCAGCGCTCTCCCCAGAAGAACAGCCCCAGCGGCTGAACCTCACGTTTAGACAGCTGTCCTGCTTCATCACGGTAATGCAGCGCCAGCACCTGCTGGGCGGAAATTGCCTGATGAATCCTGTCAAAATCGCTGCGGGAGTGGCTTTGCATGCAAAAATCCGGGGCGTAGATCCGCGTCTGCTCCGCCTTTCTGCGGCTCTCCTCGGGCAGAATCGCCAGCACCTTTTCCTGAGCCGACTCCAGCTCGCGCGACAGCGATTCCCCTCCCCAGGTTTTGAGCAGGCGAATCGCGACAATCAGCGCCTCGGACTCCTTATTTGTCAGCATCAGCGGCGGCAGGTCAAAGCCCGACATGAGCCGATATCCGCTCCCCGCCTCACCTTCCACCGGCACGCCGGAAAGCGACAGGTCGCGGATATCGCGGTAGACCGTGCGCTCGGATACGCCAAGCCGGTCCGCCAGATGCGCTGCCGTTGTCAGACGCCTGCCCCGCAGGATCTGCACAATCTGAAACAAACGGTCAGCGCGTCGGGTCATTTCTTAGTTCGCTCTCAGGCAGGTTGATGGAGGCCGACGCGGTTACCCTCGCTGTCGGTAAACAAGGCGATAGTGCCAATGCCATGCGGCAGTTCCAACGGGCCAAACACGCACTCGCCGCCCGCAGAGGCGATGCGATCGAGCGTTGCCGCCAGATTGTCAGTATGCAGGTAAATAATAGCGCCCTGCAAAGACGGTGTAACGCCGTCAAATTTTGCCAGTGCGCCTCCGGTGGCGGGATCCTCATGCGGGAAAACCGCCAGCTCCGCACAGTCCATTTTCTCGCGACGCAGCGCAAGCTGCATCACCGGCTCATAAAATTTAATCGCGCGATCCATATCCGAGACCGGAATTTCAAACCAGTTAATGACGCTTTTCATACATCCTCCTGCCTGTTGTTTGGGTTCAGAAGGAGTCTACGACAGGGCTCCTGACAGCATACTGTCAGGAGTGTTTGTCAGGAGCAGATAAAAAAAATCCCGGTCAACAGACCGGGATTTTGATACGCGCTAAACGTCGCCTTACGGCAGAATGGACGGCTGATCCGCCCCTTCTTTTTCGACTTTCTGCTGGAGCAGGTGCTCGCGCTTCATGCCGAGTTTCAGCGCCAGGGCGGACGCAACGTAGATAGACGACGCCGTACCGATGGTGACACCAATCAACATGGTCAGCGAGAAGCCTTCCAGAACCGGACCACCGAACAGGAACAGCATCAGGATCACCATCAGGGTGGTACCGGATGTGATCAAGGTACGGTGCAGCGTCTGAGTCAACGACACGTTAAAGATTTCGTACGGCGTACCGCGACGGATCTTACGGAAGTTTTCACGGATACGGTCAGATACCACGATACTGTCGTTCAGTGAGTAACCGATGACGGACATCAGGGATGCCACAATCGTCAGGTCAATCTCAATGTGGAACAGCGACAGTATGCCCATGGTGATCACCACGTCGTGCGCCAGAGCGATAACCACACCGGCCGCCAGTCGCCACTCAAAGCGGAAACCGACATATACCAGGATGGAGATCAGCGCCACCAGCAGCGCCATCGCACCGGTCTGCGCCAGGTCAGCACCCACGCTTGGGCCGACGAACTCAATACGCTTAACCGCCGCGTTCTGGCTGGTTGTTTCGTTAATCACGCTAACAACCTTACTGCCCAGCTCCTGGCTGCCGTTAGCATCGTGCACCGGCGGCATACGCACCATGATGTCGCGGCTGCTGCCGAAGTTCTGCAGCAGCGGCTCTTCAAAGCCCGCTTTCTGCAGCGATTCGCGCATCTGGTCCATATCAACCGGTTTTTCCAGGGAGATTTCAATTACCGTACCACCGGTAAAATCGAGACCCCAGTTAAAGCCTTTCACGCCCATAATGACGATGGACAGAATCAGCAGGAAACCTGAAATGCCGAAGGCCCAGTAGTCCCAGCGCATAAAGTCCCAGACTTTACGGCCGTGGTTCAATTGTTCAACAGTATATTCCTGTGCCACAACGCACTCCTCAGATAGACAGCTTTTTGACGCGCTTGCCGCCGTACAGCAGGTTCACGATGGCACGGGTGCCGACAATAGCGGTAAACATTGACGTTGCGACACCGATACCGGTTGTAATCGCAAAGCCTTTGATCGCGCCAGTACCCACTGCATACAGGATAAGAACCTTAATCAGTGTTGTTACGTTCGCATCGAAGATAGAGCTGAACGCGCCTTTATAACCTTCATCAATCGCCTGCTGAACAGAGCGACCATTGCTCAACTCTTCTTTGATACGTTCGTTAATCAGTACGTTGGCGTCGACCGCCACCGCAAGGGTCAGAACGATACCCGCAATCCCCGGCATGGTCAGCGTCGCTCCCGGCAGCAGGGACATGATGCCAATAATCAGCACCAGGTTCGCGATCAGCGCGGAGGTCGCAATCAGACCAAACTTCTTATAGAAGAAGATCATGAACAGGATAGAGACCACCAGACCGGCCAGACACGCTTCCAGGCCCTGCTGGATGTTTTGCATACCCAGAGTTGGACCAATGGTACGTTCTTCAACAATCTGAATTGGCGCTATCAGCGCACCGGCACGCAGCAGCAGGGAGAGCTGACGGGCTTCGTTCGGGTTGTTAATACCGGTAATGCGGAAGCTGTTACCCAGACGAGACTGGATGTTGGCGATGTTAATCACCTCTTCCTCTTTCACCAGCACAGCACGGCCGTTTGCATCTTTCTTACCGCTGTCTTTGTACTCCACGAACAGGGTCGCCATCGGTTTACCGATGTTGTCCTTGGTGAAGTTAGACATGATGTTACCACCCGCGCTATCCAGCGAGATGTTAACCTGCGGCTGGTTGTATTCATCCTGGCTCGACGTGGAGTCGGTGATGTGGTCACCGGTCAGAATCACGCGTTTGTACAGCACAACCGGCTGACCTTCGCGGGTCTGTTTCACTTCGGAGTCACCCGGAATACGGCCAGAAGCGGCAGCAGACTGGTCAACGTTGGTATTCACCAGACGGAATTCCAGCGTTGCGGTCGCACCGAGAATCTCTTTCGCACGCGCGGTGTCCTGGATACCCGGCAGTTCAACCACGATACGGTCAGCACCCTGACGCTGTACCAGCGGCTCGGCCACGCCCAGTTGGTTTACACGGTTACGCAGAATGTTGATGTTCTGCTGAACGGCATATTCACGCGCTTCTTTCAGGCGCGCATCGGTCATCACCGCGCGCAGCTGGTTGCTGCCCTGCGAGGAGATCACCAGGTCACGATGACGTTGGGTCAGGTAATCTACAGCCTGATCGCGCGCCGCGCTGTCGCGGAACGTGATGCTCATGCCGTAGTTATCTTCTTTACGCACGGTGGTGTAAGCGATGCCTTTATCACGCAGATCGCTGCGCAGGCTGTCGATATTCTGTTCCTGCAGCTTGCCGAGCGCGGTATCCATATCCACCTCCATCAGGAAGTGAACGCCGCCACGCAGGTCAAGACCGAGTTTCATTGGCTCTGCATTCATCGCAGCCAGCCAACGCGGGGTTGCAGGGGCAAGGTTAAGCGCCACGACGTATTTATCACCCAGCACGCCCATCAGCGCTTCACGTGCGCGGAGCTGCGTGTCGGTGGTGTCGAAGCGAGCAAGAATTGCGCCCTCTTCCAGTGCCACAGACTTAGCGGTAATTTTTTCTTCTTGTAACGTTTTCTGGACCTGGATCAGCGTTTGCTCACTGGCGGCGACACCGCGCGCGCCAGTGATTTGAACAGCCGGATCCTCACCATACAGGTTGGGAAGCGCGTACAGCAGGCCGACGAGAATCACGACGACCAGCATGATGTACTTCCACAAAGGATAACGGTTTAACACGGCAGTTCCCTTTGGGAAAAGTTGGGATTACAGCGCCTTCATGGTGCCTTTCGGCAGAACGGCAGCTACGAAGTCACGTTTGATGACCACTTCAGTGGTGTCGTTCAGGGCGATTGCAATGTAGCCACTTTCAGCCACTTTGGTTACGCGACCGACCAGACCACCGTTGGTCAGCACTTCATCGCCTTTCGCGATGGAGTCCATCAGCTTTTTGTGCTCTTTGGTGCGCTTCTGCTGTGGGCGCAGGATCATGAAATAGAAGATCAGACCGAACACAACCAGCATCAGAATCAGAGACATTGGGCTGCCCTGCGCTGGAGCGCCTGTTGCTGCTACCGCATCAGAAATAAAAAAGCTCATTCAAATTCCCTCATTATTAAAATTAATCAACGTTCAACGGTGGAACATCCCGCCCCTGACGTTGGTAGAAATCGGTCACGAAGCTCTCTAATTTACCCTCTTCGATAGCCTTACGTAAACCAGCCATTAAGCGCTGATAATAACGAAGATTATGAATGGTATTGAGACGCGCGCCCAAAATCTCGTTGCAACGATCGAGATGATGCAGGTACGCGCGAGAATAATTGCGACAGGTATAGCAATCGCACTCGGAATCGAGCGGGCTGGTGTCACTCTTATGCTTCGCGTTACGGATTTTCACCACGCCATCGGTAACGAACAGATGGCCGTTACGCGCGTTGCGGGTTGGCATGACGCAGTCGAACATATCAATGCCGCGGCGTACGCCTTCAACCAGATCTTCCGGTTTGCCCACGCCCATCAGGTATCGTGGTTTATCCGCCGGGATTTGCGGGCAGACGTGCTCCAGAATGCGGTGCATGTCTTCCTTCGGCTCACCCACAGCCAAACCGCCGACAGCGTAGCCATCAAAACCTATCTCTACCAGACCTTTAACAGAGATATCGCGTAAATCTTCGTAAACGCTGCCCTGGATAATGCCGAACAGCGCATTTTTGTTCTGCAGGGAGTCAAAACGGTCACGGCTACGCTTCGCCCAGCGCAGAGACATCTCCATGGAACGCTTGGCGTAGTCCCAGTCGGCCGGATACGGCGTGCATTCGTCGAAGATCATCACGATGTCAGAGCCGAGATCGTACTGAATCTCCATTGATTTTTCGGGATCGAGGAAAATCGGATCGCCGTTGATCGGGTTACGGAAGTGAACGCCCTGCTCGGTGATCTTACGGATATCGCCCAGGCTGAAGACCTGGAAACCGCCGGAGTCGGTCAGGATAGGGCCTTTCCACTGCATGAAGTCGTGCAGGTCGCCGTGGAGCTTCATGATCTCCTGACCCGGACGCAGCCACAGGTGGAAGGTATTGCCGAGGATAATCTGCGCGCCCGTGGCTTCAACTTCTTCCGGCGTCATCCCTTTTACGGTGCCGTACGTGCCCACAGGCATAAACGCGGGGGTTTCCACCACGCCGCGATCAAACACCAGGCGACCGCGGCGCGCGCGACCGTCGGTGGTATCGAGTTCAAATTTCATTTTTTCTCCGACGTCAGAAAAACAGTCCAACGTTGTAAAACGGTGCCGCGGACTTATTCCCCGACACGCTCATTCAAAGCCTGCGGATTGTACGTGATAAACATCGCGTCCCCGTAGCTAAAAAAGCGATATTTTTGTTCTACCGCAGACTTGTAGGCATTCATCGTATGCTGATACCCCGCGAACGCGGAGACCAGCATAATCAGCGTCGATTCAGGCAGATGGAAGTTGGTCACCAGCGCGTCAATCACTTTGTACTGGTAACCCGGGTAGATAAAGATCTGCGTATCGCCAAAGAACGGCTCAATCAACTCGCTTTTCGCGGCCTGCGCGGCGCTCTCCAGCGAGCGCACCGACGTCGTACCGACCGCCACGACGCGGCTACCGCGCGCTTTCGCCGCCAGCACCGCGTCCACGACATCCTGCGGCACTTCAGCATACTCAGAGTGCATGATGTGGTCTTCAATGCTGTCCACGCGCACCGGCTGGAAGGTTCCCGCCCCGACGTGCAGCGTTACAAACGCCATCTCAATGCCTTTCGCGCGCAGTTTTTCCAGCAGCGGTTCATCAAAGTGCAGGCCTGCCGTCGGGGCCGCGACCGCGCCAGGCTTCTGGCTGTAGACGGTCTGGTACAACTCGCGGTCAGCCTCTTCGTCCGGACGCTCAATGTACGGCGGCAGCGGCATGTGGCCGATGGCGTTCAGAATATCGAGCACCGTGCGCTCGTCGTTGAACTCCACCTCGAACAGCGCGTCGTGGCGCGCGGTCATGGTCGCCTTGATGCTCTCGTCATCGCCCAGCAGCAGCTCCGCGCCCGGCTTTGGCGCTTTGGATGCGCGAATATGTGCCAGAATACGTTTATCATCGAGCATACGTTCGACCAGCACTTCAATCTTGCCGCCGCTGGCCTTACGGCCGAACAGGCGCGCCGGGATCACGCGGGTATTGTTAAAGACCAGCAGATCGCCAGGGTTGAGCTTGTCGAGCAAATCGGTGAAAGTACCGTGCGTCAGCTCGCCCGTTGGCCCATCCAGTGACAGTAAACGACAGCTGCTGCGCTCAGGCATGGGATAGTGAGCAATCAGGGATTCAGGTAGTTCAAAGGAGAAATCGGCGACGCGCATGACGTATACTCGTGACTTAAAAACAGGCGGCATAGTCTAGTGCTCACACCCTTTTGCTGCAACAACTAGCCGCCCCCGGACAAATAAAACGCATGAATTTTCTCGCTCACCTGCATCTCGCTCACCTCGCTGACAGCTCCCTGTCCGGCAATTTGCTGGCCGATTTCGTACGCGGCAACCCCGCGGAAGCGTACGCCCCTGAGGTTGTCGACGGGATTTTTATGCACCGCCGCATCGACGTGCTGACGGATAAGCTGCCGGAAGTGACGGAAGCCAAAGCGTGGTTTCGGCCGGAAACGCGCCGCGTCGCACCGATCACGCTTGATGTGATGTGGGACCATTTCCTGTCGCGCCACTGGGCACAGCTCTCGCCGGAGCTACCCCTGCCGGAATTTGTGCGTTATGCCCATCAGCAGGTGTCGATCATTCTGCCCGACTCGCCGCCGCGCTTTGTCAATCTGAATAACTACCTGTGGTCAGAGCGCTGGCTGGAGCGCTATCGCGAGATGGATTTCATTCAGAACGTGCTGAATGGGATGGCGAGCCGTCGCCCGCGCCTGGAGGCGCTGCGGGATTCCTGGTATGACCTGGATGAACATTACGATGCGCTGGAGACCCGCTTCTGGCGGTTTTACCCGCGCATGATGGCGCAGGCGAAAAACAAACAGCTCTGACAGAATTCGTATTGATAGGTAAAAGCTGGCGGAACGATTGTCACCACCTCTTTGTCTTATCCATGAACACTCTCTATACTGGCTCGCGTTGCGTTCCAAATAACCTTAGTATCTACAGGAGAATCATATGGTTCTGGTAACTCGTCCGGCTCCGGATTTTACAGCTGCAGCAGTTCTGGGCAACGGTGAAATCGTTGAAAACTTCAACTTCAAACAGCACACCAACGGTAAAGCGACCGTTCTGTTCTTCTGGCCAATGGACTTCACTTTCGTTTGCCCGTCTGAGCTGATCGCGTTCGACAAACGTTATGAAGAATTCCAGAAGCGTGGCGTAGAAGTGGTTGGCGTCTCCTTCGACTCTGAGTTTGTACACAACGCATGGCGTAACACCCCTGTCGACAAAGGCGGCATCGGTGCGGTGAAATACGCAATGGTTGCGGACATCAAACGCGAAATCCAGCAGGCTTACGGTATCGAACATCCGGACGCTGGCGTTGCGCTGCGCGGTTCCTTCCTGATCGACGCGAACGGCATCGTTCGTCACCAGGTTGTGAACGATCTGCCGCTGGGTCGTAACATCGACGAAATGCTGCGCATGGTTGACGCGCTGCAGTTCCACGAAGAGCACGGCGAAGTGTGCCCGGCTCAGTGGGAAAAAGGTAAAGAAGGTATGGCTGCTTCCCCAGACGGCGTAGCTAAATACCTGTCTGAGAACGTATCCAGCCTGTAATCGGCACGGTTTACGAGAAAGGCCCGCTTATGCGGGCCTTTTTTTATGCCTTGCGCTGCGTTTCCCGCCAGATGCGCCAGGCCATGCCCGCCAGCAGGAGCACGCCCGCGATCAGCACGCCCCACACCAGCAGGGCGTTCATCCAGCTCGCCCGCTCGCCTGCAGAGGTGGCGTTTAGCCGCCCCTCACCGCCCAACGCGACATCATCCAGAATATCGGCCTGCGGCAGGTTCGCCATATCATAGGTCTTGCGCAGATCGGCTGGGATCAGCATGTCAGGTTCCACCTGTGCAGGCTTTGCGGCGCCGTTGCCCCAGGCGAGCACGTACGGCGCTTTACCCTGCGAGTTGAACACCAGGTCATAGCGGTCGCGATGCCCCGTGACGCTCGGCAGGTATTCTGGCAGACGCGCATTCAGCGTCGTGATTTTCACGGCCTGCACCAGGTCCCCGTTAAGCGAAACCGGGCCCGATGTTTTCCCCTCCAGGCGGTAAATCACCTCTTTTTTCAGGGGATGCCATGTGTCTTTTTCCGTACGCCGCCACGCGATCTCCACGGGAAGGACGCCATCGCCGTTCAGCGAGATGCTGACAGCGCTCAGCGGCTGCGGACGCGTCCAGCGCCACTGCGCTTCGCTTGTCGATAGCTGCTCCCCTTTCCCCTCAAGATTGATCTCTTCCGGGGCCGCCTGCGCAGGTGCGCTAATTGCGTTTACGCCGGTCAACGTTACCCCCTGGCTCTGCGTATTCAGTACCACCATGAGATAGCGATTCGCCTCGGGAGATAAAACCGTGTCGGTATCGATCCGATCGAGCTTAAGGCGATCCTGGCCGCTGGCGACGTCCAGCAGCGGCATATCTTCGCGAAGGGTATACCAGCGCTTAAGATCCTCGCTGTAATAGACCGACGCCGTTCCCTGCCACGGCGTCTGCGGGGTATTCCAGAGCAGCTGCAGCTGGGATATGGCCAGCTCACCCGTCGTCTGCTCCGGCAAGCTCAGCAGGTAATGTTGCCCGGCTGCGGCGGCTTTTTGCCCCTCCAGCACAATCTCAACGCCGTTTCGGGAACGGAGCCGGATCTTATCGCTGTCACCGGCGTCTGAGGCAGCCGCGAGCGGCGAGGCATCCAGCGGAAAGAGGCGCAGCGCCGTGGATTGCACTATGGCCTGCGGGCGCGTCGCGGCGATCAGGCTAAAGGGAACCGGCTCACCCGACTGGTTAAAGACGCGAACATCATGCAGATCCGCGGATGTGCTCTGCTCATAGACGGCAAGCGGCAGCATCACTCGATACCACCGGGAAGGAACGGACGTGTCGAGTGAACGACCAAAGGCGTAGTCCCGTGGCGATTCCGTTGGTACTTCGTCGCAGAACGCCGGGCCGGAAAGCGCCAGCAGCGCGGTACACGCTACCGCTTTCATCCATTTCATTTTTCATCTCCTGTTTTTGGCGGTAGCGGCGAGAAATAGCCCACGATCAGCACCAGTATCGCCACGCCGATAAACGCCACCGCGCGCGACAGACCGCCTCCGCCCGCGCTGTCCACCAGCATCAGTTTAACCATCACCACACCCAGCAGCGCGGCCCCGCAGAGCCACTCCTGCCGGGAAGCCCGACGGGTGGCATGGATCATGACCACCAGCGCACTCAGCATCCAGAACAGGGCAAAGCTGGTCTGGATAAGCCGCGAATCCCACAGCGATGCCATATTCCAGGCCACGTCGCCGTACCAGGCCAGGGCGCGCATCAGCGCACCGTTCAGCCACCAGAAGCCAAACGCCATGAGCGCGACGGCAGGCCACGGACGCGCTTGCGCAAGCAATGCCGGGTAGTAGCGGTCCACCGCCCGATAAAAGACCACCAGCCCCAGCAACGCGAACGCTGCGCCTTCCTCAAGCGGGTTTACCAGCGGGAGCCAGGTTTGACGATAGACCACGCCGTCCTGGAAATTGGTCACCACCAGCAATACCAGCAGCGCCACGACGGCAGGGATCGGTGCCAGACACGCATAGAGCGCAGGCCATTCCCGGAACGGCCACGCGCGACGCCGTACCGCAGCAGAGAGCGCCATAATCACCCCGCCGCCTGCGGCCATCGCTAATCCGCTGCCCCAGGCCGCCATGCCCCACGGCAGAGACCGGGCAAACCAGTAAAGCTCGGCGGCCAGCGCCAGTAAAATCATCCAGCACAGCGACAGGTGTAGCCCCATCGCGATACGCGGCAGAACCCTTTCACCATCGCGCCGCAACAGCATCAGCGCGGTAGGAAGCGCAACGCACCAGGCCAGGTTTGACCAGCCGGCGGCAACGATCTGCTGATGCCAGATCTGATACCCCACCATCAGCAGCATAACCGGCCACAGCAGCCATTTGCTGGCGTCCAGCTCTCGCCACGCCAGACGAGCGGCCACCTGCTGCCAGCCCCAGACCGACGCCGCCGTCAGCGCCAGCACGCCCGCCAGAACCGGTAATTCTTTCGTAAGTATAAGCTGCGACGCACCCAGCTGCGCTACCAGCCAGAACAGCAGCCCGCCTGCCAGCAGCGCCCAGCTGACCGGCAGAAAAAGAGTCCGCCACAGCCAGGCCGCTGCCAGCCAGCAAAGGCTGAGGATGGCGAAGATAAGGAGCAGGCTCAGCGACGTAACGCCGTCCGTTTGCGCCCACAGCGCGCTGCCGAGGGCCAACACCAGCAGCGCCGTCCCGCTATAGCTCATGCGCCGCTGGTGCTGCTGCACGCCCAGCCAGAGAATACCCAGCCCCTCCAGCGCCCAGGCCATTGCCGTCCAGCGCGCCGACAGCGCCAGCGGAATGGCGAGCGTGGCGAACCCGCCGCCGATCGCCAGCGCTGCCATGACCAGCGGCCGTCCGAGGGAGGGATAGCGCCGCAGCGCGAGGTACGCGAGGGTGAGATAAAATGCGCCGTATCCCAGCGCGCTCAGCGCCGGGCCATATTCCCAGTATCGAGTCATGCCGTACTGCATTCCGAAGCCGATCAGCGGCGGGGCAAACAGCAGCACGCCGTCAACGATCTGCTTCCCTTTCTCCTGCGCCCGCAGCGACAGCGCCACGCTCAGCACGCCGAAGATCAGCGTATTGGCAATCAGGAACAGCTGGCAGATCCAATAGTCTTCAGGCTGGTAGTCATTCAGCCCCCACAGGCCGCCCACGCCGAACGTGAACAGCAGCCCGAGCAGGTTCAGCTCGCGCCAGTGCTGCCAGATGCTGATAGCAAGAATGCCGATAGACAGCAGGAGATAGAAAGAGAACAGCGCGACAAAGCTGCCGCCCCCGGTAGACAACAGCAGTGGCGCAAGATACCCGCCGAGGCTCGCCAGCATGGCCAGGCTAAGGGCCTTCTGCAGCACCGCCAGCCCGACGCTCGCCGCGCAGATCACCACCAGCAGCGCAAAAGCCAGCGTCATCGGCAGCATTTGCCAGAGCCGGAAGGCGCCAAACACCGTCAGGTAAAGCACCCCGGTCGCCCCGCCCTGGAGGATCAGCGCATAGACGCGCTGCCTGTGCCGCAGCCGCCACCCAATCGCCAGCAGAACAACGGCAAACAGCGCCGCTGCCACGAGGCGCAGCTCAAGCGGGAACAGGGAATGTTCGACGGTATAGCGCAGCAGGAAAGAGAGGCCAAGGAAGAGCAGCAGAATGCCCAGCTTCGCCAGCGGATTGCCCTGCATGAACCAGCGCGCCAGCGACGTCAGGATGCCGCCAAAGGCTGAAGGCTGTTTTGCCGCAGGGGTCGGGGCCTGGGAAGAAGCGGGTTCTGCCACCGCTGCGGGAATATCGGGTCGCCAGGGGTCGACAGGCGCGGGAGCGTCCTCCACCACTGGCGCGGTAATTGCCTCCGGCGCGGCGGTCTGCACCGGTTCCGACGCGTTCTCAGGCACGCCGCGCTGCTCAAGCGCCTCTATGCGCTGGCGTAGCCGAGCGATCTCCTGCTGCGCCGCCGTACTGCGATTAAACCCGATAACCGCAAGCACGGGCGCAACCAGCAGCGCAAAAACCAGGAATAAACAGCCAAGGATGTAAAGCTCGTCCATGTTTCCACCTTCACCGTAAACGATCTGTTAAGATTGACACAAATCGTTGCATTTGCGCCATCTTAAAAGGTGGAAACAATAGCGTATTAGCTGCCGAACCAGATCGTCGCGGATATTGCAGGCAGCGCCAGCACGCCGTCCTGTATTGTCGCCTTGCCCTCTTTACTCTTCCACGCAGCGACATTCAGCAGCGGTGAATCATCCAGCACCACTTCGCAGGCCTCGCCCCGGTTGATCGCCACCAGCACGCGCTGCTGGTTATAAACGCGGGCAAAGACCACGACGTTATCATGAGCGTATACCACCTGGCAGCCGCCGTAGCGCAGGGCAAGACTCTGCTTACGCAGCTTCGCCAGTCGCTGGTACAGGCTGAACAGCACTTTATCCTGTTTCTCTGGTGCCCACGGGAAGGTTTTGCGGCAGAACGGATCGTTGTTGCCGTCCAGCCCCACCTCGTCTCCGTAGTAGATGCACGGTACGCCCGGCCAGGTGAAGAGCCAGGTCACCGCCAGCGGCAGACGCGCGACGTCCTTGCCCAGCAGGGATTTAAAACGCGCGGTATCGTGGCTATCGAGCTGGTTAAACATCCGCAGCTGCTGCTGATGCGACAGCCCGGCGCGGTAGTTCTCCATCCACGCCATGCAGGTTTCCGCGTCGATATGATTCGGATCGTAGGAGATATCGGTGTTGGCGAGGAATCCCCACAGCGGGAAGGTAAAGCCGCGATAGTTCATCGCCGCATCTTCCGCATCGTTCTGCAGCCACTGGCGCGCGTCACCAAAGTGCTCGCCAAAAACGAACGCTTCCGGCTGTGCGGCTTTTGCCGAGCGCGTTATGCCGGCGACGTGCTGAAGGTTATTCCGCGCCCCGCCCGCTTCGCCGAGCATATGCACCACGTCCAGGCGCCAGCCGTCCATATTCCACGGCGTCTTCAGCCAGTGTCGGACGATGCTGTCTTCGCCGCCGTAGATTTCATTAACGAGCGTTGGCGACTGGAAATCCAGCTTCGGCAGGCTCGGGTAGCCCAGCCAGTCCAGCGCGCGGCCCTCCTCGTTAAAGCTGTACCAGTCGCGCTGCGGCGAATCCGGGTTATGACATGCCCCGCCCATCGACTGGTTATGCCGATCAAACCACGCATGCGAATCGCCGCTGTGGTTGAACACGCCGTCCAGGATCAGGCGCATCCCCTCTTTTTGCGTATTCTTACGCAAGCGCAGCAGCGCCTCGTCGCCGCCAAACTGCGCATCAACGTGGCGATAATCTTCGGTATCGTATTTGTGTACGCTCGGGGCTTTAAACACCGGGTTGAGGTACAGCGCCGTCACGCCCAGTTTTTTCAGGTACGGCAGCTTTTCGCTGATACCGTCGAGATCGCCGCCGTAGAAGGTCGAGCCGCCCGCCTGCGCGGTTAACGGCTCATCCCACGCTTTCAGGATAATGTCGTGGCCCGCGGCATGGTGGTAATAGATCTTATCCTGGTCGGCAGTCCGCTTTTCGCTGCGCGCAAAACGGTCCGGGAAAATCTGGTAAAAGACCTGATCGTTAACCCACTGCGGGCCGTTATCCGGATAATCGACCGCAAACTGTTCCAGCCGTGCAGGCGGGAAACGGCTAAACCCCTGCGGGGTAAACCACAGCTGGCGGTTGTTCCACAAAAGCTTAAAGCTGTAGCGGCGGCGCGGCTGTCCGCTGTTCAGATCGATATTCGCCCGCCAGGCGGTGATACCCGGCTGCGGCTGGCTGCGCAGCTTGTGCATTTTCAACCCGGTCTCTTCGTTATCGATTTCGGCGCGGAGCGTCACGCGATCGGGCTGGTTTTCCCCCGCCAGCCAGAGCGTAATCACAAGGTTGTCTTTGTTTTGCTTAACAAATGGGGCAACCGGAAGGTGCCAGGCGTTTAACATCACGAATCCCCTCTGATGAAATTGACGTCACCTTGCCACAGGGTGGTTAAGGATAGCTCATCATGATGGGATTTATTGGGGGAGGAGGACGGGGGAGGAGTTTTTTTCGGGGGCAAAAGGGAGTGTAGGCCGGGTAAGCGCAGCGCCACCCGGCATTTTTACCTTACTGCGCTTCCGCCAGCTGACGGTCGCGGCGGCATTTGAACACCCAGCCCACCAGCAGCAGCACGATCCACGCGCAGCCCACGTAGAGCGAAATGCGGGTGTCCGGATGGTAGCCAATCAGGCCAATGATAAACACCAGGAAGATCAGCCCGACGACGGTCGTCGCAACGCCGCCCGGTACTTTGAACTTCAGCGCTTTCGCCTCATCCGGCGACAGGCGACGGCGGAAGGCAATCTGCGACAGCAGGATCATGATCCACACCCACACCGTCGCGAAGGTCGCCAGGGATGCAATTACCAGGAAGACGTTCTCCGGCATGATGTAGTTCAGATAAACCGAGAACAGCAGCGCCACGGTCATCACCACAACGGTCACCCACGGCGTGCCGCGGCGCGAGGTTTTGGCGAACACCTTCGGCGCGCTGCCCTGCTCTGCCATGCCGTGCAACATACGCCCCACGCCAAAGACGTCACTGTTGATCGCTGAAAGCGACGCGGTCAGCACCACAAAGTTGAGAATGCTGGCGGCAAACGCAATGCCCATATGCTGGAAGGTCAGGACAAACGGGCTACCGTTGGTACCCACCTGATTCCACGGGTAGATGGACATGATCACGAACAGCGTACCCACATAAAACACCAGAATACGCATCGGCACCGAGTTGATCGCACGCGGAATGGATTTCTCCGGGTCTTTCGCTTCACCAGCGGTAATACCGATAATCTCGATACCGCCGTAGGCGAACATCACCATCTGCAGCGACATCACCATGCCGAGCCAGCCGTTACTGAAGAAGCCACCGTTGCTCCAGAGGTTATGGATCCCGGTCGGCTGCCCGCCGTTGCCAATCCCCCAAATGATGATCCCGAAACCGGCCACAATCATGATGATAATGGTGGCGACCTTGAAGAAGGAGAACCAGAACTCCAGCTCGCCGAACACCTTCACGCTCATCAGATTGACGGCGCAAATGAGCAACACCACGCTCAGCACCCAGATCCAGTGCGGCACCGCCGGGAACCAGACGCCCATGTAGATGCCAAACGCCGTTACGTCGGCTATTGCCACAATCAGGATTTCGAAGCAGTAGGTCCAGCCGGTGATAAACCCGGCCAGCGGGCCGAGGTTTTCCTGCGCGTAGCGGGAGAAGGAGCTGGCGGAGGGGTTATGAACCGACATTTCGCCGAGGGCGCGCATGATGATATACGCCGCCACGCCGCCGATGATGTACGCCAGCAGCACGCTTGGACCGGCCATTTTGATGGCATCTGCCGAGCCATAAAAAAGACCGGTGCCAATAGCAGAGCCCAGCGCCATAAAGCGGATGTGGCGCGTGCTCAATCCACGTTTAAGTTTGTTAGTGCTTTCCATTTAAATCTTGCCATTCAACACGAAAAAAACAAAAAACCACGGGGCCTTAAGCCCCGTGGTTAAACAGTTTGTTGCCGTTGATTAATGGGCGTTCGATGCGACCTGACGCCCTGCAGCACGATCCCAGATAACCGCCAGAACCAGTGCAACAACGGTAGGCATCAGCCAGGCCAGACCCTGCTCGGACAGCGGCAGACGCTGTGTCCAGGCTGGCAGAATTTCAGCGAACGCTGATGCTTTAATCCCGTCAAGGATACCAAAAATCAGGCTGATAAACATGGCTGGCGCAATAATTCGTGAGGAGTTGTTCCACCACGGGCGGGTGAAGCTCAACACCACCAGCACGATGCACGGCGGATAGATCGCCGTCAGTACCGGAATAGAGACCTGAATCAGGTGGCTCAGACCGAGGTTGGATACCGCCATGGAGAAGATACCAAGGATAAACACCAGGGTGCGGTAAGAGAGCGGCAGGTACTGCGCAAAGAACTCAGCACAGGCGCAGGTCAGGCCAACCGCGGTAACCAGGCAGGCAAGGAAGATGAGCGCCGCCAGCAGCATACTGCCCGCACCACCGAAGGTGTGCTGGACGTAGGCGTGCAGGATAGCCGCACCATTCGCGTTCTGATCGACCAGCATCGCGCTATCGGAGCCCAGGCGGAACAGCGCCAGATACAGCAGCGTCAGGCCTACACCGGCCATCAGGCCAGCCCAGATGGTGTAGCGGGTCAGCAGACGCGCTTCGGTCACACCGCGGGAACGCGCGGCGTTAACGATAACGATACCAAACACCATCGCGCCCAGCGTATCCATCGTCAGGTAGCCGTTCACAAAGCCGTTAGAGAACGCGGCGTTTTTATAGGCGTCCATCGCGTCGCTAATCGGGCCTGCAGGCCAGACGATAGCCGCCACCGCCAGAACAATCAGCGCCACAATTTTCAGCGGAGCCAGGAAGTTACCCACGGTATCCAGCAGCTTGCCCGGATAGAGGGAAACCAGAATCACGATCGCGAAGTAGATCAGGCTGTAGATGAACAGCGGCATCGCGCCGTCACCGGTCAGCGGAGCAATACCCACTTCAAAGGAAACGGTCGCGGTACGCGGGGTGGCAAACAGCGGACCCACGGCCAGATAGCATACGGTTGCCAGCAGAACGCCCGCCACTTTGCCAATCGGGGTGCTGAGGCTATCCACACCGCCGCCGACTTTCGCCAGCGCGATGACGGTCAGCACCGGCAGACCCACGGCAGTAATCAGGAAACCAAACGCGGCGGTCCAGACGTGTTCACCCGCCTGTAAGCCAACCATTGGAGGGAAAATGATGTTGCCTGCGCCAACGAACAGCGCAAATGTCATAAAGCCCAGCGCGATGATGTCACGCGATTTTAAGTGATGGGTCATAAAACCTTACTGCCTGTGGATGTGGTGTTGAAAACATTGAGATTTTCGCTGCCCCTGACGGGACGATACAGCCGAAAATTTGCTCAATTTTAGCGGGATATGCTCCCGTCCTGGCGTGGAGAAGAATAGTTTTTCGATTTACCACGCAAATACAGTCGGTCTGACAGTATCTGGGGGGCAATTTAAACGCTTATAACGTTTAAAGGCAAGGTGGGATCGTAAAACCAGAACAATATGCCAGCATGAAAATACACTCCAGCACAATACGCTAATTATAAGAAAAACCCATGGCTAATCATGCGAACAAAAAACAGCCAGCCGTATAAAATTCACACGCGTTTCGCTTGACTGCAAAGCAAACGGGCCAGCGATGGCTGACCCGTGGAAAGGTAAAATGACACACCTGCCGTCAGGCGATCTTTTTGGCAATTAATCGTTCCGGGATCACGAAGCTGAAGCGGGTTCCTTTACCCAGGGTACTCTGAATATCGAGACGGCTTTCATGGTGATTCACCGCGTGTTTCACAATCGCCAGCCCCAGGCCGCTTCCGCCCGTCTGCCGCGATCGCGCTTTATCCACGCGATAGAAGCGCTCGGTCAGACGCGGAATATGCTCCGGCGCGATCCCCGGCCCGTTGTCCTCCACGCTAAACTCGGCCCCCGTTGGGGTATGCTGCCAGCGCACCACGATCTCCGTCCCTTCCGGCGTATGGTTTACCGCGTTATACACCAGGTTGGAGATAGCGCTGCGCAGCTCATCTTCACTGCCCAGCACCTTTAGCGTGTTGTCGACCTCAAAGGTCAGGTGATGCTTTTTGTGGCTTAACGTCTGCGCTTCACGCTCCACGACCCGCAGCATCATCGGCACATCAATAGTGTCATTCAGCGCGAGCGTCGGTGCCGCTTCAATCTTCGAGAGCGTCAGCAGCTGCTTCACCAGGCCTTCCATCCGGTGCGTTTGCTCGCGCATGGTGTGCAGCGCTTTTTCACGCGGCGCACCTTCCAGCGTTTGCTCCTGCATCATCTCCAGGTAGCCCTGCAGCACGGTCAGCGGGGTACGCAATTCGTGACTGACGTTGGCGAAGAAGTTGCGGCGCGCCCCTTCCAGCTGGTGCATCTGGGTGACATCGCGCGCCACCATCAGCCACTGCTTATCGCTGTAGGGCATCACGCGGATCTCCAGATGGCGACCGTTATTGAGCTTGAGATTGTGCGGACGGGTAAAATCACGCTTTTTCAGGTACAGCGTAAACTCGGGATAACGCAGAAGGTTGAGGATATTCTGGCCATTATCGTCCGGCCAGCGCAGGCCCAGCAGCTGCTGCGCCAGGCCGTTACACCAAAAGATCGTCCCTTCTTCGGTGGTCAGAATGACCGCATCCGGTAGCGACTCCGCACCGCTGCGAAAACGCTTAATCAGGCTTCCCAGCTCGCGGCGGCGCTTTTTATTTCGCATCTGCATCTGGTGCAGACCGTACAGCAGCGGCTCCCAGCTGCCGCTTCCATGTGGCGGCGTCATGCTTCGGTCAACCCACAGCCACCAGGAGAGGCGCAGCAGGTTCAAGAAATGCCAGATCAGCAGCCCGGTGACCGACGCCAGCAGAAACCACGGCAGATGTCCAAGAAAGGCCCCCAGAATGAAGGCCGGAATACAGCATAAGATCAGTTCAAAGACGAGCCTTTTCCATGACAGACGTTCCAGCACGCGTCACACTCCTGTCATTGTTCAGAAACGGGTAGAAAAACGATAACCCGTGCCGCGGACCGTCTGCACCATGCGATCGTGGCCGCTCAGTTCCAGCGCTTTTCGCAGGCGGCGGATATGTACGTCAACCGTCCGGTCTTCGACATACACGTTAGTTCCCCAGACGTTATTCAGCAACTGCTCGCGGCTGTACACGCGTTCCGGGTGGGTCATAAAGAAGTGCAGAAGTTTAAATTCGGTAGGCCCCATGTCGAGGGGATTTTCACCGGTCATCACGCGGTGAGAAGTCGGATCAAGGCTCAGCCCCTGCATCTCAATCACCTCTTCCACCGCCATCGGCGAAATACGGCGCATCACGGCTTTAATGCGGGCCACCAGCTCTTTGGGGGAGAACGGTTTGGTAATGTAATCGTCCGCGCCGGTCTCCAGACCGCGCACACGATCCTCTTCTTCTCCGCGCGCCGTAAGCATCACAACCGGGATGTCGCGGGTCAGCGCTTCACGCTTCAGGTGTTTGATAAACTGCAGTCCGGAGCCGCCGGGCAGCATCCAGTCCAGCAGAATCAGATCGGGCCAGGGTTCATTCAGCTGGTTCACTGCGCTGTCATAATCTTCCGCTTCAACCGGCTGGAAGCCGTTTTGCTCGAGCACGAAGCACACCATTTCACGAATTGGAGCTTCATCTTCTACGACCAGAATACGTCTCGCCATACTTTGCCCTGTCTTATCTTATTTACGTTACAAGTTTGTAATTCGGCGTCATTATGCGTCAGATTTATGACAGATTTATGAAAAACAGTACCACTATAAATGGCAAACTGTTGTTTTATTACAGCGGTTATTTTCCCTTCTCTGAACGTTTATAATCCTGCTTTCTCTTTTTTGCCACGGATCAGCTATGCGCATACTTCACACCTCGGACTGGCATCTGGGTCAAAATTTTTACAGCAAAAGCCGTGCGGCTGAACATGAAGCGTTCCTGAACTGGCTGCTGGAAACGGCCCGGACGCATGAGGTGGACGCGATTATCGTGGCGGGAGATATTTTTGATACCGGCTCGCCGCCGAGCTATGCCCGTGAGCTGTACAACCGCTTCGTGGTGAATCTGCAGCAAACCGGCTGTTATCTGGTGATTGTCGCCGGCAACCATGATTCCGTCGCGACGCTTAACGAATCCCGCGACATCCTGGCGTTTCTCAATACCACCGTCGTCGCCAGCGCCGGGCACGCCCCGCAGATCCTGAAAAAGCGCGACGGGTCGCCCGGGGCGGTACTGTGTCCGATTCCCTTTTTGCGTCCGCGCGACATCGTGCAAAGCCAGGCGGGGCTGTCGGGCGCGGAAAAGCAGCAGCATTTGTTACAGGCGATCGCCGATTATTACCGCCAGCAGCACGCCGAAGCCTGTGCCCTGCGCGGTGATCAGCCGATTCCGGTGATTGCGACCGGGCACCTCACCACCGTCGGGGCCAGTAAAAGTGACGCCGTGCGTGACATCTATATCGGCACGCTGGACGCCTTTCCGGCGCAGCACTTCCCGCCAGCCGACTACATTGCGCTCGGACACATCCACCGGGCGCAGATCGTCGGCGGCTGCGAGCACATCCGCTACTGCGGCTCGCCTCTTTCGCTCAGCTTTGACGAAACGGGCAAAGCCAAATCCGTGCATCTGGTGAGCTTTTGCGAGGGCAAACTCAGCGCCGTCGACACGCTGGAGGTGCCCGTTACCCAGCCACTGGCGGTGCTGAAAGGCGATCTCGATACCATCACCGCCCAGCTGGAGCAGTGGCGCGGCGTCGAGCAAGATCCCCCCATCTGGCTGGACATCGAAATCACCACCGACGGCTACCTGCACGATATGCAGCGGAAAATCCAGACGCTGACCGAAGACCTGCCGGTAGAGGTCTTGCTGGTGCGCCGCAGCCGCGAGCAGCGCGAGAAAATTCTGCTAAGCGCTCAACGCGAAACGCTCAGTGAACTGGGGGTCGAAGAGGTATTTGAACGCAGGCTCTCACAGGAGGAGATTGACGATGCGAAGCGCGCAAGACTCAGCGAACTGTTCAGCCATACCCTGCATGCGCTCAATGACGAGGAAGAAAACGCATGAAAATTCTGAGCCTGCGCCTGAAAAATCTCAACTCCCTCAAGGGCGAGTGGAAAATTGACTTTACCGCTGAGCCGTTTGCCAGCAACGGGCTGTTTGCCATCACCGGCGCGACCGGGGCAGGTAAAACCACCCTGCTCGACGCCATCTGTCTGGCGCTTTATCACGAAACGCCGCGCCTGAATAAAGTCTCCCAGGCGCAAAATGACCTGATGACCCGCGACACCGCCGAATGTCTGGCGGAAGTGGAGTTCGAGGTAAAAGGCATCGCCTATCGCGCCTTCTGGAGCCAGAACCGGGCGCGCAACCAGCCGGACGGCAACCTGCAGGCGCCGCGCGTAGAGCTGGCGCGCTGCGAAGATGGCAAAATCCTGGCCGACAAAGTGACGGATAAGCTGGAGCAAACCGCCGCGCTCACCGGGCTGGACTACGGGCGATTTACCCGCTCGATGCTGCTCTCTCAGGGGCAGTTTGCCGCCTTCCTTAATGCCAAGCCGAGCGATCGCGCCGAGCTGCTGGAAGAGCTGACCGGCACCGAAATCTACGGTCAGATTTCCGCCATGGTGTTTGAGAAACACAAAGCGGCCCGCAGCGTGCTTGAAAAGTGCGAGGCGCAGGCGGCGGGCGTCGTGCTGTTGAGCGAAGAACAACAGCAGCAGTTACAGCAAAGTTTGCAGGCACTTACTGACGCAGAGAAAACCCTGCTGGAACAGCAGCAAAACCAACAGAAACATTTTCAGTGGCTTACGCGCCATGATGAGCTCGTGCGCGAGCAACAGCGCGCCGCCGCGATGCAGCAGCAGGCGCAACAGGCGCTGACGGACGCTGCGCCTGAGCTGGCAAAACTGCAGCTTGCTCTGCCCGCCGCCCAGCTGCGACCGCTCTGGGAGCATCAGCAGGAGCAAACCGCGCGCCTGGCGCAAACGCAGCAGCGAATTATCGAAGTAAATACTCGCTTACAAGCCAGAACCGCGCTGCGTTCACGTATTCGCAATACCGCCCTGCGTAACCACGAGCAGCTTCAGACCGAACTGACGGCGTTGGCGCAGTGGCTGGCGGAGCACGAGCGCTATCGTCTGTTAGGCCAGGAGATTGCAGGCTGGCGCGCCCAGTTCTCGCAGCTTAACCGCGATAAAACGCAGTTAGCCTCGCTTGCTGCGCGGATAGGTGAATTACGCAACAGGCTGGCTGCGATGCCGGAAAACGCGCTGACGCTGACGGCGGATGAGGTCAGCGCGGCCATGGAGCAGCAGTCCAGGTCCCGCACGCTGCGCCAGCAGCTGACGTCGCTGCATGCCCGCTATCAGCCGCTGCAAAAGCGCCTGCGCCAGAGCAGTGAAAGCGTGCAGAAGGCGCAGGCCGAACAAAATAAACTCAATGAAACGCTGACGCTGCTACGCCAGCAGTACAAAGAGAAAAACCAGCACTATCTCGACCTGAAAGCCCTGTGTGAAACCGAAGCAACAATTAAGAAGCTGGAGCATTACCGCTCCCGGCTTGAGGCGGGCAAACCCTGTCCGCTGTGCGGTTCCTGTGAACATCCCGCCGTTGAGCAATATCAGTCGCTTGAGCTGACGGATAACCAGCGCCGCCGTGATGCCCTGGAAAAAGAGGTCGCCGCCCTTAAAGAGGAAGGCCTGCTGGTGCTGGGACAGGTCAATGCCCTGACTCAGCAGATCCAGCGCGAGACAGACGACGCGCAGACGCTTTCTCAGGAAGAGCAAGCGCTCACTAAAGAGTGGGTGGCGGCCTGCACGTCCCTGAACATTACCTTGAATATTCAGGACGATATCGCGCCATGGTTGAACGAACAGGAACAGTACGAGCGCCAGCTTTATCAGCTCAGTCAGCGTCTCACCCTGCAGAACCAGCTCAACGAACAGGACGCGCAGGAGCGGCAGTATCAGCAGCAGCTGGCGGCCACGCGGCAGGCGCTGGAACATGCCCTGCTCGCGCTCTCACTTAACGCACCTGAAGAGGGTCAGGAAGCCGCCTGGCTTCAGGCCCGCGAAGCGGAATTCGCGCAGTGGCAGGAGAAGCAAACGCAGCACGGCGTGCTTCAGGAACGCATAAACGCCCTGAAGCCGCTGCTCGACGCGCTTCCGGCAGCGAACAGCGAAGACGCCGAACCGGTTATTCCTGATAACTGGCGCGCCATCCACGACGAGTGCGTGTCGCTGCAAAGCCAGCTGACCGCGCAACAGCAGCAGGAAGCGCTGGAGCGAGAGCGCCTGCAGCAGTCGCAGACGCAGTTCACCGCGGCGCGCTCGGCGAGCTGCTTTGCCGACCAGGACGCGTTTCTTGCCGCCCTGCTGGATGACGACGCTATTCGCCACCTTGAACAGCTGAAACAGTCGCTGGAAAACCAGATACAGCAGGCCGCGGCGCTGTCCGGGCAAGCGAACCAGCAGCTGCAGTCTCATCTGGCACTGCGGCCGGAAGGGCTCGATGCCGATGCCGCCACGCTGCAAAGCCAGCTGCAGCAGCTGGCGCAACAGCTGCGCGAGAACACCACGCATCAGGGCGAGATCCGCCAGCAGCTTAAGCAGGACAGCGATAACCGGCAGCACCAGCTGGCGTTGATGCGGCAAATTGAAGAGGCCGCGCGCCAGGCGGATGACTGGGGTTACCTGAACGCGCTGATCGGCTCCAGCACCGGCGACAAGTTCCGTAAGTTCGCCCAGGGGCTGACGCTGGACAATCTCGTCTGGCTCGCAAACCAGCAGCTTAACCGCCTGCACGGGCGTTATTTATTGCAGCGTAAGGCCAGTGACGCGCTGGAGCTGGAAGTGGTGGATACGTGGCAGGCGGATGCGGTCCGCGATACCCGTACCCTCTCCGGTGGCGAGAGCTTCCTGGTCAGCCTGGCGCTGGCGCTGGCGCTTTCCGATCTGGTGAGTCATAAAACGCGGATCGATTCCCTGTTCCTGGATGAAGGGTTCGGCACGCTCGACAGTGAGACGCTGGATACGGCGCTGGATGCGCTCGACGCGCTGAACGCCACCGGGAAAACCATCGGCGTGATCAGCCACGTCGAGGCGATGAAAGAGCGTATTCCGGTGCAGATCAAAGTGAAGAAGATTAACGGGCTGGGGTACAGCAAGCTGGATAAAGAATTTGCCGTGCAGTAAAGGTCCACTCCACATGTAGGCCGGGTAAGGCGTAGCCGCCACCCGGCTTTTTTATTGTGGCTGCCTGAATTCGCCCGGTGGCGCTTCGCTTACCGGGCTTACAGAGCCGTTTATTCTGGCCACAGCCACGCCGCGCCGCGCACGCCGCTGGAGTCCCCGTGGACGGCTTTGCGGATCGGCGTTTCACACTCGCCGCCGAAGACCCACTGCTTCACCAGGTTCGGCACCGTGGCGTACAGCCGGTCGACGTTGCTCATGCCGCCGCCCAGCACAATTACGTCCGGATCGAGAATATTCACCACGTGCGCCAGGGATTTCGCCAGCCGCATTTCATAGCGGCTCAGGGCCAGCTCCGCCACCGGATCCTGCGCTTCGACCAGACGCATGATCTCATTTCCCTTGAGCGGCTGGCCGCTCAGGCGGTGGTAATCGGTCGCAAAGCCGGTACCGGAGATAAAGGTCTCAATACAGCCCTGTTTTCCGCAGTAGCACGGCACTTCGGTGCGGTATTTGAGTTCGTCTTCATCCATCCACGGCAGCGGGTTGTGCCCCCACTCGCCCGCGGTGCCGTTACCGCCGATATGGGCGCGCCCGCCGAACGCTACGCCCGCACCGCAGCCGGTGCCGACGATCACGGCAAACACGGTCTGGGCACCGGCCGCCGCGCCGTCGATGGCCTCAGAGACCGCCAGGCAGTTGGCGTCGTTGGCCAGACGCACTTCCCGCTTCAGGCGCGCGCTTAGATCTTTATCAAACGGCTGACCGTTGAGCCAGGTGGAGTTGGCATTTTTAACCACGCCGGTATACGGCGAGATCGACCCCGGGATCCCCATGCCGACGCTGCCGGTTTGCCCTGTCGCCTGCTCGGCCATCTCGACCAGCCTGGCAATCGTCTCGATAGTCTGGTGATAATCATCGCGCGGCGTTGGCAGACGATGGCGGAACAGCTGCTCCCCCTGCTCGCTCAGTGCGATGACTTCTGTTTTGGTGCCGCCCAAATCGATCCCAATACGCACAAGACTCTCCTCATTATTTTGATTATCAACAGAGTAGAAGCACGCTTCCCGATTAGCAATGCAAGCGATGCGACAATTCGTTATCATGCCCGCTGATTTAACGACAAGGCCGTGGAAATTATCATGCTGTGGTTCAAAAATTTGATGGTTTACCGTCTCAGCCGCGACGTTTCGCTGCGTGCAGAAGAGATGGAAAAACAGTTAGCCGCTTATACCTTTTCCCCTTGCGGTAGCCAGGATATGGCGAAAACCGGTTGGGTTCCGCCAATGGGTTCACAAAGCGATGCACTGACCCACGCCAGCAGCACGGGTCAAATCATCGTCTGCGCCCGTAAAGAAGAGAAAATACTGCCGACGCCGGTGGTTAAGCAGGCACTCGAAGCGAAAATTCTCAAGCTGGAAGCCGAACAGGGCCGCAAGCTGAAAAAGACCGAAAAAGATTCGCTGAAAGATGAAGTACTGCACTCCCTGCTGCCGCGCGCCTTCAGCCGCTTCAGCCAGACCATGATGTGGATCGACACCGTTAACGGGCTGATCATGGTGGACTGCGCCAGCGCCAAGAAAGCAGAAGATACGCTGGCCCTGCTGCGTAAAAGCATCGGATCTTTACCGGTCGTTCCGCTGGTGCTGGAAACGCCGATCGAGCTGACGCTGACCGAATGGGTACGCAGCGGTGCTGCGGCTCAGGGTTTCCAGATCCTTGATGAAGCCGAGCTGAAAGCCCTGCTGGAAGATGGCGGCGTGATCCGCGCGAAGAAGCAGGATCTGGTGAGCGACGAAATCGCCGTCCACATCGAAGCGGGTAAAGTGGTCACTAAACTGGCGCTCGACTGGCAGCAGCGTATTCAGTTCGTGATGTGCGACGACGGCTCCGTGAAGCGTCTGAAGTTCTGCGACGAGCTGCGCGATCAGAACGAAGATATCGACAGGGAAGATTACGCCCAGCGTTTTGACGCGGACTTCATCCTGATGACCGGCGAGCTGGCGGCGTTGATTCAGAATCTGGTGGAAGGTCTCGGCGGCGAAGCGCAGAGATAACGGGCAAACCGTAGGCCGGGTAAGCGTTAGCGCCACCCGGCTAATTTTTTATTTCAGGTAGCGGCACAGATAAGAGGTAGGTTCAGCCACCTGCAGATGGAACTCACTGTGGCCAGGGACGTTGAAAACCTGTCCGGCTGCGTAAACTTTCCATTCCGTTTCACCCGGTAGTAAGACGTTCAGCGCCCCGCTGACGACCGTCATCTCTTCCGCTTCCGCCGTGCCGAAGGTGTATTCCCCTTCCGCCATGACGCCAACGCTGGCGCGGCCAGTGCTGCTGCTGGTAAAACCAATGGATTTCACTTTACCGGAAAAGTATTCGTTACTCTGAAGCATGAACTGGCCCTTATATTTTTAGATAAAAATTCACTATAGGGGCCATGCTCATCACCTGTCACGCAAAATCATTACATGAGCAGTTCCGAGGCCAGACGAGCCATCAGAACGTTGGACAACAGCACCGGCACATCCAGCGCTTTTTGCAGTAAATCACGATGATGCTGGTGGAACCCCAGGCAGTCCAGAATCAGGACATCGGCCCCTCTTTCCAGCAGTTCCTTCCCGGCCGCAATGAGTTTGGCCTCGCTGTCCCAGAACGGATTGGCCAGCGCGTACAAGGGCACTTTTTCCAGCACGTGCCATTTTGCCTCCTGGTTATCCATGAGCTCCTCGATGGGGACAATCACCCCCACCTGATGACCATCCACGATGGAGGCCACCAGCGGCGGAATGATGCGCATCGGTTCCAGCAAAATCGCATTGCGCGCCGTAAGTCCCTTTATGGGGGCGGTGCTCATCAGCAAAATAACGTCATATCCCTGATTATCGAGCACTTCTATTACGCCCTGCAGCGAGCGCTCGATCTTCTGGCGGGAAACATGCGCCAGTTTACCGTCACTTAATAACGTCGCCAGGGGATCCTCCCCCGCCTCGACAGCGTAGTCCTCCATGACCTCTTCCCGACTCATCTTGCCCAGCAGGCTGAGATGCGTAATCTGTTGTTCAGATACATGCTCGGTTAAGAGCGGTAACACTTCGCTTACAGGGACCACACCAATGGTGAGGATCGCCAACGTTGCCTTCATCTTTATCGCCTTCCATTACTCCAACATCGTGCACACAGGTACAGGCTCACTACGCTGCACAGTTCGTTTTTTCAACAAAACAGCACCAAGCGTAGCAGGTGATCCCGACACCGAAATGTAAAGATCGCCTGCCGATACCAGAGTTACTTGTATTAACTAAATATTAACTCCTGCTTAACTTTTACGATGAGTAAAAAGTGTGATTCAGGCACGATCCTGGAGCGTTTAGGAAACCGCTCAGGTTATGTCGGGATCTTCATAGCGCCGCTTCGCATCCAGCGCTTCCTGTTCCGTCTCGTGTTCACTGATCAGCGAGTCGGGTTTGGGGTGATCGGCACGCAGTTGATACCAGGTCACAGTGTGACCTGTCTGGCCTTTTTCAACGGTCACAATGCGCGCTTCACGCGGATAGGGAGGTCTTGTTGGCATAGCTCATCCTTTTTTTATGTCTGAGCTATAAGTATAGACGCCGCTTAGCTGGCACACGCCAAACGCAGGGCGGTAATAATCTGAATCACAACGTCTTCGGGAGAGGCGGACGCATCCACCACGTGGTGAGCCGCCTCGCGGTATAACGCATCGCGTTCGGCCAGCACTTCACTCACCTCTTCGTTCAGCGGCCTGGAGGTCAGCGCAGGGCGTTGCCCCTCTTCCGGAAAGGCTTCCAGACGCCCAACCAGGGCCGACACCGGCGCGCTGAGGTAAATCACAATCCCCTTTTCGCGCATAAAGTGACGATTACACTCCGCCAGAACAATGCCACCGCCGGTGGCGATCACCGCAGACGGGGTGGTGACCGCTTTCAGCGCGGCCGTTTCGCGTGCGCGAAAGCTCTCCCAGCCTTCCTGCTCAACAATGTCGGCGATGGTTTTTCCGGCCTCGGTTTGCAGCCAGTGGTCGGTATCCACAAACTGGCGATGACACACGCGTGCCAGCTCCAGGCCAACGGTGGTTTTCCCACAGCCGCGGGGGCCAACTAAAAAGATGGGTTGGGTCATAGCCAGGTGTTCCCCTTGATGCCGGAAGGCTGAAGAGTGTAAAGAAATAATTGCAGAAGATGTTGCGATTACTTTACTGCAAAGCGGTACGGGATGACAACCCTGTGGAGGCCACACTGTACCACACATTGACAATAATTATCATTTCGCTGTACGGCGCTTCACTTCCAGCAGCCATTTATCCAGCTCGGCAGCAAACTGCTGGCGATCGCGCTGTGAGAGGCTGTCCGGCCCACCGGTCTGCACGCCGCTGGCCCGCATGGTATCCATAAAATCGCGCATCGTAAGCTTCTCGCGGATGGTCGACGGCGAGTATCGCTCACCGCGCGGATTGAGCGCTGCCGCCCCTTTCTCCAGCACGTCGGCCGCCAGCGGAATGTCCGCCGTGATCACCAGATCTTCCGCGCTGCACAGGCGGACAATTTCGTTGTCTGCCACGTCGAATCCGGCAGGCACGCGCAAAGAACGAATGAAGCGCGAAGGCGGCACGCGAATGTTCTGGTTCGCCACCAGCGTCAGCGGCATCTGAACGCGCTCGGCGGCGCGAAATAAAATCTCTTTAATCACGTTCGGACACGCGTCCGCATCAACCCAAATCGCCATATTGTCTCCCCATAATGACTCTGCCGACTATTGTCGCCTGCATTTCGTTGTTAAGCTATCAATCAGAGAAAACAACGCATAATGACGGAGAATCGTGATGGACAAGAAAATCGGGTTTATCGGCTGCGGTAACATGGGCAAAGCCATCCTGGGCGGTCTGATCGCCAGCGGGCAGGTGCTGCCGGGTCAGATTTGGGTCTATACCCCGTCACCGGACAAGGTCGCCGCGTTGCGCGATCAGTACGGGATCAACGCCGCCGAAAGCGCGCAGGAAGTGGCCCAGGTTGCCGATATCGTCTTTGGCGCCGTCAAGCCGAACATCATGATCAAAGTGCTGAGCGACATCACCTCCAGCCTGAATAAAGAGACGCTGGTGGTGTCGATTGCCGCGGGCGTCACGCTCGATCAGCTGGCGCGCGCGCTGGGCCACGACCGCAAAATCGTCCGTGCGATGCCAAACACCCCTTCACTGGTCAACGCTGGCATGACCTCCGTCACGCCTAACGCCCTGGTGACCTCAGAAGACGTGGCGGATGTACTGAACATTTTCCGCTGCTTCGGTGAAGCAGAAGTGATTGCCGAATCGATGATCCATCCGGTAGTCGGCGTCAGTGGTTCTGCGCCTGCGTATGTCTTCATGTTTTTAGAAGCGATGGCCGACGCCGCCGTGCTTGGCGGAATGCCGCGCGCCCAGGCGTATAAGTTCGCCGCGCAGGCCGTCATGGGCTCCGCCAAAATGGTGCTGGAGACCGGCAAACACCCGGGTGAGCTGAAAGATATGGTCTGCTCCCCTGGCGGTACCACCATCGAAGCAGTGCGGGTGCTGGAAGAGCGCGGATTCCGCTCGGCCGTCATTGAGGCCATGACAAAATGCATGGAAAAATCAGAGAAGCTGAGTAAATCCTGATCGTTTCAGTCGGGCGTCAGGCGGCCACTTCGGTGCGGCTGCGTCCGGCATTTTTCGCTCTGTACAGCGCCACGTCAGCCGCCTTTAGCCATTCCCGATAATGTCCAAACTGCGGCCCCCAGGGGGCAACGCCTACGCTGATGCGCAGCGCCTCTTTTGGCGCGCACGGTAGCGACAGCGTTTCCAGCCGCTCATGCACCCGGGACATCACGGCGATCGCGCTTTCCGCCGCGGTCTGCGACATAATCACCGCAAACTCATCCCCGCCAAACCGGCCGATGGCATCACCTGACCGCACCGACATCTGAAGCTGGCGCGTAATGGCAATGATCGCCTCATCCCCCACGGCGTGCCCCCAGGTATCGTTGATATTTTTAAAGTGGTCGATATCAATCAGTAAAATCGTGGCGGTGCAGCGATCGCGGCGGCAATGCTCAAATTCATTTCGCAGCAGCATTTCCCAGTGTCGGCGATTATAGACCCCGGTCATGCCGTCGCGGGTGCTCATCATTTCCAGCCGCTGTTTATGTTCCGCAAGCCTGACGGCGGTGCGGTGGCTGAGCCAGGCAAACAGCATGGGATAAAGCACCAGTACGGGAAGCGTTAAGCTCCACTCCACGAGGTCGGGGTTGAAGACGGCCACGCGCCCAACAAGCGGCAGCGTCACCAGCGCGGAGAGCAGAGTCAGCAGGATCCCCGGGATAAACAGACGACAGCCCCCGGAGCCCATCATATTCATCCCGACCATCATCACCAGCGCTGCCGTGGGTAACGCGCTCATCCCCATCACGCCGATCCAGAGCCCGGCAATAATGGCATCGATCTTAAGATTGAACTCTTCCTGCTGATGAGGTGACGCGGCCCGGCAGGATAACTGCCAGGCGAAATGGGGCCAGACGAACGCCCAACCGACCAGTAAAAGCCACCAGCCGCCGGGTAAAAAATGGGTGACCAGCATGCCCGCAACCGGGAAAAACATCGCCGCCAGCCCCACGGCGCGCGCCAGCCGAACCCGCCGGGCAAACTGAATGCCGGCGCGGTGAGGGTCATCCTGAGAAAGGGTTAAATTCCACTCTTCCCGAATGCGCTTTGTGTTGTAATACGTTTCATCATTCATCATTTTTGGGAATATTCTGAAACATTTTCCCAAATTATAGAGAGGGGGTCTGCGGGGAAAGTATGAAATTTCGGGTGAGCCGCCTGAGCCGCTCACCCGTTCGAACTACACTTTTTTCTTCAGGCAGGCACTCATGAACTTGCTGCGGTCATCCCCTTTCAGGGACTGCTCGGTTGCCTTGGCATTACACTCGCGCATCTTTTGCTGCTGAGGCGTCAGGCTTTTTTCAGCTGGCTTTGAAGCGCCGTTTTTGAGGCAGTCGCTCATGTAGGTCTTGCGGGCATCGCCCTTCAGACTCTGAGACGTCGCCTGTTGATTACAGGTGGTCATACGCTGCTGCTGCGGCGTTAATGTTTTCTCTTCCGCGTTCGCCGATGCGACCAGGAACAGGCCGGAGAGCAGAGTAACCAGTAATGTTGTTTTCATTGCACCATCCTTTTGTGAACATTCCCTGTAAGTCTGGTTCGTGACAGGAAAAAAACCACCCGGCAGATGTGATTTCCGCCGGGAATTTATCATTTCAGACCCAGCGCCGCCTTCATGGTGTAGAACAGATCCGTTTGATCCGTCAGGCCTACCACGTTGGCCGCGTGCGGGCCGTAGGCGGCAATGCGCAGCTGGGTGCCGGTGTGCTCCATGGACTCTTCTTCAGAGTTGCCGTAGCTCATCACCATGACGGCGCCATCTTTGGTGTTGAGCGCCTGCGTCAGGCCAGGGGCTTTGGTATCTGGCGGAACGATCTGGCTGGCGTGCGCGTGATCCGCGGTGACGATCACCAGGGTGTTACCGTCTTTTTTCGCGAACGCGAGCGCCTTCTGCACCGCTTCGTCCAGATCGACGGTTTCGCCAATCTGACCGCACGGATTTGCCGCATGATCCTGCTTATCGATCGACGCCCCCTCAACCTGCAGGAAGAACCCTTTTTCGCTCTTGCTCAGCAGATCGATCGCCTTATCGGTCATCGCCGCCAGCGTCGGTACGCTGTCCGTGCGTTTAGGGTTAGGCGTACAGGTCACCGCTGGCTTATCGATATTGCCGTGATATGAGGCTTTTGGACCTTCCCAGCGCACGGGCATGTTGCCGTCAGAGAACAGCCCCAGCAGCGGTTTGTCCTGGTTCGCCTCGCTTATCGCCGCCAGCGAATTTGCGTCACTCACCAGCTGATAGCCGCGCGCCTGCGCCTGCTCGCGCAGCGTTTTGCCCTGCCACTCGCCCGCCGTCGCGGTTTCCGCGAAGGTTTTCGCGCCGCCGCCCAGCGTCACGTCAGGACGCGCATTCAGCAGCTGTTCCGTAATCGAGCCTTTGCCACCTTTTTCCAGCGCGTTCGTTGGGCATTTTTCGCTGGTCACTGACGGGCCGTAGCACTTACGCGAGGTCACGTGTGCCACCAGCGCCGCAGGCGTCGCATCCTGAAGTTCAGCGGTGGAGACGTTCCCGGTCGCCAGGCCCGCCGCTTTTGCCATCTCCAGAAGGGTTTGACGATCTTTTTCGTGAATATCCACGCCCAGCGCGCCATTATAGGTTTTCACGCCGGTGGACCACGCCGTGGCCGAGGCCGCAGAGTCCGTTACGTAATCCGGTTTACCGGTTTTTTTATCCAGCGCGTAGTGGGTATATTGTCCGGTCAGCGGTAATGCGTCGATACCTTTAAAAAAGCCGCCCGCCCCCTCGGCATAATTTCGCGCCGCCGTGATTTCGGAATCACCCATTCCATCGCCAATCAGCAGAATAATATTTTTCGCCGGTTTTTCATTAAGCGAAGCGCGAATGGCGGCGGTTTGATCTTCCGACAATCGGCGCGCGCCGCCGGGCTGGGTGATATCCCCTTTTGCCGCACGATTATCCAGGACGCTGGTTTGCGTCGTGTCAGCATAAATGGCAGGGGTAATTAACAGAGGAAGTAATGCGATGAAAAGTGCGCTCTGTTTCAATTTATTTTCTCCATGTAAAAATACATAAAAATAAAAACAGAGCGACTATAGGCATCCTGCATGACAATTCTATGACACGTCGTTACGTCCTGTGACGGTTTAGCTGCGCGGATGCCTTAACAGCTTCTTTACGTACTGGTGGAGCATCTCAGCATCTTCAACCGGTACCTGCGATTCAGGCCTGACGCTCTCCAGCGCGCCTTCCACGCTCTCAATCAACGCCTGCTGATCGGTTTTCGCCATTTGTCGCAGCAGCGCGGTGACCACAATTTCAAGCGCTTCGACCTGGGCCACCAGCTCTTTTGACTCTTCTTCCTTTTGTGCCAGCTTGACCAGCAATTCAGCAATGAGGTTTTTCATCGTGCCAGTTCCTTTTCAGTTTTATCTGACGTTATCACTCTGAATCCATAATGCAAAGAGAAGAAATTAATTATGGTATGCAAAAGTGATACAGAAACGGAAATAAAGAGACCTCGCCGTGAGCGAAACGTTTTTCTATAAAAAGATGCCGCATTTTGTTATATAAAAATGCGGCTACCATAAGAATATATAATACATCTGCGAAAGCGTTATCTCGCCGATTTCGCCTCCGCCATTTGTCTGCGGCGTCGCAGCGCAATAGCCAGCTGGATAATATTGATTAAAACGACAATCGCCGTCGCCGCAAATACCCAACGAAAACCGGCCATCGCGGAAACGGAGGCGCCAATAAGCGGACCGGCAACATTCCCCAGATACATAAATGACTGGTTATATCCAAAAATACGCCCCGTCACCTGGTCGCTGGAATATTTGACCAGCAGGGTCTGTACCGCAGGCAACATGGCGCCATCGGCAAAGCCGAGCAGAAATCGCAGTACGCCAAGCTGAAGCGGAGAGGTGACGAACGACATTGCAAAGAAGAGCACCACCGCAAAGATCAGCGTCGCCATCAGGATGCGCGCCGTACCGATCCTGTCACCCAGTTTTCCGAGACGCGGCGCGGAAATCAGGGCGGATACGCCCGGCACGGCGGCAATCATGCCGCTTAAAAAAGCGATGTTCGTGCTCTCCGGCTCCATTGACTTGATAAACAGCGCCAGTATCGGCCCCACGGAACCGTTACAGAGCTGGATCACCATGGTGGTGACAAACAGGCTGATCATCAGCCCCGGATAAGGCAGCGAGGCGAAAACGGCCTTGCCGCTCAGGCGTTCAGATTTACTGATAACCGGGCGGCCTCCCTCTTTAATCAGAAAGAGCGTGACCAGAAAACTGACCACCAGCAGAACCGCAGTGATGATAAATACCGCGCGCAGTCCGACGTGGTCCGCCAGAAAGCCCCCAGCAGCGGGCCACCGATGACGCCGCTGATCTGCGCCGTGGAGAGCGTGCTCAGCGCCCAGCCGCTCCGCTCGCGCGGCACCTGAGAGGCGACCAGCGCCATGGCGTTTGGAATATACCCGGACGTCAGCCCCATCACCGCCCGCAGGAAGAACAGCTGCCAGACGTTGGTGGCGAAGGCCTGCAGCAGAATGGCTATCGCCATCCCGAGCGAGGCGCGCAGCAGCATCAGTTTTCTGCCTTTTCGATCGGCCAGGCTGCCCCACATGGGTGACACTATTGCGGAAACCAGAAAGGTGACGCTGAACGTCAGGCCGGACCACATAGAGAGCGCTTCGTGCGAGGTGACCCCCAGCTGCGAGACGTACAGCGGCAGGAACGGCAAAATCTGGCTGATGGCCAGCCCGGTGAAGAAGCAACCGAACCAGACCGAGATGAGATTAACTTTCCAGGATTCCATACAGAATAGTCTTCATTTTTAGGCGAATTCGCCGTCAGATTAGCAAGTTACGCGTGTTAACGTCGCACCAGAGATGCGGCCTGACCGACTTTGGTGTTTTATCTTCCCAGTCATCATATTTGTGAAATAAGTCACAATTCATCCATTTTCTGGCGGAATATTATGCTTCACCGGCACAGGCCAAAACCGCGCATTCCGAGATGAAAATGGTTGGCATGCGCCGCGTTGTACTCTGGCCCCAGACCGTTCCCGTAGTACCCGCAGCTTGCCGCCAGCATCGCCTTCAGCCAGGGCTGCGTCGTGGCCGCCTTCCAGCCGTTCAGCACCGTGACGCGGTCGCCGTTCGCCAGACGAAAAGCGGCAATATCCAGCGCCTCCGCCGTGGCATGTTCACTGCGGCGCGCGTCAGGGCGGTGGTAAATATTGCGGCAGGCAAAGCTGCCGAGGTGATCGATACGCGCGAGGTCGCTGCCCGTATAGCGTTTTGTCAGCGGCCGGGCTTGCTGGCTGATAAAGAGGGCTGAGCTGAGCGCCAGCGGACAGCTGGCAAGAAAACTGCCGTTCAGGCCGACCGGGCCGAAGTTGCGCACGCGCACGACGTTGCTCAGCGGGCATTCCCCGGCGCTGTCAGCGACCGGCTGGGTGCGGATGAGATCGCGTTGATTAGCCTGCGCAAGCAGGCTTGCGCAGGCCTCGGGCGTTAAGCGCCGAAGCTTATACTGGGTGATTCGGCCTGGCGGATCGTCAAGCGTCAGCGGTATGAAAGGGTTGTAGTAAGGCGGCAACCAGCGGTAACCCACCGTTGCGACGGCGATAAGAATCAAAACGGTCAGCAGCGTTTTTCCTTTCACTCGCCCCCCTGAACATTCCCCCAAACATTATGGCAGAAGGTCGCGAAACCCGCCGGGCATCGTGGTATGTTATTGGCTTTTCGTCAGACTGGAAGAGAGTGAGATGGCTAAGCAGCGCGTAGGTATTGTCTTTGGGGGAAAATCAGCGGAACACGAAGTGTCATTGCAATCGGCTAAAAATATCGTTGATGCGATCGATAAAAGCCGTTTCGACGTGGTGCTGCTGGGCATTGATAAACAGGGCCAGTGGCACGTTAACGATGCCAGCCAGTATCTGCTGAATGCTCACGATCCGGCCCATATCGCCCTGAATCCTTCAGAAATTAGCGTCGCCACCGTACCCGGCGTCGCGAAGGGGCAGCTTATCGATGCCGGCAATGCTCAGGCACTCGCCCAGATCGACGTCGTCTTCCCTATCGTTCACGGTACCCTGGGGGAAGATGGTTCCCTGCAGGGGATGCTGCGCATGGCCAACCTGCCGTTCGTCGGCTCGGACGTACTCGGCTCCGCCGCGTGCATGGACAAAGACGTCACCAAACGCCTGCTGCGCGACGCCGGGCTGAATATCGCGCCGTTCGTCACGCTCACCCGCGCCAACCGCGACAAGCACAGCTTCGCGCAGATTAGCGCTGAATTGGGTCTGCCGCTGTTTGTGAAGCCAGCAAACCAGGGCTCCTCCGTGGGCGTCAGCAAAGTGACCAGCGAAGCAGAGTTCACCCAGGCCGTCCGCCTGGCGTTTGAGTTCGACCATAAAGTGGTGGTTGAGCAGGGTATCAAAGGCCGTGAAATTGAGTGCGCCGTGCTGGGCAACGATTTTCCACAAGCGAGCACCTGCGGCGAAGTGGTCTTAAACAGCGACTTCTACTCGTACGACACCAAATACATTGATGATAAAGGCGCGCAGGTTGTCGTGCCTGCGGATCTCGATCCGGCGGTTAATGATAAGATCCGGGCGATCGCCATTCGCGCTTATCAGACGCTCGGCTGCTGCGGCATGGCGCGCGTGGATGTGTTCCTGACGGCGGAAAACGAGGTGGTGATCAATGAAATTAACACGCTGCCGGGGTTCACTAACATCAGCATGTATCCGAAGCTGTGGCAGGCGAGCGGCCTGAGCTACCCGGAATTGATCACCCGCCTGATCGAACTCGCGCTGGAGCGTCACGCCGCCGACAGCGCGCTTAAAAGTTCCGTAAACGGTTAATCGGCGCCCTTCGCCGACTCTGCCTCATCCGCTGTCGTCTCTTCAGGACGGCGGCGGATAATCAACCCCGCCAGCCAGAAACTGATAACCCAGGTCACCAGCCCAACGGCATAGGTTTGCCAGCCTTTTGCCTCAAACCCCAGCAGACCCACGACACCGTTAAGAATAAAGATCAGCCCGATAGCGAAGGCGTAGTAGTGCCAGTCACGGCGTAGTTTGGACGTGAGCTTCATAACAACTCCGGCAGGAAAAAAAGACATCCTCTCACAGTTTTACGACCAGGTCTGTGGCAGATACGGAAATTCTGAAACGCGACGCAATTTCACTTAAGTTAATAAATTGTGACGTGCTGCAGAAATCAACAATCCAGGAGGATTCCGGCGCGTAAATTACCACGATTCTGATATTGACAAATGCGATGACCTGTCAAACTCACCCTGTACGAAGCGTATTAACAGAGCGATTTATCCGGAGGTCATCATGGCTGACTTTACATTGTCGAAACCGATTTTTGGCGGAAAACCAAAAACCTCCACGGCGGGTAATATCGCGTATGCCCTGTTTGTTCTGTTCTGCTTCTGGGCTGGCTCGCAGCTGCTCAATATGCTGGTCCATGCGCCTGGCGTTTATGAACATCTCATGCAGGCACAGGATAACGGACGCCCGCGAGTTGAGATTGGCTTTGGCGTCAGCACCCTGTTCGGCCTGATCCCCTTCCTCGCGGGGTGCATGATTTTAGGCGTTGTCGCGCTCGTCCTGCGCTTTCGCCGTCGCCATTAAAGCCCCATACAGCGAGCCCGGCGATCGTCCACGCGTTTCGCGAACCACGCGGTGGTCAGGTTACGCGTGATCTTCGGACTTTCCAGCTGAATACCCGGCAGGATAGCCCTCGGTAACGTTTTCCCGCTTTTCTGCTCTGCAAGCGCAAACACCTTCTTGTAGAGTTCCGTTTTCTCAAAGGCCAGGCTGTCGCCTTTCTCAAGCTGACGGCGAATGTCGCTGTTGCTCAAGCCAAGCGTTGTCGATAATTTCCGTACGGCAAGCTCGGTGCTTCCCGCCTCGCTGCTGCCGTAGGCGATAAGATCGCCGTCCAGCGCCAGCTTAACGCCGCTTGCGCGGCTGACCGCACTCTGGAAGGCCGCATTACGGCTGGCATACCAGCCGGCGTTAAAGTCGGCAAAGCGGTACAGCGGCTCATCGTAGTTCGCCGGGTAGTTCAGCAGGTGATACGTGCCGAACCACAGTCCGCCGCGCAGAGAGAAGACCTCCTGGCGCACCGTACCGTCGATTTTCCACGGATAGCCGTCGGTGTGTTTCTCCGCGAACGCGATGCTTACCTGCATTGGGCCACCGGTGTGGACCGGGTTCAGTGAGCCAAACAGCTTCTGCCCCATCGGCACCATGTTGATGAAATCATCGAAAATAGCGCTAAGCTGTTTTTCGGTTTTCACCGTGTCCAGCCGTTCGCTGTAGCTTTTGCCGTTCGGCGAGGTGATTTTAAGCGCGGTATGCACGAGGAACACCGGGATATGCATGGACTCCGCGCGGCGGTCGATCTCTTTCCAGGCGATTTTATTCAGCCCCGGCACAGCCGGGTCTGACTGGTACATCGACTCCTGCTGTGCCACCGCCAGCACCGAACAGATGTTCTCCTCGGTCGGCGCAATCTTTTGGCTCTCAAAGGTTTTTGCCAGCGCGTCTGCCCACGCATTGCGATCCTTCACGCTGGCGGGCATTTTCTGCCGCACAACGCTCGCCACATCAACGGGCTTCTCGCCCTTTTTGAGCGGAGCGGCCCCCTTTTCGGCACAGCCTGCCAGCACAAAAGCGGCCAGTATGGTCAACGGTAACGCGCGCGGTACGGCAAAAGGCATAGCAACGTCCTGTATTAGCTAAATGTGTTGGTGACTTCCTGCAGGTCACGATCGTCCAGCTCGCGTTCAAAGCTGCGCAGACGTTTGTAGATGGACATCAGTTCCACCAGCGTGGTCCAGGAGCTGATCAGGTACTGGAATGAACTTCTGACCTGATCAAACACGTTGGTAATTTGGGTCATCAGTCCCAGGGTTATTGTCCCTGCAACTATTGACGGGAACAACAGGACTATTCCAAAAACAGTATCGGCCTGAAGATATAAAATACGAGCGATGTTGAAATACATGTAGTGGAAGTAGAGCTTAAAGTAGTTAAAACGGACGTTCTGAAATAACTCTTTTACCGTTGGTGGCGCAGCTCGTGATGGGTCATCCTCACCGTAAACGAGTTCTTTACGGTAAGCCGCTTCCACGCGCTGATTTTTAAATTGTAACCCCGGCAATTTGATCCCCACCACAGCAAGAAGCCCCGTTCCCATAAGAGACCAGACCAGTGCCGCAATAACCAAACCATAGGGTAAATGACCAACAACTGGAAGTTCAGGCACATGGGGTGAAAGTGCAATCAGAATCGGTAAAAAAGCGATAAGTTTCATCACAGCATTAAGCAAGCTGACCCCCATGTCCTCCAGCGTTGAGGCAAAACGCATGGTGTCTTCCTGCACACGCTGTGCAGCACCTTCGATGTGCCGCAGTCGTTGCCAATTTGCCATGTAATATTCGTTCATAGCAGTACGCCAACGGAAAACGTAATGGCTAACGAAGAAATTGTTCAGCACTGCCACTGTTACTGCAATCATGGCAATGCCGGTAAAACTAACGAGACTGGCATAGAGTTCACCAATCGGAACCTTATTCGGGGCGCTTAATGCTTTTTGGATCAAATCGTAGAAGGGTGCATACCATGCATTAATTGCAACGCTCACTTCCACCATGAACCAGGTAACGAAAATGATCAGTGCAGATCCCAAAATCGACCAAAACTGCCAACGATGCGGAGAATACTTGAACCAGAAGAGAGCAAACAGCCCCACACATACCGTGTAGTAGGCATAAAATACGATAAAGCTGAGCGACCAGAAGCGCGCCGCGCTAATCGGCACCTCACCTGTCGCCCCCGTGATGCGCGTCAGCCATGCGCCGCCGCCCGCCTGCCAGAAAATGACAGCGATCAGTGCCCAAATAAATGCCGACAGGAAAAAAGGCCCCGGCTTTGGGAAAAAAGACTTAAACATAATGCTTCCTTCTTGTTGTTATGGCTGTTGCTGTGTACAACACGTCACCACACGAAAACCTGCCCGAGCCAGCCTCCCGGCTCCGGCAAAAAGGTCAGACCCGAGCGTTAATTATTAGTTCGCTTTCCAGTTTTCAAGAATTGTTTCGGTGCGTTTCACCGCGAGAGGATTCGCTGGCGCAATGAAGTTACGCCAGACGTCGTTGTGATGGTTAATCAGGATCTGTGCGTCAGCAGCCGGACGGTTGGCGGTGGTATGGGCATCTTCGGCAACGGTGATGTGATAACCCCGGCTAACGCCGTTCTTGATCGTCGCATCGACGCAGTAATCGGTGGCGCAGCCGCAGATGACAAACTCACGAATGCCCTGCTCCCGCAGCAGCGCCTCAAGCCCGGTGTCGTAGAAGGCATCGCAGGCGGTTTTGGTCACGTAAAGCGCACCAGCAGGCTGATGGAGTTCAGGCAGTAGCGCAAACCCTTCGCTTCCCTCTTCCAACCCCCCGGCCTCGGTATGCTGTATAAAAATCACCGTGTCGGCTGCCTGCGTAAGCTGGTTGATCAGAGAGACACACTTTTCGCGCTGATGACGAGGGGTTTCAAACACCCCGTTCTGCATATCGACAACCATAACCACACGCTTCTCAGACATACCGTTCTCCGTAAGATTGAGTGACACTGGTGCCTATCATAAGCCCGATGTCACAAAATGGGAGATGGCTCGCAAGTAAATTGTTCATATTTACCCATGGTTACGTTTTTCTCGCTATCGTTATGCAATTCGGGGCATTGCACGGTACCGATTAGTAGTATAAATACCCATTACTTTCCTCATTCACTTCATGGATGCTTTTCGTTGAAACGTTGTCTGCTCTCTTTTGCCGCGCTGTGTGCGGTGAGCTTTTCTACCGCCCAGGCAGCCCAACCGCTGACGGCTCCCGTTTTAGCTTCAGATATTGCCGATCGCTACGCGAACCTTATCTATTACGGCAGCGGCGCGACCGGTATGGCGATGGTCGTTATCGACGGAAACCAGCGTGTATTTCGCAGCTTTGGCGAAACGCGCCCGGGCAATAACGTTCACCCGCAGCTGGATTCCGTTATCCGCATCGCATCCTTAACCAAGCTGATGACCAGCGAAATGCTGGTGAAACTGCTCGACCAGGGCGTGGTGAAGCTCGACGATCCACTCAGCAAATACGCGCCGCCAGGCGCCCGGGTCCCCACGTATCAGGGTACGCCGATCCGGCTTGTTAACCTTGCTACCCACACCAGCGCCCTGCCGCGTGAACAGCCAGGCGGCGCGGCGCATCGTGACGTATTCGTCTGGCCAACGCGCGACCAACGCTGGAGCTACCTGAGTACCGCCACGCTGAAGGCGGCGCCGGGTTCGCAGGCCTCATATTCAAACCTGGCGTTTGACCTGCTGGCGGATGCCCTCTCAACGGCGGCTGGCAAACCCTACACGCAGCTGTTTGAAGAACAGATCACCCGTCCGCTCGGCATGAAAGACACCACGTTCACTCCGTCCCCGGACCAGTGCCGTCGCCTGATGGTGGCGGAGAAAGGCGCCAGCCCCTGTAATAACACGCTGGCGGCCGTGGGCAGCGGCGGGGTTTACTCCACGCCTGGCGACATGATGCGCTGGATGCAGCAGTTCCTTTCTTCGGATTTCTACTCTCGCAGCAGCCAGGCCGACCGTATGCAGACCCTGATTTATCAGCGTACTCAGCTGCATCGGGTCATCGGGATGGACGTGCCGGGTAAAGCCGATGCGCTCGGCATGGGCTGGGTCTATATGGCACCGAAAAATGGCCGGCCGGGGATTATTCAGAAAACCGGCGGCGGCGGCGGATTCATCACCTATATGGCTATGATTCCGCAGTCGAACGTGGGCGCGTTTGTGGTGGTCACTCGCTCCCCACATACGCGTTTCGTCAATATGAGTGACGGTGTTAATAACCTGGTGGCGGAATTGAGTGCCAATAAAGCCCAGGTGCTTACCGCATCCAACTGAGATTAATATTCCGTGGGCAAGCGGTTGATGCTGACCAGCTTGCCCCGGCTCATATTGATATAATTTCCCTGTCGCAGGGCGGCCAGAACTTCGGCAACAACAGAACGTGAAATGCGTGTGCTTTGCTGAATATGATTCATCACACCGATTTTTGAACGCAGCGTTTCATCCCACTCGGCCATATTAAGCAGCATCGCGCGGATCTGGTGATAGGAGTTATTGCCAACCAGCTGCTTATCGCGCTTCTCAAGAATGTAATTTATCCAGGATAACCAGCTGAAGGCCTCTTTCCACAGTGAAAATTGCTGGATTTGTTGTCGGGTAGTTTCTGTGGATAAATAAAAACCGGTACAGGCCGTTTTAGCAATCACTCTGTATTCCTGTGAATGATTAATCATCACCGTAGCCAGACCAAAAATAAAGGGGGCAGTCGCAATCCCCACCAGAAGTTCATCAGAAGGGCGATAGATCTCAATAACCCCGGTTTGTAATACGATCGTGCGAGGCTCATTCGATTCGCCCGACGTAATTAATTGTTGGGGTGCACATGTAAAAGGGGTACTGGCTGCTATTAACCCCTGTTCGAGCCGGCGTAATTCAGAAAGTGGTTTCGCATTAACGTTCATGCAGACCTCAAGTCATCCGTATTTGTCGGTTCAATATTATTTTTATTGCTTCGCTAAAAAGCGGAGGAGATACCCCCTCCCCCGCTTTATTCATTACCAGGTATATTTCACACCCAGGTTTGCGCCCCAGTTCTGGTCAACGTCGCCGCCGCCAAGATATGTGGCATCCGTGTAAGCGCTGAAGTTCTTCGTGAAGCTGAACTGGGTGCCCAGCCCAACACGAACAGCTGAACCTTTCACGCCGTTATCAATGCTGTCACCGTTAATATCGGCATTGTTATCGGCGTCGTCATAAACCCAGGCCAGTTTGAAGTAAGGGGTCAGAGCCTGATCGCCGCCGTAGTTGAAGGTGTAACCCGTATCAACACCGAGTTCATAACGCAGGCTATCGTATGATTGTCCATCCATGCGCATGTCATTGCTGAGGCGATAATCATCGCCTGACTGGAACAGACCCGATACGGCTGCGTATGGTGTTACGTAGCCAGAGAGGTTTGGTTTCCAGTCATAACCCAGCTTCAGACCAAAGCCAACAGCGTCACTGGTGGTATTGCCGTCAACATACTGACCGTTGCTCATGTTAGCGGAGAGATCGTTGTTGAAGCGGGTGTAGCTCAGGGAGCTGTCGAGGAAAAGATCGTTCATGAACTTCGCTGACGCGTAGATCATCGCCGTCTGGCTATCCTGATCGACCTGACCGGTACGATCGCTGATATCGCCCTTCGCGAAACCTGCCGCACCACCGACGATCCACTTCGCGTTATTACCGTCAATCTGGGTATCCAGACCCACCATAATACCGCTCACGTCCTGATCGTAGCTGATAACGCCGTTGTCACCGTCGAAGTTGCCGCCGAAGTAGCTCACCCACGCCCCGCCGTTATCCGCCAGGCCGTGACGGCTGTTGGTCAGACGCGCACCTAGGGTATCCTGCTGCAGATTCCAGATATTGGTATTAGCAGAAGGGATGCTCAGCGCCATATTGGCATAGTCGGTCAGTTCTTTCTGCTGCAGAACGACGGCGTCACCCTGCTGCTGCGCCTGGTAGGTATAAGCACCTAAATCGGCTTTGTTTGCGGCAGTAAAGCTGGCCGCCGTATCCGCGTTATTGTCATAGACACGGACAATCTCTTTATTTTTGTAATCAGCGACGGAACCTGCTCCGGTCGCGTCGTCGATACGGACTTTATAGTTGCCTGCGACGTCACCGTTTACCGCCAGATGGCCGTCAGAGTGAATGGCCACTACGCCGTAGTCATAATCGGCGCTGCGCTTGTCGTTAGTGATATAGCGTGCGTTGTTCAGATCGCTGTTCAGCACGTAATCGCGGCTCGCAACATTCAGCACGCCGCCATCGGTCAGAACCATAGTGTGCGTATCAACCTGGCCCAGACCCAGCGCCAGCTCTGCACCGTTATCCACGGTGATGGTGTTGGCATACAGCTCGGCCGTTTCTTCCGTCAGTGCCGCACGGCTATCGCTGTCCAGATACAGATGGTCGGTAGCCACGCCGCCGCTGTCGCCGATATTCAATGAGGACGCATTGGTCAGAGTGATGGCATCCGCCAGCAGGCCTGAGTTTTCAACGTTGACCTGAGACTGGTTGTTGACCGTCAGGGTGTCGATGTTAGACACCTTACGGGTATCCCACTCGGAGCCGTTGTCCAGCGCGATGTTAAACAGACCGCTCTGATACACTGCTTCACCCGCAACATGTCCGTTGTCGTCATAGGTGGAGTCCGGCCAAATGCTGTTAGGGGACAGAGCGTTCCAGTCTACGTTGCTGTAGCCCTGGCCATACATCTGCGCCGTGCCGATAGCCTCGACGCTGGACTGTGCTGCGCCGACCCATTTGCTGCCGTTGGTAAGCGTCACATCCAGCTTATCGGTGCCATCCCAGCCGTTGGTGGTTGGGTTATAGATGCCGTCTTCGGTGGTATCGGTTGCCGGATCGCCGTTCGGGTAGAAGTTGTTGTCGAAGGTGCTGGAGAACAGAATATCGCCAGTAACGGTGGAATGATCGAACGTGGCGGTGGTTTGCATCGCGTTATCAGACGCGCTGGCGGCCACAATCAGCGCCGCATCGTCTGCCGCTGTCGCGCTGGTTTCACCATAGTCGCTCGGCTTCGCGGTTTGACCGTAGAATCCGCTGGTACCTAAATCGCTGTACGCACCGGAAGTCAGTACCGAATCTTTCACCAGTAGCGTGTCGGTAAAGACGTTGCTGCTGTTGGCTACGCCTTCAACGCCGTCGTATGGCGTATTATCCAGCTCCTGGTACCCCTGCGTCAGGGTAATCCCCGCGACGTGAGAATTATTCTGGATAACAATATCCGATTCCACATCCAGGGTAATCGCATTACCCAGATCGTACGTATCCAGATAGTGTCTTTCCGTATTTTCCCCATTCACGACATCATACGCATAATGCTCGTACGTATCGTTAAGGGTGGAATTATCAACGGTCAGGCTAAAACGATCGTATTGCGTATGATGGGTGCCGTCAGCATCCACGCCATCAGCACACGAGGTGGTCATACACTCAGAAGTAATCATGCCGTTAATGGTGCTATTGGAAATACTCAACGCATTCGCCCGGCCATTGATGCCATCATCCAGGTAGTACGTTGAAATAACACCATTCACGGTGGCTTTATTAATCACCGGGTAAATATCACCATCGTGGATGGCATCTGAGAAATCCCAGTCGGCATAGCCATAATACCAGGGAGTGGACGCTGTATTATCGTATCCGAAGGTATTATATGTCGTACCGGAAATATCCTTCGCATTGGCCTGAGAAGCGATAGCCAGGGTGCAGGCTAATGCAAGTTGAGATACAACGAGTTTCTTTTTCCATGTTTGCATTGGGTCATCCCTCCTCAGGGACGTAAGCAAGTTTGTCCATCAATGAATTTGCAATATTTAATTGCGGAGGGAATTATGCAGTTTCATTTCGAAAAGGTTCAATGAATGTTTCCATTAAGTCCGTATTCAGACAAAAAACACATTCAGACCACAAACCATAAGGCGTCATAAAATAAACATTATAAAAACAGAATGTTAATACACGGCTAAACCAATCGAAAAAACACACCGAAAAATAATAAATCATTTTTAATTATTCTTTCATTTCCATATATAAATAACACGAATATTTCATTCTCCTCTCAGCGTTATACTGACCTGCATTATATATTATTTATGACAGGCAAACTCACCTGCCGCATTTCACAAAAGCAAAATGCCCACTTTAGTAAAACACCCGTCTTCACTTTGATGTACACTAGCCCTCTTTGTTCCACAAACATCAGGCATACCATGACCGATTTAATTGCACGCCCACGCCGCCTGCGCAAGTCACCTGCACTGCGCGCTATGTTTGAAGAGACAACCCTGACCTTAAACGATCTGGTGTTGCCGATTTTTGTTGAAGAAGAGATCGATGACTACAAGGCCATCGAAGCTATGCCGGGCGTCATGCGCATTCCGGAGAAATATCTGGCGCGTGAGATCGAACGTATCGCCAACGCGGGGATCCGCTCGGTGATGACCTTCGGCATCTCCCATCATACCGACGCCACCGGCAGCGACGCGTGGAAGGAAGATGGCCTCGTCGCCCGCATGTCCCGCATCTGCAAAGAGACGGTGCCGGAAATGGTGGTGATGTCCGACACCTGTTTCTGTGAATATACCTCTCACGGCCACTGCGGCGTGCTGTGCGATCACGGCGTGGATAACGATGCTACCCTGCTGAACCTCGGCAAGCAGGCGGTCGTCGCGGCCGCTGCGGGTGCGGACTTCATCGCACCGTCTGCGGCGATGGACGGACAGGTTCAGGCGATTCGTCAGGCGCTGGACGCGGCCGGTTTCACCGACACCGCCATCATGTCCTACTCCACCAAATTTGCCTCCTCCTTCTACGGCCCGTTCCGTGAAGCAGCCGGCACGGCGCTGAAGGGCGATCGTAAAACCTATCAGATGAACCCGCTGAACCGCCGCGAAGCGATTCGTGAATCCCTGCTCGATGAAGCCCAGGGCGCAGACTGCCTGATGGTAAAACCGGCTGGCGCATATCTTGATATCCTGCGCGACATCCGCGAACGCACCGAGCTGCCGCTGGGCGCTTACCAGGTGAGCGGCGAGTACGCAATGATCAAGTTCGCCGCGCTGGCAGGGGCGATCGACGAAGAGAAAGTGATCCTTGAAAGCCTGGGCGCGATCAAACGCGCGGGCGCGGATCTGATCTTCAGCTACTTCGCCCTGGATCTGGCCGAGAAGAAAATTCTGCGTTAATCCGCTTTAGCGCCGGGTGGCGGCTTCGCCTTACCCGGCCTGCTCTCTGCTCAAATCTTCACCCAACTGCAATACAACCGACATCTGCGCCTTCTACTGTCTTCGCAAGACGGCAGGAGGAGTGACCATGTTTAGCCTCGATAGCGTTCTCGACGATCTTTGGCCTCAGGCGAGGCCCGCACCCTGGCAAAAAAGTCTGTTAAAAAGACTGTTCTACGAAGACGAGTTTCAGCAGTTTGCCGCCGCCCACCGCCATCTGAAAGGCCTGGATATGGTGGAGCAGGTTCTGGAACACCTGGATATTCTCTGCACCGTTTCCGCCCGCGATCTCGAACAAATCCCCGAACATGGCCCGCTGGTCATCATTGCCAACCACCCGACGGGTTCGCTGGACGGTCTGGCGTTGCTGTACGCCGTCTCCCGCGTGCGGCGCGACGTTAAAGTCGTGACCAACCGGATGCTGACCCACCTTGAGCCCCTCAGCTCGCTGTTTATTCCGGTGGACAATATGGGCGGCAGGACGGCGAAGTCGTCGCTGGTGCAGATGGAACAGCACCTGCAAAACGCGGGCGTACTGATCTTCTTCCCGGCAGGCGAAGTTTCCCGCCCCACGCGCAAAGGCATTCGCGATAAGAAATGGCAATCTGGCTTTATCAAACTCGCCGGCAAGCTGCGCGTCCCGCTGCTGCCGGTGCATATTCAGGCGCACAACAGCCTGCTCTTTTACGCCAGCACGCTGGTCTCTCCGACGCTGTCGATGCTGCTGCTGATGCAGCAGATGTTCCGCCGCCGCCACAGCCAGCTGCCGATTAAAATCGGCCAGCAGATTGCGTGGCATCACTGGCACAGCGCTAACCTTTCGTCGCGTGAGATGGCCGAGCAGTGCCGTCAGCACGTGATGCGTCTTGGCAAGGGAGTGCCCGGCGTCTTTAAAACCCAGTGCGCCATTGCCCGTCCGGAAGACCGGGCCACCCTGAAACGCGCGCTCGCGCAGGCCGAATGTCTGGGCAAAACCAGCGACGGGAAAACCATCTATCTTTGGCAGCGAAACGGTCAGGAAGACGCCCCGCTGCTGCGCGAGCTGGGCCGCCTGCGCGAGATTGCCTTTCGCGCGGTGGAGGAAGGGAGCGGCAAACGTCGGGACACCGACAGCTACGACGATGATTATCTGCACCTGATCCTGTGGGATGAGGAGGATCTGGAGATCGTCGGGGCGTATCGCTTTATGCCGACGGCCATGCAGATCGAAAAGCGCGGCGTTGAGGGGTTGTACAGCTATAGCCTGTTCCACTACGACGACAAAATGCAGGACGTGCTGGCACACGGCATTGAGCTGGGGCGCAGCTTTATTCAGCCGCGCTACTGGGGGCGCCGCGGCCTGGACTATTTATGGGCCGGCATTGGGGCGTATCTGGCGCGTTATCCGCACTACCGCTACCTGTTTGGCCCGGTCTCGATTTCCGGCGGCTTACCGCCTGCCGCGCGGGATCTGCTGGTGGCATTTTACCGCCTGTGGTTCCCGGCGACGCATCCGCTCGCCGCCTCGCGCAAGCCCTATCCCGCGTCCCTGCCGGACGTGCTGGCGCAGTTTGGCGGCGTGGATTACGTGGACGATCTGACGAAGCTGAAATCCCTGCTCGGCAATCTTGGCTGCGGCATTCCGCCGCTCTACAAGCAATATTCCGAGCTGTGCGAGCCCGGCGGCGTGCAGTTTATTGATTTTGGCAGCGACCCGGCGTTCAACAACTGCGTTGACGGCCTGGTGCTGGTGGATTTGTGTTACCTGAAGGCGAACCGCTATCAGCGGTATATTGAGGCGCACCTTTAAATGTGCGGTATTTTGTAGGCCGGGTAAGGCGTAGCCGCCACCCGGCAATTGTGCACCGTTTTCGCCGGGTGGCGCTGCGCTTACCCGGCCTACGGGTACTACAGGATCAGGGGCGGTAAAACGGCTTATCGCCCAAAATTGTCGCCCGCTGCATAATCCGGCGCTGCGGCAGATAGTCCGCATTGGCATAATGCTGCGTCACGCGGTTATCCCAGATCGCCAGATCGTTCTCCTGCCAGCGCCAGCGCACCTGGAACTCCGGCTTGGTGATATGCGCGAACAGGAAACTGAGCAGCGCCTCACTCTCTTTTTCCGTCACGTCCACGATGCGCGTGGTGAACCCTTCGTTGACGAACAGCGCCTGCTTGCCCGTCACCGGATGGGTCCGCACCACCGGGTGCAGCAGCGGAGGATGTTTCGCCACCGCCTCCTGCCAGCGCTGATGCTCCTCTTCCGTTTTACGGTACTTGTACTCCTGGAACGATTTTTTGAAGTCGTGCTCCGCCCGCAGCCCGCTCAGCAGCGTCCGGAACGGCTCGGAGAGCGCCTCATACGCCGCAATGCCGCTGGCCCACAGCGTATCGCCCCCCGTCTCCGGCAGCAGCTTCGCCGCCAGAATCGCCCCCGCAGGCGGCGTCTCGATAAAGGTCACATCGGTGTGCCAGTTATCGTTATCCGGCGGATTATCGTTGTGGGTGTCGAGGACGATAATCTCCTCCACCCCTTCCGCATGCGGATAGACCGGGTGGATATGCAGATCGCCAAACCGCAGGGCCAGCGCGCGCTGCTGCTGCGGGGTGATCGCCTGTTCGCGCAGGAACACCACCTGATGACGCAGCACCGCGTGGTACAGCTGCTCGAACTGGTTATCGCTCAGCGGACGGGTCACATCCAGGCCCGACACCTGCGCGCCAATGTACGGCCCCAGCGGGGTAATAGTCAGACGTTCACTCATTGTATTTCTCCATGCCAGGGCGTCAGGCGGCGCTGTAACGCGCGCAGCCCCAGTTCTAATCCGAAGGCGATCGCGGCAATGACCGCAATCCCTGCCAGCACCACGTCAGTCGCCAGGAACTCACCCGCCGACTGCACCATAAACCCTAACCCTCGCGTGGCGGCAATCAGCTCAGCCGCCACCAGCGTGGACCAGCCCACGCCGAGGCCGATGCGCAGCCCGGTTAAAATCTCCGGCAGTGCGCCCGGTAAAATCACGAACAGCAGCACCTGCGTGCGGCTGGCTCCCAGCGACTGCGCCGCGCGGATCCGCACCTGCTGGGCGCTCTTCACGCCCGCCAGCGCCGACATGGCGACCGGGGCGAAAATCGCCAGATAGATCAGCAGGATTTTTGAGGTTTCACCGATGCCGAACCAGATCACCATCAGCGGCAGATAGGCCAGCGGCGGGACCGGACGATAAAGCTCAATCAGCGGGTCGAGGATGCCGCGCACCGTCGGGCTCAGCCCCATCGCAATCCCCACGGGAATGCCGATAATCACCGCCGCCAGCAGCGCCACCAGAATGCGCGCCAGGCTGGCGCCTAAGTGCTGCCAGAGCGTGGCATCCATAAAGCCCTGCGGCCCGGCGATGGTAATAAGTTTGCTCAGCACCTGTCCCGGCGGCGGCAGAAACAGCGGGCTGACCCACTGCTGGGCAGCAACTGCCCACCACACCGCCAGCAGCACCAGCAGCGTACCGACGCTCAGCGTAATTTGGCGCGAGAAAGGCCAGCGCAGCGCCAGACGCGTGCGGCGCGTTTTTTCACTGAAGACGATACTCATGAGAAGGCCTCCCGCTGTTCAAACACGCGGCTTAAGACGTATTCACGCTGCTCAATAAACCGCGGATCGGATTTGATGCTGCGCACGGGTTCTCCCGCGACGTAGCGGCGGGCGAAATCCAGCGGCAAACGCTCCAGCACGCGGCCCGGCCCGGGCGAGAGCAGCACCAGCTCGGTCGCCATAAACACCGCCTCTTCGATATCGTGGGTAATCAGCAGTACCTGCTTGCCGGTCTCATGCCACAGGCGCAGGAGCAGGGTTTGCATCTGCTCGCGGGTGAAGGCATCCAGCGCCCCGAACGGCTCGTCCAGCAGCAACAGCTGCGGATTCGCGGCCAGCGCGCGGGCAATCCCGACACGCTGTCGCTGGCCGCCGGAAAGCTGCCAGATATAGCGTTTTTCCGCGCCTTCCAGCCCCACTTTTTTCAGCATCGCCCGCGCCGTTTCCAGCCGCTGTTCGCGATGGATGCCCGCTAGCTGCAGCCCAAACGCCACGTTTTCCTGCACGTTGCGCCAGGGAAGCAGGCCTTCATTCTGGAAGACCACGCCGCGCTCGGCGCCGGGGCCCTCCACCTTTTTGCCTTCCAGTTGAATGGTGCCATGCTGATAAGGGACAAACCCGGCGATGAGATTCAGCAGGGTGGTTTTTCCGCACCCGGACGGGCCCAGCACCACCAGCAGCTCACCGCTGTCCAGCGTCAGGTTGATGTCCTGTAAGGCGGGTTTACCACCGTAATCGGCAGACAGATTTGTAATATTCAGCATGGCGAACTCCTTATTTCACAAAACGATCGGTCACGTACTGGCTGTAATCCGCCGCTACCGCGGGCACTTTGCCCTGCTCCTTCAGGAAGGTGGCGGTATCCACAATCGCTTTGTTAACCGGCCCGGTCAGCTGCTGCACCTGCTGCGCGGGCGTCAGATAGGTATTGCCCTTCACCAGCCCCGGCACGTCCGCTTCCGGCACGCCGCTCAGGCGGGAGAGTTTCTCCAGGTTGGCGGGCTGCTTCAGCCATTCATCCGGGTTACTGATGTACGGCTGCTGGGCGTCAATCGCGCTTTTCGCGAAGGCTTTCACCACCTCAGGATGTTTCTCGGCGAAGTCTTTGCGCACGACCCACACGTCGAGGGTCGGCGCGCCCCACTGGCCCACTTTTTCGGAGTCGGTCAGCACGGTGCCGTCTTTTTCCAGCTCGTTCACCGCAGGCGCCCACACATAGGCCCCGTCAATGTCGCCGCGCTGCCAGGCCGCGATAATCGCCGGCGGCTGCAGGTTGATGATTTGAACCTGACCCGGCTTGATGCCCCAGTGTTTCAGCGCCGCCAGCAGGCTGTAGTGGGTGGTGGAGATAAACGGCACGGCGATGCGTTTGCCGATCAGGTCTTCCGGTTTGGTGATGTTTTTCTTCACCACCAGCGCTTCAGAGTTACCGAGCTGCGAGGCGAGCAGGAACACCTCAATCGGCACCTGCTGGCTGGCCGCAACCGCCAGCGGGCTGGAACCGATATTGCCGATCTGCACGTCGCCGGAGGCTAACGCACGCACCACGGACGCGCCGCTGTCGAACTTGCGCCAGTCGACCCTCGCGCCGCTCTCTTTGGCAAAGGTGTTATCCGCCTGCGCGACTTTCGCCGGTTCCGCAGAAGTTTGATACGCGACGGTGACGTCCACCGCCTGCGCCTGAAATGCCCACAGCGCCAGTGCGCCGAGTAGTGTGATTCGCGATGAAATTGCCATAGTGCCTGCTCCCCTTGTTGTTATGAGGGCAGTATTTCCAACGCGGGAATTTTGATAAAGGAATAAAAATGAATCGCTCATAACGATTCGTTTTTAGATAAAAAATGGGAAAGGATAGTTGGTTTTGTGCGCTTGGTTCATGCCGGGTGGCGGCTACGCCTTACCCGGCCTACGGATCGCACAATGTGTAGGCCGGGTAAGGCGCAGCCGCCACCCGGCAAAAAACTCAGCGCTTCGCGTTAAGCTCAGCAATATCCTTCGGCGTGGTGCGACAGCAGCCACCAATCAGCTTCGCTCCGGCGTCCAGCCACTGGGGCAGATACCCCGCCAGCGTCTCACACGCTTCGCCGTGGTGGTGCCAGGTTTTGGTCACCGCATCATAATGCTCGCCTGAGTTCGGGTAGACCACCAGCGGCAGCGACGTCAGGCTCTGCAGGTGCTTCAGCGCCGCCGTGGTATTTTCCAGCGCGATGCAGTTAATGCCCAGCGCGACGACATGCGGAGAGTCGGCCAGCACGCTGACCACGTCACGCAGCGGCGTGCCGTCGCTCAGGTGCTCGCTGTCCCGCAGGGTAAAGGAGAACCACGCCCGGGCGCGGGGATACCCGGCCAGAAGGGCCGCCAGCGCCTTAATCTCGGCAAAAGACGGCAGCGTTTCGCAGGCCAGCAGGTCAGCGCCCGCATCCAGCAGCGCTTCCACGCGCGGGCGGTGGAAGGCCGTAAACGCCTCAGCGCTGCGCACGTAGTCACCGCGATACTCTGAGCCATCCGCCAGATAGGCACCATACGGCCCAACGGAGCCCGCCACCAGCAGCGTGCCCGCATGCGGGTTTTCGGCCAGATACGCTTCACGCGCCTTTCGCGCCAGCTCCACGCTTCTGCCAATTAGCGTTCGGGACTGCGGCTCGTCCAGGCCGCGCGCCGCAAAGCCCGCAGGCGTGGCCTGGTAACTGGCGGTGATCGCCACCTGCGCGCCCGCGCGGTAGTAATCAAGGTGCACTTCACGGATAAGCTCCGGGTTTTCCATCAGCACTTTGGCAGACCAGAGGCTGTCTGCCAGGTTACAGCCGCGCGCTTCCAGCTCCGTCGCCATCGCGCCATCCAGCACCACAAACGGCTGCTTTTCAAGGAGGGCGGTAAGCGGATTATTCTGCGACATGTTCAGGCTCCTGCGATGTCATATTTCGGGTCAGGTAGTAGGCACCATAACACAGGGCGACAAACGGAATCCCGCAATAAAGGGCAATGCGCTGGCTTGGGTCAAACCACAGGCCGACGCAGGCCACCACGCAAAGGATAAAACCGAGCACCGGCACCAGCGGATACCACGGCGCACGGTACTGCAGCGCAGAGAGCGGCTGGCCGGACTGCAGATGGCGACGACGGAAAACGAAGTGTGACGCACAGATGCTGATCCAGACGGCTACCACCGCAAAGCCAGAAATCGCCGAGAGCGCGACAAATACCGTGTCCGGCGCCACGACGCTTGAGAAGAGCGCCAGCACGCCGCCGAGCATGGACACCGACAGCGCCGTCAGCGGCACGCCGTTTTTGTTCACGCGGGCAAAGCAGCGCGGGAGCGTTTTCTCATTAGAGAGCGACCACAGCATGCGCCCGGAGGCGTACAGCCCGGAGTTCGCCGCCGAAAGGATCGCCGTCAGGATCACGAAGTTAAAAATATCCGCCGCGTAAGGAATACCGACCTTTTCAAACACCAGCACGAACGGGCTCTTTTCCACGCCCGCCTGCTGCATCGGGATCAGCGCCGCCAGCACAAACACGGTGCCGATAAAGAAGATGATCAGGCGCGCAATGGTGGTACGGATCGCGACCGGAATCACCTTGTGCGGATTTTCCGTTTCCCCTGCGGCGATACCGATGAGTTCGGTCCCGGAGAAGGCAAAGTTCACCGCCACCATGGTCATCAGGATCGGCAGGCCGCCGTGCGGGAACCAGCCTTCGGCGGTGATGTTGCTTAAGCCCGGCGCGGGTGAACCGTCCTGCATCGGAATAAAGCCAAAGACCGCCGCGCCGCCAAGAATAATGAAGGCGATGATGGTGATGACTTTCACCAGAGAGAACCAGAACTCGCCTTCCGCAAAGAAGCGCGTTGAGATGACGTTCAGGCCAAAAATCACCACGCAGAAGACCACGCACCACGCCCAGACGGGCACCTGCGGGAACCAGTACTGCATGCAGAAGCCTGCGGCGGTAAAGCTCGACCCGAGCGCCACCGTCCAGGTGAGCCAGTAGAGCCACGCCACGGTATAGCCCGTCGCCGGGCCAAGATAGCGCGCGGCATAGACGTGAAACGCGCCGGTTTCCGGCATCGCCACGGAGAGTTCGCCCAGACACTGCATCACCAGCCAGACCACCAGCGCGCCGATCAGGTAGGCCAGCAGCGTGCCCGCCGCCCCGGTCGTGGAAATGATGTAGCCGGTATTGAAGAATAACCCTGTCCCAATCACGCCACCCAGCGAGAGCATGATCAGGTGGCGTGTTTTCATGGTGCGCTTAAGCTGCCCATTTTCTTGTTGTGTTTGCATATTACCTTCTATACGTATGGACATCTAAACATCCAAAGAAGGTGTGTTATACCGCGATTGTTAATAAAAAGCTAGATGACCAGACGCAAACGGGCGCGCCGCGCGCTGAGTCTGGGGTGGGTTGTGAGGATTACATAGAGAATCGGACGCCAGGCCATAAGCACCTCCGCAAGCAGATACTTACAGCATGGTGCGGGAAAAGTCGATCTTCGGTCAGTCGAAAGTGGTATCCGTAAAGCGCGAAGTCATACCGTAACACTCCCCGTAGGACGGGTAAGGCGCAGCCGCCACCCGGCGCAAGGTTGGTAATTCTCACAATCAGTTCTATAGTCGTCACAGTTTCTTAGTAACCAGGACTGACTGATGCGCTTTAACGGACTGACTAAAGGTTTCTTTATTTTCATTCTCGCCCTTGTGACCTGGGCCTTCTTCGACGTGCTGTCGCCCTACTTCTCCGCGATACTGTGGGCCGCCATTCTGACCGTTATCTTCAATCCGGTAAAAAACAAGCTTCGCGCCGCGCTGGGGGATCGCAACGGGCTGGCCTCGCTGTTGACCATCGGTATTATCTGCCTGATCGTCTTTATTCCGCTGATGGTGATCCTCTCCTCGCTCGCCATTGAGCTGAACGTGGTTTACACCAAACTGCAGGAGAACAATACCCAGTTCCCGGAAGTGGTGGCGAGCATCTTCAACCACCTGCCTGACTGGGCCAGCGGCTTCCTGGCGGATCACAACCTGACCAACGCGGCGCAGATCCAGAAAAAACTCTCCGACGTCGCGCTGCAGGGCGGACAGTATCTGGCGGGTAGCGCGTTCCTGATCGGCAAAGGCACCTTTGGCTTTGCGATTAGCTTCGGCATCATGCTGTATCTGCTGTTCTTCCTGCTGAAAGACGGCCCGTATCTGGTACGCCAGATCCTCGACTCCCTGCCCCTGTCCGATTTTGCCAAGCAGCATCTGTTCGCCAAATTCGTCGGCGTGTCGCGCGCCACGGTAAAAGGGACGGCGGCGGTGGCCGTGGTTCAGGGCATCCTCGGCGGGATTGCCTTTGCCATTGCCGGTATCGACGGCAGCGTGCTCTGGGGAGCATTGATGGCTTTCCTCTCGCTGGTGCCCGCCATCGGCTCGGCGATTGTCTGGGTGCCTGCCGCTATCTTCCTGTTCGCCACGCACCAGATCTGGCAGGGGCTGTTTATTGTCGGCTTCTTCGTGATCGTCGTCGGGCTGGTGGACAACATCCTGCGCCCGCTGCTGGTGGGGAAAGACACCAAAATGCCGGACTACCTGATTCTGATCTCCACCCTCGGCGGCATGGAGCTGTACGGCATTAACGGCTTTGTGATTGGGCCGCTCATCGCCGCGCTGTTTATCGCCTGCTGGAACCTCTTCTCCGGACGCGATCACGAAGGTAACGCCGAAGAGCTGGACGCGGATTTCATCGAAGAAGGAAAAAATCCTCCAGATTTGTAAGGACGTGACGATAAAGACCACACCAGGCGGCGCCGTGCCGCCTTTTTTTTCGCCTTAAATCAGACGTTTTCTATAATTTGAAGAACGCCATCCTACTCATGTCGTAAAAGGATCATCTGGTGCGAATCGCGACGATAACAAACTGGGCCTATGGGGCCACGGTCTGCCTGACCATCGCCTCCGGCATCATCATGCTGATGGCGTCCAGTGCGGATACCCTCGAGCGTCAGGCCGTTGAACAACGGCAGAAATTTGATCAGCTGACGGAAGATATCGAAACCGATATCTGGGCGCAGTCTGATTTAGCGCGGCTGTACGCCATTAAAAAAGATCCTCAGGTGCTCAAGGAATATAACCAGGCAGAAAACAGCCTGAAGCGCATCGAGCTTCGGCTGGAAAAGCTGCAGGATAACGGCGCATCGGATGAAGAACTGGCCCTGCTGCATGAAGGAATAAAGATCGTCGATGAGCTGCAGGACGAGCAGCAAACCGCCCTCGAAAGCCTGGAACGCGGTGAAGACGCCCAGGCCGTAGCCTTGCTCTATGGTCAGCCCTATGAGCAGGAGCTTGAGCGCGCGCAGAATCAGCTCGATCACTTCCGCCAGATACTCGACAAGCGCGTCATCGCCGCCGTTCAGGAGGCGACTAAAAAATCGAAAGCGCTGCGTACCGCCTCTGAGCTGACGGTCGGCCTGACCGCCCTGCTGTTCCTGTTTGTGCTCGGCTTTATATTAAAACGCCGCGTGCTGCGCCCCGTGGTCCGCCTGAGCGACGTGGTGCACCGCCTGGCATCCCAGGATTACGCGGTTGAAACGCCCAATTTCAACCAGATCGATGAGATAGGCGATATGGCTCAGGCCATCAGCATCTTCCGTGAAAACGGCCTGGCGCGTCAGCGTCTGGAAAAAGAGCGCGATGCCGACTGGGCCATCCGCGAGCTGCTGGCGCGCATGACCCAGCGGCTGCAGGGGTGTGAGAACTTTAACGATGTGATTAACGTGGCGGAGCTGTTTGCCCCCAATATCGCGCCGGGGATCGCGGGCCGGCTCTACGTCCTTGACCGCGAGCCGTGGCAGATGCGCTGCGTCGCGCAATGGCTTTCGCCGGTGGGTGAAGAGACGACGTTCCACCCGGACGAGTGCTGGGCCGTGCGTCGCGGGCAGAGTCACCCGCCGGTGAACGGCGAGCCGGATATTGCCTGCTACCATCTTCCGGCATCCCAGGCGGAAAGCGCGCTTTGCGTGCCGCTTATCGCTCAGGGCGAGGCCATTGGCCTGCTCTCCTTCCAGAATATTACAGCGGACAATGCACCTTCCCGCGCGTATCTGGAGCTGATGGCCGAGGCGCTCGGGCTGGCGCTGGCCAACCAGCGTCTGCGCGACGCGTTGCTGGAAAAAGCGTTGTTTGACCCGCTCACCGGCCTGCGTAACCGTCATCATCTGGAAGATACGCTGCAAACCCAAACGGCACAGGCGATACGCACCGGCGTGCCGTTAAGCTGCATGATGATTGATATCGACCACTTCAAGAGCATTAATGACCGTTTCGGCCATGAAGCGGGCGATCTGGTGATCAAAAGCGTGGCGTCAATTGTTCAGCGCGCCGCACATGACAACGGGCTGGCATTCCGCTACGGCGGCGAGGAGTTTCTGGTGCTGCTTTCCGGTGCCGATGAAGCAGAAGCGTACGCCTGCGCGCAGAAGATTTACACCGGCGTGCATGAGCTGTCGCTTCGCTACGGGCTGACCGAGATTGGGCCGGTGGACGTGTCGATTGGCATTGCCAGCTACCCACAACATGCCCAGACCGACAACCTGCTGCGCGCTGCGGATGTGGCGCTATACCGGGCAAAAGAGCTGGGACGCGCGCGTATTGTGAGTTTTGGGATGCTGGAGGCGGGTTAGCTATTATTTTCACGCCACTGCTTTACCATCTCATCTGTTACTTCATTTTTATAACAAATGGGAGCATAGCCTCCCGGCTTACTCCATGCGCTGCGTCTCCCGCAAGCGCTTCCGTTTCTGGCCCGGTTAAAAGGACAAGCGCATACTCCGGGATAAGATGCTATCGACTCTGCAATAACGTTCTCTTTAACCTGTTCACTGGAAACTGAACTGTTTTTTGCCATGGCGATGTCCGCTACAAAAAAGCAGCACACAGCACAAAGCACCATCAGGAACGGTCTTTTTTTCATTTTTGATTCGTTTTAAGGAGGGGTGTACACGATAGGCGGCGAATGAAAGAGACATCATGATTTAAGTCAATAAATCTGTTCCGGCAGGGACAACGAACCTTACGCGTTCTCGCAAAAGGTGGACGCATTATGCACGTTCTCGCTCAGTTGGGTACAAGGCAGCTATTGCAGTTCCCCTGGGAATTTTAGCCTGGCGCGTTTTACTTCGCGCTTCACCGAAGTAACGCACGTTTGCACAACGTAGACTGGGTCTCCTTTAATCAGAGGATGATAAAATGAAAACCCAGCAGGTCGATTTTGCTTCTTTATATTTTGGTACACCGGTCGCCATTATCTCCAGCCAAAATCCTGACGGTTCAACCAACCTGAGCCCGGTCTCCTCGTGGTGGATCCTCGACCGGAATATCGTGTTCGGGCTTGGCACCTCCGGAAAATGTTATGAAAATATCACGGGTAACCCCGATATTGTTCTGAACATCCCGGACAGCAGGCTCTGGCCGAATATTGAAGCTATCGCAAATAAAACGGGAAAAGCATCGCCACCGGAATGGAAGAAAAAAATGGGATATGTTTTTGAACAGGACAAGTTTAGCTGCGGAAATTTCCATAAGGAAAAGGCGGTGACGATTAACTCGTTGAGAATTAAAGAGTGTCCTGTACAAATAGAGGCTCAGGTTTGCGGGATATCGCCCCTGACCGGTTCGCAGGGGAACCTGGTGTCCGTTGATGCCACGATAACCTGCGTCCACATATCTGAGGCATTATTAATTCATACTCAGAGAGGAGTAAAATTTAATGTGGAGAAATGGAACCCCCTCTATTATCTATTTCGCCACTATTTCTCGCTGGGTCACCGACTCGGTCACAACTTCCGCCACGATGAGTAACCCGGTCTATTGCAGCGGAAAGGTTTAAACTTTTCGTGATATTCTTTCTTTACGCCCCTTAGTTTCTATACTCGAGCCATATTCGCCACTGTATTAACACCTGCCACGCGCAATACGTTGCGCATGACAGGTGAAGATATTTTGTTCTGGAAAAACGTCTATGTCGAAACTGGATTTGAGGTCCAAAAAAACCAGGGGCGCGCTGGCAGCGATCGCCGTTGTCGCCGGTACGCTGGCATCTGCTTTTGCATGGACGGCGGGCTGGCTTGGGTCACGCACGGTCAGCCAGGCACTGGTGGGTGAAACACCGAAACCCTTCCCGCCGGGTTTTCGTCGCGCGCATGGAAAAGGCATCTGCTTTGCCGGCACCTTTACGCCAAACGGCTCGGCGGATTCCCTTTCAACCTCCCGCCTCTTCTCGCAGCAGGAAGTGCCCGTGGTGGGCCGGTTTTCTATTGGTACTGGCGATCCGCATGCCGCGGATAGTACGACTAAAACCCTGAGCATGGCGCTGCTGCTGAAGACAGATGACAAGCAACAATGGCGGATGGCGATGAACAACGAGCCTTTCTTCGCCACGCACAGCCCGGAAGGTTTTCTGGCCTTGCGAAAAGCCACGACCGTTGATGCGGCCACCGGGAAACCGGATCCGCAGCGTCTCAAGGACTTTTTAAAAGCGTACCCGGAGGCGGAGAAATACCTTAAATGGGCGGCACAAAAACCCGCCCCCGGCAGCTTCGCGGGCGCGACGTTTTACAGCATTAACGCCTTTTACTTTGTGAACGCGCAGGGGGAACGTCAAGCCGTTCGCTGGATGATGCGTCCGCACGAGCCTTTCCTGTCGATAAGCGATGAGCAACGGCAGAAAGCCGATGACAACTTCCTGTTCGAAAACCTGCGCCAGCGCCTGGCGCAGAAGCCACTCTACTGGGATTACGTTTTGCAGCTCGCACAGCCGGGCGATCCGGTGGATGACCCTTCCCAGGGCACTGTTGCAAATAGTCGGTGGTGATAAACTTATCATCCCCTTTTGCTGATGG
>OGSI01000006.1_pt1 | contig 189725 bp, 162 predicted proteins | sample 1573831 | NCBI WGS metagenome assembly OGSI01 (sample SAMN03295854, study PRJEB24534) | human gut metagenome | isolation source: fecal sample 4 from infant 8 | host: Homo sapiens | place: USA: Pittsburgh, PA | collected 2014-07 | reverse complement strand
CGGGTCGTTAGCTCAGTTGGTAGAGCAGTTGACTTTTAATCAATTGGTCGCAGGTTCGAATCCTGCACGACCCACCAATGTAAAAAAGCGCCCTAAAGGCGCTTTTTTGCTATCTGCGATATAAAAAATGTGAACCTGCCGCATTTTCCTCAAGCTAATCCCGTCGGTGCCGATACCTCTGTTTTATAACGCGAGGAAAAAGTATGACGACCATTCAGGCATCAACCCAACCTATTCAAACCAGCGGCGGGAGCGGTACTTCCAGCAGTAACGATATCGCCGCGCAAATCACCCGCATTCTCGACAAAATCCAAAAGCTAACTCAGCAGCTAAAAGAGCTGGCGAACAGTCCCGGCAGCACGGATGAAAAGAAAAAGCAGCAGGAACTGATTCAGACCCAGATCAAAGTGCTTCAGGCGCAGCTCGCTGCACTGCAGCGCCAGCAGGCCGAAGAGGCCCAGAAAAAGCAGGAGCAAAAACTGGGTAAAGTGGAAAGTGTGAATAGCCCAACAGACAATAATCAGATTGATATCTACATCTAATCTTCTGAAGCGTTAAACAGTGGATCGCGTATGCGGGCCTCGGTCAATCGCTGTGCCTGGATACGCACCACTTCCCAGATAGCCTGCGCCGCCCCCGAGAGTGAACGATTTTTTCGCCGCACCAGCATTAGCTTTCGTTCGACAACGGGCGTCAACCGCTTCACGGCCAGTCGACTTCCCTGAGGCAGGGGAAGCGCCAGGGCGGGCAACACGCTGATGCCGATCCCGGCTTCCACCATGGGAAACAGCGTTGCCGGGTGACCAATCTCCTGCACGATCGCTGCCTTTACCCCCTGATTCATCAGTGCGGAATCAATCAGCGGGCGGCTGCCCGAGGCATAATCTTGTAAAACCAGGTTTGCGCCCTGCAGTGACTGCCACCTGACGTCAGGCAACGCGGCCAGCGGATCGTCGTCACGGCAGAGCAGCAAAAAGGGCTCCGAAAGTACGCTTTCGCACTCCAGATCGCTCACCTGGCCGGGATCGATAACAATACCAAAATCGACATCCCCCTGGCGGATGCTCTCCAGTACCCACTGCTGTGGCCGGTCATGCAGCACAAAGTCAATGTCCGGGTAGCGATGGTTCCCCTCGGCAATACACTGCGGGATAAGGTGTGCAGATATCGTCTGGCTGGCCGCGACCCGCACGGTACCCGAAAGCTGCTGCCCCAGCCTCCCCACGTCTCTAAGCGTGCTGTTCAGCTCATCCAGCAGCCGTTCAAGGCGCAGAGCAAGCTGCTGCCCGGCTTCGGTCAACACCACTTCGCGCGTGGTGCGGTCAAGCAACCGGACGCCGGTCTGATTTTCCAGTTCTTTCACGCTGTGGCTGACCGCCGACTGGCTCAGGCCAATCATCTCCCCTGCCCGGCTAAAGCTGCGGGCATGGGCGACGGTAACGAAAATGCGAAGCTGGCGTAAAGAATAATTCATCTGTTTAATTCATGAATGGATGCAATAAATCAATTTTATTTCTCAAAAGGAAAAAAGCACAATAGCGACATCTGTTTTCAGGAGTCATTATGAAACTATTTCGTATTGTTGATCCGTTTACGCTCACCCTGGTCGTTACCGTTTTACTGGCCTCGTTCTTTCCCGCTCGCGGCGGGTTCGTCCCGTTCTTTGAAGGGCTGACGACGGCCGCCATCGCACTGCTGTTTTTTATGCACGGTGCGAAGCTGTCCCGTGAAGCGATTATCGCAGGGGGGGGCCACTGGCGGCTGCATCTCTGGGTGATGTGCAGCACGTTCATTCTCTTCCCGGTCCTCGGCGTGCTGTTTGCCTGGTGGGCACCGGTTAACGTCGACCCGGCGCTCTATACCGGTTTTCTGTATCTCTGTATTCTGCCGGCTACCGTGCAATCCGCCATTGCCTTTACCTCTCTGGCGGGAGGGAACGTTGCGGCCGCCGTCTGCTCGGCATCGGCATCCAGCCTGCTGGGGATTTTCGTCTCCCCGCTGCTGGTGGGCCTGCTGATGAACATGCACGGCGCGGAAGGTAACCTTGAGCAAGTCGGCAAAATCTGTTTGCAGTTGCTGCTGCCGTTTGTGCTGGGGCATCTCTCGCGTCCGTGGACGGGCGCATTTGTGGCAAAGCACAAGAAATGGATCTCAAAAACCGACCAGTCGTCGATCCTGCTGGTGGTCTATTCCGCCTTCAGCGAAGCGGTCGTGAACGGGATCTGGCATAAGGTGGGCGCTGGTTCGCTGCTCTTTATCGTGGTGGTCAGCCTCATCCTGCTGGCAATTGTCATTGCAGTAAACGTCTTTGTGGCACGCAAGTGCGGCTTCAACAAAGCGGATGAAATTACGATTGTGTTCTGCGGTTCGAAGAAGAGTCTGGCAAACGGTATCCCGATGGCCAACATTCTGTTCCCGACCTCGGTGATTGGAATGATGGTACTGCCGCTAATGATTTTCCATCAGATCCAGCTGATGGTCTGCGCGGTGCTGGCGCGTCGCTACAAGCGCCAGACGGAAAAACTGGCGCAGGAAGGGACCCGCGCCGCAAAGGCTTAAGGACGTTTCAGGGGCTGCACCAGCTGGGTCAGCCCCTCGGTTTTGATCAGTAACGTGATAGCCATCAGCTCGCCCAGTCGCCCTGCCGGGAATTCATCCTTACGGGCAAACCACAGCAGATACTCTTCCGGTAAATCAATCAGCCTGCGGCCCTTGTATTTACCGAACGGCATCTCCGTATTGGCGATCTCAACGAGCTGCTCTTTCTCCACGTTACTCTCCTAACAGACGCATCATTTCTGCTTCATCGATAACCTCAATGCCCAGCTCCTGGGCTTTCGCCAGCTTGGAACCGGCGGCTTCCCCGGCGATCACCAGGTCGGTTTTCTTCGACACGCTGCCCGCCACTTTAGCTCCCAGCGCGACCAGACGTGCCTTTGCATCATCACGGGATAGCTGGCTCAGGCTGCCGGTCAGCACCACCGTTTTACCGGCGAACGGGCTGTCGATCTCTTCGGCGTTGACGACGACCGGCGCAGGCCATTTGATGCCCTCTGCCAGCAGCTGGCCGATGACCTCGCGGTTGCTCTCTTCAGCAAAGAAGTTAAAGACGTGCGTGGCGACGACGATGCCGACATCCGGGACTTTCTGTAGCTCCTCGATGCTTGCCTTTTCCAGCGCCTCCAGCGTACCAAAGTACGCCGCCAGCCCTGCTGCCGTCGCTTCACCCACTTCACGAATGCCCAGCGCATAAAGGAAACGGGCGAAGGTGGTCTCTTTTGCCGCTTCCAGCGCGTTAACCACGTTCTGGGCTGACTTTGGCCCCATGCGATCCAGACCGGTTAGTTTACCTGCGGTCAGCCTGAAGAGATCCGCTGGCGTGTGGACGTACTCTTTCTCAACCAGCTGATCGATAATCTTGTCACCCATGCCGTCAACGTCCATTGCGCGACGGGAGACGAAGTGCTTTAGCGACTCTTTACGCTGCGCGCCACAGATTAAGCCGCCCGTACAGCGCGCCACCGCTTCACCTTCTACGCGCTCAACGTCCGAGCCGCACACCGGGCAATGGGTCGGGAAGACAACCTCGCGCGTATCGTCAGGACGTTCTGACTCCACGACGTTAACCACCTGCGGGATCACATCACCCGCGCGGCGGATCACCACTTTGTCACCGATACGCAGGCCCAGGCGTTCGATCTCATCGGCGTTATGCAGCGTGGCATTACTCACCAACACACCCGCCACCTGCACGGGCTCCAGACGAGCGACCGGGGTAATGGCCCCCGTACGTCCCACCTGGAACTCCACGTCGCGGACGAAGGTCATCTGCTCCTGGGCCGGAAACTTAAACGCCACCGCCCAGCGCGGCGCGCGCGCCACAAAGCCCAGCTGCTCCTGCAGCGCCAGCGAGTTCACCTTGATGACCACGCCATCAATATCAAAGCCGAGCGTCGGACGGTCCGCTTCCACCTTGTGGTAGAACGCCAGCACCGCTTCCGGCGAGTCGCAGAGCTGAACGCGGTTGCTCACCGGCAGGCCCCACGCCTTAAACTGCAGCAGACGCCCGAGATGGGTATCCGGCAGCTCGCCGCCCTCCAGAATACCGACGCCGTAGCAGAAGAACGTAAGCGGTCGCTTCGCGGTGATGCGCGGATCAAGCTGGCGCAGCGAGCCCGCCGCCGCGTTACGCGGGTTAGCAAACACCTTACCGCCGGTGCGACGTGCCTCTTCGTTAATTTTCTCGAAGCCCGCCTGGGGCAGAAACACCTCGCCGCGCACTTCCAGACGTGCAGGAATGTTGTCACCCTGCAGCTTCAGCGGGATCGCGCGGATGGTACGCACGTTGGTAGTGATGTCTTCGCCCGTCGTACCGTCGCCACGCGTCGCGGCACGCACCAGCACGCCGTTTTCATAGAGAAGACTGACCGCCAGGCCATCCAGCTTCAGTTCGCAGCACCAGGTGAGAGCGTCGCTGCTTTTCAGGCGATCCTGCACGCGCTTGTTAAACGCGAGAAAGCTCTCTTCATCGAAGACGTTATCCAGCGACAGCATCGGTACTTCATGACGCACCTGGCTGAAAGCGCCCAGCGGCTCAGCGCCGACGCGCTGGGTGGGAGAATCCGGTGTGATAAGCTCCGGGTGCTGCGCTTCTAATTCGCGCAGCTCGCGCATCAGGCGGTCATACTCCGCATCCGGGACTTCCGGCGCGTCCATAACATGATAGAGATATTCATGATGGCGAAGCGTGGTTCGCAGTTCAGTGAGTTGTTGTTCGATTGAGTCCATATCACACCATCAATGAGAAAAAACCCCCGACATGCGGGGGTTGAGGAGGAGTTGAAGATAACGCGTCGGTTACGCGTTGGCTTCCTTAACTTCGCGGATGCGGTCCTGATACTCACGCAGCTTCTGCGGGGTCATCATGCGACGCTGATCGTCGAGCACCACACCACCCACTTCGTCAGCGATGTGCTGAGCGGATTGCAGCATCAGCTTAAAGTTCTGCAGTTCGTCGCCGTAGGACGGCACCTGCATAAAGATAGTGACACCCGGCGTCACGAAATCGCCCGTCATTTCTGGGTCGAATGTGCCAGGGTTAACCATATTGGCCAGGCTAAATAGCGCCGGGCCGCTACCGTCCGGGCTCAGGTGACGATGGAAGATATTCATATCACCAAACTTGAAGCCGGCCTGTTGAATACTGTTCAGCAGTACGTCACCGTTCAGATGGCTGCCGTGATGGGCGGCCACGTTCATGATGATCACCGCTTCTTTACGCTGCGGTTTTTCAACAACCGGCTCTGGCTCTACAACGGGCTCAGGCTCAACGTGCGGGGCCGGAGCGGGCTGCGGCGCAGGTTGAACATGAACAGGCTGCTGCGGTTGATGTACCGGTTGCGCAGGCTGCTGTTGCACAGGCTGCTGCACGGGTTGCTGTTGAACCGGCTGTGGCGCCGCAGGCTGCTGATAGACAGGCTGTGGCGCTGGCTGGCGCGGCTGTGCAGAAGCATACGGCGGTTGATACTGGTGCTGCGAAGGACGAGGTGCTTCATGCTCCCCATGGCCTACGCCGGGCGCAGTATTGACCCGATGAACACGAACCTCACCCACGCCGTCATCGTCGCTTCCATCGATGTCATCTTCACTGTCATCGTCGTCACGACTGGACTTCATGCGCTTCAGTGGGCGATCGCGAAACATCGAGGAACGCTCTTTACGGCTGGTCCAGAAACCATGTACCAGTAAAGCGATTATGGCGATCGCGCCAACAATGATTAATATCAGACGCAAATCCTGCATCATTATATTCTCTGTTGTTCTAACACCTTGCCACCACGGCAAACATTTACTCACTAAGAGTATTTGCCGTTTACGTCAAGTGCAAGTGTGTGCAGAGCATTCACAGCATAAAGATGAAGGAAATCGTGCTTTTTGCTGGTTTTTCGAACATTTCCGAACTGGTCATTGGTCCGTAAGTGGATAATATAGGCGGGCAATTCCACTGGTTGTGTAAAAAGGAGTACAGCCTGGCTATGGTTTCAACATCTTCTTCTCCCCCGCGCAGCGGCGTCTGGTATTTTTCTCAGGGCTGGAAACTGGTCTCTCTGCCGGGTATTCGACGCTTCGTCATTCTGCCGCTGTTGATCAACATTATTCTGATGGGCGGCGCGTTCTGGTGGCTGTTCACAAAACTGGAAAGCTGGATCCCATCGCTGATGAGCTACGTGCCGGACTGGCTGCAGTGGCTTAACTACCTGCTCTGGCCGGTAGCGGTGATCTCCGTTTTGCTGGTATTTGGCTACTTCTTCTCGACGATTGCCAACTGGATAGCCGCGCCGTTTAACGGTTTGCTGGCGGAACAGCTGGAAGCGCGCCTTACCGGCGCAACACCGCCGGACACGGGCATCCTGGGGCTCATGAAAGACCTCCCTCGCATTATGAAGCGTGAATGGCAGAAGTTTGCCTGGTACCTGCCCCGCGCGGTTGTGCTGCTTATCCTCTATTTTGTGCCCGGCATTGGCCAGACGGTGGCACCGGTGCTGTGGTTCCTGTTCAGCGCCTGGATGCTGGCCATCCAGTACTGCGACTATCCGTTCGATAACCACAAGGTGCCGTTTAAAGAGATGCGCACCGCCCTGCGCAGCCAGAAGATCGCCAATATGCAGTTTGGCGCGCTGACCAGCCTGTTCACTATGATTCCGTTCCTGAATCTGTTCATCATGCCGGTTGCCGTTTGCGGCGCGACCGCCATGTGGGTCGACTGCTACCGTGCTAAGCACGCGTTATGGAAATAATGCAAAAATGTGTAAAGCAGGGGTGGCTTATGCCGCCCCTTATTCCATACTGATCCCCATTATTTCCTTGCAGTATATAGATATGCGAATTCCTTACTTCCCCCAACCTGCTTAGCAGGTATGCTGGGTCGGTATCCCAATTTCATACAGTTAAGGACAGGCCATGAGTAAGATTTATGAAGACAACTCGCTGACTATCGGTCATACGCCCCTGGTTCGACTGAACCGTATCGGTAATGGACGCATCCTGGCGAAGGTCGAATCACGTAACCCGAGCTTCAGCGTAAAATGCCGTATCGGTGCAAACATGATTTGGGATGCTGAAAAACGTGGCGTACTGAAGCCGGGCGTTGAGCTGGTGGAACCGACCAGCGGCAATACCGGGATCGCTCTGGCCTATGTTGCTGCCGCGCGCGGCTACAAGCTGACGCTGACCATGCCTGAAACCATGAGCATCGAGCGTCGTAAGCTGCTTAAAGCGCTGGGCGCGAACCTGGTGCTGACCGAAGGCGCGAAGGGCATGAAGGGTGCCATTCAGAAAGCCGAAGAGATTGTGGCCAGCGATCCGGCGAAATACCTGCTGCTGCAGCAGTTCAGCAACCCGGCTAACCCGGAAATTCACGAGAAGACTACCGGCCCGGAAATCTGGGAAGATACCGACGGCCAGGTTGACGTCTTTATCTCCGGCGTAGGTACCGGCGGCACGCTGACCGGCGTGTCACGCTATATTAAAGGCACCAAAGGTAAAAAAGAGCTGATCACCGTTGCCGTTGAGCCGACTGATTCACCGGTTATCACCCAGGCCCTGGCGGGGGAAGAGCTCAAACCCGGCCCGCACAAAATTCAGGGTATTGGCGCAGGCTTCATTCCGGGCAACCTGGATCTGAAGCTGATTGATAAAGTAGTCACTATCACGAACGAAGAAGCCATCTCTACCGCGCGTCGCCTGATGGACGAAGAAGGCATTCTGGCAGGTATCTCTTCCGGTGCGGCCGTTGCGGCAGCGCTTAAACTTCAGGAAGATGAGGCCTTTACCAATAAGAATATTGTGGTTATCCTTCCTTCCTCGGGTGAGCGTTACTTGAGCACCGCACTGTTTGCCGATCTGTTCACTGAAAAAGAGCTGCAACAGTAGTGCCACTATGTTAATAACGCGTAAAAAAGCACCTTTTCAGGTGCTTTTTTGTGGCCTGCTTCAAACTTTTGCCCCTCCTGGCATTGCTTCACCCCGTTGGGTCTGGTATTTAAACCAGCAATTATTTTGATGCGTGAAATTAATCAGCGAACGAAATAGCCTTGCTGAATCGATTTTATGATTTGGTTCAAGTCTTGCTTTCGCTGCATAATGTTTAATGACGATCGAAACGTCAGCGCTAACAATACAGGCTAAAGTTCAGTCGCCAGGCTAGACTTTAGTTCCACAACACTAAACCTATAAGTTGGGGAAATACAATGTTCCAGCAAGAAGTTACCATTACCGCTCCGAACGGTCTGCACACCCGCCCTGCTGCTCAGTTTGTTAAAGAAGCTAAAGGCTTCACTTCTGAGATCACTGTAACCTCCAACGGCAAAAGCGCCAGCGCCAAAAGCCTGTTCAAACTGCAGACTCTGGGCCTGACCCAGGGCACCGTAGTGACCCTCTCCGCTGAAGGCGAAGATGAGCAGAAAGCTGTTGAGCATCTGGTTAAACTGATGGCTGAACTCGAGTAAGTTCACGGGTTCTTTTTCATATCAGTCACAAGTAAGGTAGGGTTATGATTTCAGGCATTTTAGCATCCCCGGGTATCGCTTTCGGCAAAGCACTGCTGCTGAAAGAAGACGAGATCGTCATCGACCGGAAAAAAATTTCTGCCGACAAGGTTGATCAGGAAGTTGAACGTTTTCTGAGCGGTCGTGCCAAGGCATCTGCGCAACTGGAAGCAATCAAAACTAAAGCTGGCGAAACTTTCGGTGAAGAAAAAGAAGCCATCTTCGAAGGGCACATCATGCTGCTCGAAGATGAGGAGCTGGAGCAGGAAATCATAGCCCTGATTAAAGATAAAGGCATGACGGCCGACGCGGCTGCGCATGAAGTTATCGAAGGTCAGGCATCTGCCCTGGAAGAGCTGGACGATGAATACCTGAAAGAACGTGCGGCTGACGTACGTGACATCGGTAAGCGCCTGCTGCGCAACATCCTGGGTCTGTCCATTATCGACCTGAGCGCCATTCAGGATGAAGTGATCCTGGTTGCCGCTGACCTCACACCGTCTGAAACCGCACAGCTGAACCTGAAAAAGGTCCTCGGTTTCATCACCGATGCGGGTGGCCGTACCTCCCACACCTCTATCATGGCGCGTTCTCTGGAACTGCCTGCCATCGTGGGTACCGGTAGCGTCACCTCTCAGGTGAAAAACGGCGATTATCTGATTCTGGATGCCGTAAACAATCTGGTTTACGTCAACCCAACTAACGAAGAGATCGAAAAACTGCGCGCGGTTCAGGAGCAGGTTGCGACTGAAAAAGCGGAACTCGCTAAGCTGAAAGACCTGCCAGCCATCACTCTGGACGGCCATCAGGTAGAAGTGTGCGCAAACATCGGTACCGTCCGCGACGTTGATGGCGCTGAGCGCAACGGTGCGGAAGGCGTTGGTCTCTATCGTACAGAATTCCTGTTCATGGACCGCGACGCGCTGCCAACGGAAGAAGAGCAGTTTGCTGCGTATAAAGCCGTTGCTGAAGCCTGTGGCTCTCAGGCGGTTATCGTCCGTACCATGGACATCGGTGGCGACAAAGAGCTGCCGTACATGAACTTCCCGAAAGAAGAGAACCCGTTCCTGGGCTGGCGTGCCGTGCGTATTGCGATGGATCGTAAAGAGATCCTGCGTGACCAGGTTCGCGCAATCCTGCGTGCCTCCGCGTTCGGTAAGCTGCGCATCATGTTCCCAATGATCATCTCTGTTGAAGAAGTGCGTGCACTGAAGAAAGAGATCGAAATCTACAAACAGGAACTGCGCGACGAAGGTAAAGCATTTGACGAATCCATTGAGATCGGCGTGATGGTGGAAACACCGGCAGCCGCGACCATTGCGCGTCATTTAGCCAAAGAAGTTGATTTCTTTAGTATCGGCACCAATGATTTAACGCAGTACACCCTGGCAGTTGACCGTGGTAATGATATGATTTCACATCTCTACCAGCCAATGTCACCGTCCGTACTGAACTTGATCAAGCAAGTTATTGATGCTTCTCATGCAGAAGGTAAATGGACTGGCATGTGTGGTGAGCTTGCAGGCGACGAACGTGCTACACTTCTGTTGCTGGGTATGGGTCTGGACGAATTCTCTATGAGCGCCATTTCCATCCCGCGCATTAAGAAGATTATCCGTAACACGAACTTCGAAGATGCGAAGGTGTTAGCAGAGCAGGCTCTTGCTCAACCGACAACGGACGAGTTAATGACGCTGGTTAACAAGTTCATTGAAGAAAAAACAATCTGCTAATCCACGAGATGCGGCCCAAATTACTGCTTAGGAGAAGATCATGGGTTTGTTCGATAAACTGAAATCTCTGGTTTCTGATGATAAGAAAGACTCCGGAACTATTGAGATTGTTGCTCCGCTCTCCGGCGAGATCGTCAACATCGAAGACGTGCCGGATGTAGTGTTTGCTGAGAAAATCGTTGGTGATGGCATTGCTATCAAACCAACTGGCAACAAAATGGTTGCTCCAGTTGACGGCACCATCGGTAAAATTTTTGAAACCAACCATGCGTTCTCTATCGAATCTGATAGCGGTATCGAACTGTTCGTTCACTTCGGTATCGACACCGTTGAACTGAAAGGCGAAGGCTTCAAACGTATCGCGGAAGAAGGCCAGCGTGTGAAAGTTGGCGACCCGGTGATTGAATTCGATCTGCCACTGCTGGAAGAAAAAGCCAAGTCTACCCTGACGCCGGTTGTTATCTCCAACATGGACGAAATCAAAGAACTGATCAAACTGTCTGGCAGCGTCACCGTGGGTGAAACCCCGGTTATCCGCATCAAGAAGTAATTCTTGCCGCACAGAAAAATGGCGCCTTCGGGCGCCATTTTTGTTTATGCCGGGAGGATAAGCTCGTCGTAGCCTTTCGACTGGGTATACAGCATCACGTCAGTCACCCGATCGCCGGCCATGCGAATGGCATCGGCAGCGGTTTTCCCCTCAACAATGCCGCTCACCAGCTCTGAACAGAACAGATCGCCCGTTCCCTTCAGATCGGTCTCTACGCGCGGATGCGCGCTGACGGTGACGCCCTCGCGTGAGACCAGCACCACGTGGATGTTTTGCGGATCGTCGGCAACCGGCGCACTGGTGATCGCCACCCATTTCAGGCTGTCGGAGAGCAGTCCCTGTGCCGCCGCGATGGCGCTTTCCGGCGTGCGGCACGGCTTGCCGCTTAACACTTCCAGCTCGTAGACGTTGGGCGTGATCCCCTGCGCCAGCGGCAGCAGGTGCTCCCGATACGCTTCGGGGATCTCAGGCTTCACGTACATCCCGCTGTCGATATCGCCGATAACCGGATCGACCAGCACCAGCAGGTCAGGATGCTGCGCTTTGACCGCCTTCAGCCACTGCGCCAGCAGGACGATCTGGCTGGCATTGCCCATATAGCCGGTGGTGACCGCCTTAAGCTCGCGCAGGATCTCGCGCTCTTCCAGTGCCTTAAGGTAGCCGCTGAACCACTCATCGGGGATCACGCCGCCGTAGAAGGTGTCATAGTGTGGCGTGTTGCTGAACAGTACCGTCGGTACGGCGGTGACGTTCAGACTGTGGGTACGAATATTCGGTACCGCAATGCTGTTCCCCACGCTGCCGTACACCACCTGCGACTGCACCGCGACAATATCGGTTTGCTGCGCCCGGGTATTATCCCGGAATAGAATCATCTCCATGACGCTTAAATCCCCGCCCCCTGCGAATAACTCTCTTCACCAAAGACGCCGGTAGAGAGATAGCGATCGCCGCGATCGCAAATAATCGCCACCACTACCGCACCCGGGTTTGCCTGCGCTACCCGAATCGCACCCGCTACCGCGCCGCCCGAGCTGACGCCGCAGAAGATACCTTCGCGCACGGCCAGCTCACGCATGGTATTTTCCGCCTCGCGCTGGTGAAGATCCAGCACCTGGTCCACAAGCTGTGCATTAAAAATGCCGGGCATATACTCCGCCGGCCAGCGGCGGATGCCCGGAATGCTGCTCCCCTCTTCCGGCTGCAGGCCAACGATGGTGACGGTTATCGCCTGCTCGCGCAGAAAACGGGATACGCCGGTAATGGTGCCCGTGGTGCCCATGCTGGAGACAAAATGGGTAATGCGCCCGTCGGTTTGCTGCCAGATTTCCGGGCCGGTGGTGGTGTAGTGCGCGTAAGGGTTGTCCGGGTTGTTAAACTGATCGAGCAGTTTACCTTCGCCGCGCTCGGCCATTTCTAACGCCAGGTCGCGCGCGCCTTCCATCCCCTGCTCTTTGGTCACCAGAATCAGCTCGGCTCCGTAGGCACGCATCGCGGCGCGACGCTCCTGGCTCATGTTGTCCGGCATCAGCAGCTTCATGCGGTAGCCTTTCAGCGCCGCAATCATCGCCAGGGCGATACCGGTGTTGCCGCTGGTGGCTTCAATCAGCACGTCGCCCGGCTTAATCTCGCCGCGCTTTTCGGCCTGGACGATCATCGACAGTGCGGCCCGGTCTTTCACCGACCCCGCCGGGTTATTGCCTTCGAGTTTGACCCAGATTTCGCTGCCGTTATCCGGCCCCATGCGCTGAAGCTTGACCAGAGGGGTATTGCCGATGGTGTGTTCGAGTGTATTCACGATTTTTACTCAATAAAAAAGCCGGGTTGCGCTTCGCTTACCCGGCCTACAAGACGCGTAAAAACTCCAGGCCCGGAAAGCGTAGCCTTACCGGGCGATAGACCTGCTCAATAAGCTATCAGGCCGACTCCGCCAGAGCAAGCTCGCCGCGCGGCTCGATACGCTCGGTACCGTTATACAGGCGCGCGTTTTGCAGGCCAACGAACAGCCGTTCGCCGCGGGATGGCGCCTCATCGCCCGCCAGCACCACGCTCAGCGGTTCGTCATACCACCCCAGAGGCTGAACGACTAATTGGGTGTAGTGCCCTTTCGGGCTGGCTTCCAGCACCTGCACCGGCAGCGGGGAATCCAGGCTGGTCCGGCGGCTGATGTCCACTTCCCACGGACGCAGGAACAGATCCACCGGCCCCTGGTATGTTGGGGTATAGCCTAACGGCCAGCGGTGCGCGCCAACGTGGAACTGTCCACCGCGGATAATGCCCTGCAGGCGGTTTACTTCTCCCATAAACTCCAGCACGAAACGGGTCGACGGTTCACGCCACACGCGCTCCGGGGCATCGGCTTGTTCGATGTTGCCCTGACTCATCACCACCACCCGGTCAGCAACTTCCAGCGCCTCTTCCTGATCGTGGGTGACGAACACGCTGGTGAATTTTAACTCTTCATGCAGCTGACGCAGCCAGCGGCGCAGCTCTTTACGCACCTGCGCATCCAGCGCGCCGAAGGGTTCATCCAGCAACAGAATTTGCGGCTCCACCGCCAGGGCGCGCGCCAGCGCCACACGCTGCTTCTGGCCGCCGGACAGCTGCGCCGGATAGCGATCCGCCAGATGGGCTAGCTGCACCATCTCCAGCAGTTTGGTCACTTTGGCTTTAATCGCCGCCGCATTGGGTCGTTCACGGCGCGGCAGCACGGTCAGGCCAAAGGCGATGTTATCGAACACCGTCATATGGCGGAACAGCGCATAGTGCTGGAAGACGAAGCCCACTTTACGGTCGCGGGCGTGCATCCGGCTGACGTCGGTGCCGTGGAAGCGGATATGACCGCTGGTCTGATGCTCCAGCCCGGCGATAATTCGCAGCAAGGTGGTTTTTCCGGAGCCCGAGGGCCCCAGCAGCGCAACCATTTGTCCGGAAGGGATATCCAGCGAGATATCATTCAGCACCTGGGTGCGACCAAACGATTTCTTAATATTGGCAATCTCAATGCTCATGATTTCCCTCCTGTTGCGCGCGTTCTTTCTGATTGGCCAGACGCCATTGCAACATACTCTTTAAAAACAGGGTCAGAATAGCCATTAACGTCAGCAGGGCCGCAGCGGTAAACGAGCCGACGGTATTGTAATCCTGCTCCAGTAGTTCAATTTGCAGCGGCAGCGACAGCGTTTCTCCACGAATCGAACCGGAGACTACCGACACTGCGCCAAATTCGCCGATGGCGCGGGCGTTGGTCAACACCACGCCGTACAGCAGCGCCCAGCGAATATTCGGCAACGTCACCCGGCGGAACATCTGCCAGCCGGAAGCGCCCAGCAGCACCGCGGCTTCATCTTCATGACTGCCCTGGCTCATCATCACCGGCACCAGCTCGCGCACCACAAACGGACAGGTGACAAAGATGGTCGCCAGCACCATGCCCGGCCAGGCGAACATGATCTGCAGGTTATGCGCATCAAGCCAACCGCCCAGCGGGCCGTTAGAGCCATAAAACAGCAGATACACCAGACCGGCCACCACCGGCGAGACGGCGAACGGGATATCCAGTAACGTCAGCAGCAGCTGGCGGCCGGGAAAAGTAAAACGTGTCACCAGCCAGGCCAGCAGCGTACCGAACACCAGGTTCACCGGTACGGTAATCAACGCAATCATCACCGTCAGCCAGATGGCATGCAGCATGTCCGGGTTGGCCAGGTTTTCCAGCACCGGCATCAGCCCTTTGCTGAAGGCCTGGATAAAGATATAGAGCATCGGCACGACGAGGATGAAGGCGGAGACCACCATCCCGACGCCAATCAGAAACCATTTCCCCCAGTTGATGCGGGGCGCGTCGTAGCGTTTCAATTGAGTAACTTCCGCCATTAGTGACCTACCACGCGTCGACCAAAGCGACTCTGCAGGGTATTGATGGAAAAGAGCAGCAGCAGTGAGGCGGCCAGGATCACCGAGGCGATCGCGCTCGCCGCCGGATAGTCAAACTCCTGCAGACGAATAAAGATCATCAGCGAGGTCACCTCTGTCTTCCACGCGATGTTGCCAGCGATAAAAATCACCGCGCCAAACTCGCCGAGGCTGCGGGTAAATGACAGGGCAATGCCCGCCAGCAGCGCCGGCGACAGCTCCGGCAGCACCACTTTGCGGAAACTCTGCCAGCGCGTCGCGCCCAGCGTTTCCGCCGCTTCCTCATACTCGGGTCCCAGCTCCTCCAGCACCGGCTGCACGGTACGTACCACGAACGGGATGCTGGTGAAGGCCATCGCCACGGCGATGCCGAGCCAGGTATAGGTCACTTTAATATCGAACTTCGCCAGCCATTCACCGTAAATTCCGTTAACCGAAAACAGCGAAGCCAGCGTCAGGCCGGCCACCGCCGTCGGCAGCGCAAACGGCAGGTCCATTAAGGCATCCAGCAGCGTGCGGCCCGGAAAACGATAGCGAGTGAGGATCCAGGCCATCAGCAGACCAAAGACGCCGTTAAAAATAGAGGCTACAAACGCCGACAGCAGCGTCACCTTATAGGCCGCCACCACCTGCGGGTTGGTGATCACGTCCCAGTACTGCGCCCAGCTCATCTGCGCAAGCTGCATCACCAGCGCGCTGAGCGGCAACAGCAGAATCAGGCAGACGAACAGCAGGCTGGTCCCGAGGCTTAAGGTAAAGCCCGGCAGCACGCGTTTGGTCGAGACTGCAAACATTACTTATGCCCCGCCGCCAGCAGTTTGTCTAACTCACCGCCGCTGGCAAAATGCGTTTTCATCACGTCTGGCCAGGAGCCAAAATGGTCTTCCACGCGGAACAGCGCGGTCTGCGGGAACTTATCTTTCAGCTTGTTCATCACGTCCGGGTTGTTTACGCGGTAGGAGTAATCGGTAATGATGGCCTGCGCCTGAGGGCTGTACAGGTAGTTGAGATAGGCTTTTGCCGCTTTCTCGGTACCGTTCGCCTGCACGTTTTTATCCACCCATGCGACCGGGAACTCGGCCAGAATGTTGGTTTTCGGGATAACCACCTCAAAGCCCTGCGCTTCATACTGCTTGCGGATGTTGTTCACTTCCGACTCAAAGCTGATCAGCACATCGCCCAGGCCGCGCTCTGCGAAGGTCGTGGTCGCCCCGCGGCCGCCGGTATCGAACACTTCGACGTTTTTCAGGAACTGGGTCATGAACTGCTCGGTTTTGGCTTTATCGTTGCCGTCAGCCTTGTCCGCCGCGCCCCACGCCGCTAAATAGGTGTAACGCGCGTTACCGGAGGTTTTTGGATTCGGGAAAATCAGCTTCACGTCGGAACGCACCAGGTCGCTCCAGTCGTGGATATTCTTCGGATTGCCCTTGCGCACCAGGAAACCCATGGTGGAGTAGAACGGCGAGCTGTTGTTCGGCAGACGGCTCTGCCAGTCCGCCGGGATCAGCTTGCCTTTGTCGTGCAGGATCTGCACGTCAGTCACCTGGTTGTAGGTCACGACGTCCGCTTTCAGTCCCTGAAGAATGGCCAGCGCCTGCTTGGATGAACCGGCGTGAGACTGCTTGATGGTCAGCTTGTCGCCGTTATTGTCTTTCGCCCACTGCTGTTCGAACGGGGGATTAAGGGCGGCAAACAGCTCGCGGGAGACGTCATACGAACTGTTCAACAGTTCAGTCGCCTGCGCCTGTGCCACCAGCAGTAAACCTGCCAGCGCCAGAGTTCCTTTTTTCAGTATAATAACGGCCATTGCGCACCCTTATAAATGTGATGACTATCTTATAGTCATAATATTTATAACGGTGATGAAAGCAGTAACGGTTTTATATACCGTTTGGTGATTTAGAAGCAGAAAAGGGAATAAGGGAGCGGGGAAAATTGCCGGGTGGCGCTAAAGCTTACCCGGCCTACGTATGGAAAGCGGTTTTACAGCGCCAGCAGACGCTCGACGGACGGCGCGAAGTAGTAGCCGCCGGTCACCGGTTTGGTGAAGCGCAGCATGGCGTCGCGCTTGCCGTCGGTATCGCCGAACATGCTCAGCAGCTGCTGCTCAATGTTGTGAAGGCGCGCGCAGTAGGCGCAGAAGTAGAGGCCGTGCGTGCCGCTTGCGGTGCCGTAAGGCAGGCTCTGGCGGACAATCTTCAGCCCTTTGCCGTCTTCCTTGAGGTCAACGCGGGTCAGGTGCGAGGTGACCGGACGGTCATCACCGTCGATCTCTTCGTTGGCCTCTTTCGTACGGCCAATCATCATCTCCTGGTCGTGCACGCTCATGCGGTTAAGCTGCTTGAGGTTATGCTCCCAGCGCTGCACGAACACGTAGCTGCCGCCCGCGTCCACGCCGTCTTTGATTACCGCGACTTCACGACGCGTCTCTTCCCCTGCCGGGTTTTCCGTTCCGTCGACGAAGCCGCTCAGATCGCGCTCTTCGACCCAGCGGAAACCGTGAACCTCTTCCTGCACCTCAATGCTGTCGCCAAAGGCCGCCACCGCCGCCTGGGCAACGGAGAAGTTCACGTCGTGACGCAGAGAAAGAATGTGGATCAGCACGTCGTACTGGGTCGCCGGAGCCAGGCCTTTGCCGTAAGGGATGAAGTCTTTCAGCTCTTCCGCCCCTTCGCCGCCGCTCAGCTGACGCCAGACGTTATTGCCAAACGCAACGACGGCGCCGAGGTGGGCTTCCGGGAATTTGGCCTGGAAGGTCGCCAGTTTATCAATAAACGCTTTGCTGGCCGCACGCAGGGCATCCACGTCCCCTTTGACATTGGCTTCAATCCAAATCGCCGCGCGGCAATGTTCTGGCAAAATGCCACTCTGAACCTGAGACATCGCTCCTCCTGAAATAAAGATGCCACGTCAGCGTGGCATTGATGGCGGCTATTATACCCGGATTTCAGCGAGGCGGTTTGTTCAGACGCAAATTACTGCTTCCAGAGTATTTTGCTCACTTTCCAGCTCTTCAGCATGTCGTCAGACGGCATCAACCCTTCCGGGCCGCTCCAGGTGCCGGTAAAAACATAGCTGATGTGCTGGCTGCCTTCCGCCTTACACTCCACCGCCACTTCATCGTCGGATGGCACGCTGGTGCAGTTGCCAAAGGCCTGCTTATAAAGATCGCTAAACGGCGTTCCGACCTTCACGCTGCTGGCGGTCGGAATATCTTCATCCATCACCGCGATCCGGTTTACCGTGCCTTTGTCACCGTTGATCACCAGCGCCAGCTTGTCGCCCTTCAGCGCCTCGTAATAGCGAACAATATTGCCATTCTCTGTTTTCATGCCGCTGCGCAGGCGGTAGTCACTGCTGAGCGCATCCTGAATAGCATTCTGATCCAGCGCCGTCGCGGCGGTAATTTTACCCACGCCCTGCTCGGTCACTTCCGTTGATGAGCCAAACCAGTTCCACGGATACGCAGCGGACCAGTTAATGGAGGAGAGCGTCGAACAGCCGGTCAATGCCAGCGGAAGAGCGCATAAAACTAAACGCAGCGATTTCATTGAAACGTCCTTACGTGTTAAATCAACGCTTGTTGGAGTGCGACATCGGCAAAAAGTGCCGGATTAATCATCCTGAGGCACAAAACAGGCGCGAAGGCGCGGGTTGGTCACTAGCCACATCAGCGCCACGATATCGGCAACCACCAGCGCAACGCCGATGCCCGTCAGCGGTTCACCGTACCACCAGAGTACCGGCTGCCAGAAGAGCAGCGCAATTTGGGCAAGGATCAGCAGCCCGCGAAGCGCGCGCCACAAGCGCGGGATTACGTGCCGCCGACCGCTGCACAAGAAAGCCACCACCGCCGGTACGCCCGGCAGCAAGCCGAGCCAGAAGGCATCGTGATCGGGATAGAAGAGATTTAGCAGCGTGTCGCCCTGCCCGCGCGACGCGGCGGCCATCACAAACAGCACCCAGGTGCGGGCCTGAAGCAGCAGAACGCACCAGAATAAAAAGGGCAGCCTGACGCGACCCTGCGCATCATAATCTGCCGGATGGATCTCAGTACTCTTCATCTTCGATGAGACGCTTTCCTAAATTCAGCACGTCAGCGTGTACGTAGCCCAGGCGTTCATACATGCCCAGCACCACGTCGTTATCTTCCCGCACCATGATCTGGATTTTCGGACAGCCGCGGGCGTTCAGCTTCTTCTCGAGCCGGTTGAGCAGCGCATTGGCAATACCGCGACCACGGTATTCCGGATGGACGCCCAGATAATAGGCCGAGCCGCGATGGCCGTCATAACCGCCCATCACCGTCCCCACAACCTCGCCATTGACTTCCGCAACCAGAAACAGACTGACGTCGTGATTCACCTTACGTTCGATATCCATTTCCGGATCGTTCCACGGACGCAGCAGATCGCAGCGCTCCCAAAGGGTGATCACCTCTTCGAAATCTTCCTGGCGAAAAACGCGTATCTCCATGGTATTAACCGCCTTTTCGGGTTTAAAAACAGTGATTATGGCGCGAACCACGCCTTTAGCCAATAACCGGGGAAAATCTCGCCAAAATTTGGCATAATGTCACTTTGTCACGTATTGAAATGAAAAGTAAAACAATTCTCAATAAGGACTGTCGTAACGCTAAACGCGATACGATATAACACCAGGACCCCTTTTTTTAGTATTCAGGCCGCATGAGCACATTCAAACCATTAAAAGCACTCACATCGCGTCGTCAGGTTCTCAAAGCGGGGCTGGCGGCCTTAACGTTAACGGGCATCGCAAAGCAGGCTCAGGCAAAAGACGAGAGCACGCTTAAAACCAGTAACGGACACAGCAAACCGAAAACCAAAAAGCCGGGCGCAAAGCGCCTGGTGATGCTCGACCCGGGCCACGGCGGTATTGATACCGGCGCCATCGGCAAAAACGGGTCGAAAGAAAAACACGTCGTGCTGGCGATTGCAAAAAATGTGCGGGCGATTCTACGCAGCAACGGCATTGACGCGCGTCTGACGCGCTCTGGCGACACCTTTATTCCGCTGTACGATCGCGTAGAGATCGCCCACCAGCACGGGGCGGATCTGTTTATGTCGATTCACGCCGACGGCTTTACCAACCCGTCTGCCGCCGGTGCCTCGGTGTTTGCGCTGTCCAACCGCGGCGCCAGTAGCGCCATGGCAAAATACCTCTCCGACCGCGAAAACCGGGCGGATGAGGTCGCCGGGAAAAAAGCCACCGACAAAGACCACCTGCTACAGCAGGTGCTGTTCGACCTCGTGCAGACGGATACGATCAAAAACAGCCTGACGCTCGGCTCGCACATCCTGAAGAAGATTAAGCCAGTGCATCGCCTGCACAGCAGGAGCACCGAACAGGCGGCGTTTGTGGTGTTGAAATCACCATCTATCCCGTCCGTGCTGGTGGAAACCTCGTTCATTACCAACCCGGAAGAGGAGCGACTCCTCGGCACTACGGCGTTTCGTCAGAAGATCGCCAACGCCATCGCCTCCGGCATTATCAGTTACTTCAACTGGTTTGATAACCAAAAAGCGCACTCCAGGAAACGTTGATGAAACCCAATGCTCAACTGGTCAAAACCTTCCTGCTGCAGTTACAGGACGAGATTTGCCAGAAACTGGCCGCCGCTGACGGCGGAGAATTTCAGGAAGACAACTGGCAGCGCGAAGCCGGCGGCGGCGGGCGTAGCCGCGTGCTGCGTAACGGCGGCATCTTCGAACAGGCGGGCGTGAATTTTTCCCACGTTCATGGCGACGCGATGCCCGCGTCTGCAACGGCACACCGTCCCGAGCTTGCGGGCCGCAGCTTCGAAGCGATGGGCGTTTCGCTGGTGGTGCATCCGCACAATCCGTTTGTGCCGACCAGCCACGCCAACGTGCGCTTTTTCATTGCGGAAAAAGCGGGGGCCGATCCGGTCTGGTGGTTTGGCGGCGGTTTCGACATGACGCCCTACTACGGCTTCGAAGAGGATGCCGTGCACTGGCACACCACCGCGCGGGATCTTTGCCTGCCGTTTGGCGAAGACATTTACCCGAAATTTAAAAAGTGGTGCGATGACTACTTTTACCTGAAGCACCGCGACGAGCAGCGCGGCATCGGCGGGCTGTTCTTTGACGATCTCAACACGCCTGATTTTGATACCGCATTTAGCTTTATGCGCGCGGTGGGCGAAGGCTATACCGACGCGTACCTGCCCATCGTCGAACGCCGTAAAGACACCAACTACGGCGTGCGCGAGCGCGAGTTCCAGCTCTACCGTCGCGGGCGCTACGTGGAGTTCAACCTGGTATGGGATCGCGGGACGCTGTTTGGCCTGCAGACCGGCGGGCGCACGGAGTCGATTCTGATGTCGATGCCGCCGCTGGTGCGCTGGGAGTACTGCTACGAGCCAAAAGAAGGCAGCCCGGAGGCTGCCTTGAGTGAGTTCCTTAAAGTACGCGACTGGGTTTAACTGCCGGATGGCGCTGCGCTTATCCGGCCTGCTCAACCTGTAGGTCGGGTAAGCGAACGCGCCACCCGACTCACAATGCTTACAGCGGCTGCGTCTGCGCCTCAACCACCGCCAGCGCCACCATATTCACGATACGGCGCACGGAGGCAATCGGCGTTAATACATGCACCGGCTTCGCCACGCCCATCAGCACCGGTCCTACGGTCACCCCTTCAGAGCTGGAGACGCGCAGCAGGTTGTAGCTGATACGCGCCGCCTCCACGTTCGGCATAATCAGGATGTTCGCCGATCCCTTCAGCGGGCTGTCCGGCATACGTTCGTTGCGGATGCTCTCTACCAGCGCGGCATCACCGTGCATTTCCCCGTCAATCATCAGCTCCGGCGCGCGCTCGCGCACCAGCGCCAGCGTCTCACGCATTTTGCACGCCGCCGCTGATTTGGACGAACCGAAGTTAGAGTGCGACAGCAGCGCCACCTTCGGCTCGATACCGAAGCGGCGCACGGTCTCGGCGGCCATCACGGTGATCTCCGCCAGCTCGTCCGGGCTCGGATCGTCGTTAACATAGGTGTCAGCGATAAAGGTGTTCCCGCTCGGCAGCAGCAGGGCGTTCATCGCCCCGGCGGTATGGACGCCGTCGCGATAGCCGAAGATCTCCTGCACCACGCTAAAGTGCTCGTGGTAGTCGCCGATGGTGCCGCAGATCAGCGCATCCGCCTCGCCGCGATGGACCATGATCGCGCCGATCACCGTCGTGTTGCTGATGACGGCTTTCTGCGCCTGCTCCTGGGTGATCCCCCGGCGTTTCATGATCGCGTAGTATTCGCTCCAGTACTCTTTGAAGCGCGGATCGGATTCGTTGTTGACGATCTCGAAGTCGACGCCCGGCTTAATCTGCAGGCCCAGCTTCTGGATACGCATTTCAATCACGCTCGGACGACCAATCAGGATTGGTTTCGCCAGGCCTAAGGTGATCAGCTCCTGGGTGGCGTGCAGCACGCGCGCCTCTTCCCCTTCCGCCAGCACCACGCGCTTCGCGTCGGCGCGCGCCTGAGAGAAGATCGGCTTCATGAACAGGTTGGTTTTATAGACAAACTCGGTGAGCTTATCGACGTAAGCGTCGAAGTCTTCAATCGGACGCGTCGCCACGCCGGAATCCATCGCCGCTTTTGCCACCGCAGGGGCAATTTTGACAATAAGGCGCGGGTCGAACGGTTTTGGAATGATGTAGTCCGGGCCAAAGCTCAGATCCTGATCGCCATAGGCTGAGGCAACCACTTCACTCTGCTCGGCGTGGGCCAGCTCCGCAATGGCGTGCACCGCGGCCAGCTTCATCTCTTCGTTGATCGCCGTCGCGCCGACGTCCAGCGCGCCGCGGAAGATGAACGGGAAGCAGAGCACGTTGTTCACCTGGTTCGGGTAGTCGGAACGCCCGGTGCAGATAATGGCGTCTTCACGCACCGCTTTCGCCAGCGGCGGCAGAATTTCCGGCTCAGGGTTCGCCAGGGCCAGGATCATCGGCGCGCGCGCCATCTTCTTCACCATCTCCTGGGTCAGCACTTTCGGACCCGAGCAGCCGAGGAAGATATCCGCGCCGTCAATCACGTCCTCAAGCGTGCGCTTGCCGTCGTCTTCTACCGCATACGCCGCTTTGGTTTCCGCCATGTTCGGCTCGCGATCTTTGTAAATCACGCCCTTGGAGTCGCAGACCACAATGTTGTGTTTCTGCATACCCAGCGCCACCAGCAGGTTCATACAGGCAATCGCCGCCGCGCCAGCGCCGGAGACCACCATGCGCACGTCGGAGAGATTTTTCTCTACCACGCGCAGGCCGTTGAGAATGGCGGCGGTGCTGATAATGGCCGTTCCGTGCTGGTCGTCATGGAACACGGGAATGTTCATACGCTCGCGCAGCTTCTGCTCGATATAGAAACATTCCGGCGCTTTGATGTCTTCCAGGTTGATCCCACCGAAGGTCGGCTCCAGCGCGGCCACCACGTTGATGAATTTGTCAGGATCGAGCTCGTCCACCTCAATATCAAACACGTCGATACCGGCGAATTTCTTGAACAGCACCCCCTTGCCTTCCATCACCGGCTTACCGGCCAGCGCGCCGATATTACCGAGCCCCAGTACCGCCGTGCCGTTAGAGATCACGGCAACAAGGTTGCCGCGCGCGGTGTATTTATAGGCCGCCAGCGGATCTTTTTCGATTTCCAGACACGGGGCCGCCACGCCCGGCGAGTAGGCCAGCGCCAAATCGCGCTGTGTCGCCAGCGGCTTGGTTGGGGAGACCTGAATTTTGCCCGGGACAGGGAACTCGTGAAAATCGAGGGCACTCTGTTTCAACTGCTCATCCATCTTATTTTTCCTTTCACGTATCGGTCAAAAGGGTGACGAAAACGATCCGGTTGCACACCCTGGTGTGCCGCCTAGTATCGCCTCAGGCCGCCTCCTAAACTTTGAAGGCTGCCAAACTCTCACCATCACACATTAAAAATTGTTATCAATTTATAACAGCCATGTTACCCGTCTCAAAAGCAATGCCTCCCCCGTCTGCTATGCTTTTTTGTTAAGTCCATCATGATTTTCTCAGAAGTGTGAACTAACGCACTCAGCTAACGCTTTTATTTCCAAGGAGTAATCATTTATGAACCAGCTAGACGGCATCAAACAATTCACCACGGTGGTGGCAGACAGCGGCGATATCGAGTCGATTCGCCACTATCAGCCGGAGGATGCGACCACCAACCCTTCGCTACTGCTCAAGGCAGCCGGGCTTACCCATTTTAGTCATCTGATTGATGACGCCATTGCCTACGGAAAACAGCGCGGGAAGACGCAGGAGCAGCAGGTCGCCGAAGCCAGCGACAAGCTGGCAGTTAATTTTGGTGCGGAAATTCTTAAAAGCATTCCGGGGCGCGTCTCGACCGAAGTTGACGCCCGCCTTTCGTTCGATAAAGAAAAGAGCATCAACAAGGCTCGCCGCCTGGTGGAACTCTACCAGGAGCAGGGGATCGATAAATCACGCATTCTGATCAAGCTGGCGTCGACGTGGGAAGGCATCCGTGCGGCAGAGGTGCTGGAAAAAGAGGGAATTCACTGCAACCTGACGCTGCTGTTCTCCTTTGCCCAGGCGCGCGCCTGTGCCGAAGCGGGCGTGTTCCTGGTGTCACCGTTTGTTGGCCGCATCTACGACTGGTACCAGGCGAAACAGCCGATGGATCCGTACGTGGTGGATGAGGACCCTGCGTGAAATCGGTGCGCAATATCTACGACTACTACAAGCAGCATCGCTACGAAACCATCGTGATGGGGGCCAGCTTCCGCCGTACCGAGCAGATCCTCGCCCTGGCGGGCTGCGACCGCCTGACCATCTCCCCTAACCTGCTCCAGGAGCTACAGGATAAAGAAGAGACGGTCATCCGCAAGCTGATCCCCACCTCTACCGTTCTGCCAAAACCGAAAGCCATGACCGAAGCCGAATTCCGTTGGGAGCACAATCAGGACGCCATGGCCGTGGAAAAACTGGCGGAAGGTATCCGCCTGTTCGCCGTCGACCAGCGCAAACTTGAAGATCTTCTCGCTGCCAAACTTTAACCTTGCCACGGAGTGAACTATGTCCCGTAAAGAGCTCGCCAATGCCATCCGCGCCCTCAGCATGGATGCCGTGCAGAAAGCCAATTCCGGCCACCCCGGCGCACCGATGGGCATGGCTGATATTGCCGAAGTGCTGTGGAACGACTTCCTGAAGCACAACCCTAACGATCCCACCTGGTACGATCGTGACCGCTTTATTCTCTCCAACGGCCACGCCTCGATGCTGCTTTACAGCCTGCTGCACCTGTCCGGTTACGATCTGCCGCTTGAGGAGCTGAAAAACTTCCGCCAGCTGCACTCCAAAACCCCGGGGCACCCGGAGATTGGCTATACGCCGGGCGTGGAGACCACCACCGGGCCGCTCGGTCAGGGGCTGGCAAATGCGGTCGGGCTGGCGATTGCCGAGCGTACGCTGGCGGCACAGTTCAACCAGCCGGACCACGAGATTGTCGATCACTACACCTACGTGTTTATGGGTGACGGCTGCCTGATGGAGGGGATCTCCCATGAGGTCTGTTCCCTGGCGGGCACCCTGGGGCTCGGCAAGCTGATTGGCTTCTACGATCACAACGGCATCTCCATCGACGGGGAAACCGAGGGCTGGTTCACCGACGACACGGCAAAACGCTTCGAGGCCTACCACTGGCACGTGGTGCACGAGATCGACGGCCACGATCCTGAGGCGGTGAAAAAAGCGATTCAGGAAGCGCAGAGCGTGAAGGACAAACCGTCCCTGATTATCTGCCGCACGGTTATCGGCTTCGGCTCGCCGAACAAGGCGGGCAAAGAAGAGGCGCACGGCGCGGCGCTGGGTGACGAAGAAGTGGCGCTGACCCGGCAGAAGCTGGGCTGGAAATACCCGCCGTTTGAAATCCCGAAAGAGATCTACCGGGCGTGGGATGCCCGTGAAGACGGTGAGAAAGCCCAGCAGGCCTGGAACGAGAAATTCGCCGCCTACAAAAAAGCGTACCCGGAACTGGCCGCCGAGTTTTCCCGGCGCATGAGCGGCGGTCTGCCGGAGGACTGGGACGATAAAACCCAGGCGCTGATTGAAAACCTGCAGTCCAACCCGGCAAAAATCGCCACCCGTAAGGCGTCGCAAAACACCCTGAATGCGATTGGCCCTCTCCTTCCTGAGCTGCTGGGCGGCTCGGCGGACCTGGCACCGAGTAACCTGACCATCTGGTCGGGCTCGAAATCGCTGAAAGAAGACATTGCCGGGAACTATATCCACTACGGCGTGCGCGAGTTCGGAATGACCGCGATCGCCAACGGCATCGCCCACCACGGCGGCTTCGTGCCCTACACCGCCACCTTCCTGATGTTCGTCGAGTACGCCCGTAACGCGGCGCGCATGGCAGCGCTGATGAAGGCGCGGCAGATTATGGTCTATACCCACGACTCCATCGGTCTGGGAGAAGACGGCCCCACCCACCAGGCGGTGGAACAGCTGGCGAGCCTGCGTTTAACGCCCAACTTCAGCACCTGGCGCCCCTGCGATCAGGTCGAAGCGGCGGTGGGCTGGAAGCTGGCGGTAGAACGCCATAACGGCCCGACGGCGCTGATCCTGTCACGCCAGAACCTGACGCAGATTGAGCGCACGCCGGAGCAGGTGAAAAACATTGCCCGCGGGGGCTATATCCTGAAAGACAGCGGCGGCAAGCCGGACGTGATCCTGATTGCGACCGGTTCCGAGGTGGAAATCACGGTGAAAGCGGCGGAAAAACTGACCGCCGAAGGCCACGCGGTGCGCGTGGTGTCCCTGCCCTCAACGGATATCTTTGACGCCCAGGACGAGGCGTACCGGGAATCGGTGCTGCCCTCTAACGTCGCGGCGCGCGTGGCGGTGGAGGCCGGTATTGCCGACTACTGGTACAAGTATGTCGGGCTCAAAGGGGCGATTGTTGGGATGCGGGGCTACGGTGAGTCCGCCCCTGCCGACAAGCTGTTCCCGTACTTCGGCTTTACCGTTGAGAACGTGGTAGAGAAGGCGCTGAGCGTGATTTAGTGCGGTCTGCGTTGCCGGGTGGCGGCTACGCCTTACCCGGCCTACAAAACCACCAAACCGTAGACCGGGTAAGCGACAGCGCCACCCGGCAAAAAGCTACCGGGTGATCCACAGCGTGGGCCAGGCGTCTGGCCCATTCCAGTTATCACAGCTGGGTTCCTCGGCATAGCGCACCAGGCGGAAACGCTGGCCGTCAAACCGCCAGCGCGTCTGGATCCCACAATCCCCCATACCGCGCCCCAGCGAGAGCGTGGTCAGCTCACGCGTCTTTTCATCAAAGCTGGCGTTCATCAACTCGATTTCGCTGCTGTCGCTTGACGGCGTAAACGGCAGACGCAGCCTCACGCTGCGGGCAGAGAACGGTTTTTTACGTGACACCAGCCACGCCAGATCGACCGTGTTATAGGCCCCCGCCTCGCAGCTGACGATCAGCAGCGCTTTGTCATCGGTTAACGCGGTGACGCGCACTTCGCGACGGTTAGGATCCAGCGAGCACTGGCTGCTGTTCATCCTGCCGGTACCATAATCCAGCAGATCGTTCAGTTCAGCGTGGGAAAGCGGTGTTGGGGTAGGATTAACGATCGCCACCTTTTTCAGGGCAGGTGCGGGCGGCACGCTTAACGGCGGATCGTCACCTTTCTTGATCCACGCGGTTTCGCTGCCAACGCGCTTTTGCTGGGCATCAATGAACAGCAGCGCGGCTTTCAGACCGGCCAGTGAAATCACCTGCTTACCGCCTCGCAGAGTCAGGGCTTTTCCTTCCTGGATGTTTTTCAGAAAGGCGGTGATGGTGGCCGCATCGTCCGTTTTCAGATGCCAGGGGGTGAGCTGCCAGCGCTGTTTGTCGAGCTTCAGGGGAACATTATCCAGCAGCAGCCGCGGGGCAATATCCGGCTCTTTCACGGAAGGCGTATCAAGACCGCCGAGATCGATACGCAGCGTGGCATCCGTTTTTGCCCCGGCGCTCCGGGTGAGCGTCATGACCAGACCGCGGTGTTCGCCCGTGTTGCGGGCAAGGCAAAAGTTCTGGTTATTGCAGGTCACCTGCCAGTCAGAGAAGGCTTGCTGCGCGGGTGCAGCCCGCACCTGCGGCGCGAGGAGCACACAAAACAGGGAAAATAAAAAGACGCTGTAGCGCATGAATGACACAATCCCGGAACGAAAACGCATAACAGGGCAGTATCTTCGTGTTCACGCCGGGGTTGCTCAATCGGATTTATCAGATATACCTGAAAAACAGGCTATATCCGTTCGAAAGGGGTGTTCATCAGCCCGGTTGTCTGTAAATACTGCAGCAATATCACCGCTTTACCATCCCTGATTTCGCCTGAACGCACCATCTCCAGCGCTCGGGCAAAAGGAAGCTCCAGCACGTCGATATCTTCATCCTCTACGCCACCGCCCCGGTGCGTGCGCTGTGCGTCGCTGTATTCAGCAATGAAGAAATGGACAATTTCCGTCACGCCGCCCGGGGACATGTACAGCTCGAAGACCTTTTTGACCTCGCCCACTTCAAAGCCGGTCTCTTCGACGGCCTCTTTGCGGATGCAGACTTCCGGCTCATCGTCATCGAGCAGGCCCGCGCAGGTTTCAATCAGACGTCCGTCAGGATTGCCATTGACCCATGTTGCCACCCTGAACTGACGGATCAGCACCACGCTCTGCTTTTCACGGTTATAGAGCAGGATGGTTGCTCCGTTACCACGGTCATAGACCTCGCGCTTGTGGCGGATCACTTCACCGTTGTTACGTGTAAGATCATAGGTGATGTTACGCAGGACAAAGTAGTTTTCAGAGAGAATTTTGTCTTTGATAACGTCAATTTTCAGGGTCATACGGGCTCCACGGCACAATGAGTCGTCCTATACTACGCCGTGAATCCCGCTTTGTCGTCCGCCGGATTAATGATGTTGTGGTACATCCACTCCCAGCCAGTCGAGTATCCCCTGCGCGGCATGACGCCCTTCCGCCATCGCGGTGACGACCAGATCCGCGCCGCGTACCGCATCGCCGCCGGCGAAGATCTGCGGGTTAGTTGTTTGATAACGGTAGCGGCTCTCGACCGAGGCCACGATCCGCCCCCAGTCATCTGTTTCGACACCCTGCGCCTGCAGCCACGGCATCGCGTGCGGATTAAAGCCAAACGCCATGATGACTGCATCCGCGGCCATCACAAACTCGCTGCCCGCCACCGGAACGGGCCGACGACGCCCCTGCGCATCCGGCTCACCGAGCGCGGTACGCAGCATCCGGATACCGTTGACCTTACCGTTCGGATCCAGCGTCAGCTCAACCGGCTGGACGTTAAACTCAAATGACGCCCCCTCTTCTCTGGCGTTCTGCACCTCTTTCTTCGAGCCCGGCATGTTGGCCTCATCCCGACGATAGGCGCAGTTGACCGTCGCCGCGCCGTGACGTAACGCCGTGCGGACGCAGTCCATCGCGGTATCGCCTCCACCCAGCACCACCACGTTCAGGCCACGGGTGTCGATGAACGGCTCGCTGGCCGTCGCCTCCAGCCCCATAACATGCCGCGTGTTGCCCACCAGGAAAGGCAGCGCGTCGTAGACCCCTGGCGCATCCTCGTTCGGAATACCCGCCTTCATCGAACGATAGGTACCCACGCCAATAAACAGGGCATCGTTATCGCTCTTGAGCTGCGACATCGACACGTCCTGGCCCACCTCGCAGTTCAGCTCGAAGCGGATCCCCATCGCGGTAAAGATCTCTCTGCGCCGCGCGAGCAGCGATTTATCGAGCTTAAATGCCGGGATGCCAAAGGTCAGCAAACCGCCGATCTCCGGATGCCGGTCATAGACCGTCACGCTCACGCCGCGGCGCGCCAGCACGTCGGCGCACGCCAGCCCGGCGGGCCCCGCGCCGACAATCGCGACACGTTTACCTGACGGCGTGACGGCGGACATATCCGGCCGCCAGCCCATCGCCAGCGCCCGATCGGAGATGTAGCGCTCGATGTTGCCGATCGTCACGGCCCCCGCCGCGTCACGAAGCGTGCAGGCTCCCTCGCATAGCCGGTCCTGCGGGCAGACGCGACCGGTAATTTCAGGTAAACAGTTGGTCTGATGAGAAAGCTCGGCCGCGCCGGTGATATCCCCCGCGTTGAGGCGCTCAATCCACTGCGGGATGTGGTTGTGCAGCGGGCAGGTCCATTCGCAAATGCTGTGCTCTCCGCACTTCAGGCAGCGCGACACCTCGCGGGCGGCCTGTTCGGCCCGGAACGGCAGGTAAATTTCGTTAAAATGGCCCACGCGCTCTGCGCCAGCCAGCTTGTCGGGCTCGCCGCGGGGCGGGGTCGTTTGCATCTGCTGCAGTTTAGTACGCGGCGCGTCCACGCTGACGGCCTCGGCACCATGCCAGGGCTGCGCCTCCAGGCAGGCCGTGCGCTGTCGGCGCGATTTCGCCAGGTTTTCCAGCGCGGCGGGCGTCGCCAGGGAGAGGGCATCCGCCGGGCAATTTTCGATACAGGCCGGGCCGTGTGGACGCGTCAGACAGAGATCGCATTTATTCGCCGAGGCCTTCACGCTGCCATTGTCGAGCGGAGTGACGATAATCTCCATCGTGCCAAACGGGCAGGCCACCGCGCATGCCTTACAGCCGATGCATTTTTGTTGATTCACCTGTACGCTGTCATCGCATTTGCTGATGGCGCCGTTCGGGCAGCTTTGCGCGCAGGGTGCATTTTCGCAATGATGACAGGTCACGGGGTGGCTCTTCTCGCCGGATCTCAGGACCGTGATACGGGGATGAAAATGGCGCCCGCTCAGGGCATGCTGCTCACCGTTGTGCGCCATCACGCAGGCGACTTCGCAGGCGCGACACCCAATGCACTGCTGGCTGTTAGCCATAATAAAACGATTCATAACCACACCTGTTTTTGGTTCAATAACCTTTCTCTTTATAAGAGTATGGTATTTACGCATCACGGTGCGTTCGGGCAATGTTCAAATGCCTGAAGCGCCCAATTATTTCCAGTGAACCTGTGGCAGATCAATTTTATTCAGAGAGCCGTTCTGTGACCGTTAAACGACCCGTTTCCGGAAGCCTTGCCTGGGCTTTCTTTTCGATCATTGCCCTATCCGTACTCAGCAGCACCGTCGCGTTGCTGACGCTGGCCAGCAGCCAGCGCGATGCCGAAGCCATCAACATCGCTGGCTCACTGCGCATGCAGAGCTATCGTCTGGGCTACGAGATGCAGCGAAACAGCCCGTCCCTTGCGACACATCGCGAGAGCTGGCAACAGACGCTCGGTGCGCCTGCCCTGCAGAAGCTGAACCGCTGGTACGTCCCGGACAATGTGAAAGCACGCTATCAGCAGCTGCATGTGGCCTGGCAGGAGATGGATGCGCATATCGCCCGCGGCGACAGCGCGTGGTACCAACGCAATATTGAGGATTTTGTCGGCCGCATTGATGCCTTTGTGCTCGCCCTCCAGCACTACACCGAACATAAAATTCAGACGGTCACCCTGCTCTCGCTGGCTGGCGCACTCGGGATCCTGCTGCTGACGCTGTTTACCCTGCGACGCATCCGTCGCCAGGTGGTGCTTCCGCTAAACAACCTGGTGGCGGCCAGCGAACGCATTGAGCGCGGCGAGTTTGCCACCCCTGCGCCGGATAGCGCCCTGCCGAACGAGCTAGGGCAGCTTTCGCGCGCCTTTAACCACATGTCAGCCGAGCTCGATACGCTTTACCGTTCGCTCGAGGCCTCGGTTGCGGAAAAGACGCGGCACCTGCACGAAGCCCACCAGCAGCTCGACATGCTGTTCAAGTGCTCGCAGGCGCTCAATACCGGCCAGATAGACAGCCACTGTTTCCGGCATATCCTGCAGATTGTCCATGACTATACGCAGATGAATTATCTGGAACTGCGCACCAGCGACGACTGGCGGCTATGCGAAGGGACGGAGGCTGAGGGTATCCCTCTGCAAAACCTGCCGGTACTGATGCAGGACACGCTCTACGGCGAGCTGCGCTGGCAAAGCGAGGCGGACAGCGTCCCCCTTCCGCTGATGAGAAGCGTGGCGACCATGCTCGGGCGCGGGCTGTACTTTAACCAGGCGCAAAAGCATTACCAGCAGCTGCTGCTGATGGAAGAGCGCGCCACTATTGCCCGCGAGCTGCACGATTCGCTGGCGCAGGTGCTGTCGTATCTGCGCATTCAGCTTGCGCTGCTCAAACGCGCCGTGCCGGAAGAAAATACCCAAGCGCAGGCCATTATCACCGACTTCTCCCGCGAGCTGAACAACGCCTGGCAGCAGCTTCGCGAGCTGCTGACCACCTTCCGCCTGACGCTGAACCACGCGAATTTACCCGCGGCGCTGCAGGAGTCACTCGATGCCCTGCAGAGCCAGACGCAGGCGAAACTGCATCTCGACTGCCGCCTCTCCTCGCTGGCGCTTGACGCGCAAAAGCAGGTGCACCTGTTACAGATCGTGCGTGAGGCGGTGTTGAACGCCATTAAGCACGCGGAGGCCAGCGAGATCACCGTGAGCTGCGTGACCGCAGCGGACGGTACGCACAGCGTCAGCATTCGGGACAACGGCATCGGGATTGGCGAAGCCAGCGAGCCGCCGGGACATTACGGGCTGAACATTATGCGCGAACGCGCGCAACGGCTTGGAGGAGTGCTGCACTTCTCGCAGCCGCAAAACGGCGGCACGCTGGTCAGCGTGACGTTTCCGGCGCCCACGCCGTTAACGGGTAAATAACGGTAAAGAGGGAAGCGCAGGGAAAAGCGCATGATAATTTACACTATCTCCTTTATTTCTCCACGTTTGACCTGGGCCTTACCGCTAAAGTTATGCGGGCAATAAACAATAATGACGTGCAGCAAAACGAGGTCACACTTTCATGGCGAATTTTTTCATCGATCGCCCCATTTTTGCCTGGGTGCTTGCCATCCTGTTGTGTCTGACAGGTGTCCTGGCGATTACGTCACTTCCCGTTGAGCAATACCCCGACCTGGCACCGCCGAACGTGCGCGTCACCGCAAACTACCCCGGCGCGTCCGCTCAGACGCTGGAAAATACCGTGACGCAGGTTATTGAGCAGAACATGACGGGTCTGGATAACCTGATGTACATGTCCTCGCAAAGCAGCGCCACGGGACAGGCGACGGTGACCCTGAGCTTTAAGGCGGGCACCGACCCGGACGAAGCGGTGCAGCAGGTCCAAAACCAGCTGCAGTCGGCCATGCGCAAGCTGCCCCAGGCGGTGCAAAACCAGGGCGTGACCGTGCGCAAAACCGGCGATACCAACATATTGACCATCGCCTTTGTCTCGACAGATGGCTCGATGGATAAACAGGACATCGCGGACTACGTCGCCAGTAATATTCAGGATCCCATCAGCCGTATCAACGGCGTCGGGGATATCGACGCCTACGGCTCACAGTACTCCATGCGTATCTGGCTCGATCCCAACAAGCTGAACAGCTACCAGATGACGGCGACCGACGTGACGGATGCTATCAAAGCCCAGAACGCCCAGATTGCCGTGGGGCAACTGGGGGGAACGCCTTCCGTTGATAAGCAAGCCCTGAACGCCACCATTAATTCGCAATCCCTGCTGCAGACGCCGGACCAGTTCCGCAATATCACCCTGCGCGTGAATCAGGACGGGTCGGAAGTGCGTCTGGGCGATGTCGCCACGGTGGAAATGGGGGCGGAGAAATACGACTACCTGAGCCGCTTTAACGGCAATCAGGCCTCCGGTCTGGGGATTAAGCTTGCCTCCGGCGCGAACGAAATGGCGACGGCAAAACTGGTATTAGACCGTCTGGACGAGCTGTCGCAGTATTTCCCGCACGGGCTGGAGTACAAAGTCGCCTATGAAACCACCTCCTTCGTTAAAGCCTCCATTGAGGACGTGGTGAAAACCCTGCTGGAAGCCATCGCGCTGGTGTTCCTGGTCATGTACTTGTTCCTGCAGAACTTCCGCGCGACGCTGATCCCCACCATTGCCGTCCCCGTGGTGCTGCTGGGGACCTTTGCGGTGCTTTACGCGTTCGGGTACAGCATTAATACCCTGACGATGTTTGCGATGGTGCTGGCGATCGGCCTTCTGGTGGATGATGCCATCGTGGTGGTTGAAAACGTCGAGCGCATCATGAGCGAAGAAGGGCTCTCTCCGCGCCAGGCGACGCGCAAGTCCATGGGGCAAATTCAGGGGGCGCTGGTCGGGATTGCGATGGTGCTGTCGGCCGTCTTTATCCCAATGGCCTTCTTTGGCGGCACCACCGGGGCGATTTATCGCCAGTTCTCGATCACCATCGTCTCGGCGATGGTGCTCTCCGTGCTGGTCGCGCTGATCCTCACCCCCGCGCTGTGCGCCACCATTCTGAAACCGCTGCACAAAGGGGAGCATCACGGGCAGAAAGGGTTCTTCGGCTGGTTTAACCGGATGTTCAACCGCAACGCCGCGCGCTATGAATCTGCCGTGGGTCGCGTACTGCACCGCAGCCTGCGCTGGATGATGATTTACGTTGTGCTGCTGGGCGGCATGGTGTGGCTGTTCCTGCACCTGCCCACCTCGTTCCTGCCGATGGAAGATCGGGGTATGTTCACCACCTCGGTGCAGCTTCCGAGCGGCGCAACGCAGCAGCAGACGCTGAAAGTGGTGCAGAAAGTGGAACAGTATTTCTTCACCAAAGAGAAAGATAACGTTGTCTCGGTCTTCTCCACCGTCGGTTCCGGCCCGGGCGGAAACGGGCAGAACGTTGCCCGCATGTTTGTCCGCCTGAAGGACTGGGACGAACGCGATACCCGGACGGGCACCTCGTTTGCCATCATTGAACGTGCGACAAAAGCCTTTGCGCACATCAAAGAAGCGCGCGTCTTTGCCAGCAGCCCGCCGGCGATAAGCGGCCTGGGCAGTTCAGCCGGGTTTGATATGGAGCTGCAGGATCACGCCGGGGCGGGCCACACGGCGCTGATGGCGGCACGCGATAAGCTGTTAGCGCTGGCAGGCAACGATCCCGGCCTGACCCGCGTTCGCCATAACGGCCTCGACGACAGCCCGCAGCTTCAGGTGGATATCGATCAGCGTAAGGCGCAGGCGCTGGGTGTGTCGATCAACGATATCAACGACACCCTGCAAACGGCGTGGGGGTCGAGCTATGTGAATGACTTTATGGATCGCGGCCGCGTGAAAAAAGTGTATGTCCAGTCCGCCGCGCCGTTCCGCATGCTGCCGGATGATATTAACCGCTGGTTTGTCAGAAATAATGCTGGCGGCATGGTGCCGTTCTCCGCCTTTGCCAGTTCGCACTGGGAGAGCGGATCGCCACGCCTGGAGCGCTATAACGGCTATTCTGCGGTTGAAATCGTCGGGGAAGCCGCACCGGGCGTCAGCACCGGTACCGCCATGGACACCATGGAAAAACTGGTGCAACAGCTGCCCGCCGGTTTTGGTCTCGAGTGGACGGCTATGTCTTACCAGGAGCGCCTCTCCGGGGCGCAGGCCCCCGCCCTTTACGCGCTCTCGCTGCTGGTGGTCTTCCTCTGCCTTGCCGCCCTGTATGAGAGCTGGTCGGTCCCGTTCTCGGTCATGCTGGTCGTGCCCCTTGGGGTTATCGGTGCGCTGCTCGCAACGTGGATGCGCGGCCTGGAGAACGATGTCTACTTCCAGGTGGGCCTGCTCACCGTCATTGGGCTGTCGGCGAAAAACGCCATTCTGATCGTTGAGTTTGCTAACGAGATGAATGCCAAAGGCCACGAGCTGATGGCCGCCACGCTGCACGCCTGCCGTCAGCGCCTGCGTCCGATCCTGATGACCTCGCTGGCGTTTATTTTTGGTGTACTGCCGATGGCAACCAGCACCGGTGCAGGTTCCAGCAGCCAGCATGCCGTCGGCACGGGGGTGATGGGCGGCATGATTTCGGCCACCATCCTGGCTATTTACTTCGTTCCGCTGTTCTTTGTGCTGGTGCGTCGCCGCTTCCCGCTAAAGGAACGTCCTGAGTAAGTGGTTGAAATAAAAAAAGGCGGCTTTATCGGCCGCCTTTTTACTGTGTGATTAATTCACACTATGGTTATTTTACTTATTTTAGTGCTCTTGCAATTCTTACTGAATGTCATTTACGAAGCATGCCTTCGATAAAATTTTTCCAGTTCCCCAGTTCACGTTCAATCATAACAACCTCTCTTATTATTATGCGCATTCTACAAAAACGTACCATCATTGTGAAGACTATTTAACCAATTGCTGTGATTGTACCCTACGTCCTGCGGGGATTTATGATAAATATGAACGGAGAGCCCTCAATTTTTTGTGACGGCCAGCAATATTTTGAAATAACCCTACGAACGGGTGAGTTTTATTTTATTGGCTGAGTTTATTGGATTTTTAAAGTTAATGGACATCTATGCTTAAATGATGAAAGAATATTCAGCGTACAGTTGTGAGTCGAATTAAGAAGACGTATTAATCCAGACAATTCCTGAATGTGTTATATTCCACTTAAGGATATATCTTCGAATTTACTGAACATTTAATTATCAGAACATCAAAAGGATTCACCATGGTTGTGATGTACGGCATTAAAAATTGCGACACCATCAAAAAAGCCCGCCGCTGGCTGGACGCTAACAGCGTAGAGTACCGCTTCCACGATTACCGTGCCGACGGGCTCGATGCAGAATTTCTGCATAGCGCTATCCGCGAACTGGGTTGGGAAGCCCTGCTGAACACCCGCGGCACCACCTGGCGTAAACTGGACGACTCTCTGCGCGCCAGCATCACCGATGCTGACAGCGCGGCAAAACTGATGCTCGAGATGCCGGCAATTATCAAACGCCCATTGCTCTGCGCGCCAGGGCAGCCTATGCTGCTGGGTTTCAGTGAAACCCTTTATTCCGACTTTTTTCGTTGAGGTGTAGTTTATGTCATGCCCGGTCATTGAGCTGACTCAGCAGCTTATTCGCCGTCCTTCCCTTAGCCCGGACGACGCAGGTTGTCAGGCTCTTATGATTGAACGCCTGCGTGCCATCGGTTTTACCGTTGAACGCATGGACTTTGGCGATACCCAGAACTTCTGGGCGTGGCGCGGACAGGGCGAAACGCTGGCCTTCGCCGGGCATACTGACGTCGTTCCCGCCGGTGACGCGGATCGCTGGATTAACCCGCCGTTTGAGCCGACCATTCGCGATGGCATGCTGTTTGGTCGCGGCGCGGCAGACATGAAAGGCTCTCTGGCGGCGATGGTCGTGGCGGCAGAGCGCTTTGTGGCGCAGCATCCCAACCACAAAAACCGTCTCGCGTTTTTGATCACCTCCGACGAAGAAGCCAGCGCGCACAACGGCACCGTGAAGGTCGTCGAAGCGCTGATGGCACGCAACGAGCGTCTCGACTACTGCCTGGTCGGTGAGCCGTCCAGCACCGAAGTGGTGGGTGACGTCGTCAAAAACGGACGCCGTGGCTCGCTGACCTGTAACCTGACCATTCACGGTGTGCAGGGCCACGTCGCTTATCCGCATCTGGCCGATAACCCGGTCCACCGCGCCGCGCCAATGCTGAGCGAGCTGGTGGCGATTGAGTGGGATAAGGGCAACGAGTTCTTCCCGCCGACCAGCATGCAGATTGCGAACGTCAAGGCCGGGACCGGCAGCAATAACGTGATCCCGGGGGATTACGTCGTCCAGTTCAACTTCCGCTTCAGCACGGAACTGACCGATGAGATGATCAAGGCGCGCGTTATCGCCCTGCTGGAAAAATATCAGCTGCGCTACACCGTGGAGTGGTGGCTTTCCGGCCAGCCGTTCCTGACGCAGCGCGGCAAACTGGTGGATGCGGTGGTGAACGCCATCGAGCACTATAATGAAATTAAGCCACAGCTGCTGACAACGGGTGGTACCTCAGACGGACGCTTTATCGCCCGTATGGGTGCTCAGGTTGTCGAACTGGGGCCAGTGAACGCAACCATTCATAAAATAAATGAGTGTGTCAATGCGGCAGATTTACAACTGCTGGCCCGTATCTATCAACGTATTATGGAGCAAATCGTCGCCTGACGAACGCTCTGAGAGGAATAGCGAATGGATTGGCTTTCAAAGTACTGGTGGGTTCTGGTGTTGGTTTTTCTGGTCGGCGTACTGCTGAACGTGATTAAAGACCTTAAGCGCGTGGACCATAAAAAATTTCTCGCCAACAAGCCGGATCTTCCCCCGCACCGTGATTTCAACGACAAGTGGGACGATGACGACGACTGGCCGAAGAAGGATCAGAAGAAGTAATCGATCCGATTCCCCCTCTCCATGGGAGAGGGGGAAGAATCACATAAACTCAACAATATCATCGTCATCCGGCTTACCGCCGCTGAGCGCTTCATCAAAGTAGTGCTTCGGTACGGTATAGCGCAGATGGTCAAGCGCAAACTGCATGCTGCGGTCGTCAATGGCGTGGCCCAGATCGTCAACGATATCCAGCGTCACATCCCCACCCTCACGCATCAGCGCTTCCTGGGCAGCAACCGCATGCGAGAGCTCAATCACCCGGTCTTCACCGCCGTGGATTAAGTGGATCGTGGTTTGCGTGGTTGCGCTTGTCGGTAACGTCGCAAAACGGCCGTTAAACGCAATCACCCGTGACACCAGACCCGGGTGAGCCTTTACGCTTTCCAGCGACATGATTGACCCCTGCGAGAAGCCAATCAGCGCGGTCGCTTCGGCTCCTACGCCGCTCTGCTGCTGCCAGTAACGGATGACGTCGATAAAGGCCGGCATGATGGCGTCGATACGCGCCTGACGGTTCTCTTCCGTCACGCCCTGAACCGAGAACCACTGGCGCCCGTTCGGGCCGCATGGCTCTACGCCCCCGATGCTGATAATCAACGCTTCCGGGAAAACGGGCGCGAACCAGCTGCCAATCTGCCCCATATTGACGGCATTATCGCCAACCCCATGAAACAGAAGCAGTAACTGTTTAGCCGGTTTGTCAGGGCTTTGAACAACAAAATGGTCATGTTTCATGGTGGTCTCCTTAATAGATGACCTGGATTCTACGCCTCCCGGCGGGAATGACCATGCCACTTTACTGAAGAAGTCATTGAAAAAATTGCCATTGCAAAATGGCTTCCTTCAACTGCTGGCAGCGGGGATAATCAAGGCTTTCAAGCGCTTGCGCGGTTTCAGAGCGCAGCTTTGCCAGCAACGCTTTTCGCCCGAGCTCATCCGTTTTCCCTGCTAGTTTCCCCCGCAGGGCCGGAAGCGGCATATCAACATTGAGCAACAACCGCGTCAGCGCGGCAACCGAGGTTGAAAACGCGCGATGGGCAAAAGCAAACCCCGCCAGCTCCCGCCAGTCATCACTATTAAGGGTAGCTTCCCAGCCGTCGTCCACCGGGATCTTTTCACCGTTCCAGGCCGACAGGACGCGCATATCACGGCATAAACGGTGATGTTCCTGCGCGCACAGCCGACGCCCGGCCTCGCTCAGCGGCAGCAGCGCCATCGCCGTGTAGCAGCCGCTGCTGGCTTCCCGATGGCTCCCCATCCGCACCAGCACAAACCCGCACCGCTGCCAGAAACGCCACAGCTCGTCGGTATAACCAAAACTCACCGACAGATAATCTTCCCCGCTGGCGCTAAGGATAAGCCGTTGCCCGATGCCTTCCCGCTGGCGCAGGGGGTGAACCGCAATGCGGCTAACCCGTCGCCCTTTCAGCGTCGCCGCGAGCGGAGAGCCGCCGTGCGCCGCCAGCGACTGCGCCACGAGATTCCCGCGTGGACGCCGGTATCCCGCCCACACGGCGCGGCTAAGCTCCGGTGACAACCCGCCCTCTTCCACCAGCCAGAGCGCGCCTGCAATATCAGCCCCCGTCTCTGCAACAGCAAAGTGCTGGCCGGGCGCGTCCATCATCCGGCGTAAATCGAGTGGTGACGTGCGGTAGTGTGCAGCACACAGCAGTTCATAAACGCTTGCCGCGCGTGCCGGGTCGCTCTCCCACATCCGCGGCGCCAGCGGCGTTATACGAACCTCACCTTCCGGTTTGCGATCGATAAGCGCATCATCAAATAACAGAGCATTTGCCACGAACCGCTCAAGCGGACATCCGGCGGCCCAGCGAATGGGGGTCGATAAGGCATAATGCCGCAGTCCGCTGAAACGCGCGCAGAACTTCAGCAGGAAGCCCCTGCCCGTCCCTTCATAGCCCTGCACCGTGGTGGTTAATAATACGCGCGTAAAGCGCGTCACCAGCTTCTCCAGCAGCGGGCCCGGGATGGCAGCCGCTTCATCGACAATCAGCCAGTCGGCCTGCAGCGTGGAGGCCAGCAGCGCATCCGGGGCCATAAAGTGGAAATGCTCGCCCGCAAAGCGCGCAATGACATCCGTTGCCCCTTTAGCCGGTGCCGTGACCACCGCACTCCCCTGAATGCTATTGAGCAGCATCCCCGCCAGCGCTGACTTTCCGCGCCCGCGCGGTGCCGTTACGGCAGCGATGCCCGCAGGCATGGTCAGAAGCGCGTCGAGGATCTCCGCCTGCTCGCGCTGCGGTGCGCCGCTGGCAGGCTGCCAGGCGGGTAAATCCGGCGCAACGGGAACGGACAAAGGACGATGCTGCTGCCAGACAATCGCATCCGAATCGGCGGCAAGCGTCCGGCAGAAGTGGTGCACAAAGTATGGAGTGGCGATCGGCTCCGCGCTGTCGCTCCAGCGCAAAGAATCGCTGTCTGGCCTGTCGGCCCAGTCAGCAAGCGGAGGAACCAGCAGCACCAGGAGGCTTCCGGCGCGCAGCGTTCCGCTGAGCGCGGCGAAGGCTGAGACGTCAAACCCGGCGCGCGCGTCAAAAACGGCGTGAAGGTATTCGCGTCCCAGCAGTCCGCTGAGGGTTTTTGAGGGAATGTCATCCAGCCACAGCCAGTCTCCCGGCAGGGTATTACGCAGGTCAGCCGCCTGACTCAACGTCCACTGCGCCTCACCGCTGAGCACCACCAGCCGACGATGACCGGTGCGCTCAAGCTCGCGTATCTGCTGATCAAACGCCAGCATTACATCGCTTTACCGAAGGTATTACACTGCGCCGGGTCGCCGCTGTCGAAACCGCGTTTAAACCAGCTGTAGCGCTGCTGCGAGGTACCGTGAGTGAAGCTGTCCGGCACGACGCGCCCCTGGCTCTGCTGCTGAAGACGGTCGTCACCGATTGCCTGAGCGGCATTCAGCGCCTCCTCAAGATCGCCGGATTCCAGCACGCCCTGCTGCTGCATGCTGTGGCCCCAGACGCCCGCGAAGCAGTCCGCCTGCAGCTCCATTTTAACGGACAGGCGATTCACGTCAGCCTGCGAAGCATTTTGCTGCAGCTGGCGCACTTTTGGCTCAATTCCCAGCAGCTTTTGCACGTGATGGCCGACTTCATGCGCGATAACGTAACCCTGGGCAAAATCACCGTCAGCGCCAAGCTTGCGTTTCATGTCATCGTAAAAGGAGAGATCGATATAGACGGTGCCGTCCGCCGGGCAGTAGAACGGCCCCATCACGGACTGCCCGGTGCCGCATCCGGTGCGGGTTGCGCCCCGGTACATCACCAGCTTCGGCTGCTGGTAGGTACGCCCCATCTTCTCAAACAGCTGACCCCATGTGTCTTCCGTTGTGGCGAGGATCACGGAGGTAAATTTGGCCGCTTCATCTTCATTCGGGCTGATGGAGCGCTGAGAATGCTGCTGCTGTTGCAGCGGCTGACCGGTCATTAACCCGGTGAGATCGACGCCGTAATAGCCCGCGACCAGCACCACAATCAGCAGAATGATACCGCCCTTGCCGCTGGGTAAGCGGAAGCCCGGTCCGCCCATGGAAGGACCGCCGCCGCCATCACTGCGTCTGTCTTCTACATTGTCACTTTCACGACGCCCTTGCCAGCGCATAACCACCTCTAACTATTCCATTTATAATAGCTATGATCGTAGGCGGTTAACGGCAAGATTACCATAGGAAACAAAGGTAAGACGCCAAAGGATGCGAACATCCTTTGGCAAGTGAGGGAGTTAGTCGAGCTTAACGCCTAAACGGTGAGCAACCGCTTCGTACGCTTCAATCAGGCCACCCAGGCTCTGACGGAAACGGTCTTTGTCCATTTTATCCAGGGTTTCTTTGTCCCACAGGCGGCTACCGTCCGGTGAGAACTCATCGCCCAGCACCACTTCGCCTTTGAACAGACCAAACTCCAGCTTAAAGTCGACGAGGATCAGGCCCGCGTCATCAAACAATTTTTTCAGCACGTCGTTGGCTTTGTAGGTCAGCTCTTTCATGCGCGCCAGGTTCTCTTTGTTCACCCAGCCGAAGGTTTCGCAGTAGGAATCATTGACCATCGGGTCGTGCATGGCATCGTTTTTCAGGAACAGATCGAACAGCGGTGGATTCAGTTCGATACCTTCTTCAATGCCCAGACGCTTCACCAGGGAGCCCGCCGCACGGTTACGAATAACGCACTCAACCGGAACCATATCCAGTTTTTTCACCAGACATTCCGTATCGGACAGCAACGCTTCCATCTGAGTCGGGATACCCGCTTCGGCCAGTTTGGTCATAATGAAGTGGTTGAACTTGTTGTTCACCATGCCTTTACGATCGAACTGCTCAATGCGCGCGCCATCCCCTGCTGACGTATCATTGCGGAACTCGAGCACCAACAGATCCGGGTTTTCCGTGCTGTATACGGTCTTCGCTTTGCCACGATACAACTCAGCTTGCTTCTGCATCTTCATTACTCCTGGTGTGATGATTTGTGTTCAAAACTGGGGATATTATGCCACGCACACGTTTGCGTAGCACGAAAATAAAAAGGGCTGGATTCACCAGCCCTCGTATTTATTTGCTGAATGCTGCCTGGAAGACAGCGACCAGCGCATCGTTCTGCGACTGGGTCAGCGTGTGACCTTTTGGATCGATAAACTGCAGGCTACTGCGGTTATCAAGGTCACCGACCTGAATCTTGTAGTCACCGGAGGCAAGCTGAGGATCTTTCGCGCCCAGTTCCTGCCACGCGCTGTCGGAGAGCGGCTTATAGGTTGCCGTTATGCTGCCGGTTGAGCGGGTGCTGTCGGTCACTTTCATGCCCACTTTTTCCAGCGTCGCTGGCAGACGCTGCCAGGTCTGGTTAAACGGTGCACGCACCACCAGCATTGGCAGGCCGGTGTCATCCGCGCCGCTCTGGACATCGAAGGTCACACCGTTGCGGCTCTGCGCGGCGTTGGCAGCATCGGTCGCGTTTTTATCCAGACCTGCGGCAATCACGTTCAGCATTTCGGTGCTGTAACGCTGCAGGGATGCGGCATCCGCAACCGGTTTACCCGCCTGCTCCAGGTTCAACAGCTTAACGTTAACCGCCTGCTGATAACCCTGTGGTTTAACGGAGACTTGATAACGACCGCGGTACTGCTGGTCTTCATCCAGACGGTTCCATTCGATCCAGTCGGTGGTTAACGTCTGGCTGGCATCATCGCGTTTATCGATGGTGTAGTTCTTCGCCTGAATGACGCTGACAACCTGCGGCCACAGGGTGCTACCGCGCGCGCTCTCAACCATCAGAGACGCCGTATCACCGGTGAACTGGGTACGCGCCCCGCTCACCAGCGCCAGAGGCTGTGCTGGTGGACGAATATCAAGCGCTTTACCGACCAGGCCGCTGCCGTTGGTCACGGGAATATTATAATCGCCGTTCTGAATCGGCAGGATCATACCAGCCGGTGCGTGAAGTTCAGCAAGCGGGGGCGCATCCAGATAGGATTCATCACCGCTCACCTGGCGCTTGTAGCGCGAGTCTGAACTACAGGCAGCGAGCAGCATAACAAGCGAAACACTCGCAACCTTCGCCAGGCGCGACTTCTGTACTGAATAAGCCATCAAATCTCCCTAAACTTTACAGCAAACCGGCATGTTTCAGCGCTGCCCTGACGATATCACGACCGTGGTCGGTAATCGGTGTCATTGGCAGACGCAGCGTGTCGGTTGCTACAAGCCCCAACTCCTTACATGCCCATTTCACTGGGATCGGATTGGGTTCGACAAATAATTTATTGTGCAGCGGCATCAGACGCTGATTTATGACACGCGCTTCATCAAAGTGACCGGCCGCGGCCAGTTTGCACATTTCAGCCATATCGCGCGCCGCAACGTTTGCCGTTACGGAGATCACGCCATGGCCACCGAGCTGCATAAAGTCCAGCGCGGTCGCATCATCACCGCTCAACAGGATAAAGTCGTCTGAAACCAGCTCTTTGATCTGATGAACGCGGCTTAAGTTCCCTGTCGCCTCTTTAATCCCGATAATATTTTTTACTTTCGAGAGACGGCCAACGGTTTCCGGCAGCATATCGCAACCGGTACGGGACGGCACATTATACAGAATTTGTGGCAAGTCAGTATGTTCAGCGATGGCTTTGAAGTGCTGGAACAAACCTTCCTGAGTAGGACGGTTGTAGTAAGGGGTCACCGTCAGACAGCCGACAATGCCGCTGTCGTTAAAACGTTTAGTCAGGCTGATCGCTTCTGCGGTGGCATTCGCGCCTGTGCCCGCGATGACCGGAATACGTCCGTCAGCCAGTTCCAGGGTCAGCATAACCACATCGCCGTGCTCGTCGTGGCTCAGCGTTGCAGATTCACCGGTAGTCCCTACCGAAACGATCGCCGAGGTTCCATTGGCGACATGGTAATCAATCAGCTTCTTCATGCTAGACCGGCAGACGTTACCTTTTTCATCCATCGGTGTTACAAGCGCGACAATACTTCCCGTGAACATGAGCCATCCTCTGTGCGAACAAGAGTCTCAATGGTACGTTTGGAACTGTAATAAAAGCAAGCGACCTGAGGCCCTCAGGCGGTTGTATGCATGTTTTTTTTATGCTTTCCTTAGGAAGACTTAACCATGCAAAGGAAGAACAGGTTTGACAACCTCATCACAACATTACCTGGTTATCACTGCGCTGGGTGCCGACAGGCCGGGTATCGTGAACACCATCACCCGCCACGTAAGCAGCTGCGGCTGTAATATTGAAGACAGCCGTTTGGCCATGCTCGGCGAAGAGTTCACATTCATTATGTTGCTTTCAGGGACATGGAACGCCATCACGTTGATTGAATCGACCCTGCCGCTGAAAGGCGCCGAGCTGGATTTGCTGATCGTCATGAAGCGCACCACCGCGCGCCCTCGCCCGGCCATGCCCGCTACCGTCTGGGTGCAGGTTGAAGTGCCTGATTCTCCGCATCTGATTGAGCGCTTCACCGCGCTGTTTGACAGCCATCAGATGAACATCGCCGAGCTCGTTTCCCGCACACAGCCGGGCGACGCAAGCACGGTTCCCACGCTCTTTATTCAAATTACCGCGCACAGTCCTGCGTCACAGGATGCGTCAAATATCGAGCAAGCGTTCAAAGCCCTCTGTACAGAATTAAACGCGCAGGGCAGTATAAGCGTCGTCAATTATTCGCAGCACGAACAGGATGGAGTTGAGTAATGAATCCACTGAAAGCCGGTGACATCGCACCGAAATTTAGCTTACCGGATCAAGACGGCGAGCAAGTAAATTTGACCGACTTCCAGGGACAGCGTGTTCTGGTCTATTTCTACCCGAAAGCCATGACCCCCGGCTGCACCGTACAGGCCTGCGGCTTACGCGATAACATGGATGAGTTGAAAAAAGTCGGCGTGGAAGTGCTGGGTATCAGCACCGATAAACCAGAAAAGCTGTCACGATTTGCTGAAAAAGAGCTGCTGAACTTCACGTTGCTTTCTGACGAAGATCATCAGGTATGCGAGCAGTTCGGCGTCTGGGGCGAGAAGACGTTTATGGGTAAAACCTACGACGGTATTCACCGCATCAGCTTCCTGATTGACGCCGACGGTAAAGTTGAACACGTGTTTGACGACTTCAAAACCAGCAACCACCACGACGTGGTGTTGAACTGGCTGAAAGAAAGTGCCTGAAAGTGAGTGTCGGGTGGCGGCTTCGCCTTACCCGACCTACAAGGATAAATAGGCCGGGTAAGCGCAGCGCCACCCGGCAAAACTTACTGCTCTTCTACCGCCGGCACATCCGGCCACGCGTGGACGACCGCTTTAATCAGCGTCGCCAGCGGAATGGCGAAGAACACGCCCCAGAATCCCCACAGCCCGCCGAAAATCACCACCGATAAGATAATCACCAGCGGATGCAGGTTCACCGCTTCGGAGAACAGCACCGGTACAAGCAGGTTACCGTCCAGCCCCTGAATAATCAGATACACCGCGAAGCAGCTCCAGAACTCGGTACCCAGCCCAAACTGGAACAACGCCACGCCAACCACCGGAATGGTCACCACAAACGCGCCGATGTAGGGGATCAAAACCGAAAATCCGACCAGCACGGCCAGCAGCAGCGAGTAGTTCAGGCCGAAAATCAGGAAGCCAATCCAGGTGGCGACCCCCACCACAATCATCTCCAGCACCTTGCCGCGAATGTAGTTGGTGATCTGCTGGTTCATCTCTTCCCAGACCTGCCCCGCCAGCCCGCGGTTGCGCGGCAGAATACGGCGTACGGCGTTGAGCATCTGGTCTTTATCTTTCACCAGGAAGAAGACCATCAGCGGCACCAGCACGAGGTAGACCGCCAGCGTCAGCAGTCCGACCAGGGACGCCAGAGAGTACTTCACCACCGAATCGCCCATCGTCATGATGCGGGCGCGCATATTTTCGGCCATCGCGTCGATAATCCCGGCATCCATCAGCGCAGGATAACGGCGCGGCAGCGTGGCGGCGAAATCAGAAAGCTTATTCAGCATGCCGGGCATATCGCGGATCAGGTTAATTCCCTGTTGCCAGGCAACCGGCATCACCACAAAGGCCATCAGCAGCAGGATGCCGACAAACAGCACCAGCACGATGCTGGTCGCCCAGCGGCGGGAACACCCAATATTTTCCAGGCGCGCCGTTGGCCACTCCAGCAGGTACGCCAGCACAATCGCTACCAGCAGAGGGGCGAGCAGGCCGCTGAAGAAGAACAGGATACCGAACCCGGCGACCAGAATAACCAACAAAGCAATGGCTTCCGGGTCGCTGAACCGACGCCGGTACCACTGCATTAACATTTCGAGCATACAACCCTTCCCTGAATCGAATGGCGGGAGTGAGACGGTGAATTGTATCTAACTGTCACAAAAAAGACTTTCGCTTTTTGTATCCCGATCGCAATCCGCAAAAGCCTGATGAATGGGATTTTCTTCATGCTACAACACGGCTACACTCCCATGGCAGCAGAGATGAACGATATGCCGGTTCATCGGTCAAACTAGCACATCTAACATACAGGACAGTGGTTATGTTCAGGCAGTTGAGAAAAACACTGGTTGCAACACTGATTGCCGCGGTGACGGTCGGTCAGGTGTTGCCCGCTTTTGCTGACTCGTCCGATACATTGCCGGACATGGGCACCACGGCAGGAAGCACGCTCTCTATTGGGCAAGAGATGCAAATGGGCGACTACTATGTCCGCCAGCTGCGCGGCAGCGCCCCGCTGATTAACGACCCTTTGCTGGTACAGTACATAAACGGGCTGGGCATGCGTCTGGTAGCACACGCCGACTCGGTAAAAACCCCCTTCCATTTCTATTTAATCAATAATGACGAAATCAACGCCTTCGCCTTCTTTGGCGGTAACGTGGTGCTGCATTCGGCGTTATTCCGTTATTCGGACAACGAAAGCCAGCTGGCCTCGGTCATGGCGCACGAAATTTCGCACGTCACCCAGCGGCACCTGGCGCGTGCGATGGAAGACCAGAAACGTAACGCTCCCCTCACCTGGGTGGGCGCACTGGGTTCCATTCTGCTGGCGATGGCCAGCCCGCAGGCCGGGATGGCGGCGCTGACCGGTACGCTGGCCGGGACGCGCCAGGGGATGATCAGCTTTACCCAACAAAACGAGCAGGAAGCAGACCGCATCGGCATCCAGGTGTTACAGCGCTCAGGCTTTGACCCGCAGGCCATGCCGAGCTTCCTCGAAAAACTGCTCGATCAGGCGCGTTATTCTTCCCGCCCACCGGAAATTTTGCTCACACACCCGCTGCCTGAGAGCCGTCTGTCGGACGCGCGTAACCGTGCCAACCAGATGCGCCCGGTTGTGGTCCAGTCTTCGCAGGATTTCTACATGGCGAAAGTGAGAACGCTGGGGATGTACAATTCCGGGCGTAACCAGCTCACCAGCGACCTGCTGGATGCCCTGGCGAAAGGCAACGTGCGTGAGAAAAACGCCGCGCAGTATGGTCAGGCGCTCCAGGCGATGGAAGCCAGCAAATACGACGAGGCGCGTAAAGCGCTGCAACCGCTTCTGGCTGCCGACCCGAACAACCCGTGGTACCTCGATCTGTCGACGGATATCGATCTGGGGCAGAAGAAGCCTGCCGATGCGATTAACCGCCTGAAAGGGGCGAAAGACGTCCGTACCAACCCGGTGCTGCAGCTTAACCTGGCGAACGCTTACCTGCAGGGCGGCCAGCCGGGTGAAGCGGCGACCATCCTGAACCGTTACACCTTTAACAATAAAGACGATCAAAACGGCTGGGATCTGCTCGCTCAGGCGGAAGCCCAGCTTGGCAACCGCGACCAGGAGCTCGCGGCCCGTGCCGAAGGCTTTGCCCTGGTGGGCCGCCTCGATCAGGCCATTTCCGCGCTCAGCAGCGCCAGCTCGCAGGTCAAACTCGGCAGCCTCCAGCAGGCCCGATACGACGCGCGTATCGATCAGCTTCGCGGCCTGCAGCAGCGCTTCAAGCCGTACGAGAAGATGTAATCAAGGAGAATTCACGTCATGACAGACGCCGTAAAAATTTATCACAACCCGCGCTGCTCCAAGAGCCGCGATACCCTGAGCCTGTTGAAGTCTAACGGCGTGGAGCCGGAGGTGGTGCTGTACCTCGACACCCCACCGGACGCGCAAACCCTCCGCCAGCTGCTGCATATGCTGGGCATGGGCAGTGCACGGGATCTGATGCGCAAGAAAGAAGATCTGTATACGTCGCTTAACCTGAATGACGACCGTCTCTCCGAGGAGCGGCTGATACAGGCGATGGTTGAAAATCCAAAGCTGATTGAGCGCCCGATTGTGGTGGCGAACGGCCAGGCGCGCATTGGACGCCCGCCGGAAGACGTGCTTGAGATCCTCTGATGGTTTCGCCCGGTGGCGCTGCGCTTACCGGGCCTACGGGTGCCATATGTAGGCCGGGTAAGGCGCAGCCGCCACCCGGCACAACTATAGCTTCAGAATATCTTTCACAAACGGAATGGTCAGCTTGCGCTGGGCGGTAATCGAGGCGCGATCGAGCTGATCCAGCGTGTCGAACAGCGTGCGCATTTCGCGGTCCAGCCGCTTCAGCAGGAAACGGCCCACGTCTTCCGGCAGCTCAAACCCACGCTGCTTTGCACGCAGCTGTAGCGCCTGAAGCTTATCTTCATCCGACAGCGGCTGGAGCTTGTAGATTTGTCCCCAGTCCAGGCGAGACGCCAGATCCGGCAGGCCCAGATTCAGCTGTCGAGGTGGGCGATCGCCGGTGATCAGCAGCCGGGTTTTGCCCGATTCCAGAATGCGGTTGTAGAGGTTAAAGATCGCCATTTCCCACGGCTCATCCCCCGCCACGCATTCGATGTTATCGATGCAGACCAGGGAGAGATGTTCCATCCCCTCCAGCACCTCAGGCACGAACCAGGTTCGTTTATCCAGCGGCACGTAGCCTACCGCATCACCGCGCGCCGAAAGCTCCGCACAGGCGGCATGCAGCAGATGGCTGCGCCCCGCACCTTCGCGTGACCAGATATAGATGTATCCGCTGTGTTCCTGACGCAGCACGTTTTGCAGTGCAGCCAGTAAAGAGGGGTTATCACCCGGCCAGAAACTTGCAAACGTTTCGTCGTCAGGGAGATAGAGTGGCAGAGAGAGCTGTGCCGGTCCGTTCAGAAGTACCTCAACCAGATCTGACATAAAATCGGCATGGAGTTTAACACGGAACCTGCAAGGAGAGAACCGGGCGGATCGTCCGCCCGGTTAAAGGATCACTGTGACGCTTTTTCGCTTTCGTCAGCGTCCAGCACCACCTCTTCCGGGCGGATCACGGAGATCAGCTTGAAAATGAGGCTCAGGCCCACGCCGACGATGGTCGCCAGCGCCATGCCTTTCAGCTCGGCCGCCCCGATGTGCACCTTCGCGCCGCTCACGCCGATAATCAGGATCACCGACGTCAGGATCAGGTTCTGCGCTTTGCTGTAATCCACTTTGGATTCAATCAGCACGCGAATACCGGAGGCACCGATGACCCCGTACAGCAACAGAGACACGCCGCCCATCACCGGCACCGGGATGATCTGAATCGCTGCCGCCAGCTTGCCGACGCAGGAGAGCAGAATGGCGATGATCGCCGCGCCGCCGATAACCCAGGTACTGTAGACGCGGGTAATCGCCATCACGCCGATATTTTCACCGTAGGTGGTGTTTGGCGTAGATCCAAAGAAACCGGAGATGATGGTGGAGAAACCGTTCGCAAACATGGAACGGTGCAGGCCCGGGTCGCGGATCAGGTCACGTTTGACAATGTTCGCCGTCACCACCAGGTGGCCGACGTGCTCCGCAATCACCACCAGCGCCGCAGGCAGAATGGTGAAAATCGCAAACCATTCGAAGCGAGGGGTGTAGAAGGTTGGCAGCGCGAACCAGTGCGCCTGCGCGATCGGGGTGGTATCCACCACGCCCATCATAAAGGAGAGCGCATAGCCCGCCAGCACGCCGATCAGGATCGGGATAATCGCCATAAAGCCGCGGAACAGCACGGAACCAAAGACCGTTACGCCCAGGGTCACCAGCGAGATGATAATGGTTTTGGAATCCGGCGACTGACCGTCTGCTGGCAGCAGGCCGGCCATGTTCGCCGCCACGCCCGCCAGCTCAAGACCGATGACGGCCACGATGGCGCCCATCGCCGCAGGGGGGAACATCACGTCCAGCCAGCCGGTACCGGCTTTCTTCACGATGAAGGAGACCAGGCAGAACAGCACGCCACACATGATAAAGCCGCCCAGCGCGACCTCATAGCCCAGCGGCAGCAACAATAACACCGGAGAGATAAAGGCGAAGCTCGACCCGAGATACGCCGGGATTTTGCCTTTACAGATAAAGAGATACAGCAGCGTACCGATGCCGTTGAACAGCAGCACGGTTGCCGGGTTAATGTGGAACAGGATTGGCACCAGCACGGTTGCGCCAAACATGGCGAACAGGTGCTGCAAACTAAGCGGGATAGTCTGTAAAAGCGGCGGTCTTTCACTCACCCCGATAGCACGGCGCGTCATAGTGTTTTCCTCTGAGATGGTTAGTTATGTGTGTTTTATTCAAAAAAAAGCCGACTTTCAAAGTCGGCTTATTTATCGTTATTCGATTATTTCGTACCAAAGATCTTGTCGCCGGCATCGCCGAGACCGGGAATGATATACCCGTGTTCATTCAACCCCTTATCGACAGAGGCGGTGTACAGCTCAACGTCCGGGTGCGCTTTCTCCAGCGCGGCAATCCCTTCCGGCGCCGCCACCAGTACCAGCACCTTGATGCTGGTGCAGCCAGCGTTTTTCAGCAGATCGATAGTGGCGATCATCGACCCACCGGTGGCCAGCATCGGGTCAACCACCAGCGCCATACGCTCATCAATGTTGGACACCAGCTTCTGGAAGTAAGGTACCGGCTCGAGAGTCTCTTCATTACGATAGATACCCACCACGCTGATACGCGCGCTGGGGACGTGCTCCAGCACCCCTTCCATCATGCCAAGGCCTGCGCGGAGGATAGGCACAACGGTAATTTTCTTGCCCTTGATCTGCTCAACTTCCACCGGGCCATTCCAGCCTTCGATGGTCACTTTCTCGGTCGCCAGATCGGCGGTGGCTTCATAAGTCAGTAAGCTGCCCACTTCTGAGGCGAGTTCACGGAAGCGTTTGGTGCTGATGTCGTGCTCGCGCATCAGGCCCAGCTTGTGTTTGACGAGTGGGTGTTTGACTTCCACAATCTTCATTCTCTTTCTCCTCTGAGGGGCGGCCACAAAAAAAATCGCGGGATTATACCGCTTTTTGCGGATTGTGCCATACCCATCTTGCTTGACGTATATCAAGCAAAGTGATTTAGAGACAAAAAAACCGGAGGCGAAGCTCCGGCTTGGGTGCGGGTTCTGCCCGGTGGCGCTACGCTTACGCGGGCCTACGTGTAGTGTAGGTCGGGTAAGCGTTAGCGCCACCCGACAATTACAGCTTATCGCCGTTGCTCGCAATCACCTGCTTATACCAATCGAACGATTTCTTCTTGCTGCGGTTCAGCGTGCCGTTGCCTTCATTGTCTTTATCGACAAAGATAAAGCCGTAGCGTTTTTTCATTTCACCGGTACCGGCAGATACGAGGTCGATACAACCCCACGGGGTGTAACCCATCAGATCCACTCCGTCTTCCACCACGGCTTTTTTCATCTCGCGGATGTGCGCGGCGAGGTAATCAATACGGTACTGGTCGTTCACGGTGCCGTCGCTCTCCTGCACGTCGATTGCGCCAAAGCCGTTTTCAACGATAAACAGCGGCAGCTGGTAGTGATCCCAGAACCAGTTGAGGGAGTAGCGCAGCCCCACCGGGTCAATCTGCCAGCCCCAGTCAGATTTCTGCACGTACGGGTTAGAGACCAGGCTCTTGCTCTCGTCATAGTCCAGCTGCGGGTTGTCCGCCGTCGCCTTGGTGGCGAAGGACATATAATAGCTAAACCCGATGTAATCCACGCAGCCCTGCGTCAGCGCGACTTTATCTTCTTCGGTGATATCCAGCGCGAAGCCGCGACGTTCAAAGTAGTTGAGCAGATGCTGCGGATACTTGCCGCGCACGTGCACGTCGGTGAACCAGTAGCGGCGGTGCATGGCGTTCATCGCCATCATCATGTCGTTCGGCGCGCAGGTCAGCGGGTAGATGGGGCACATGGCAATCATGCAGCCGATCTGCAGGGACGGGTTAATCTCGCGCCCCGCCTTCACCGCCAGGGCGCTGGCCACCAGTTCATAGTGCGCGGCCTGGAACATCACCGGCTCACGATCTTCACCCGGCGCGTACTTCAGCCCGGAGTTGGTAAACGGCGCAAAATCTTCATGGAAGTTGGCCTGGTTGTTGATCTCGTTAAAGGTCATCCAGTACTTGACTTTATGCTGATAGCGCTGGAAAACCACTTTCGCAAAACGAACGAAGAAGTCGATCAGCTTACGGTTGCGCCAGCCGCCGTATTCCGTGACCAGGTGGAAAGGCATCTCGAAGTGGGAAAGCGTAATCACCGGTTCGATGCCGTACTTCAGGCACTCGTCGAACAGATCGTCATAGAATTTCAGACCGGCCTCGTTCGGCTCAAGCTCGTCACCTTTCGGGAAGATACGCGTCCAGGCGATGGAGGTACGGAAGCATTTGAACCCCATCTCAGCAAAGAGTTTGATGTCTTCTTTATAGCGATGGTAGAAATCGATGGCTTCATGGTTAGGGTAATTTTTCCCCTCAAGCACGCCGTTGGTGATTTCGCGCGGTACGCCGTGCGCGCCCGCCGTCATCACATCGGCAACGCTAACGCCCTTACCGCCCTCTTTCCAGCCGCCCTCAAGCTGATGCGCCGCAACGGCACCACCCCACAGAAAATCTGCTTTAAATCCTGACATTTGCTTTCCCTCATTCTGCGTTATTTTCTGCAAAAACAATTACAGAAACCGGTTTCAGTTCGATGATGTGCAAAGGGGATAGCCGTTGCAAGCAGAACGCCGAAACCGGTTTCATTTTCGTGAACAGAGTCAAGTTTGTCGCCCTGCATAAGCCAGAGAGAAAAAAAGATCCCCGCACCGAGAATAGGCTCGCAAACGTTTGCCTGGACTGTTAGAATTGCGCCGATTTTTCTTACTAGCTATGCAATCGCGTGGGGACTTGAGCCGTGACCAACAAAACTTCTCTCAGCTACAAAGATGCCGGTGTTGATATTGACGCAGGTAATGCGCTGGTTGACCGAATCAAAGGTGTGGTGAAAAAAACCCGCCGCCCGGAAGTGATGGGTGGTCTGGGTGGATTCGGCGCACTGTGCGCGCTGCCGCAAAAATATCGTGAACCTGTTCTGGTCTCGGGTACTGACGGTGTAGGCACCAAGCTGCGCCTGGCGATGGATTTAAAACGTCACGACACGATCGGTATCGATCTGGTCGCGATGTGTGTGAATGACCTTGTGGTTCAGGGCGCAGAGCCGCTGTTCTTCCTCGATTACTACGCGACCGGCAAACTGGACGTCGATACCGCGGCCAGCGTCATTAACGGTATCGCCGAAGGCTGTCTGCAGTCCGGCTGTGCGCTGGTCGGCGGCGAAACCGCTGAAATGCCGGGTATGTATCACGGCGAAGATTATGACGTCGCGGGCTTCTGCGTCGGCGTAGTAGAAAAATCAGAAATTATCGACGGCAGCAAAGTGGCGGATGGTGACGTGCTGATCGCGCTGGCCTCCAGCGGCCCACACTCCAACGGCTACTCTCTGGTGCGTAAAATTCTCGAAGTGAGCGGCTGCGACCCGCTGACCACCGAGCTTGACGGTAAACCGCTGGCAGATCACCTGCTGGCGCCAACCCGCATCTACGTGAAAAACGTGCTGGAATTGATCGAGAACGTTGACGTGCACGCTATCGCCCACCTGACCGGCGGCGGCTTCTGGGAGAACATCCCGCGCGTGCTGCCGGACAACACCCAGGCCGTAATCGACGAATCCTCATGGCAGTGGCCAGCCGTGTTTAACTGGCTGCAGACCGCAGGCAACGTGAGCTCTCACGAAATGTACCGCACCTTTAACTGCGGCGTGGGCATGGTTATCGCCCTGCCGGCAAGCGAAGCGGATAAAGCGGTCAAGCTGCTGACAGAGAAAGGTGAAAACGCGTGGAAAATCGGTACGATTAAAGCCTCCGATTCCGAACAGCGTGTGGTCATTGAATGAAAAACATCGTGGTGCTCATTTCCGGCAACGGAAGTAATTTGCAGGCCATCATAGACGCCTGCAAGCAGAAGAAAATCAACGGCACCATTCGGGCAGTATTCAGCAACAAGGCCGACGCGTTCGGCCTTGAGCGCGCGCGGGAAGCGAACATACCCGCGCACGTGCTGGAAGCCAGCCAGTTCGCCGGGCGTGAAGCCTTTGACCGCGAGCTGGTTCAGGAGATTGATGCCTACGCACCGGACGTCGTGGTGCTGGCGGGCTATATGCGCATTCTGAGCCCGGCTTTTGTTGCGCACTACGCCGGACGTCTGCTGAATATTCACCCTTCTCTTCTGCCGAAATATCCCGGCCTGCACACCCATCGTCAGGTTCTGGAAAACGGCGATGAGGAGCACGGCACCTCCGTGCATTTCGTTACCGACGAGCTGGACGGCGGTCCGGTGATCCTGCAGGCCAAAGTCCCGGTCTTTGACGGCGACAGCGAAGAAGACGTGACCGAACGCGTGCAGACCCAGGAACACGCCATTTACCCGCTGGTGGTAAGCTGGTTTGTCGACGGGCGCCTCGAAATGCGCGACGGCGCTGCCTGGCTGGATGGCGTGAAGTTACCCCCGCAGGGCCATGCGGCGGAAGAGTAGTTTGTTATGTCGGGTGGCGCCGCGCTTACCCGACATCTACCTTGCATTACCCGATATTCCCTTCTCCAACCTTCTAAATTCCCCAACAAAAAAAATAACTGTCATACTTTTCTGGCACTGTTGGACATATCGTGGAAATGCTCGCCATAATAAGGACGAGACGGATTTACCACGTCCTGTGATTGAACTGGAGTGTGAGCTGTAATGGGTCAGGAAAAGTTATATATCGAGAAAGAGCTAAGCTGGTTAGCATTTAACGAACGTGTACTCCAGGAAGCGGCTGACAAAAGTAACCCGCTGATCGAACGCATGCGTTTTTTGGGCATCTATTCCAACAACCTGGATGAGTTCTACAAGGTTCGCTTTGCCGAGCTGAAAAGACGGATCATCATCAGTGAAGAACAGGGCTTAAACTCTCACTCGCGGCATCTGCTGGGCAAAATCCAGTCCCGCGTGTTGAAAGCCGATCAGGAATTTGACGGCCTGTATAACGAACTGCTGCTGGAGATGGCGCGCAATCAAATCTTCCTGATTAACGAACGTCAGCTTTCCGTTAACCAACAAAACTGGCTGCGCCACTATTTTAAACAGTACCTGCGCCAGCACATTACCCCGATTCTCATCAACCGCGAAACCGATCTGGTGCAGTTCCTGAAAGATGACTACACCTATCTGGCCGTAGAAATTATTCGCGGTGAATCCATTCGCTACGCGCTGCTGGAGATCCCGTCCGACAAGGTCCCGCGCTTCGTGAACCTGCCGCCGGAAACCCCGCGCAGACGCAAGCCGATGATCCTGCTGGACAACATCCTGCGCTACTGTCTCGACGACATTTTCAAAGGCTTCTTCGATTACGATGCGTTAAACGCCTACTCGATGAAGATGACCCGTGACGCCGAATATGACCTGGTGCACGAGATGGAGGCCAGCCTGATGGAGCTGATGTCCTCCAGCCTGAAACAACGCCTGACGGCCGAGCCGGTGCGCTTTGTTTATCAGCGCGATATGCCGGACGCCATGGTAGAAATGCTGCGCGAGAAGCTGACCATTTCGCGCTATGACTCCATCGTGCCGGGCGGCCGTTACCACAACTTTAAAGACTTTATTGGCTTCCCGAACGTCGGCAAGGCCAATCTGGTGAACAAGCCGCTGCCGCGCCTGCGCCATCTGTGGTTTGATAAATTCCGCAACGGGTTCGACGCCATTCGCGAGCGCGATGTTCTGCTCTACTATCCGTATCACACGTTTGAACACGTGCTGGAGCTGCTGCGACAGGCCTCGTTCGACCCGAGCGTGCTGGCGATCAAAATCAACATCTACCGCGTGGCAAAAGATTCCCGCATCATCGATGCGATGATCCACGCCGCGCACAACGGCAAAAAAGTGACCGTGGTGGTTGAGCTGCAGGCGCGATTCGACGAAGAGGCGAACATTCACTGGGCGCGCCGTCTGACGGAAGCGGGCGTGCACGTGATCTTCTCCGCGCCGGGTCTGAAAATTCACGCCAAGCTGTTCCTGATCTCCCGTAAAGAGGGCGACGACGTGGTGCGCTATGCCCACATCGGTACCGGGAACTTTAACGAGAAAACGGCGCGAATTTATACCGACTACTCGCTGCTGACCGCCGATGCGCGCATCACCAACGAGGTACGCCGGGTCTTTAACTTCATTGAGAACCCGTACCGCCCTGTCAGCTTCGACTATCTGCTGGTCTCGCCGCAGAACTCGCGCCGTCTGCTGTACGATATGATTGATAAAGAGATTGCCAATGCCCAGAAAGGACTGTCGTCCGGCATCACCCTGAAGCTTAACAATCTGGTCGACAAAGGACTGGTGGACAGGCTGTACGCCGCGTCCAGCTCTGGCGTACCGGTTAACCTGCTGATCCGCGGCATGTGCTCGCTGATCCCGGAACTGGAAGGCATCAGCGATAATATTCGGGTGATCAGCATTGTTGACCGTTACCTGGAACACGATCGGGTCTATATTTTCGATAATGCAGGCGACAAACAGGTCTATCTCTCTTCGGCAGACTGGATGACGCGCAATATTGACTACCGAATTGAAGTCGCAACCCCGCTGCTGGATCCGCGTCTGAAACAGCGTATTCTCGACATTATCGAGATCCTGTTCAGCGATACGGTGAAGGCGCGCTATATCGACAAAGAACTCAGTAACCGCTATGTACCGCGCGGCAACCGCCGTAAAGTGCGGTCGCAACTGGCGATTTACGACTATATCAAATCACTCGAGCAACCCGATTAACCTATGCCGATAAATGATAAGACCCCACGCCCGCAGGAATTCGCCGCGGTCGATCTTGGCTCTAACAGTTTCCACATGGTCATCGCCCGTGAGGTGGATGGCGCGCTGCAGATCATCGGTCGTCTGAAGCAGCGCGTACACCTGGCGGATGGCCTTGATGAACGCAGCATGCTCAGCGAAGAGGCGATGGAGCGCGGGTTAAACTGCCTGTCGCTGTTTGCTGAACGCCTGCAGGGCTTCTCGCCCTCCAGCGTATGCATCGTGGGCACCCACACCCTGCGCCAGGCGCTGAACGCGCCAGAGTTTCTCAAGCGGGCCGAAAAGGTGATCCCCTACCCGATTGAGATCATCTCCGGTAACGAGGAAGCGCGTCTGATTTTCATGGGCGTCGAGCACACCCAGCCGGAAAAAGGGCGCAAGCTGGTGATCGACATCGGCGGCGGTTCTACGGAGCTGGTGATCGGCGAAGACTTTGAGCCTCGCCTGGTGGAAAGCCGCCGTATGGGCTGCGTCAGCTTCGCGCAGATGTATTTCCCGGGCGGCACCATCACCCGCGAGAACTTCCAGCGTGCGCGTATGGCAGCTGTCCAGAAACTGGAAAACCTGGCCTGGCAGTACCGTATTCAGGGCTGGAACGTGGCGCTGGGCGCGTCAGGCACCATCAAAGCGGCGCATGAGGTGCTGCTGGCAATGGGTGAAAAAGACGGGTTCATCACGCCCGAACGCCTGACGCTGCTGACCGACGAAGTGCTGAAGCATAAAAGTTTTGACGCCTTAAGCCTGCCGGGTCTTTCCGACGAGCGTAAGGCGGTCTTCGTGCCGGGGCTGGCCATTCTCTGCGGCGTGTTTGATGCGCTGGCCATTAAAGAGCTGCGCCTGTCCGACGGCGCGCTGCGCGAAGGCGTGCTGTACGAAATGGAAGGCCGCTTCCGCCATCAGGATATTCGCAGCCGCACCGCGCAAAGCCTGGCCAACCAGTACAACATCGACCGCGAGCAGGCGAAGCGCGTGCTGGACACCACGGTGCAGATGTATGAACAGTGGGAAGAGCAGAATCCGAAGCTGGCGCACCCGCAGCTTGCCGCGCTGCTGAAATGGGCCGCGATGCTGCACGAGGTGGGTCTGAACATCAACCATAGCGGGATGCACCGCCATTCGGCCTATATTTTGCAAAACAGCGATCTGCCTGGCTTCAACCAGGAGCAGCAAACCATGATGGCGACCCTGGTGCGCTATCACCGCAAAGCCATCAAGCTCGACGACCTGCCGCGCTTCACGCTGTTTAAGAAAAAGCAGTTCCTGCCGCTCATTCAGCTGCTGCGTCTGGGCGTGCTGCTCAATAACCAGCGTCAGGCGACCACCACGCCGCCCACGCTGAAGCTGAAAACCGACGACCATCACTGGACGCTGAGCTTCCCGCACGACTGGTTCAGCCAGAACGCGCTGGTCCTGCTGGACCTGGAAAAGGAGCAGCAGTACTGGGAAGCGGTCACCGGCTGGCTGCTCAAAATCGAGGAAGAGAGCGCCGACGTCGCCGCGTAACGGTTCAGGCGTCCGCGCAGGACGCCTCTGTTTCCAGCAGTGACTCAAGCGGTGCCGGTCTGCCAATCAGATAGCCCTGCACATAATCGATACCTAGCGCGTGAACCGCGCTACGTATCTCTTCGGTCTCGACATATTCCGCCACCACCAGCATCTTCTTCATGCGCGCCAGATGGCAGATAGACGCCACAATCTGATAATCCAGGCTGTTGTTGACGATATTGCGGATGAAGTCGCCGTCGATTTTAAGAATATCTGCGTCCACGCTTTTTAGCCGCGCGTAGCTTGCATAGCCGGTACCAAAATCATCAATCGCAATGCGTACCCCCATTTTCTGCAGCTGACTGAGGATATGCAGCGCCTGCTCCGCGTTGCAGAAGTTGCTGCACTCCGTCACTTCAAAGATCAGCTGCCACGGCTCAATAGCGTATTTCGCCAGCACGCGGCTCACCTCAAGCGGGAACTGCACCCGGCACACTGTTGAAGGCGCCAGATTAATAGCAAAGCGCTGGCCGGGCAGTCTTTCCCGATGCGCGGCCAGGAAGCGCAGCGTATGCTCAAGCACCCACAGATCCACCCGGGAGGACAAACCAAACTCCTGCGCGACGGGCAGGAACTGATCGGGGGAGATCAGTATCCCATTGGTGTCCGGCATCCGCAGCAGGACTTCGTGATAGCAATCGCCACGCAGGCCGCGTACGGGTTGAACCAGCAGGATGAATTCGTCGTTGTCGAGCGCCTTCTGCAGGCGGCTCATCATCGCGACTTTATCCTTCAGGCTGCGCTGCAAATGGACGGCACCGCGCTGCTGAAGATTTTCCGGGTGATTAGAGGAGAGTGACAGATCGGCCACCACCGCCAGTTCCCCCAGCACCAGATAAAGATGGTTAACCGGGGACCGGACATAGCAGTAGCTTACGCCAACCTGCGGCTGCAGCGGCATGCCGTCCCAGACAAAGCGGAACTGCTTGATATGCTCGTCCAGGGCGTCAATCCGCTGCTGGTGCGATTCCGCGTTGAGCCGCACCGCCATGTCATATCCGGTGAGGTGATACACCTGCTCATTGGGCTGGAGCGTACCGTTAACCCACTGCGCCAGCTGCTGTTTGTACTGAATACGCAGCTGCACGCCGTAATTTCGGCCCAAAATTTCCAGCTCCGGAATGCGCAGCAGGCAGAGCGCCGACCACGGATTCTTCGCCAGATCGCGCGACAGCGCCCGCAGGTTAGGCATATGGACAACCGGATCGAGCAGTGCCAGCCTGCGGGCGTGTTTGTTCACCGCGCGCTGGCGGGTCGCCAGCATCGACATATAAATCACCACAAACGAAAAGACCAGGTAACTGGAAGAGGTGATCGCCAGCTGAATATCGTACCCCGCGTTCACTGGGATATAGCGGTAAAAATAGTGAATGGACACCAGCAGTATCGGGGTCCAGATCAGCGAAATCAGCTTATAGCCAAAACGCATCGCGCCCCAGAGCATCACCGGCATCAGCAGCGACAGAGTATAGTTAGTGGTGAAGATGGAGCTGTTTTCATTTATCGGGAGCAGCAGCAGCGACAGCAGCCCGCCAAGCGCAATCGCCCACAGCAAAAACTCCGCGGCCGTCACCTTTTTATCTATCTGGAAACGGATCTGCGAGAGAAGACTTTTGATATACCGCGGATGACGGATCAGGCGGATCAGCAGATAGCTCAACGGCACGCCCGTCAGCCCGCTGACCAGCAGCGCCTGGTAGTTAATGAGCGTACGAATGTTAAGAGGGTTCAACCCCGCGAGGCTCTGGCGACTCTCATACACGCCCAGATACACCGCAAACTGAAACAGCACCAGAAACAGCGTCGCGGGGCAGATGACCTGCCAGAAGATGCGCTGCGCCATCAGCCGGATGTCGCCGTACGCCGTCATATTGCGTCTGGGCGCAAACACCCGGTAGCCGCCCCAGCTGAGGACTAAAGGGACAATAAAATGGAGCACCCCGGCAACCGTTTCGAACATCCCGACCGACGGGTAATAGCGGATAAACAGCGACAACACGATCCCGGGAAGGGCTTCCAGGCCAAAGAACATCATCAGCGAGAGCAAAAAGGAGAGCGGTAAATAATAAAGCGCCGCGATACCGTCCCCCAGCTGCGTGAACGTATTTGCCACGCTCAGCACGGGAAGCAAAACCACCGGTAATAGTAGCGGCAATGCCCACCAACGGTATTTATTGTTTTTCAGAAAAGCGAAAATCTTCATAGATGCCCGGTTAAACCCCTTTTTCTCCAGAGGGAAAATAAAGACAGGCATCCAACCTGACCTGGCGCCACCCCGCGACGTGCAGAGTGAACAGTGTGGAGGAGGGATTTTAAATATCAGAGCCGGGAATCCGTTGACTTAAATCAAACTATTTCACGCAAATAAGCCTTGCAGAAGAATTTTGTGAAATAATTTTCTTCATATTATCAATATGGTAAATGCAATTATTAATTTCAATAACAATAGTTAATGCAAACGTTGACGGTTATTTACACATCACAGAATTGACCCCATCTTCCCGCTGTGCCTTAATATCCTCATCGCCCGGGAGGGTTTATCCAGGAAAAACAGAGTGAGTCAGGTCACGCGTATGCGCAAACGACATCGATTTAACACCCGAATGACCCGCATCATACTGCTTATCAGTTTCCTGTTTTTCTTTGGCCGATTCGTTTACTCTTCGATTGGCGCCTGGTACCACCATCAGGATAAAACCCAGTCGCAGCAATCCAGCCTGACCGTCGACACCGCTGACCGCTAAACCGCCGAAGGCTGTTGCACGAGCCGAATAAGGGCCGCGATCCCTTTGCTGAGGATTTTATCCTGCCGCATGACTACCGCCAGCTGCCGCTGCAGCATGGGCATCAGCGACATCATGCATAGCCCTTCGCGATCGACCTCCTGTTCCACCGCCATGCGCGGCACGATGCTGTAGCCCAGCCCTGCGCGAACCATCCGTTTGATCGCCTCGATGCTGCCAAGCTGCATCACCGGCGCGATCGCTAAACCCTGGGCGGCAAACCAGCCGTCGATCAGCGCCCGGGTCCCACTGCATGATTCAAAGGCAATCAGCGGATGAACGTGCAGCGCGGCTGGGGTGAAGTCCCTGAATGCAGCCTGCTGTTCCCTTGAGGCGATAAAGACAAACTCTTCGTCCATCACCGGCATCACGTCCAGCGCTCTGCCACTCACCGGCAGCGTGACCAGCCCCATATCGAGACGGTTCTCTTCGATAGCTCTGACGATGTCGAGGGTGTTGCCCGTCGTGACCCCCACGCTCAGGAGCGGATAGTCGCGGCGTAGCTGCTCCAGCAGCGGCGGCAGAAGATGGATGCAGGCCGTTGCCCCCGTGCCAAGGGTAATGGTGCCGCTTACGTCGTGGCTAAACGCATTCACGGCCCGGATGGCGTCATCCACCACCTGCTGAATACGCTCCCCGTGCGCCAGCAAGGTTTCTCCGGCAGCCGTCGCCTTAATCCCTCGTCCGGTACGCTCCACCAGCCGCGTTTGCAGAAACTGCTCCAGCTGGCGTATTTGCAGGCTGACGGCGGGCTGGGAGAGGCCCAGCACGTCCGCTGCCGCTGAAAAACTGCCGCGCTGGATCACCAGACGGAAGGTGGCGAGATAGCCCAGATTAAGCGTCGTCATTCAAAGTTTCTCTTATACCGCGCATAAGGTTACGGCCCTGCCAGCACAATACCGCGCCCGTTATGCTCAGGACAACTGCATAGCGGAATGAAAAATAATGGAAACACCTGCCCTGCCACACCGCCTCGCCCTCACGGCCGGGTGTAATCAACTCATCAACTGGGGGATCTCGTTTTATATGCCCGGCACCTTTGCGCTGGCCATTTCAGCCGACCGGGGATGGTCATCACCGCAGATTTACCTCGGCCTGACGCTGGCGATGCTGGTGATGGCGGTAGTATCCCCTTTTGTCGCCCGCCTGCTGGCACGCTTTGGCGGTCAGAAGGTGGTGATGGGCGGAACGCTGCTGATCGCCGCAAGCTGTGCCTGTATGGCGTATACCCGGACGCTTTATGGATGGTACGGCGCCTGGCTGGTCGCAGGCGTGGGAATGCGCCTGTCGCTGTACGATGCGCTCTTCGCCGCGCTGGTCAACCTCTACGGACAACAGGCGCGAAGAACAATCTCGCGCGTCACGCTGGCGGGCGGGCTGGCCTCCGTCGTCTTCTGGCCGCTGGGCGATGCGCTGCTTCACGTGATGCGCTGGCAGGACGCATTACGCATTTATGCCCTGCTTGGCCTGCTGAGCGCGCTGCTGATCCGCACGCTTCCCCGGCAGCGGCTGACGGTGACGACGGAAATCGCCGCACCGCCGCTGAACAACGAGCGCCGAAACGGCTGGCTTTATGCCGCCTTCATTGCCCTCATCACCTTTGTCTCTAACGGCACCTCCACCCATCTGCCGGAGTTTATTGCCCACTACGGTCTGCCGGTCGCTATCGGCATGCTGTGGGGAATCGGCCAGACGGGCGCGCGCTCGCTGGAGGTGCTGGCGGGGGCTCGCTTAACGCCCTTCACGTTAACGCTTTTTACCGCTCTCGCCATGCCGCTCTGTTTTCTTGTTGGATTGAGCAGCGCCCTGTTTGTCTGGTGTGCGGCCGGTTTTGTGCTGGGCTATGGCGCCATCAACGGGCTGGTTACCCTTGTCAAAGCCACCCTCCCGCTGGAACTGTTTAGCGCGGAAAGCTATGCCCGCCGCACGGGCATGCTGCTTATCCCCGGTCAGCTTATGGCCGCAGCCTCACCGTATGCCTATGCGTGGCTAAATAAAATGCTGGGGATCGCGGGTGCAATGGGGGTGTCAACGGGGCTGACGCTGCTGATTGCCGGGCTGGCGATAGCCATTGTGCGCCGTCCCGGGAGGCAAACTGTATCGCACTGTATCCCGCGGGCCACGGTGACAAACGGGTACAAAACGCCCCCTCCGGCAAATATCTCCGATACATAAAAATGGTTTTCTTTCCCTGTCGCCATTGAGAACTGATGAGGAGAGAGAGCAATGATTCGTCGCTACGTAATTTTCCCCCTGCTTGTCCTGGCATCCGTCGCAGGTGCCCAGGCCACACCTCTGGACAATCTGAGCGCCGCGGACGTTAACGGCCCCGCCGCCGTTGCCCCGCTGGCGCAGCCGCAGCCGCCTGCAAAACTGATCGTCGATCCGCCGCTTGCCGGGCCGCTGAGCAAAGGCGCGGTGTTTATCCAGTACCGCGCCGAAAACCTTCGCATCGAGCCGGTATTCGGGCCCGACGCGCTCAAGGTCACCCCGCGCATCGGGCACATTCACGTGGTGGTGGATGACGCGCCGTGGCACTGGGCTGACACCAGCGGAGAGCCGGTGATCCTGGTGGGGCTGCCCGCCGGTAAACACAAGGTGACGATAATTCTGGCCGACCCGACGCACAAGCCGCTCGACCACAAAACCGTTGAATTCACCGTCCCGCCCCACGCGGCGGTCCACCATTTTTAAGGAGTCTGAAGATGAAAGCACTGTCTGTAGTCACGGCAGGCCTGCTGGCGCTTTCCGCCGGCGCCTTTGCACAGAGTAAAACCAGCGTCGTGCTGGTCCACGGCGCGTTTGCCGACGGCAGCAGCTGGAATAAGGTCATTACCCTGTTGCAGAAACAGCACGCAGAGGTCATTGCCGTCCAGCTGCCGCTCACGTCGCTAAAAGATGACGTTGCCGCCACAAAGCGGGCCATCGCCCGCGCGCAGGGTGACGTAGTGCTGGTGGGTCACTCCTGGGGCGGCACCGTGATTAGCGAAGCGGGCAACGATGCGCGGGTAAAATCGCTGGTGTATGTGGCGGCTTTCGCGCCGGACTCCGGCCAGTCGACGGCGGACCTGGCAGGAAGCTACCCTGCACCGCCGGGCAGCGCGGGCATTGCTAAAACGGCGGACAGCTATTTATACCTGCCGACGGAAGCCGTCAGGAAGGATTTCGCGCCTGACGTGAAGCCAGCCATTCAAGATACGATTGCAGCCACGCAGGGGCCAATTAAGGCCGAGGCGTTTGGTGAAAAGGTCGCCCACGCGGCGTGGCATGATAAACCGAGCTGGTATGTGGTGAGTCAGAATGACCGGATGATTAACCCGGCGCTTGAACGCGCGATGGCGAAGACGATCCACGCTAAAACCACCGAGGTGGCGGCGAGCCACGTGTCGATGGTGAGCCAGCCACAGATCGTTGCCCGGACGATTGAGCAGGCGATTGAAGCAAAGTAATTTTTTGCGAATTGTAGGCCGGGTAAGCGCAGCGCCACCCGGCAAAAAACAGCCTCAGCGCCCGCCATCCGCGGGATAATCCCGATTAATCCACGCGTGGTCCTCTTCCCAGGTGAACATCCACTTGCGCACCGGCCCGGCCATCACGTTGAGATAATAGCTGTCATACCCGGCCATCGTCGCCACCGGGTGGTATCCCTTCGGCACCATGACCACGTCACGGTTGTAGACCGCCATGCACTCATCCAGCGCTCTGTCGTCGGTGTAAACCCGCTGCATGCAGAACCCCTGCTCCGGGTTGAGGCGATGGTAGTAGGTCTCCTCCAGGTAAGTCTCCCGGGGCGGGTTATCCGTGTCGTGCTTGTGGCTCGGGTACGAGCTGGTACAGCCCTCGTTGGTCCAGACCTCCACCACCAGCAGGCTGTCGGCGGGCTTATCTTCCGGCAGAATATTGTGCACGTAGCGCTGGTTATGGCCCTTGCCGCGCGCCTCAGCGTCGATATCCTGCGGCGCAATCAGCCGCGTCGGATACGTGCCCTTGCCGGGGGCGGCGCAGACCGCCAGCTCAAGCCTCGTCAGCGCCTTCACCTGCACCGTCTCCTGCGGGGTAACGTACACCGCCCACGGCTTGATGCGCTCGAACGGGCTCATCCGCTCGCCGATGTCGTTAAACTGCGCGGAAGGCGTGCTGATGGAGGCGCGTCCGGCGACCAGCACCAGGCAACGCTCTTCGCTGACGGCGGGCAGCGTCAGCTGCTGCCCCTCCTGCAGCTCATACGCCTCAAAGCCGACGTATCCCCACCCTGCGCGTTCCGGCGTGACGGACTGGGTCCGCCCCTCCGCGTTCGGCTGTTGCCAGCGTGATAACAGACGTGACATGTCACCTCCTCAAATCAGTCCGGCGTCGCGCGCCAGACGGCTCAGGTTGTTATACCCCAGACGGGCATAGGTCAGCGGATGGGCAACCGCCGGGTCCTGCTCCGCCTCCACCACCAGCCAGCCGTGATAGTCCTGCGCCTTCAGCAGCCGCATGATCGGCGGGTAATCCACGCAGCCGTCGCCCGGCACCGTAAACACGCCGCTCAGTACCGCATCAAGGAAGCTGGTTTTACGGTTTTTCACGTCCGCCAGCACGTCAGCACGCACGTCTTTGCAGTGAACGTGGTTGATACGCGATGCCCAGCGCTGCGCCACCGCCAGCGGATCGGCCCCGGCAAAGGTCAGGTGACCGGTGTCCAGCAGCAGTCCAACCTCTTCGCCGGTATGGGTCATCAGGTTGTCCACGTCCTCGGCGGACTCAATCACCGTGCCCATATGGTGGTGATAGGCAATCTGCACCCCCTGCTGCTGGGTGTAGCGGGCAAATTCCGTGAGCTTCTCGCCATACTCCTTCCAGCGTGCCTGCGGGAAACGCGGGCGCAGATGCACCGGCGTCTGCTGCTCGCCGTGAATGCAGCCGCTCACTTCCGCAAAGACCAGCACCTTTGCCCCCAGCTCGCGCAGCAGCGTCAGGTGGGACTGCACGGCGGCGATCTCCGCCTCCACGCTGCGCTCCAGGAGTCGGCCGGAGTACCAGCCGGAGACCAGCTGCAGGTCATGGCGCTGCAGGATGGGGCCAAGCAGCCGCGCTTCGCGCGGGAATTTATTGCCCAGTTCGAACCCTGCAAAACCGGCCTCTTTACCTTCGCTCAGGCAGGTCTCCAGCGACGTCTCCGCGCCGAGAGAAGGCAGATCGTCGTTTGTCCACGTCAGCGGGTTAATGCCCAGTTGTACACTCATTGTCGTCTCCATTATGCGTGTCCGCGCTCGCGCCACCAGGCGATAAGCTGCAGGTAGTTGTCCCGGATGCGCGCCACCAGCTGCGCATCGTCAATATCGTGTTTCAGCCACGCGCGGGAGGCATCGCCGAACAGCGTGCGCCCTACGGCGAAGCCTTTAACCAGCGGCTGCCCCGCTGCGGCCCTGAAGTCGGCGCGCAGCTGTTCTGCAGGGGCATCCAGGCCGAGGATCACCACCCCGCGGCAGTGCGGGTCACGGCGTTCGATAATCTCGCTCAGTGCCGTCCAGCCCTCGGCGGAAAGCGGCGGCAGCTTCCACCAGTCCGGGTAAATGCCGAGGTTGTAGAAGCGGGAGATGGCGCGCAGGTAGAGCTCGTCGCTGCGCGGCATGGTCGCAGGCAGGATCACCTCCAGCAGCAGCTCGTGCCCGGACTGACAGCAGGCGTGGTACACCTCGGCGATTTTCTGCTCCTGCTCCAGGCGCAGGCCGTGGGCATCTTCCGGATGGAAAAAGACCAGGCACTTCACCACGTGCTCCTGCGGCCAGCTGATGAGCTGGGTGCCGATGTTGCCGTGCTCCATCTCCAGCGGACGCGAGCCAGGCAGCTCAATGGGGCGACCAATCCACCACCCCTCGCCGGTAATGGCGTTGAGCGCGTCCTGACCAAACGTACCGTCGCACAGCAGGCCCGCTTTGCCTGCCAGCCCGGCGCGGCTCGCCGCCTCGCGGCTGGCCTGCAGGATCAGCTGCTTGAGCGCCGGAATACGTTTGAGCGACGCCCCGCACTGCAGCGCCATATCCTCAAGCTGGCTGCGATGATCGAAGGCCATCACGCACAGCTCCGGCCATTCGCGGCGACGGGTAGTGACCCGGTGCAGATGGTTCAGACGCGGGTCGAGATCCGGGCGCGGCACATCCGCAGCGCGAGAGAGATAGTCATCCAGCTCGATTTTGCTCGGCATCGCCGGGGCGCAGCCGTGGCGCGAGACCACCAGCGCGCCGCAGGCGTTGGCATAGCGACACGCCTGCTCCCAGCCCTCGTCGTTCAGGTAGCCGCGCAGCAGGCCGGACATAAACGCATCCCCCGCGCCGAGGACGTTCAGCACCTCCACGCGCACGCCGGTCACCGTCAGGCCGTCGTCCAGCCGGGGCGGAATGGCGTCGGTATACACCGAGCAGCCGAGCGCACCGCGCTTGCAGACCAGCGTTGCGTCACTCACGGCACGCACCTGCCCCAGCGCCTGCAGGGTCTCCGTGCTGCCGCCCGCGATATGGAACTCCTCCTCGGTGCCGACAATGACGTCGAAGAGGTGCAGCACCTCCTGCAGCTCGCGGGTGACCTTATCCGCGGCGATAAAACGCGTTTCACCGTCGCCTAAGGAGGTCAGCCCCCACAGCACCGGACGGTAGTCGATGTCCAGCACCGTGCGCACGCCGTGACGGCGGGCATAGCCCAGCGCCGTCAGCACCGCCTCGCGGGTCTGAGGATGAGAAAGGTGAGTCCCGGTGATGGCAAGACACCGTGCGGAGGCAATGTAGCTTTCGTCCACATCGCTGGCCGTAATGGCCATATCCGCGCAGTTATCGCGATAAAAAATCAGAGGAAAGGTGTCCCGGTCTTTAATGCCGAGTAGCACCAGCGCCGTGAGGCGGTCTTTATCGGTAATCAGATGGCTGGTATCGCAGCCCACCTGGTTAAGCTCTTCCCGCAGGAAGCGGCCCATATGTTCATCGCCGATGCGCGCCAGCATCGACGAGCGCAGGCCCTGGCGCGCGGTGCCGTACGCCACGTTGCCGGACGAGCCGCCGAGGTATTTGGCGAAGCTCGACACATCCTCCAGACGGGCACCAATCTGCTGACTGTAGAGGTCTACCGCCACGCGGCCCATGCATATCACATCAAACTGCTTTTCCACGTTGATACCTCATCAGACAATGTCATTCACGTTCAGCCAGCGGCCTTCACGGTGCGAGAGCGCGATCGCGTCCAGCACGCGCGACACCCTCCAGCCCTCTTCGAAGTCCGGCCACATCGGCGCGTCGGCGGCAATCCCGTCCACCAGGTCGCGCACCTCCACCGTTTTTTGATCGTTAAAGCCAATCCCATGGCCTGCACCCATGCAGAACGCGGCGTAGTCCGGGTGTGCCGGACCGACGAGCAGGGTGCGAAACCCCTGACGGTTTACCGGATCGTCATGCAGATAGAGCTTCAGCTCCGCCATGCGCTCCTGGGTAAAGCTGATGGCGCCTTTGGTCCCGGTAATGACGTACGACAGCCCCATCTTGCGGCCGCAGGCGACGCGGGAGGTTTCAATCACGCCCTGCGCCCCGCCCGCGAAGCGCACCATCGCGTGGGCCTGGTCCTCGTTTTCGACGGCAATCATGTCTGACGACCCGGCCTTCGCCGGACGTGCCGGGACAACAATCTTCAGGTCACCGCAGACCTGCTCGATCTCCCCGACCAGGTACTGGGCCATGTTGACGATATGCGCCGCCAGGTCACCCAGCGCCCCCAGCCCGGCGGTCTCTTTGAAGCAGTGCCAGTGAATGGGCGAGAGCGGGTCGGCCATATAGTCTTCGTTGTGGGTGCCGTAGAAGTGGATCACTTCGCCAATCTCGCCGCGGGCGATAATCTCCTTCGCCAGCTGCGCCGTCGGGTTCTTCATGTAGTTGAACCCCACCAGCGTTTTCACCCCGGCCCGCTTCGCGGCGTCGACCATCTCGCGCGCGTCGTGGGCGTTCAGCGCCAGCGGCTTCTCCGAGTAGACGTGCTTGCCGTGACGGATCGCCTCCAGCGCCATCTCTTTGTGCAGGTGGTTGGGTGAGCAAATATCCACCACGTCAATCGCCGGGTCGGCCACCAGCGCCCGCCAGTCGCCGGTGGAGCGGTTGAAGCCAAACGCCTGCGCGCGCGCTGCCGCCAGCTCCGGCGTGACTTCCGCTACCATCTCGCGCACCAGCCTGCCCCGCAGGTTGAACACCGTCGGAGCCTGGGCATAGGCGATAGCGTGTGCCTTGCCGATATACCCGGTGCCAATCAATCCAATACGAACCTCTTTCATCGTGATCCTCACAGTGCGCCGCGACGGCTCTTGGCGTAGGTATCAAACGCCACCGCCAGAACGATAATTAACCCGGTGATAATCTGCTGGTAGTAGGCCGAGACGTTCATCAGCACCAGGCCGTTAATCAGAATCCCCATGATGATGGAGCCGATAATGGTGCCGCCGATGCGCCCGTAGCCGCCCATCAGCGAGGTGCCGCCGATCACCACCGAGGCGATGACGCGCAGCTCAAAGGAGATCCCGGCGACCGCCTCGGCGCTTCCCAGACGCGCGCTCAGAATGAAGCCCGCCAGCCCCGCCAGGCAGCCAATCAGCACGTAGACGCTGACCAGCACGCGCTTGACGTTCACCCCCGCCAGGCGCGCCGCCTCCGGGTTACCGCCGATGGCGTAAACGAAGCGGCCCCAGCGGGTTTTGTGCAGTGCCAGATAGCCGCCGAGGGCGACGATGGCGAAGATCCAGATCGGAATGGAGATGCCGAGCAGCTCCCCGCGCCCCCACCAGCGGTAGCCCTGATCGAAACCGGCGATCGGCGCGCCGTCGTTGATCACCAGCGTCAGGCCGCGCCAGATGGTCATCCCGCCGAGGGTGACGATGAACGGCGGCAGGCGCAGGCGGGTCACGCCCAGACCATGCAGGAAGCCAATCGCCGTGCCCATCGCCAGACAAATCCCCAGCCCAATCAGCCAGCTCATGCCGCCCCAGGCGTTCGGGTCGACGGTGGTGAAGTTGTCGCCCTTAATCACGTACGCCGCGGTCATGGCGCACACCGCCAGAATGGAGCCCACGGAGAGGTCAATCCCGGCGGTCAGGATGACGAAGGTCATCCCCACGGCCATGATCCCGTAGATGGAGACTTCGGTCAGGATGTTGAAAATATTGCGTTCAGAGAAAAAATTACTGTTCTGCGACTGGAAGAAGATCAGCAGCAGGATCATGAAAATCAGCACCCCGAAGCGCTCGAAGAAGGCGATGGGATCGATGCGTCCGGCGCGTTTGACCGGGGCCTGCGTTTTAGAAATCATCTGCGTCATGAGAAACTCCGTTATGCCGCGTTCAGGGCGTTGTGGTTGATGGCCATCATCGTCATCAGCCGTTCTTCGTTAGCGTCGTCACCGTGGATCTCGCCGGTCACCCGCCCTTCGCTGAGGGTGATGATCCGGTCTGACACCGCCATCACTTCAGGCAGATCGGAGGAGATCACGATCACCGCCACGCCCTTTTTCGCCATGTCAAACAGCACCTGGTGCACTTCTGATTTGGTCCCCACGTCGATGCCGCGCGTCGGCTCGTCCACGATCAGCACCCGCGGGTTGAGCGCCATGCAGCGCGCGAGGATCACTTTTTGCTGGTTACCGCCGGAGAGCTTGCGCACCTCCTGCGCGCTGTTGACCATTTTGATCTGCAGCGCCTTGCGGTAGGACTCGATCAGATCGTCCTCTTTGCGGGTATTCACGAACCAGCGCCACTGCAGCAGCGAGGAGAGGCAGGAGAGCGACAGGTTGTCGCGAATCGACAACCCCAGCACCGCCCCCTCTTTTTTGCGGTCTTCCGGCACCAGCGCCACGCCCTGGTCAAGGGCATACAGCGGGTCACGCGGCTGGTAGGGCACGCCGTCCAGCTCAAAGCTGCCCGAGGTAAACGCGTCTGCGCCAAAGAGGCAGCGGGCCACCTCGGTGCGCCCGGCGCCCACCAGTCCGGCAATGCCTAAGACCTCCCCGGCGTGGACGTGGAAGCTGATGTCGTGCAGGGCGATGCCGTGCGGATCCAGCGGCGGCTTTTCGCGGCTCAGCCCCTTCACCGCCAGGCGGACGGGTTTGTCCTCATGATGCGTTTCGCTGGCGGGACGGCGATTAAAGGCCACGTCGCGCCCGACCATCAGGCGGATCAGCTGTTCGACGTTGGTCTCCGCCACCGCGCCGGTGCCGGTGAAGCGGCCGTCCTGGAAAACGGTGAAGCGGTCGCAGAGCTGGAAAACCTCGTGCAGGCGGTGGGTAACGTAAATAATGCTCACGCCACGGTTTTTAAGCTCGCGCACCACGCGGTGCAGGCTTTCCACCTCGCTGTCGCTCAGCGCGGCGGACGGTTCGTCCATAATGATTAGCCTGGCGTTGAGGGTCAGCGCCCGGGCGATCTCCACCATCTGCTGCTGGGCCACGCTCAGACGGGCGACCGGGGTGGTCGGCGCAACGTTCAGCTGCAGGTAATCAAGAATGACCTGCGCCTCCTGGTTAACCGCCCTTTCGTCGACGATCAGGTTACGTTTACGCGGCTCGCGCCCGAGAAACATGTTTTCCGCGACGGTCATGTTGGGCAGCAGGTTGAATTCCTGATAGATGGTGATAATGCCCTTGTTCTGCCGTTCCACCGGGGAGTCGTCCACCGGCAGCGTTTCGCCGTTGAACCAGATCTCCCCGCGGGTTTGCGGCTGCGCCCCCGCGAGCGCCTTCAGCAGCGTGGATTTACCCGCCCCGTTTTCCCCCAGCAGAGCGTGGATCTCGCCCGCGCCGACGGTCAGCTGGGCGCTGCTTAACGCCCAGACGCCGGAAAAGCTTTTTGCCAGGTCGGTCACTTTCAGTAAGGGTTGCGACATCGGTCTGCTCCTCCTTTAGAGTGAGCCGCCGCGCCAGCGGCGGCTGCGGATAAATCAGTTACCGGCCTCACCGATACGCTCAGCCTGCTGCAGGTTCTCTTTGGTGATCAGCGTCGGCGGGTAGTCGGCCCCGGTGATGGCCTTCTTCTCGCGCACGTTGGCCACCAGCTGGCTCATCGCCGTCTGCACCGCAAAGCCCGGACGCTGATCCGCCGTCACCGCCAGCCAGCCGTCGCGCACGCGGGCCAGCGCTTCCGGCACCGCGTCAAAGCCGGTGACCAGAATTTCGCCCGGCTTCACGCCCTGGCTCTGCAGGGCTTCGATCGCCCCCAGCGCCATGTCGTCGTTGGCGGAGAGGATCACCTGAGGACGTTTCGGCAGCGAGGGCAGCACGCTTTCCACGATGCGCATCCCTTCAGAACGCATCCAGTTGCCGGTCTGATCGGCGACGATCTTGTACTTATCGCCACCCGCCTTCAGGCTGTCGCGGATCCCTTTGGTGCGTTCGATGTTGGAGGAGGAGCCCGGCTGGCCGGTCAGCAGAATGATTTCCGCCCCGTCGGGGAATTTGGTTTTGACGAAGTCGCCAATCGCCTGGCCGCCCTTGTAGTTGTTGGCGCCAAAGTGCGGCACCTTCTTCTGGCTGTCGACGGAGCGGTCAAGGGTGACCACCGGCAGCTTCGCATCCTGAATTTCATCCACCGCGCTGGAGACCGCGTTCACGTCGTTCGGGGAGACGATAAAGCCCTGCGCCCCGCGGGTGATGGCATTTTCCAGGTCAGCCACCTGCTTCGGTGAACTGCCCTGCCCGTCCAGCACCTGAAGCTTCACGCCCATCTCTTTTGCGGCTTTTACCGCCGTGCGCTGCATGTGAACTTCAAACGGCATGGCCAGGTTTGGCGTACTGAACACAATTTGCTCGTTTTCGGCGAGGGCGGCCCCGGACGTCATGGCGATGAGGGCGGCTACGATCAGTTTTTTCATTATTATGTCTCTCTGTGTAGGGTTGTTGTGTTTAGAGGACGATCTCGCGCTGGCTGCGCAGTGACTCCAGCGCTTTATCCGCAAGGTACAGCGCACGTTCACCATCATCGCCGCTGCAGTCAGGCACCGCTACGCCGCGCAGGACCGCAACAAAGTGTTCCCATTCCGCGGCGTAAGCGGATTTGTAGCGCTGCAGGAAGAAGTGTTCCGGCAGCGCGCTGGTGCAGCCCTGTTTGCCGTAGTGCTGCACCTGGTTTTCCAGAATATTGCCCGCGCAAAGCAGCCCTTCGGAGCCATGCAGTTCCAGGCGCTGGTCGTAGCCGTAAGAGGAGCGGCGGCTGTTGACGATGGTCGCCATCGCGCCGGAAGCGTATTTCAGGACGATAAACGCGGTATCGATGTCGCCTGCCTCGCCAATCGCCGGATCCACCAGGTTGCTGCCCTGGGCATACACCGACACCGGCTCTTCGCCCATGATGAAGCGCGCCATGTCAAAGTCATGAATGGTCATATCGCGGAACATGCCGCCGGAGACGCGCACGTACTCCGCGGGCGGCGGAGACGGATCGCGGGAGATGATGAGCAGCGATTCCGGCTTGCCGATGCGCCCGGCCTGCGCGTCGGTTTTCACGCGGCGGAACTGCGGGTCAAAGCGGCGGTTAAAGCCGATGAACAGCGGCACGTCGTACTCTTTGACCACCTTCAGGCAGTCGCGCACGCGGGCGAGGTCGAGGTGTACCGGCTTTTCGCAGAAGATGGCCTTGCCGTGGCGGGCGGCCATTTCAATCAGATCCGCGTGGGTATCGGTCGCGGAGGCGATCAGCACGGCGTGAACGTTAGGGTCGGTCATCGCTTCATCCAGACTCTGCTGGCGGGTCTGATACTGCGTGGCGAGGCGGGTGGCAAATTCCTGATTCGGGTCAACCACGGACCAGAGCGTGGTCGCGCCGTGGCTGGCGATGTTAGCTGCATGTACCTGGCCAATTCGGCCAGCGCCCAGTAAAGCAATGTTAAACATAACGGCTCCCGGTGTTGGTGAATGCTGTGAACTAACGACCCTATAAATAAAACATTTATTTCATTTTTATAAATAGTGAAAATTATGTTTTTGAGTGCGGGTTAACACTTTTGAGATGAATGAGATAAATTTTGTTATCAATCTCACAACATGGGAGGACATACAGCAGCTCCCCTCACCCCGGCCCTCTCCCCAAAGGGGGGAGGGAGAAAAGAGTGCACCACACCATCCCCTCTCCCCTTTGGGGAGAGGGTTAGGGTGAGGGGAAAATGAAATGAAAATTTCGTTACGACGGAAAAACTTAATACTGACGGGCTTTTTTCACCTGCGCCTGCGTTTGCTCCGCGGCTTTACGCACGGCAGACGATTCCGCCACCTGCGCATCACCGGTTCGCCACCAGGAGGCGTAGTCGTGGGTCATGGTCTTCGGCAGTACCTTGATGTCCAGCAGCGTCGGGCCCGGATGGGTGCGGGACGCCTCCAGCGCCGCCAGCAGGGTTTGCTCGTCGTGCACCCGCCACGCGCGACAGCCGTAGCTCTGCGCATTTTGCGCGAAGTCGACCTTCACCAGCGGACCGTCAAGCCGTCCGGTTTCCGGGTTGCGATGGCGGTTTTCCGTGCCAAAGCTGCCCATACCGTGCCCCATCTGCAGGTTGTTAATGCAGCCGAAGCTGGCGTTATCAAACAGCAGAACGGTGACCTTAATGCCCTCCTGAACGGCGGTTTGCAGCTCGGAGTGCAGCATCATGTAGGAGCCATCCCCCACCATGGCGTATACCGGCTGCCCGGGTCGGGCAAGCTTCGCGCCGATGGCTGCCGCAATCTCATAGCCCATGCAGGAGTAGCCGTACTCCAGGTGATAGCTGTCCGGCGTTTTGACCTGCCAGAGGCGCTGTAAATCCCCCGGCAGCGAACCGGCCGCGCCCACCACGATGGCGTTATCTTCAATATGCTGGTTGATCAGCCCCAGCACCCGCGTCTGGGTCAGGCGGGTGTTGAGCGTCTCGCCGTACTCCGCCAGCTGCGCGTCCAGGTGTCCCGCCACTTCGGGCGCGTCGTCAGGACGCCACTGGCGATCCCACAGGCGACGGCACTCGTCGCGCCAGGCGGATTTCGCCTCAGCGATTGCCTCTCCCCAGCCGCTGCGGTAATCAACGAGCGCGTGGGTCAATGCCTCGAGCCCGGTTTGAGCGTCGGCAATCAGCGCCGTGGCGTCCAGCTTCAGGGCGTCAAACTCGGCCACGTTCAGCAGCAGAAATTCGACATCCGGATGGGAAAAGAGCGCCTTGGAGCCGGTGGTAAAGTCGGTCAGGCGCGTGCCGATGCCAATCACCAGATCAGCCTGCGGCGCGAGCTGGTTGGCCGCCATTCCGCCCGTCACCCCTACGCCACCGAGGTTAAGTGGGTGGTCACTTACCAGCGCCCCCTTTCCGGCCTGGGTTTCGGCAAACGGCAGCTGCAGCGTCTCGACAAAGTCGCGAAACGCCTCATGTGCGCCGGAATAGCGCACGCCGCCGCCGCACACCACCAGCGGACGACGCTTGCGGGCGATCAGCGCCCGCGCCTGCGCCAGACGCTGCGGATCGGGCGGACGGCGCTCGATGTGGTGCACGCGACGCGCGAAGAAGCTCAGCGGGTAATCCCACGCTTCCCCCTGCACGTCCTGCGGCAGGCAAATCGTCACCGCACCGGTATCTGCTGGGTCAGTAAGCGTTCGCATCGCGCTGAGCATCGCGCTCATGAGCTGCTCGGGGCGGTTAATGCGGTCCCAGTAGCGGGAGACCGGACGGAAGCAGTCGTTGGTGCTGATGCTGAGGTCGTGATACTGCTCAATCTGCTGCAGCACCGGGTCGGGCTGGCGGCTGGCATAGATATCGCCCGGGAGCAGCAGCAGCGGAATACGGTTCGCCGTGGCGGTTGCCGCGGCCGTGACCATATTGGCGGCGCCCGGCCCGACGGAGGAGGTGACGGCAAAGATGCGATGACGCCGATGCTGTTTGGCAAATCCCGTCGCCATATGGGCGATGCCCTGCTCGTTGCAGCCCTGCATCACCTGCAGATGGCCGGGATCCTGCTCCAGTGCCTGGCCGATACCCAGCACGTTGCCGTGCCCAAAGATGGTGGCGACGCCCTCCACGAAGGGCGTTTCGTGGCCATCCACGCTAACGTACTGTTGATTAAGGAACCGGACCAGCGCCTGGGCCATGGTCATACGTTCGGTTTGCATAACGCCTCCTGTCAGCCCAGCGTCGGCATGGAGAACGCAGCGCCTGTCTCCTGCTGCATTTCCGGCCAGCGCGCGGTGATGGTTTTCATTCGGGTGTAGAAACGCACGCCGTCGTTGCCGTGGACATTGAGCGCCCCGAAGATGGAGCGCTTCCAGCCGCCGAAACTGTGGAATGCCATCGGCACCGGGATTGGCACGTTGACCCCCACCATGCCCGCCTGCACCTCTTCGCAGAAGCGACGCGCGCAGCCGCCGTCGCGGGTGAAGATTGCCGAGCCATTACCATATTCATGGCGGTTAATCAGGTCCACCGCGCTGGCGTAATCTGCTACGCGCACCACAGAAAGCACCGGGCCGAAAATTTCTTCTTTATAGATGGTCATCTCCGGGGTGACGTTATCGAACAGCGTCGGCCCGACAAAATAGCCCTGCTCGTGGCCCTTCACGCTAAAGCCGCGGCCGTCCGCGCGAAGCGTCGCCCCCTGAGCTTCCCCGCTGTCGATGTAGCCCAGCACCTTGCTGCGGTGCGCGGAGGAGATGAGCGGCCCCATTTCGTTTTCCGGCGTCTGGTCGAGCCCCGGTCCGACGCGCAGCGCGGCAATCTGTTTTTCGAGCCGGGCGCAGAGGTCATCGGCGGTGTTATCCCCCACCGCCAGCACCACCGAGAGCGCCATGCAGCGCTCGCCCGCCGCGCCGAAGGCCGCGCCCATGATGGCGTTGGTCGCCATCTCCATGTCGGCATCCGGCATTAAAATGCAGTGGTTTTTCGCTCCGCCCAGCGCCTGGCAGCGCTTACCGTGGGCGGACGCGGTCTGGTAAATGTATTCCGCAATCGGCGTGGAGCCGACAAAGCTCACCGCCTGCACGCGCGGGTCGGTCAGGAGCACGTCAACGGACTCTTTATCTCCCTGCACCACGTTGAAGACGCCGTCCGGCAGGCCGGCCTCTTTCAGCAGCTGCGCCAGCGCGAGCGCCAGAGAAGGGTCTTTTTCCGACGGTTTCAGCACGAAGGTATTCCCGGTCGCCAGCGCAATCGGGAACATCCACATCGGCACCATCGCCGGGAAGTTAAACGGCGTGATCCCGGCGCAGACGCCGAGCGGCTGCATCAGCGAGTGGCTGTCGACGCCGGTCCCGACGTTCGCCGAGTGTTCGCCCTTTTGCAGATGCGGAATACCGCAGGCAAACTCCACCACTTCCAGGCCGCGGGTCAGTTCGCCCACCGCGTCGGAGAAGACCTTGCCGTGCTCTTCGCTGATGAGGCGGGCCAGGCGATCCATGTTCTCTTCCAGCAGCGCTTTGAAGCGGAACATCACGCGCGCGCGCTTAAGCGGAGCATGACGCGCCCACGCCGGAAACGCCTGCTGCGCGGCGGCGATCGCCTGCTCCGTTTCCTGTGCCGTACTCATCACCACCTGGCGGATCTGCTCGCCGGTGGCCGGGTTGAAGATCGCCTGAACGCGCTGGCCTGAACCGGTGACACATTCGCCGTGAATAAAATTCGCTACCGTCTCCATCCTTAACCTCTCGCTGTTGATACGTGACTGTGACCTGAACACTGTGTACTGACCACTATATATGAAACAAATATTCCATTTTAAGTTGAAATAAAATAAATGATGATTATTGTGATCAAGGATGGATTTTTATGTTAACAGCCAGCACCACTGACGCCGCGTGCGCTATTAAGGGATTTCGGGCGAGGAAATGACTGAAGTTTCTGTTTCATTTTTGCTGCCAGATGGATGGCCGACATTTAAAAGACGCGGTTTTGCGTTTAGAATCATATGACTGTATTGGGGGAAAAGATGACGACAGCAACCAGCCTGAACGAACTGCAGCAGCAAATCCGCGATCGCTACGATAGCCTGAGCAAGAGGCTGCAGCAGGTCTCCCGCTACGTGCTGGACAATACCAACAGCGTGGCCTTCGATACGGTTGCCGTCATTGCCGAGCGCGCCGACGTGCCGCCCTCGACGCTGATCCGCTTTGCCAACGCCTTTGACTTCACCGGCTTCAACGAAATGAAACAGCTGTTTCGCATGAACCTGGTGGAGGAGACCGCCAGCTACAGCGACCGCGCCCGTCTGTTCCGCGAGATGGAGAGCGAGGCCGTGCCGGAAACGCCGCTCGATATCCTGCAGGAGTTTGCCCGCTCAAACGCGCAGGCGCTGCAGCAGCTGGCCGCCCGCGCCGAGCCGGAAATGCTGGAGCGCGCGGTACAGCTGCTGGCTGACGCCGACACCATCTACATCGCCGGACTGCGTCGCTCCTTTAGCGTCGCTGCGTACCTTACCTATGCACTGAGCCATCTGGAGTGCCGCCCTATCCTGCTCGACGGCATGGGCGGGATGCTGCGCGAGCAGATCAGCCGTATTAAGTCGCGCGACATTGTGGTGTCGATAAGCTTCTCGCCGTACGCGGAAGAGACGGTGATGGTCAGCGAAACCGCCGCCAGCGTTGGCGCGCGGCAGATTGTGATTACGGACAGCCAGATAAGCCCGCTGGCGACGTTCAGCGATCTCTGCTTTGTGGTGAAAGAGGCGCAGGTGGACGCGTTTCGGTCTCAGTCGGCGACGCTGTGCCTGGTGCAGTCGCTGGTGGTGGCGCTGGCGTATAGATTGGGTGGTAGAGAAAATTAGTTATTGTTAATTTTGATTACACCTTTGAAACATTCTTGTAAGAATCCTGCCCTTCCCTCAACGATAGGAGAAAATGCATTGAAGGATTAAAACATGATAAAAAATTTCCATCCTTAATTGAATCGATTTTCTGTTTGTCAACAGAGGCAAATATCTACATAGTTTTTCAAGTCAATTCGGAAGGAGCATTTCTCAGTATAATCACAGCGTTACAGAAAAAAAATCCGCTAGTTCTTCATTACGCTTATTAAAATGATTTAGGGTGTTAAGAATGATTGATAGAATGAGTAGTTAAACCATTAGCTCGTAGTGCTTATATCGCAAAATATAAAGAGAATATCCTTTTGGGAATTTTGTAAAAAAACAAAACTTAAAGAATAAAGAATAAAGAATAAAGAATAAAGAATAAAGAATAAAGAATAAAGAATAAAGAATAAAGAATAAAGAATAAAGAATAAAGAAATTAATTAAAAAGCAAAGATAATGCATAGCCATAAATCAAGGGTGTTGCATTTGATGGGAATATTTTTTTCACTATGTCAGTGATAATCAAAACAATTTAAAGACCACAAAAAGGTCCATAGGATATTCAAATAAATATACTACCACCAAGTCTACCAAAGAAAAATACAATGGGTTTTGAAATAACCACCACTGAATTTAACGATTCAAAATCAATTACATCAAATAATAAGATGGCATTGTTAAATAATACAAAATTTATAACCTCTATTTAAAAATAGAGGTTATAAATATACATCATTCTGCTTGTGTAATCCATCGAGCATCTAAACTATTATTTTTGTAATTTATTTAACTCATATATCGAATCAGAGAGTCTTGTTCCAGCACCAACAACTCTAGCTAAGACTTTAAGTTGTTCCTGTACAACTTTGCTTTCGGATTTATTAGGGTAATTAAAAGAATGATCAATCTCCCCCCAGACTTCCTCAAAAAGAGTACGGACTTGAACCTCGCAAGTAATATCGCTATCGGCTCTTGGTTTGAAAACATAGTGTACACTAGTATAAAAGCTATCTTTTAACTTAGGTGCTACTCCAAGACTTTCAAATAATTTCGAATATTCAGGGTCCCATGTATAAGCCTTGGGCGCTTCATAGAGTGCCAACTCACCCGAATCGACATACTTCATCAAGGCTTTATGAATTTCCTCAAACTGACCTATATAGAGATGTAGAATTCGTATTCCACATATATCAGTAATTCTTTGCTTTATGTTATCACAAGTTATTGGTCCCTTTCGCTCATCAAGAGGCAATAAAAGATCTTCTGCATTCTTCCTTTCTATTTTGTTTTTTAAATGCTCTAAATCTTTACATCTTGTCTTATAACTATGTACTAATTTTTTTAGTTCTGGGTCCCTTTTTATGTATGATAAAAACTTGTCATGCAGTAGTTCATATGAATGAAGATCATTCTTAATACAGCTTATTGCATCCTCGTTTAATTTAGCATCCATTTTATAAAAGCTCCAATCTATCCAATACGTCCTGAGCTAATTTAATATAACCTGCCCTAGTACCATAATAATCTTTCGAATTTCCTTTTATTGTTCCTTTTTCCTCCTGCAAATTAGGTAAATCAGGAACCTTCCACATTGGTGCTTTGTATTTTTGGGCCATCGTTGGGAGAGTTCCATGACCATGGATAACTGAATTTTCACCCATAGAGGCTTCAAAATAGCCTTTACCATCATTGAGCAAGCAATTTTGTGGAACATATTTTTTAATTGTATCAGGGATTTTTCTTGCAAAATTATAATGGGCCAAAGCTACATTGAGTTCATTCGGTGCATCTGAACGTTTCTTTGCATTATAAATTGTATAACCTAAAAGTTTCACAAAATCATTAGGGAAGTATTTTCTCTTGCTATCTGATAGTAAAGAATACATAGTTGTAAATTCTTTATACCAAACTGAAAGTGCATTACCAATATTTCTGATACCATAATCAGAAAACATATCAGGCGCACAAGGAATAATAATTGCATCAGCACTTGATATAATTACTTTGTTTAACGCACCTAAACTAGGTGAAGTATCAATGAGCACAACATCATAGCCAAATTTATTTGTATACTCCTCACAAATCTTTCTAATAGAAGTCACAATTCTGACTGCTTGCGGCTCACCGAGAAAAGCTTCACTCCAATGTTTCGCTAGTTTATTCTCAAAAAGATGCAAAGTTAACCTGCCTGGGATTAAATCTAGATTATCCCTTAGGCAAACAGGAGATGATAATATATTTTCATCAGACTCGCCATCTTCAATGGGTTTTAGCAAATAGTGAATTGAATGATTTCTTTCATGAAAAGCTTTGAACTCCTGCCGCTCAACTTTTGATTTTGCAGCTTTATAATCATTAATGAAATCATCTTCGCAATTCCAAATCTCTTCTAATCGCTCTTCCGTAACACCATACAATGTTAAATTTGATTGAGGATCTAAATCAATCAAAAGTACTTTCTTACCTTTTTCAGCTAATGCAGCGCCTAAATGGTAAGTTAAGGTCGACTTACCAACACCGCCCTTATTATTAAAAACTGAAATTATTTTCATAAATATTCCTTTTATAAAGAAAACAAATCCTGATAATGCTTTTTACTTCTTGCCTAATTTACACATCAATAGAACTATATATAGACGCAAGAGTCAAGATCTTATTTAAGCCCAAGTTCGAACTTACAACTATAAACAACAAACAAATGTAATATTATCTAGAAATCTATTAAAGCAACATCACTGTTCTCTCATTTTGGCTATTTCTATTTTATAAAAGAAAAAGCCCGCATAAATGCGGGCTTTGGCGTTATCTTAGAGGGAATCATTCCCACTCGATGATCAATGCTGTCTTAAAACACTATAAAATCAATAAAATAGCATTATATCTGCATGTCGATACCATACAAAATACCATGGTAAGAAAACTTGGAGACTGTACTGATCGTGTCGCCCGACGCAAAACGCTTTTAGACTGACAACTTGCACACCACAAAGGATATTCGTCCAAAAGCAGTTATTCAAAGAAGTCAACGCCCTGGGTTGGATCTTCCGCTTGCCTCCACCAGACTTACATCATCACGAAGCAATGTCACCATCGCTTCATGATGTGCTGTTATCTGCTGATCGTCCCAGTTTGTATTTCGGGTGATTTCCGCCATTCTCTTGAGCTTGGGACTTTGAAGTTCAATTGTATCCTTGAAGTTTTCGGCCTTTGCTCTGGGGAGGCTATTGCTGAATTTTGAGTTCGCGCTGACGCTTACGAGCGCGAGGTTGCCAAGCAGGTTAAGGCTAGAACCTGAAACAACCGCGCCCGACTGTTCTTTGTCAGGATGCTGTGGATAGAAGTGCTCAATGGAAGTTCTGAACTGAAATTTGAAATCTCGTTTTGAGGAGTCACTCAACAGAAGATAGTCGAGATACGAAAAGACGATACGGCTGATACCAAACCCTTGTGGTTGCTGATCTTTCTCAAAGGAGAATGTCTCTTTAACCTTGCTGCGGGCATATCCCTTCAACAAATCGGCAAGATCCGCATGTTTCACGTCTCGAGGGGCTTTAACGGAGAGCCAGCGAAGAACTTTGGTAATCCAGTGCATCGTTCGCGGAGAAGTGTAGGTAATCCGAAGCATGGACTGAAGCAGCAATACATCTCGGGTATGTGGGTCAGCACTCCCGTCCTCCTCTAAGCTTCCATTGCTGGCCGAGAAAACATGGATGTACGTCGGGGTTGGCTTCTTGTCCCCGCCTCCTTTTTTCAGTCGCTGGAGAGACCAATCGCCATCGTCACCGATGTTTGCCGTGAATTGACGCTTCAAGATGAAGCCATCGAAGAGGTTGCGGCACTTGAGAAGCATAAATGCAAAACTACGCACCCAATCGGCTTTAGCATCGGGTACATTATTTACGGCGTCGTCAAATGACTTGATGAGGCGCTTGTCGTCAAGCAGGCCTTCGTCTTCGACCTCATCGCCTTTCATAATTCTTAGAACGTGTAGCAGAAAGGCCGGAAACTCAATAGTTGAACGAAACCGCTCGTTGCCCTCGTCTTCAGTGGAATTTGACTCGAGCTCTTTAGCGTATTTTGACAACGCCTCATCCAAGGACAACGATACCCCTTCGGAGGATTGCCTTGATGAATTGATGCCGGATTGCGGACGACTTTCCATTAGCGAAGAGAAGCTGGTCACCTCCAGCCAGGACCATTCATCACCAAATACTTTGTTTCGCAAACTTGTGTCACCACGGGTCAGAGACATCTGGACATAAGAATCCATGTCAGCACAGGAATCCCAAACCCACGCAAAGCATTCGCGTTCATATTGATTGGGCAGTTTGCTCATCAGGCGAGCCTTAACAATATCAACCTGCTTGAGTTGCTGCCCACGAGTGTTCATGATCTCGAAGTAGCGATTGAGGTCGGTATTGGGTGGCAGCGAGGCACGGACGACAGTCACCTTCGTTAGCAAGAAATCGGAGAATTTTTCGCGTGAGCGATTAAGGTTTTCATTTTGTTTGAAGAACTGATTGATGATGCTGTAGCCTTCATGAATGCCAGCATCTGCATTACTCGTGGAGCCCTGCGGTCGAACGTGCTCCTTAGCCGCCTCCTGTGCTACTCGCAGCAGGGCCTCAGTTGCCCGTGCGCGCGACTCATATTGCAAGTGGCCTGCATGGCCAACCGACGGCTTCTCACCCTCACCGTCTTGCTCCAGGAAGGTAAGAAGCAGATAGAGGGTTGTAAGTCGTTGTTGTCCATCTATGACCTCGAACTCATCCTCTCTACCCCGCTTGATTACAACAAGGTTCCCAAGAAAATAGTTGTCCTGGCCCCCTACCACCGAGTCTTGAATATCGCTAATAAGTTGCTCAATCTGTTCGGCCCGCCAAGCATAGTTCCGTTGATAAATAGGAATCAGATAATTGTCAGTGAATAACTTGCCTACTGTTAACAGTTCAGGTTTCAACTCCTTCTTGCTCATTGCAGCCCCTTGATAAAAGCAACGAGTTCCTTTTCGTGGTTATCGCTGTATGGCTTACTTGTTATTGGAAGTTTGCGGACAACACTTCCAGTCATCGCATTACGTAGCAAAACAAAAGGCGATTTATTTGCATCGTTTTTACCTCGCGCTCGGTTGTCAGCAGATACAAATTGCACACGAAGTAACTCGACCCGCAAGGCATATGCCCATGCGAATAACCTATTTCGCACTTCATCTACATCTTCATCGCCAAACTTGTTTGTATAGCAAAGCAGCGCGGCAATGAACAATTCGTACACGTAGCGGTAGCGACTTTGAGATGGGCCAAAGTTTTTGAAACCTCTGTCAATAACCTCTTGTTCCAGTATCTTCAATTCGTCAAGCATGAATGTCACCATCTCGAAAAATGAGCGTCCTGCGATTATCGGGGCATCAAGCTGAAAGCGGCTGCGCCCGGCATTTCGTGCATCATGTGTAGAGGATACCGACCATGCACTTAGAAGTGGCATAGCGGCTTGTGCTGCAAGGTGATATCGCAGATTTGGCGAAAATGACCTGTGGGATCGTGATGAAATGCCCTTGAACATGCCGATGTCCCGAATAGTAAATTCGAGCGAGCTTTCGCCTCGTGACCACTTGGATATCCGGTATAAAAAAGTAGAAAAAAGCCTGTCCAGATCCTCATCGTTTACGGCTTCCCAAGCCTCAACGACAGCCACTTTCATAGCAGCGGACTCATCGTGCATTTCGCGCAGGTGGTGTGCTTTGAGCAAGTCGTGAGGGGCAAGCGGTTTGCCGCGATAGTTCTGGGAATCAAAGACACGAAATGCCTCATCAATATCGTCCGTCACAATACGCACCAACTGACATTTGTGACAGATAAAATCCAAAAACTCTTTTTTATCTTCCAACTGCGACAGGCGCCTTTGAAGCTCTATCCAAACTAGGGAGACAGGAGTTTCGCTGTTACCAGACATCGAAATTTGATGATTTATCGGATCTAAGGCCGCAAGAATCATTCGCAAAGTCAGCAGGCGCTGCTGCCCGTCGACTACATTGAGATACTCACCATCATCGTGAAGAATGATTGCACCCAAAACATAGGGAATATCTTTTCGTTCGGTATCTCGAAGAGCTTCGCTGATATCATCCACCAGTTGTAGAGCAGTCGATACATCCCAACTGTATGGGCGTTGATAGTTTGGTATCCGAAGGCCTTGCTTGAGTAGTTCATCCACGGTGACTGCACTAACACCGTTCTCTCCGTTAATCGCCATTCCTATGTCCCTTCGTTGACGCTTTTCTATTTTCTCAGCGTATTTTCCGCAAACTTTATTCACCTATATGGATACTTCGATTCCGAGTGGCGGCTGTCTTGTTCACAATTTCTATCACGAGGTGCTCCTCTGGCGCATATTTAACGATCTGGGGCATGGGTCGAGAGAGCGGTTCTGATCAAAGCGAGCATCGATGGCATCAGCACAGCGCTGCAATGCACCCGGTTGTCGATACCATGGCATTTGCTGATACGGTCACATGGTATTTGCTATATCTTCGATTCAGCGTCGGCCTTAAACCATAAATAATGCCATTAATAATGCAGTCATATCATCAATGGCACTCACTAAATCAAATAAAACAATAGGCTAAATAATAGCCTCACTCCCACTCGATTATAAACACAACAAAAATATCAATATAAATCAAAAACATAAATACAAAACAATTGCAAAGACCATGAACAATACCATACTCAAAATGGCTCAAGGGGATTGCACCACTCGATTTTAACTAATTATCCTTTTTTCTTAACAACGTAACGCAAGGGTCTACTCTGCTTCTCCAAAACGCCCTCATCAATCAGACGTTGTAACCATGCCTTTGCCTGTAAGTTCGACACATTCAACGCAACCGCTACTTCGGCGTCATTCATCGGAGTGCTCAAAAGTTGCTGGATCGCTGCGCGTACAGCTGTGAACAGCACCTCGGCCGGCGTTGCTTCAGCATGCTCAAATTTTTTAATGTCCTTTGTGGATGCTAAAGACTCTTTTGTTAATGGGGATAATTCTTCCGATGCCTCAGCTGTTGGCTGTTCTTCAAGAAGAATGTCAGCAGGTTCTGACAGCTCAATCTCGGTCTGCGAATCCGTTCTGCATGAGACTTGCTCTGCTGTTTTGACGTCAGCCAACAACGTGCCCTCTTTCGACGACAGAGAAAGATCTAACTGTGGAGAGGCTGCAGGCATTGGCATCGCTATACTGAATACGTCTTTGAAGGATTCAACGCTTTGCGGGTTGGGCCAAGGAAGTGCGCCTTTTTTTTGTAATCCGGTTAAACCTTCGGAAGCTTCGCCCGTCGATCGAATAAAAACAGGGACGAACCTTAGTGTCTCCAATTGTTCAATGGCACCAGCCCATGTCCCCCCTTTATTAAGGTCGGAATTCACCACCAACGATGTATCCGCCAATGCATAAATCAACTTATTGCGCTGCATAGCATGCCCAATGTTGAAACCAGCGTTTGGATCGTAGGCAGAAACCAGTGTGAGGTTACCGTCACGTAAACGATTTCTTTCTTCACGATTCATTACGGCCTTTTCAAGGTGTTCAGCAAGCACACCAATACTCTTTCCGCCTGACTCCAATGCACCACGCATGGCAGCTTGATCAATGCCTCTTGCCCCCCCAGACACAATGGCCCGTCCAGCACAGGCGGCTAACCGTCCAATGGACATGGTATAGTCAATTAATGGCTCACTCACATTGCGCGATCCAACAACTGCTAGCCCACCTGCGTCAAGTAGCCTAATATCGCCACAGCCATAAAGTATTGCTGGAGCGTCTTCACGCAGCCGAGCTTTAAGGCGGCGTGGATATCCAGGATCTGCACGACTTACAACCCAAATAGCTCTCGCTTGCCAGCGTTCCAGCACCTGACTTAATAGAAAACCACGAGCCAATAGACGTTGCATACGACTCTGATCAATCACTGTTTGACAAGCGCGTAAAATCTCATCAGCGTCTGGGGTTAAAAGGTCTGCTGGTTGACGGTGAATCTCACGCAAATGACGAGCAAGACGCTTGTATTCTCCCGGAGTTAAAAGCTCAGCTGACGGCATCCCACGTCCTGCAATCAGTGGTGCCGTCAGTAGCAGAATCGCTTGAGTATTAGGTGAAATCTTTTGCATCAGTCCTCGTGCCCAGTTTGTGAAAGAGCTATTGGCCAAACCTCACCGCTCCCAGCCTTTCGGAGGAGCCATGCTGCCACTGTTAGCGTCCATCGAGAATTAACAATGTCATCAACAAGTAACACTGGTCCACTAGGAATAGGCTCATTGGCTAATGCAAGAGAGCCATCAAGGTTACGTGCCTGCTGAGAGGAGTTCGCCATAGTCTTTTGCTCTGGCCTATCTTCAGTTTTTACAAGCACTTGATGAAAAGGTAGCCCTACGGCAGCGGCAAGTCTTTTAGCAAAATTCGGAACAATATCTGGATGCTTCAAAGATGGGATAGCTGTGACCCATTCAGGGGCTGGTGTGGGCCCCCATTGATGAAACATCTCAGCACATGCCTGAACCAATTGTTCAGAAAAATATCCATCTTTATAGCGATTTTCTCTTACAATACGTCCCCAACCAGCATCCCCCCATACACAAAGTGCTTTACCCGAATTAGCTCGATATGCAGGAGCGATGACTCCTCTAACGTCATACTTAGGCATTCCGCCATCAGGCCACTTTTTGCGGGGTTCAATAGGCAAGCTAGTGCGACAAAGAAATTCTATGGCTGCTTTGACCAGTGCTTCATTAACGGTTGAGGGCAGTGGGGGTAAGGTAGGTGCTGTAACACTAGATGGATCGCCATCTAGAGCTCCAATTAGGAATCCCATATGATCACCGTACTGTAGGCTCGCGTAATGCTGCATCTGTTGATGCTCTTCCTGACGGAGCGCTGTGAGGCGTTCAGCCCGCTCCCAGAACGATTCGCTCAGCGTTGCAACGGTGAGCTGCCATTTACTGCCATGTTTTGCAATGGGGGCCGGTGACTCAAGAGAAAGAAGTGCAATCGTCTTATCTACACGCCCTTTACTGAGATTGATACGGTTCAACAACTCGGGAACTGATAACCCCTCGGGCTCGTCTTCAAGCGCTTCCAATACGTCTCTAACCTCATGCCGTGTCGGGAAGGCGCTACGGATAAACCAGTCAGTGATATCTGACTCTTCCTGACCACTTAGGAGGATACCATAAGCGGACTCCATTGCTCGCCCTGCACGCCCCACTTGCTGATAGTAGGCGACAACCGAGCCCGGCATCTGGAAGTGAATAACAAACGCCAAATCTGGTTTGTCATAACCCATACCTAATGCAGTTGTTGCAACCAGAGCTTTGACTTCATTGTTGAGCAATGCCTCTTCCAACTGCTCGCGCTGAGCACCGGTTTCACCTGTATAGGCTTCAACATTGTAGCCTTGAGCTTTCAACCATTGCGCCACTTGATTAGCATCACGTACAGTCAACGTATAAATGATGCCATTACCTTTTAGCGTACCTAGCTGTTCTGCCAGCCAAGCTAGACGCTCGGCCTGACTTGGTAAGCGGATAGTTTGCAGGGAGAGGGAGGTCCTGTTTAAGTCTCCACGTGAAACATGGAGATTCGGACCTAGAACAGAAGCAAGATCTTCCATCACTCGGTTGTTCGCCGTCGCAGTGGTGGCGAGCAACCGCAGGTTTGGCGGGAGAGTTTTGACGATTCTCTCAAGCAGGCGATAGTGTGGCCGAAAGTCGTGGCCCCAGTCTGAAATGCAATGTGCTTCATCAATGACCAGCATCGAAATTTGTGCTGCGATACTGGACAGAACCTGTGTTCTGAAGCGCTCATTCGCCAAACGCTCAGGTGAGATCAGTAGTATATCGATTTTACCCTTGGCCAATTCACCTTCAATTACAGCCCATTCATCCATATTATCAGAGTTTATTGTCGCGGCACGAACACCCATCCGCTGTGCAGCAGCTATCTGGTTTCGCATGAGAGCCAACAGCGGAGAAATCAATAACGCAGGGCCATTTCCATTTTCTCGCAATATTTTAGTCGCGATAAAGTAGACAAAGCTCTTACCCCAACCAGTCTTTTGCACGACCAGCAAACGACCCTTGCCTTCGACAATATGACGTATGGCATCTTCTTGGCCATCACGAAAACTTGCATCCCCGCGTCCGGAGCCGATTTGAAGAAGTTGTAACGCGCGTTTTGGATCAAAGACCATTAAAAACCCCCAGCCTACCACTGGCATCAATATATTTTTTACTGCGCAACTTCTGTTGCTAGTATGTTTGGTAAATTTTTGGCGTATAGGGCGAAACTATAACCCAAGTCTCAGGCTTTGATTCTGCCAAAAATTTATTCGTCCTTAATTACCAAGCCCTCATTTTGAAGATTCGACCTTTCTCTCCCTCATCGTGTAACGTAATCACAATCTCATCAGACGAGAATACTGGCTGATCACCAGCACGCACAGGCAAGTCCGAATCTATAAGAGTAATGATTGGCTGTAGCCCCAACTCCGCATAACGACGAATGATAGCCAAAAGGTTTTCTTTCTTACGATCATCCAAAGACTCAAACACACCATCATGATAAACAAAACGAGGATATTTTTCGTCCAAGTGAGCACGCAATACAGCCAAATCGAAGGCAATACAAAGCAGTTTGCGGTATGTATGCCCAAGATCGGCACTAGTAGCATTACCTGACTCGTCAAGTATTTCTGCCTTAAACTCTAGATGTCCTAGTTGATTGGGCGATACGCTCAGCAGAGCTTTGCGATCAATGACCTCTTCAACTATTTCGTTAAAGAACACTCTTATTGCAGAAAATAAGCTGTCCTGATCAGAGTTTTGCTTCTCGACATTAGCTTCAATCTGAGCCTGTAGATTTCCACGCTCTTCTGTCAAAGCCCTAATTTCTTTTCGAAGTTCCTGCAAACGATGTAAGAAGCCTCGCTGACGCTCTAACGACGTAATATCAGCACGCAATATCACCATCTCGTCCGAGACTTGTTTATATTTACCAAAAATGTCAGTTTCACTTAGAAATGAAAGCATCTCCGAGCGTTTTTTTCCTAGGAAATTCAATTCTGCATTGATGCGTTTTAGCTCAGCTTCGACTTCTTCCCGCTCTTCCTGCAGATAGCCACGACGCTCATCTGTAATAGCCCGATTGAAGTCGATTAGCTGTTGGAAATCCTTTTTAATCTGTCCTTTAAACAGGACTCCAGCCTCCTCAAATAGACGCTGCGCCTCATCGGGATTAAAGAGAATCTGATCTTCTTCCAACGAGGATATTATTTTCTTTTTGGTCTGATTGTATGAGTAACGTTCAGCATTTAAAGACGCAATTTTTACGTCGATGTCATCGACCAACTGCTTAGTACTATCCTTATCCTGAGTACGGAAATCAAAGGCATCAAGCAATGTCTGCTTTTTCTCAGCCTCTTTCTGCTTAAGTAACAGAATGCCCTCGATCTTGCTGATATCCTCAATAGAGCCACCCAATTCATTTTTGATAGTCTGTGCAATGGCTTGTTTCTTGGAGAGTTGCTCTTCTTTTTCATAATGTTCAACGATGAGTTGAGCGTCAAAACCAAGGACGTGAGCCAAGAAAGGCTTCCAATCTGAATGTGCTGCCGCAAATTTGCGTAGATGGAATACATCTCGGAAATCGTCCTGCGAGCGTAGTAGATATCCTAAGCCTTTGCGATATGCCCAAGGTTTGATTGCTCGCCAATCCAATACCCCATCCAACAACTCACGTGCACGCTCGAAAGGCATGTTCACATGATCCCACTCAGTCAGTGCTAACCCCGACAAGTCTTGATGGCCTGCTTGATGACGCTTAAAACTAATTTTAGTGGCTTCTTTAACACTACGCCGAATCGTTACGAACGATGCATCTTCCAACTCAATCTCAAGGAAGAATATAAATTCTTTGAACAAATCGGAGTGCTTGAAAAGAAAGAACTTAGGGTCACGTTTGGCTAAGAAACCAAAGTCGAGCAAGCGCCCTAGCGTAGTCTTGCCGAGATTATGCGTGTCCTTACCTCTGTTCTCCGGCAAGCGGATTTCAGCCATAACGACATTCATGCCTTGGACAAACTCCACGGGATCGAACAAGTCAGGCTTGTTAGAATAGAGTCTAGATAACTTCATTTGGCCCCACATATTCTAGAGCATCGGTTTTGGGGCGATACTCAATCAATCCCATGAGATAAAGAAAATTAAGAGCAGGTAAGAACAGCACCTCTCCACCGATAACGCTTTTTTTCGCAAATTTACGTAGAGCGTCATAATCATCAATACGCCGAGTTTTCAAGCGAGCCAATAGTAACAGTGAGACATTGATGACTGTTCGATCAGGATGAGAGTGCTTCGTTGGCCGTAGCATCGTCTACCTCCCCAATATCACAATTCCAGTACATGTAAAACAGTACAGCACGCGTCAAGCGCTTGTGAGCGTGCTGCCGCAAGATAGGATCACGGCTGAACAACATGTCAACCAGATATTCCATTACCTCATCAAAAGTTTGATAGTCCTTACGCTTTGCAATGATCTTGAGTTGGAACTCATCGACTACCGACTCGTACATACGTAATAATTCGAGGTTTTCCGGAGCAGCCAAGAAAGCCCGAATTTGAGCCGTTTCCTTCAAGTATCTCTTCCGCTGTGCCCTGGCATACTCAACACTCATATTGTTGAGTGTATTTTTTTGCTCGTATGTCACTCGCGCAGTCGGCGGATCATCAAGCATTTCGACCAAGCTCTCTTTATTTTGAGCCAGAGCCTGTACAACATCAGACAAGTCATCGGGACTAACAATCAGCGGCGAATCAACTGGATCAAGGTCTGCTTCCCTCGCTACATCGGGGAAACGCTTAAGCCAGATCTCCAGTTGTTCTAGCCCACAAAGATAAAGTGATGAACTGGAAATGTTACATTGAGACGAGAGGTAATCACGTATCTCCGTTTCAGCATTACCAGATAGGCGACGATTAGCGAATAGCATGTAATGATCTAACTGCTTGGCATCACGAAGTTTTTTTATACGAGGGATTTCTTTACCCAGCACGGTGTTCGCAGACGTAACACTGAAGAAGTCAGATTCGGAGAAATTTCGGTTATACCCATTGGTGTGCTTTGCCTGAACTATGGTTGTACCTACCCATGGCGCGTTCTTACTTGGGTGCAGTTCAGCTGTTCCCATAAACTTGGCATCGCGCCCACCATCAGGGCCCTTTGCAAATCCCTGTACGGCGGCTCCAAGCAACCGCTGGCACAGAAGAACGATCAAGGTCTCGAACTGACCATCGCTTAGATCTTCGTATGCAAATTTCATTTAATCCCCATCAATAACAACGACTTATTGTACATCATTGCTAAATTGTCGTTTGCGAAACCCCATAGTTGCGTATCAAGCTTGTGGATTCATTTATCCAATCAAAACAATGAAAACTTGACGCAAATATTAACATCCACAGCTAGCATAGACGAGCAAAAAGCGCAGTATCTAGGAGTATCTGGTAACTCACCGTTTTGTGAATAGATTTTGGAGAACCAAGCTGAGGGGAAGAATTCGCGAGTTGGTCGGATATCATGGCACTTGAGGGACTGCTGGTATGATAAATTATGAGATAGCAATGTTTTTAATTACTTATGCTGTTGCTCTCGGTGAACTTGCATCTCCTGCAGGTTACTCCAAAAGTCTTCATCAGTCCCAAATATGGCAGCAAGAATGCGAGCATCGTCATTTGTAAGACGACGCAAGCCGCAGAGAATATCGTCAATATACTGCTTGCAGCTACCCATAGCTTCCGCCAGTTCATCATTAGACATGTTCAGCGGTTTCAAAAATTCTTCTGTCAGAATTTCTCCCACTGTCACAGGCCCGGCGGTATCTGCTTTTGTGTAATATGCAAGAATCTCTGAACGCCCCTGCTCATACGTAAGCTCACCTGAAATAATACGTGCCTTAATGGACTCGTACAGTGTCGTACCACTGGGGTCCATTCCTTCAAGTCTCAGGGAAGCCTCTGCTTTGCGGAAGCCCTCAATACGTAACCGTGTATAGGGAGTCCTGGACATGTTTTTCCTTTGAATTGCAGGAGTAAAGTTCGCACAGTGAAAGCGTCAGCTCACGCTACCTCGTTAACTGACGCACGTGATTCAAGATTTATTATTACCCGATAAGCTATCATCGGCAAAATCATCATGTTCGCGGTTATCCCGATGAGTAGCTGTCTGCTTACGTATCTGAGTCGCCAACTCCCCTCCAATGGTTTGTTGGACACGAGAAGAATTGCTACTTCGCTTCATTTTCTGGTACTCAGCAGCTCCGTTGGCCATGATGCTTCCCATATGGCTTGCCATGCGGCCAGCTCGTGAGAATGAAGCAAACCCCTGACTTCCTCCGCTGGCGCTAACTGAACTGCTCCATGCTGACGAACCACCGGAACTGCCTGAGGGTTGGCCTCCAGAAGTATCTACAGAACCGGTATCTTCCCCGCCGCCAAATCCTCCACCGGAACCGCCTCCACCGCCTGAACCAGATTCCTCGGCCATGGCAGCTTGCGCAGACTCGAACGCTGCCTTTAATGCAGAGGCTCCGCCGCTGACTTGAGCTGATGCCCCCATTGCCATTGCTCCAGCACCGCTGATGGCAGTAGCGGCAGCGCCAGTAATCATACCCGCCCCAAATCCACCAATCCCTTGTAAAGAAGCCCCTCCTACAACACCTGATAACAACAGTGGTAGCTTATTCGTTAATACTAACAGGATAATTGACGCCAGAAGCAAAACGATAAGACTATTAAGATCAGGAACATCATCTTTAATAAGAGAAAAATATTGATCTATAAATGATTGTCCAATCCCAATAATTAATGTCATCGTGAATAATTGAATGCCAATCGATAAAACAGTTCGTAAGTAATTAATTGCTATATCAGAGGTCCATTTCGAACCACCAAATCCAAGCAATATAACTCCTGCATAACATAACACCCATGCAGAAACCAACATGATTAGCATATTTATCGCTATAAGGGACATCACTACCAAAACGATTATCGCGACTGTTATCATAATGGTGGATATCATTGGCGACCAAATTGATGCGGCTGAACTGACCTTTGTTAATATCGCAAACGCCATATCAACTATGCTTGAGGGCGAAATACCAGTACTTATTCCTAAAGCGTTTGCTGCAAGTTGCCTCATTGAATTAATTATGGATTGCGATATGGATGGGCCGTTGATTAAAAGATAATAAAAAAAACCAATGACGGCAAAAAAGCGAACTATTTCAGCAAGTACGCCTGTCAACCCTTCCCCTTGCATTGCCATCATACCAAATGTCCAAACCATACTTATTAATACCAGCCCCCAGAAGAGCCAATTTGCATAGTCAGCAATTACTGTTGTCCATGTACTGGCTACTTGTTGAAACTTATCTAATAAAGAATCAAGTAGCCCGCTACTATCTAATTGACCAGCATAGGCATTTATAGAAAAGAAAATTATGATACCTAGAAAGGTGAGCTTACTTACTATTTTCATGATTACCATTCTCGTTTAGGGCTTGGTTTATTATTACTCCGTAGAGCACATTTATCGTATTTATTTTCATCAAATTTATTATCTGGCGTCGATAAACAATCTTTATCATTTTTATCGCAAGAACATATGGCCAATAAACTGATCAGAATAAATACAATCAAAAGATTATCTTTCATTCTGCGTTTCCTCACCAAATTCGCTTCGGGCTTGGTGTATTCTCTCCAGCTAACGCTTTTTCATCAGCGGCTATCTGTTGTGATTCTTTATCTGCCTGAGCCTGTGCCAGTGTTGCTGCAGCGTTTTGCTGGGCTACCAGGAGCGAGCGGATTTGCAGCAGCTGGTTCGTTTGAGCACTGGCAAGCTGGTTAGCGGCCTGAATAGCTTCCATTTGCCCTTGTGCGCCGGTTGCTTGAGTTTGCAAATCTGCCAGGTTATCAGCATCGCTTTGCAGTGTTTCTTGCTGTTCATCAAGAGCCTTAAAAACGGCGTCATTGGCCTTTTTACGCGCCTCAGAGCTGTTCTGTTCTGCTTTACGCAGTGCGCTGATTTCATCTGCAGTACATTCAACATTACTGTTAAAGCACGGTGATGAGCGGTAGTAATTCACGTCCTGATAACGTTTCAGATATGAATCAAGACTCCCGGCCTGATTTTTGTAGTAATTAAGAGTGTCCTGCGCCTGCAACAATTTGTTGATGGTTGAATTGGCCTGATCCCAGATATAGGCCGCAGGTGCGACGGTATTTTTGAGCATGTTTTCATACTGCTGCAACTGCGTCTGGTACTGCTGGATCTGTTTAGTCACAGCCTGAACGTTGTTAACTGCGCTGATTGTGGTCTGAACCACATTAGTGCCATCAATAACGGGAATTCCGGCCTTAACCGGTAATGCAATGACGGACGCCACGAAAGGAACTATTAAAGCTTTTTTAGCGGCTAAAATCCCTCTTTGTAATGAAACCACTCGGAACATTAAATTCATTTGCTCACCTCTTTTTCATCAGTTCAGTAATATTTAACACACTGTTTTTTAACAGACGCAGGTATATAGGAAACCACACATTTATTTATCCAAGATTTTATCCATAATGTTCCTTAGTTCTTGCCGAGTTGATTCTATTTTCGCAAGCAAGGTTCTTATCAGTGTGGGTGAAAAATCAACTGTTCGAGGATCATTTGCGAGCCATAATTTAAGTAATCCGCCAAGTCTTCCAAGATCAGCGTTTACTCGGCTAAGTTCATTAACCTGTTTTATATCTACGATAGAATCAACCTGATAACCCATTGCAACTCTACGAACAAAACCGGCAACACTTAATCCAGATGCTTCTGCATTTTCTTGGATGAGAATTTTTTCTTCGGGTAAACAATAAACTTTTATTGGCGTACTATTTTTTCTAGTCTGAGTAACTTTCATATAGCTCTCCATACAGGCGGTAGCCTGGCAGCCTCGCAGAGCAGGACGCCCTTGAGCCGCGATGCGGCGAATAGGGAGTGGTAAAGTTGGAACACCGTAGCGGTGGGCCTACTTTACATGTCCTGCCCTCCTGTTGCCGTAGTATATCTGTGCACATCAATGTGTATTTCAGTGTACAGGATGTGTTTTCTTAGCGTATTAATATAGGATTACTCGGGTAAAGATCTGCAGCAAATGTGTTTTTTGCAAGGAAACTATGTTTCTCCTTTTTGAAAATGACCTTTAGTAGTTATAAATGGGCGTCCACCAACTGTATTTATGTTTCGATATATTGTAAGAAATCTTTTATTTTCTCATGCACTTTTTTACTTACATTGTCAAAGCATGTGCATTGCAGATTTTAGCGGCTAAAAACTTCCTCCCTATGCCTAAAGCTAGGGGCGTACCTCATATGTCATAAAATCTACCTCAAGTGTCAATATACCAAACGAGTAAGTAATCTCTTCTTCTGGCGTACAACCATCGGCCTTTGGCCGATTCTAGATTTGAAATCGCCTGCTCAGGCAGGTGATTTCAAAGACTGTAGATCCTGAACGATCCTGTAAATACTGCTGAATAGTAAAAAATCGGGCCGCTGTAGCACGCTACCGGGCCGCTATAACACGCTATCGGGCCGTTGTGACACAATATCGGGCCGTTGTGACACGTTTTATCCTAGAACCGTTCAAATCAATTCCAATTTCCAGCAATTGCACGGAATCTTCTTTCAATCTCCGACGATAGTTACGTAAAGTCATATTACTCGTTCCTTCACCGCACACTGCTAATATCAACGTATCAATATACCACCCTCCTAAAGGATTATTCCTATGGGTTAAGACATGACGAGCGACTGCCTGGCTAATACCATGTTGTAGCCGAGCTATGGGGCCAGGATGATAATAAAATGGCAAATCTTTTTTGAGTAACATCGCTAATGCAACACCCAGACGGACACGCCATAAACGGCGTTCTCCCCCAGTCAAAGGATCTGGACGCGTCATAGGTGATGGCACTACATGATCGATCAGTCCCCCTATTATACAGTCGCCGCTTTTCTCCAGCTCTGGCGTTATAATTTCAACAGTTGCGACGCGCAGATCTAAAAGCAATTTCTGTATACGACCATAACTGTATTGTGCATCGGATAGCGTTCGGCGTACTTTCGCTGGATCTACTAATAATTCGATTCCACCATCAGAAATTTCACGACGTTGCTCGGCAACATATAATATTGTCTCTACGATATCGGCATGACGCTGTCCGAGCCGTCCGGTAACACGACAACGACCAAAACTAGTCTCCATCCATTGTCCCTTCACCTCCTTAGGACGCTGGCTTGGCTGGTACAGAATTACTCGGGCTTGCCAAGCTGTACTTGTGGGTGCCACTTTATTACCAGTTGTCATTGTCAGCGCCACTCAAGGTAGATGTTCTTTCTTTAGTAAGCTTTTTATTATTCTTCGAGCTGAGCGCCGTTATTTTTAATACTCCCCCCTCATGTCTCTGTAACCAACGATCTGGCGCACGTTCTCCATAATTTACTTTATTTATTCCAAATCTAACAAATTGACCTCGAACATCATCAGAAATACCATACATCTTCGCTTCCAAGGCGGTCATACCCGCCAGATAAGATTGCCACCGTATATTATCAACCAGGACGCTACTACCCCTGCTTGCTTGCTGTATATCACCAACCCCCATCGTGGCAGCGCCTTTGTTTGAATGGTGTAGAAATATAATCGAACATCCAGTATCAGCAGCAATACCTTCTAGCTTTCCAATGACTTTGGACATTGCTGCGCTATTATTCTCATCCTCCTGGTGGAAACGGCGAAGAGTATCCAAAATTATTAAACGTCTACCTTTTGAAACTTCATTGATCAAGTTGCTCCAATCCGGCAAGAAAATATTTGGACACTTCCCTACCAAAGGTTCGACCAGTAGCTTATCAGCTACAATCTGCTGCTGACGTGCTGTTAGATATTTTCCCAAAGCATATAAACGATGGTGAACGATGGTTTCAGAGTCCTCCACAGGTAAATATGCCACCAACCCAGTCGGATATTCACCAAAGTTTAAAAGATCTACACCACAAGTAATCTGCACAGCCAATTGTAATGCCAGCATTGACTTTCCAGCGCCTCCCGGAGAAACAATCGCTCCGATAGTACCAATAGCCAAATTAGGCAAGACGTAATCAATTGGTTGTGGCTTAGCTTCAAATGCTTCCATTATGTTCAATGACATTGCTGTTACCTACCTAAAACAACACCGGGTCTGGCCGCTTTAAACATTGCTGATTTACGATCCGCAATCCACTGTTCTACTTCGGATAACTGCCATGCAACATTTCGGCTAGTAAGTGCTATACGGCGAGGAAACTCGCCTCGCTGTTCAAGGTTATAAATAGTGCGGGCTGACAATGGGATCATTTCCAGAAGTGTTTTTCTGTTAATGAGCGTGCTATGTGCCTTTGTTTGCATCTGCCTTCCTCCTGTTTCCAATCAGGCCTATACAATGCCAAGCATTACCACTTGCTAAAACCTATTCATTGGCTAAAATGGTTGACATGAAAATTACTATCTGGGAAGGCTGTGACCTCACAGTTGCAGCTGCAATTAAATTATTTGTAGAGCGTAGTTATCCGTACTCCATATTTTCACGGAGGTATCCAATACTGCGTCTCATACAGGAAGTTATTGATCCAGCAGTAGCTGCTTATGTAAATTCCCTGCCACCAAGTCATAAAGACTACATTTCTGGAGTAAATCTAGGATTTAGTGATGTACTTAAAAAAGTGGGCTTAAACGTCGTAGTACAGGCACAAAGACTTCTTTTGCGTAATTTCGTTCTGACTTTAGATCAACAAACTTCTCTTGATAAATGCTTTACCGCTACGATTGAGTCTCTTATTGAATTAGTCAGTGAGTGCGCATCCAAGCGGCCGAAGAAGTCCTCTCCTGCAAAAGGAGTAACTATAAATTCACAGCGTAAGCTCGGTTATTGCGAGTTCTGCGGTAATCTAACCGAATTTTCCAAGTTGATCAGCGAGATATCAGAATTTGTTGCTAACGATAATGAGTTCCCCGTTCATGAAAATGAAAAACAGGTCCTTAGTCATCGATATTGTTCTGACCATAGGCCCAAACTCACCAATGATCTATGGAATCCCAAATACAGACAAGGAAAGCGGTCTCTCGAACAGTTCAATAAAGAATTAATAAGGCTTAGACGGCAATGCGCTAAACCGCATAAAGCTAACGCAAACACAGGGGATATATTGATTGATACCTATTTTCATGAGTGGATGCAGGGTCAAACTTTAACCCCAGCAGATCTAGATAAACTTAGGAATATCGCCAGACGAATGGTTGACTCCAAATTCACTGATACTAAGAAAAAAATAATCATATTAAAACACCAAGGTTTTAACCAGTTTGAAACCGCACAGGTTTTAGAAAAAAATCACTACACAACTATGACGAAGCAGGCTGTGTCCAAGGCCTTAGCGTCTGTGAGGAAAGAATTTTATATTTAAAATAGTATATCCACGAGCTATTATGGTGGCAGTTTAAGTCTTAATATCATCCACTTTATTGAATTATAACCAGCCACTTACGAGTGGTTTTTCGCGATTACCCTGCTTCAAATTGATGATTTTGAAAATACAGTATTATAGTTTATTGTTTGTAGCGCAGCTGTAAGCGTTATGCAAAACGGATCACAGTGATACTACCTCACCAGTAAATCACTGAAGCCGATCTGTAATGACATAGAACGAATTGGTTTTATGGTTATGCAATGGCTCATCCCCTTACTTGTCCCTGACCATAAAAAGCATTCGCTTTCCTGAAAGCAAGTCTAAGCCAAAGGGCGTTTACAGTTGTCTTATCTTGGCTCATTAGGTACTGGCTTAATTATTAGAATCATGTCGGTGACATTTAAGTCCAAATATGCCCAAACTTTTAGCAGCTAAAATTCGTCTTCTGATGTAGGGTCAAGAAGCTTATGACTTAACCTATTGATTATGTGAATTACCTTGTGAGTATTACTCGTAGGATGGAATCTTCCAAAACTCTGACAATTCACTCTGAATGCATGGTAACAAAGAACAGTTTAAACCATGGTCTGTTCAGCGTTAAATTTCTCAAGATAGACTTCCATTTCGCGAGTTCACCTAGGGGTAGGTACCGAGGTGATCATTAGCCAAGGAAACCACCATACAAGCATGAAGAGTAACATAAGCGGTGCGATCATTTCGGCCGAAGAATGAGAAACTATATACATAATGAATAATATTAGTAGAACTGTGTTTACAATCTGACCTACCAGAAAAAGACGCCAGCGAAAACAATGCCATTTCCTGTTGAACACAATCCGTCCATCCCGTTATTCGAGCCAGTTACGCCACGGCTTGAGATAACCAGCCCGCAACCCATAACGATCACACATTATTACAGCCAAATCCTGCAGCCGATAATTATACAAGCCTGTGAGCCGATAAAGGCTGCGCTGACGAAGCTCACGCTTTGCCAGACGGACCGCATTTTTATTCAAATATGGCTGTGTCAGCATTTGCTCTAGCCGGCGCTTCCTAAGATTGAGTAGTCCACGAAATACACTTCCAGATTCAGCATTAATTACTCTGTGACGAACTACACCGAGTGCAATATAGATACACAGCAATAGCCAGCCGGTCTTAGGGTATTGATTCATCCATTGTATAATTACAGACAACTCAGGCACTTTTATTTTTCCTTTTTATGCAATCCAGATAAAACCAGTAAAGATTCAGTAAATTTTAGCGGCTAAAATTGCTCTCCTAGCGTAGATAAAAGAAGCATATCCACTTAACTTACTGATTATTAACTACTTACTAGTCCATTCATCAATCATATTAGCCCAATCTTGTAGCATCTCAGCCCTCTGCTCACGATATTCAGCCTTGTTATAAACAGCTCGTACCCCTTTTTGTTCATGGGCAAGGCTCTTCTCAATCCAGTCAGTATTGTACCCGGCCTCATGTAGCAAGGTGCTGGCTGTACGCCGTAAGTCATGGGGACCAAACTTAGGCAACAACTCCCCTTCTTTCTGAGCCAGGCGATACGTCAGTGTCAAAACCCGGTTTAAAGTAGCGCTACTCATTGGCGCATCGGAATCGTACCGCGAAGGAAGGATAAAATCAGAGCTACCGGCAAAGGTTTTTAGAGCAATCATAATATCCATTGCCTGTCTGGAAAGAAAAACCAAATGTGGATTACGTCGTTTCATCCTCTCCTTTGGTATCGTCCATAATGCCTCACTAAAATTGATCTCGTTCCAGGTTGCGTTAGTAAGCTCACTTTTACGTACCATCGTTAACAGCAAAAGTTTAACCGCTGCTCTGATTGATGGCGTCGTTCCTACCCGTTCCATGTACCGATACATCAGACCAATTTCAATTGGCGTCAATGCCCTGTCTCGAGGCTCAAATTTCGCTATGCTTGCAGGCCGTACCAGATCAGCTGGATTCTCCACCTTCTGACCGCGCTCAATAGCCCAGCGATAGACTTGCAATACAATCTCTCTGGCGTGTACAGCTGTCGCCGGTGCCCCTCTCTCGACAATGTTATCGGTTAATGCGCGTAAGTCTTCATGTGTAATCTCACTAAGTTTCTGCTGGGCAAATTTTGACTTCAACTCCCTTTGATATACCGAACGCCGCATATCACGCGTCGATTCAGCCATTTGATAACCGCGTAACCATTTCTCAGCCCACGCACCAAAAGTCTCCGCATCTTTGATACGCGCTTTATCTCTGGCTTTTTCCCTCGCAGGCGATCTTCCACTGGCAACCATTTTTTTGGCTTCATTGAGCCGTTCACGCGCTTCTGCAAGCGTGATCCCTCCAACACCATAGCGGCCAAAAGTAACGGTCTCCTGTCTTCCGTTTATTGAATAGTTATAACGAAATGAAATAGTTCCAGCCGGAGTGACCGCAACATACAGACCATCACGGTCATTAACTTTATAGAGTTTCTCCTTCGGCTTAAGGTGACGCAGCCTGGTGTCAGTCAACATGGTTTATTGTTTTCCTTTATCAAAAAATACCATGTTGTAAAAAATTCAGAAAAGCTGTTTAACTCTCTGTTTTTAATTGAGTTATAAAAAACAAATACCATAACTCAACCGAAATTTATCACATGGTACTTTTTCAAACCTGAATTCGAAATCAGAGAGTACCATCAAAAATTCCATTGAAAAAACCGTGCTTCCCGTTGCTAACAGCTGCCAGAAAGCACCAGACATAAAAACAAAAAAGCCCGCAGTTACGCGGGCTTAGAGGTACTTTACTGCTTTTACGTGCAGGCTGTTGCCAGACGCGAAATCATTCCCACTCAATCGTTGCTGGCGGCTTACCGCTGATGTCATACACCACGCGGGAGATACCGTTCACTTCATTGATAATGCGGTTAGAGACGCGGCCGAGGAAATCATACGGCAGGTGCGCCCAGTGCGCGGTCATAAAGTCGATGGTTTCCACCGCACGCAGGGAAACGACCCAGTCGTATTTACGGCCATCGCCCATTACGCCGACGGAGCGCACCGGCAGGAACACGGTAAACGCCTGGCTCACTTTGTTGTACAGGTCAGCTTTGTGCAGCTCTTCGATGAAGATAGCGTCCGCACGACGCAGCAGGTCGCAGTACTCTTTCTTCACTTCGCCCAGCACGCGCACGCCGAGGCCCGGGCCCGGGAACGGGTGACGGTAGAGCATATCGTACGGCAGGCCCAGTTCCAGACCGATCTTACGCACTTCGTCTTTGAACAGCTCACGCAGCGGCTCAACCAGCCCCATCTTCATCTCTTTCGGCAGGCCGCCCACGTTGTGGTGAGATTTGATGACGTGCGCTTTACCGGTAGCGGAAGCGGCAGATTCGATAACGTCAGGGTAGATGGTACCCTGCGCCAGCCATTTGACGTCGTCCAGCTTCAGCGCTTCTTCGTCGAACACTTCCACGAAGACGCGGCCGATGATTTTACGTTTCGCTTCCGGATCGTTCTCGCCTTTCAGCGCGTCGAGGAAGCGCTGCTCGCCTTCAACGTGAACAATGTTCAGGCCAAAGTGGTCGCCAAACATGTCCATCACCTGCTGCGCTTCATTCAGACGCAGGAGGCCGTTATCCACGAATACGCAGGTCAGGTTTTTGCCGATGGCGCGGTGCAGCAACATCGCGGTCACCGAAGAGTCCACGCCGCCGGAGAGGCCAAGGATCACTTTGTCATCGCCAACCTGCTGGCGGATACGCTCGACGGCGTCGTCGATGATTTTCGCCGGGGTCCACAGGGCTTCGCACTGGCAGATGTCGCGCACGAAGCGCTCCAGCATACGCATACCCTGACGGGTGTGGGTGACTTCCGGGTGGAACTGCACGCCGTAGAAGCGTTTTTCTTCATTGGCCATGATGGCGAACGGGCAGCTATCGGTGCTGGCAACGGTCACGAAGTCCGCCGGGATCGCGGTGACCTTGTCGCCGTGGCTCATCCACACGTCCAGCAACGGTTTGCCGTCCGCGGTCAGGGAGTCTTCGATACCGCGCACCAGCGCGCTGTCGTTAACCACTTCAACCTGCGCATAGCCGAACTCGCGCTCGCTGGAGCCTTCTACGTGGCCGCCCAGCTGCATGGCCATGGTCTGCATACCGTAGCAAACGCCGAATACCGGCACGCCAGCTTCGAATACGTACTGCGGCGCGCGCGGGCTGTTTTCTTCGGTGGTGCTTTCCGGGCCGCCGGACAGGATGATGCCGCTTGGATTGAATTCGCGAATCTGTGCTTCCGTGACATCCCACGCCCACAGTTCACAGTAAACGCCCAGTTCACGCACGCGACGCGCCACCAGCTGAGTGTACTGAGAACCAAAGTCCAGGATGAGAATGCGATGTTTATGAATGTTTTCCGTCATTGACGCTAATTCCGAGGCAAGTGAAACAAAAACAGAGCGCCCGGCAGAAGCCGGGCGCGGAAATTAATCAGGAGCCCAGACGGTAGTTCGGGGACTCTTTGGTGATCGTCACGTCGTGAACGTGGCTCTCCTGGATACCCGCACCGCTGATGCGTACGAATTCCGCTTTAGTACGCAGCAGGTCAATGGTACCACAGCCGGTCAGACCCATACAGGAGCGCAGGCCGCCCATCTGCTGGTGGATGATCTCTTTCAGACGGCCTTTATAGGCAACGCGACCTTCGATACCTTCCGGCACCAGTTTGTCAGCGGCGTTATCGGTCTGGAAGTAACGGTCAGAGGAACCTTTGGACATCGCGCCCAGGGAACCCATACCGCGGTAAGATTTGTAAGAACGGCCCTGGTAGAGTTCGATTTCGCCCGGGGATTCTTCGGTACCGGCCAGCATAGAGCCCACCATCACCGCCGCTGCGCCCGCAGCGATCGCTTTCGCGATATCGCCAGAGAAGCGGATACCGCCATCAGCGATGACCGGAATACCGGTGCCTTCCAGCGCTTCAACCGCGTCAGACACGGCGGTGATCTGCGGAACGCCCACGCCGGTCACGATACGCGTGGTACAGATAGAGCCAGGACCGATACCCACTTTCACCGCGCTGCAGCCAGCGTCAGCCAGCGCACGAGCGCCTGCGCCAGTAGCTACGTTACCGCCGATGATCTGCAGGTCAGGGTATTTGGCACGGGTATCACGGATACGCTGCAGCACGCCTTCGGAGTGGCCGTGAGAGGAGTCAATCAGCAGGACGTCAACGCCCGCGGCAACCAGCGCGTCAACGCGCTCTTCGTTACCGGCACCTGCGCCAACCGCAGCGCCTACGCGCAGACGGCCATGCTCGTCTTTACAGGCGTTAGGCTTACGTTCTGCTTTCTGGAAATCTTTAACGGTGATCATGCCGCGCAGGTGGAAGTTGCTATCAACAACCAGCGCTTTTTCAACGCGTTTTTCGTGCATTTTTGCCAGCACCACGTCGCGGGTTTCACCTTCGCGAACGGTAACCAGACGCTCTTTTGGCGTCATGTACACGCTGACAGGCTGGTTCAGGTCAGTCACGAAACGCACGTCACGACCGGTAATAATACCGACCAGCTCGTTCTCTTCGGTCACCACCGGGTAACCGGCGAAGCCGTTACGCTCGGTCAGGGCTTTCACTTCGTGCAGGGTGGTGGTTGGCAGAACGGTCTGTGGGTCGGACACGATGCCGGATTCATGTTTCTTCACGCGGCGAACTTCTTCCGCCTGACGTTCGATAGACATGTTTTTGTGAATAAAGCCAATGCCACCTTCCTGTGCCAGGGCAATTGCCAGGCGCGCTTCAGTCACGGTGTCCATTGCCGCAGAGAGCATAGGAATGTTCAGGCGAATGGTTTTCGTCAACTGCGTGCTGAGATCGGCAGTATTCGGCAGAACGGTGGAATGAGCGGGAACGAGGAGGACGTCGTCAAACGTCAGTGCTTCTTTAGCGATACGTAGCATGGGCAATATCTCTGACCTGGGTGGTTAAATATTGCCGTGGCATTATACAGAGCGTAACCGATTGCATCTACACTTTTTTATAAAAAAGCTTGCGATTGCCTCTCAGCAGGTTACTATCGACTGAATAACTTGCTGATTTAGAATTTGATCCCGCTCACATGTTATCCTCTCAATCCCCCTCAATTTATACCGTCAGCCGCCTGAATCAGACGGTGCGTTTGCTGCTTGAGCAGGAAATGGGGCAGGTCTGGATCAGCGGTGAGATCTCTAACTTCACGCAGCCTTCCTCCGGCCACTGGTACTTTACGCTAAAAGACGATACCGCCCAGGTGCGCTGTGCGATGTTCCGCAACAGCAACCGCCGCGTGACGTTCCGTCCACAGCACGGCCAGCAGGTTCTGGTGCGCGCCAATATCACCCTCTATGAGCCGCGCGGTGATTATCAGATTATCGTCGAGAGCATGCAGCCTGCGGGCGAAGGTCTGCTGCAGCAGAAGTATGAACAGTTAAAGGCTAAGCTCTCGGAAGAGGGACTTTTCGACCAGCAGTTCAAAAAGCCGCTGCCCTCCCCTGCCCACTGCGTGGGGGTCATCACCTCGAAAACCGGTGCGGCACTGCACGATATTTTGCACGTTCTGAAGCGTCGCGACCCTTCCCTGCCCGTCATTATCTACCCGACCGCCGTGCAGGGTGACGATGCGCCGGGCCAGATTGTGCGCGCCATAGAACTAGCGAACGCGCGTCAGGAGTGCGACGTCTTAATCGTCGGACGCGGCGGCGGCTCGCTGGAAGACTTGTGGAGCTTTAACGACGAGCGCGTGGCGCGGGCAATCTTTGCCAGCCTTATCCCCGTGGTGAGCGCCGTCGGCCACGAAACGGACGTGACGATCGCCGATTTTGTCGCGGATCTCCGCGCGCCGACGCCGTCCGCGGCGGCAGAGGTGGTCAGCCGCAACCAGCTGGAGCTGCTGCGTCAGATCCAGAGCGGCCAGCAGCGTCTTGAGATGGCGATGGACTACTACCTCGCCAACCGGACCCGGCGCTTTACCCAGCTTCATCACCGTCTACAGCAGCAGCACCCGCAGCTGCGCCTGGCGCGTCAGCAGACCGTGCTGGAGCGCCTGCGCCAGCGCATGAACGTGGCGGTGGACGCGCAGATCAAGCGCGCGGTGTCGCGCCAGCAGCGCGTGACGCAGCGTCTGAACCAGCAGAACCCGCAGCCGAAAATTTATCGTGCGCAAACGCGGATTCAGCAGCTTGAGTACCGCCTGGCGGAAACTCTCCGTGCGCGACTGAGCGCCACCCGGGAACGCTTTGGCAATGCGGTGACCCACCTTGAAGCGGTCAGCCCTCTCTCCACGCTGGCGCGCGGCTATAGCGTGACGACGGCAACGGACGGCAAAGTGCTGAAGCAAACCAAACAGGTGAATACCGGCGATGTGCTGACGACGCGTCTGTCAGACGGCTGGGTAGAAAGCGAAGTGAAATCAATTAAACCGGTGAAAAAGACGCGTCAGCGTAAAACCGGATAATTCTTCGCCGGTTACTTACTATACTGCTGCTATTCCCTTTTTTAATAAGGAGAGCAGCATGCCCCATCTTTATAGCGTGATTCCCCCGTATATTCTTCGCCGTATTATCGAAAGCGGTTCCGAACCGCAGCAGCGCTGTGCCCGCCAGACCTTAACCCACGTCCAGACGCTGATGGCCCATATGCCGGGCAAACCCGCCGCGCCGCACGTGAATAAAGCCGGACAGCTGGAGCGGGACATTTACGATGCGAAGCAGACCCAGGAGCTACCGGGTACGCAGGTGCGTTATGAAGGTCAGCCGTCGAACGGCGATGTGGCGGTAGACGAAGCGTACGAGTATTTGGGTATTACCCATGATTTCTTCTGGAAGGAATATCAGCGCGATTCGCTCGATAACAAAGGGCTTATTTTAACCGGCACCGTTCACTACGGTCGGGAATATCAGAACGCCTTCTGGAACGGTCAGCAGATGGTATTTGGCGACGGCGACGGGGAAATATTTAACCGCTTTACCATCGCCATAGACGTCGTGGCGCATGAGCTGAGCCACGGCGTGACCGAGACCGAAGCCGGTCTTATCTACTTTGAGCAGTCCGGCGCGCTGAACGAGTCGCTGTCGGACGTGTTTGGCTCGCTGGTGAAACAGTACCATCTGAAGCAAACCGCCGAGAAAGCAGACTGGCTGATTGGTGAAGGGCTGCTGGCAAAAGGCATCAACGGCAAAGGGCTGCGCTCGATGTCTGAACCGGGCACCGCCTACAACGATCCGCTGCTCGGCAAAGACCCGCAGCCTGCACACATGAAGGATTTCATCAAAACGCGTGAGGATAACGGCGGCGTGCATCTAAACTCCGGCATCCCCAACCGGGCATTTTATCTGGCCGCGACGGCGATTGGCGGCTACGCCTGGGAAAAAGCGGGTTATGCCTGGTACGACACGGTTTGCGATCGCAATCTGGCGCAGGATGCGGATTTTGAGGCCTTCGCAAAACTGACGGTAGCACACGGAGAGAAACGCTCCGGCGGCGACGTTGGGGCGGCCATAAAACAAGCCTGGGAACAGGTGGGAGTGTTGTAAATGCAGGTTCCGGAACTGACGGATGACGCCGTGGTTGAGCTGGCCCGGGAAGGCGGCGTCGCTTATATTCCCAAGCTGAGCGGCCAGCGCACCATCGCGCTCTCCTCGCTCAATGAGGCCCAGCGCCAGCGCCTGGTCAGCATCCTGGAGCAGGCCTTTCCGCGCGGCCAGCCGCCGGGACAGGCCTCGTCACCCGGCAGCGGCGACCAGCGCTATTTCCGCATCCAGATTATCTGGACCGGGCAAAATCAGGCGCACTACGCCGATATCATCGTGCTGGTGCCGGAGCAGGAAGCGCCCGAGTCGCTGGTCGAGCTGTGGAAGAAAGGCGAAGGCTGCGTGTGTGATTAACCTTCGGTCCGAACAAACTCCACGCGTTTTTTAGAGATAAGACCGTGGCCGTTCTGGCAGAAGTAGTCCACCGCCCCGCAGGCTTTTAAGACCTGGAGTGGCTGATGGCACTCCGGACAGCGGGCTTCAAGCGCAATATCCTTATTACAGCTCTCGCAGTGTGCCACCCCGTTCAGGGGCCCAAGCGGTGCCTGGCAATCCGGGCAGGTAATCGTCATGGTGACTCCTTAAAAGCATTCTGGTCTGCGATCATTTTACCACGTCGCGCTCAGTGCGGGCCACGCAGCTGTTGCTGCAAGGTCAGCAGCAGCTCAACTTCCTCGATTCGGCGACGCGTCGTGCGGCTCACCTCGTGCGGATCCCGTTCAAAAAAGACTGCTGGTGCCCAGAATGTGCCCGGCAAGACAGTGCTCGTAGAGTGTCCCGGGAATATGCCAGCGCTGAATATCCTTACCCTCACTCAGCTCAAGCACATCCTCCGCGCCGCGCCGGTCGTGGCTGATGATGCGCCCGTCGCGCAAACAGAGCCGTAATCCTTTTTGCCCGCCCGCGGGTCCCGCGTATTTGTTCAGCCAGATATTCACCGGCACGCCGCTGATGCGGCCCTGAAGATGCGCCTCGCCCTCCGCCGTGGACATGTCGCCTTTTGCGATAGCGCGGCCCAGGCGGTCTTTAGCCGTGACGACCTGCAGGGTCATATCATCACTTCCGCCCAGATAACGCACCGTTTCGCGCAGCATCGCCAGCACGTGCGTACCGATATCCAGAATCACGCCGTCCGGGTGGCGAAGCGTACGCGCGTCCGGCTCGCCGGTGGCAAAGTTAAGCGCGATGGGTTCTCCGGCAGCGTTAACTCCGCTCGGCTCCTGCAAAAAGCCGTCGATTTTGACGACGTCAGAGACGCTGCCAACCAGCGACCGCTTTACCGTTTCGATGCGCGCCATCCAGTGATCGAGCGCCAGCACGCGGGAAGCAGCGTCGGGGTTTGCCAGCAGCGCGTTGAGCTTTTCGATTTGGGGAAGCGTGGCGACGATCGGTTTTTCAATCACAATCCGCGGAACGGCCGAGGCTATGGCCTGTTCCAGCACCTCGAGGTGGTGCAGCGATGCGGTGGTAATAAAGAGAGTATCAAGCGGTACGGCGAGAAGTTCCGTAAGCGAAGCGCAGCGCGTGACGCCTTCAGGCTGCCTGGTGGGGAGAACATCAAATCCAAAACAATGAACAGTGTGACCAAAAAGGCGACGCAACGCGGGCAGATACGCGGTTTCCACGACCGCACCAAGACCGACAAATCCTAACTGCATAGTTTCACCTCAGGGAATCGATGCCGGGGCATAACGCCGCCCCGGCAAGCCCGAGGTTTATGAGGCGTTAGCAGCCGGTTTAGTCTGCGCATTTTCCAGCATGCGACGTACCGGAACAATGAGGACGATCAGTACCGCGGCACAAATCAGCAGCGCGACGGAGCAGCGCGCAAAGAGATCCGGCAGCATATCCAGCTGGTCGGCCTTCACGTGGCCGCCAATCAGACCCGCCGCCAGGTTACCCAGCGCGCTCGCACAGAACCACAGCCCCATCATCTGGCCGCGCATTCTCTCCGGCGCCAGCAGCGTCATGGTCGCCAGGCCAATCGGGCTGAGACACAGCTCGCCGAGCGTCAGCATCAGGATACTGCCCACCAGCCAGAACGGCGATACGCCCGCTCCACCGCTGCTCAGCACGTTCTGTGCCGCCAGCATCATCAGGCCAAAGCCCGCTGCGGCACACAGGATACCGATAACAAACTTGGTGATGCTGCTCGGACGAATGTTCATGCTCGCCAGCTTCGGCCACGCCCAGCTGAACACCGGTGCCAGCAGGATGATGAACAGGGCGTTGATCGACTGGAACCACACCGCCGGGATTTCGAAATCGCCGATCATGCGGTTAGTGTAGTCGTTGGCAAACAGGTTAAACGAGGTTGGCTTCTGCTCGAACGCGGACCAGAAGAACGCCGCGGAGATCAGCAGAATAAAGCAGACCAGCAGTCTGGCGCGCTCTTTACGGTTCAGTCCTGCAAAAACAAACAGATAAATAAAGTAGAGGGCAACGGATGCCGCAATCACGTAGACCAGCACGCTGGCTACCGCGACCGGGTTAATCACAATCACACCCTGCGCAATCAGCGTCACGATCGTTGCCACGCCTGCCGCCAGCGCCAGCAGCCAGGCGCCCACGCCGTTACGCTTCACCACCGGGCTGTTCCAGGTGGAGTCGAGGCCGACTTCGCCGTCATAGCGTTTCATTGCCGGAACGGCAAACACGCGGAAGATAATCAGCGCCACCAGCATCCCGATACCGCCAATACCAAAGCCCCAGTGCCAGCCGTGGGTTTTGATCAGCCAGCCGGAAATCAGCGGGGCAATGAACGAGCCCATATTGATGCCCATATAGAACAGCGAGAAACCGCCGTCACGGCGCGCGTCGCCTTTTTTATACAGGGTACCGACCATTACCGAGATACAGGTCTTAAACAGCCCGGAGCCGAGCACGATGAACATCAGGCCGATAAAGAACAGGTTATTGCCCATGATGGCCGAGAGCGCAATCGACAGGTGACCGAGCGCAATCAGGATCGAACCGTACCAGACGGCTCTCTGCTGGCCGAGCCAGTTATCCGCCAGCCAGCCGCCCGGCAGCGCCGCCAGGTACATGGTACCGGCAAAGATACCGACAATCGCCGAGGCGTTTTCACGCGCCAGGCCCATCCCGCCGTCATAGACGGTGGCGGCCATAAACAGGATCAGTAACGGACGAATGCCGTAAAACGAGAAACGCTCCCACATCTCGGTGAAGAACAGCGAACCGAGCGGATACGGATGGCCGAAGAACGTTCGGCTTTCTTTTTGATTAACAGAGGATTGCATAATTCTCCCGAAAGGTATGTCGTCGTGCTTGTAAACACCAGCAGGTACGCCGGCCAGTTACGTATCTGGCCGATTTTTTACATGCGGCGAAAAGTTGGTTAACCATTTGATAACCAGGCGCTAGTTTTGTCTAGTACCGGACCCTGGACTTTAAGATGAAAATTCGATGATTGTCTACTTTCTTAGATTTAAACTTGGTTAAAAGTGAATAGTGATTGACTTCACACAGAGAAAACCGGCGGTATGAATGGGCAAAAAAAAGCCCGCGAGAGTCGCGGGCTTTCGTGCGTTCAGCAAGGCTTATTTGCTTTTCTTAATGTGCTTAATCAGACGCTTACGCTTGCGCATCTGGTTTGGCGTCAGGGTGTTGCGCTTGTTGGCGAACGGGTTTTCCCCTTCCTTGAACTGGATACGGATAGGCGTGCCCATCACGTCCAGCGATTTACGGAAGTAGTTCATCAGATAGCGCTTGTAGGAATCCGGCAGGTCTTTCACCTGGTTGCCGTGGATCACCACGATTGGCGGGTTATAACCACCGGCGTGGGCGTATTTCAGCTTCACGCGACGGCCGCGCACCAGCGGCGGCTGATGGTCTTCCGCAGCCATATTCATGATACGGGTCAGCATGGCGGTGCTCTGACGACGGGTGGAGCTGTCGTACGCTTCGCGCACGGATTCGAACAGGTTACCCACGCCGCTGCCGTGGAGCGCAGAGATGAAGTGTACGCGAGCAAAGTCGATAAAGCCCAGACGGAAGTCGAGGGTCTCTTTCACCTGCTCACGCACTTCATTGCTCAGGCCATCCCATTTGTTGACCACGATAACCAGTGAGCGCCCACTATTGAGGATAAAGCCGAGCAGAGAGAGGTCCTGATCGGATATACCTTCGCGTGCGTCGATAACCAGCAGCACGACGTTGGCATCTTCGATCGCCTGCAGGGTTTTGATAACGGAGAATTTTTCCACCACATCGGTGATTTTCCCGCGCTTACGTACCCCGGCGGTATCGATGAGGACATACTCACGTTCATCGCGCTGCATCGGGATGTAGATGCTGTCGCGGGTGGTGCCCGGCATGTCGTAAACGACCACGCGCTCTTCACCCAGAATACGGTTAGTAAGTGTAGACTTACCTACGTTTGGACGGCCCACGATAGCCAGCTTGATCGGCAGATCCTGCGGGTTGAAGTCGTCTTCAGGCTCTTCTTCTTCGCCCGCTTCGCCGTCTTCAAACTGCGCCCAGTATTCCGCGTCTTCGTCCACCTCTTCCGGCGGGTTCACTTCGTCAACCCACGGCAGCAGAACGGTTTCCAGCAGGCTGGTGACGCCACGGCCATGCGATGCCGCGATAGGGTAGATCTCACCCAGACCCAGTGACCAGAAATCTGCGATGGCCTGATCGGCATCGATGCCGTCGGTTTTGTTCGCCACCAGGAAGGTTGGCTTTTCGCGTGAACGCAGGTGTTTAGCGATAGCGGAGTCCGCCGGCATCAGGCCAGCGCGCGCGTCCACCATGAACAGCACCACGTCCGCTTCTTCAATCGCCAGCAGCGACTGTTCCGCCATGCGGGTTTCCACGCCGTCTTCTGTGCCGTCAATACCACCGGTATCAATACAGATGAACTCGCGTCCTTCCACCTCTGCACGACCGTACTTACGGTCACGCGTCAGCCCCGGGAAATCCGCAACCAGCGCATCACGGGTGCGTGTTAAACGGTTAAAAAGAGTGGATTTTCCAACGTTAGGGCGCCCGACAAGCGCGACCACAGGTACCATGTTTGAAGCCTCATAAAATTCAAAATAACGTCGCTTTCGCGGCGTTTTTAAAAATGTCAAAACGGCTCCTGAGTGAACAGGAGCCGTTTAGTATACTACAACCGCCGGGTAATTAACGCGTGATCGCGTACAGCGTGCCGTCTTTTGCCTGAATCAGCAGTTTGCCGTCGGCCACGACCGGGTCGGTCAGGAAACCAGAGCTGTCGACTTTTTGCTGCGCAACAAAGCGGCCATTATCCGGATCGATCCAGTGCATATACCCTTCGCTGTCGCCGACAACCAGGCTACCGTTGTACAGCGCTGGCGCAGTCAGCAGACGGTGCAGCAGATCGCTTTGCGTCCACAGCGTCACGCCGCCTTCGGTGCTCAGGGCCAGCAGACGGTCGTTCTGGTCAACCATATAGATGCGGTTACCCTCAACGATGAAATCATTCACCGAGCCCAGCTCACGTTTCCACATGATCTGGCCGCTGCGCAGATCCAGCGCGGTCAGGTTGCCGTTGTAGGCCAGCGCGTAAACCACACCGTTAACGATGACCGGCGTTGTGTCCACGTCGCTCAGACGGTCAATTTCCGTTGAGCCAGTGGCCTGAGAGATACGCTGCTGCCAGATCATCTGGCCCTGCTGCATCAGCACGGCGCTTACGCGACCGTTGTCGCCGCCGACAATGGCAGCACCAAATGCGGTAGCCGGGGCAGATTCGCCACGCAGAGAGAGCGCAGGCATATCCAGGTTAACGGTCCATTTCACCAGGCCGTCCGCTTCGTTCAGCGCCTGCAGTTGGCCGTTGCTGGTATGAATCAGCACCAGGCCATCGCTCACCACCGGACGAGAGAGGGATTCCCCAGCCACGGTCGTTTGCCAGGCAATGGAACCGTCGCTGCTGTTCAGGGCATAAACCTGCGCTTTTTCGCTGCCCACGTAGACGTGGCCACCGGCAACGGTCAGGCCGCCAGAAAGCAGTGCAGGCTTACGGGAGAACCAGCCGTCTTTTTCCGCCAGGTTAACGGACCACACTTCTTTTCCGTCATCCGCGTTCACCGCTTTCACGGTACCTTTGCGATCGGCCGCATAAACAACGCTGTCTGCATACGCAGGATGAAGGTTGGAATAGAAATCACCAATCCCATTGCCCACGGAGACATCCCACGCGGTGGATGGGGTAAACTGGTTTTCAACCGTCGGCAGTGGGGACATTTTCACAACGTCTTCTTCGCCACTGAACAGTGAACAACCACTCAATAACGTAACAGAAAGCAGTCCTGGCAGAAGTAATTTACGCAATTGCATCGGGTCCCTCTCAGACGGACAAATTATTTATTTTCATCTGCATCATTTCGCTCAGCGCAGGTGAGGCATTGCTCTCGACGCCAGCTTGCCACGCTTTACGCGCGCCCGCTTTGTCACCTTTGCTCAGCAGTGCTTCACCGCGCAGATCGGCAACGATGGCAGCAAAACCTTCGCCTTTGATGGTATCGAGCGTTTTCAGCGCATCGTCAGCTTTTTTCTGCTGAACCTGAATACGTGCCAGGCGCAGATTAATCACCGCTTTCAGATTTTCATCACTGGCGGCAGCAAGGCCCTGAGACAGCTGAGCAACGGCTTTATCCAGTTCGTTCTTATCAACGTACTGCTGAGCCACTTCCAGCGCAGCCAGTGCACCGTAGGTGTTTTTGTTGTCAGCCGCAAATTTTTCTGCTGCCGTCAGCGTTTGCGGCTGATCGGCACGAATTGCGCTCACGGTATTTTCATAGGACAGGGACGCGCCGCGCGCGGAATCCGCCTGATGATTGTTCCAGTAACGCCAGCCTACCAGCGCACCGACACCTAAAATAACCCCAACAACCAGCGCTTTGCCGTTTTCAGCAAAGAAGCGTTTAATCGCGTCGACCTGATCGTGTTCGTTCTCGTAAATTTCCACGCAGTCCTTCTCCTTAGCCCAATAGAGTGCGCAAGTGCGCCGCAACGCCGTCCTGCGTTACCGTTGTCTGCTCACCAGAGCGCAGGTCTTTCACCACCACTTCGCCGTTGGCCACTTCGGACTCACCCAGCACCAGTGCGATACTTGCGCCCCACTTATCGGCACGAGCAAACTGTTTTTTGAAGTTGCCGCCGCCATGGTTGGTCATCAGCTTAACGCCCGGCAGCGCATCGCGCACGCGTTCGGCAAGCTGCATTGCCGCAGACTGCGTTTCCGCGCCTGAGGCCACCAGGTATATATCGACAACGGAATCTGCTTTAAATTCCGGATTAACTGCCTGAACCAGCAAAACAAGTCGCTCAAGACCCATCGCGAAGCCAACCGCAGGCGCAGCGCGACCGCCAAGTTGCTCAACCAGACCGTCGTAACGGCCGCCCGCGCACACGGTGCCCTGAGAGCCGAGGCTGGTGGTGACCCACTCAAACACGGTACGGTTGTAGTAGTCCAGACCGCGCACCAGACGCTGGTTTACGGTGTAGGCGATGCCAGCCGCTTCAAGCAGCTTGCACAGGCCCGCGAAGTGTTCGCGAGATTCTTCATCCAGGTAATCACCCAGCGCAGGCGCATCGTTCAGCAGTGCCTGAACATCGGCGTTTTTGGAATCCAGAACGCGCAGCGGGTTGCTGTACATGCGACGTTTGCAGTCTTCGTCCAGTTTCTCTTTATGCTGTTCCAGGAACGCCACCAGCGCATCGCGGTAGTTCGCACGCGCTTCCAGAGAACCGATAGAGTTCAGCTCGAGGGAAACGTGATCGGCGATACCGAGCGCACGCCACCAGCGGGCGGTCAGCATAATCAGTTCAGCGTCGATGTCCGGGCCCTGCAGGCCAAAGACTTCCACACCCAGCTGATTGAACTGGCGATAACGCCCTTTCTGCGGACGTTCGTGGCGGAACATCGGGCCGATATACCACAGACGCTGCTCCTGATTGTACAGAAGACCATGTTCGATGCCGGCGCGTACGCAGCCCGCCGTCCCTTCCGGACGCAGGGTCAGGCTATCGCCGTTGCGGTCCTCAAAGGTGTACATCTCTTTTTCAACCACGTCGGTCACTTCGCCGATCGCGCGTTTGAATAACGGGGTCTGCTCTACAATCGGCAAACGAATTTCGCTGTAACCGTAGCTGCCGAGCACCTGCTTCAGCGTGCCTTCAATGCGCTGCCAGATGGCGGTTTCGCCAGGCAGATAATCGTTCATGCCGCGGATGGCTTGAATGTTTTTTGCCACGTTTATTCTCTTTCTATATACAAAAAAAACCCAAAGAATGGGTTCAATCATACATGGGAAGCTCACGGCTTCCCATCACGTTATTTTTCAACCTGCTGAACGTTGATACGCTGTGTCTCGTCCATCATGGCGGCTTTGGCGCGGATGCGGGCTTCAAGCTGGTCGATCATGTCGCTATTATCCAGACGATCTTTTCGAACGCCATCTTCATAGAGACCACTTTTCTTGTTACCGCCGGTCACGCCCAGGGTTGACACCAGGGCTTCACCCGGACCGTTCACCACGCAGCCGATGATGGAGACGTCCATCGGGGTGATAATGTCTTCCAGACGTTGCTCCAGGGCATTCACCGTACCGATCACATCGAACTCCTGACGTGAACAGGTTGGGCAGGCAATGAAGTTGATCCCACGCGCGCGAATACGCAGTGATTTCAGGATATCGAAGCCGACCTTGATCTCTTCGACAGGATCCGCCGCCAGCGAGACGCGCAGGGTGTCACCGATCCCTTCAGAGAGCAGCAGCCCCAGACCGATCGCGGATTTTACCGAGCCGCTACGCAGGCCGCCCGCTTCGGTGATCCCGAGGTGCAGAGGCTGATCGATCTGCTTTGCCAGCAGGCGATAAGATTCTACGGCCAGGAACACGTCGGACGCTTTTACGCTGACTTTGAACTGATCGAAGTTAAGGCGATCGAGATGATCGACGTGACGCATCGCGGATTCGAGCAGCGCCTGCGGCGTAGGCTCACCGTATTTTTCCTGCAGATCTTTTTCCAGGGAACCGGCGTTAACGCCGATACGGATAGGAATATTTTTATCGCGGGCGCAGTCCACGACCATGCGGATACGCTCTTCGTTACCGATGTTGCCCGGGTTAATACGCAGGCAATCGACGCCGTACTCGGCCACTTTCAGTGCGATGCGGTAGTCGAAGTGAATATCAGCCACCAGCGGAACGCTGACCTGCTGTTTGATCAGTTTGAACGCCTCAGCCGCATCCATGGTCGGGACGGAGACGCGAACAATATCCGCGCCGACACGTTCTAATGCTTTGATTTGATTGACCGTCGCTTCCACATCGGTGGTGCGCGTATTGGTCATCGACTGAACGGCGATAGGTGCCCCATCGCCGATTGGCACATTCCCAACGTAAATCCGTTTCGATTTTCTACGTTGAATCGGAGCCTGGTTATGCATGAAAAATCTCCCGCGTTGCCCGTCTGTTACTGTGCTGCTGATTGTTCGGCATTAACGGTAAGACGTGCAACCTGGTTAGTTCTGATAAAGCGGCTCAGGTCGACAGGTTTTCCTTGATACTGGATCTGTACCGCTGCCGGAGCGCCGATTTTAAGTTTATAAGGCGCCTGGCCCGTTAGGTTTAACGTGCCATCTTTGCGCTGCAGGCCGCTGAACAGTTTTTTACCTGTCGCGTCAGTCACTTCCAGCCAGCAGTCGGCGCTGAAGTTCATTACCAGCGCGTTAGGATCGGCTGCGGGTGTCGCCGTACCCGCCGGGCTGGTTGGCAGAGACGCTGCGGTATTGTCTGCAGGCTGAGTAGCCGCAGGCGCGTTCGCCGCAGTATCAACATTCGCCTGAGAAGGGGCAACCACCGCGTTTTGATCCTGAGCCTGAGGCGCAGCGGTATTAGCCGTTGCTGCCGGAGCCTGCGCAGCATTGGTCGCTGTCGCATCTGGCGCTGCGGTCTGTGGCTCGCTGGAAGTCGCTGCACCGTCGGTATTCAGCGGCACGCTCTGGGCGTTATCCGTTCCGGCCTGGTTGAGTTCGGCGGAGGATTGATCGGCCATAGTGGTGATCTCTTCCTGCTGCGCCTTGTGGTTTTGCCACCACCACGCACCGGTCAGACCGACCACCACAAACAGCACCAGCCAGGTAAAGCTCATCAGCCAGCCATCACGTTTTTTACGACGTTTCCCCAGGGAGAAGGTCTGCATCGGCGCAACTTTTGCTGCACGGACCGGCGCCTGCTTCTCCATCATTGGCAGTAATTCGTTTTCGGGGATGTGCACCAGTTTTGCGTAAGAGCGGATATAACCGCGCAAGAACGTTGAAGCCAGATCGGCGGGTGCCTTATCTTCTTCAATATCGCGAACCGTGGAAACCTTCAGGCACAAGCGTTCTGCGACGGCTTGCTGGCTGAGTCCGAGTTGTTCACGGGCGTTGCGAAGACGAACGCCAGTGGAGAGTGCTTCATGTTGGTCGTGAGTGGCTTCAGTATTCATTCGCTACAACTACTGGTACGTGAAAAAAAGGGTTCAGGCGCCGGTGAGTCACAATGCCACCCGCACCGCGAAACTTCTGGTCAGTTAACCTTGAACACAGAGTATAAGACTGTCAGCCCGGAGATGACAGTACAGCCCTGCCCGTACGGCTAAACTGTTGTTACGTCGTTACATACTGCCCGAAAGTCGGATGAAACGCACCGTAATTATTGATCAGTCTTCACGAATCTGACTGATTATTCAGTAAGGTTATGTCTCACGGCGCAGATAATGCGCCGTGAGTGCATAATAATCAAACAGCTTTAACCGCGATCGTCTCGCCCTGCATGCGTTTACGCAGGGTACGCTTGGTACGGTCAATAACATCACCAGCCAGCTGTCCACATGCGGCATCAATATCATCACCACGCGTTTTACGCACGATGGTGGTGAAACCATACTCCATCAGCACCTTGGAGAAACGGTCGATACGGCTGTTCGAGCTACGGCCATACGGCGCGCCCGGGAACGGGTTCCACGGGATCAGGTTGATTTTACATGGCGTATCTTTCAGCAGTTCAGCCAGCTGATGCGCATGTTCGGTACCGTCGTTGACGTGGTCCAGCATCACGTACTCGATAGTGACGCGACCCTGGTTGGCGTTGGATTTCTCCAGATAGCGACGTACGGCAGCGAGGAAGGTTTCGATATTGTACTTTTTGTTGATTGGCACAATTTCGTCACGAATTTCATCGTTTGGCGCGTGCAGGGAGATCGCCAGCGCGACGTCAATCATATCGCCGAGCTTGTCCAGCGCAGGCACAACGCCTGAGGTCGACAGCGTGACGCGACGCTTGGACAGACCAAACCCGAAGTCATCCAGCATGATTTCCATCGCCGGAACGACGTTGGTCAGGTTCAGCAGCGGTTCACCCATCCCCATCATCACCACGTTGGTGATTGGGCGAGTGCCGGTCACTTTTGCCGCGCCGACGATTTTCGCAGCACGCCAGACCTGGCCGATAATTTCTGAAACACGCAGGTTACGGTTAAAGCCTTGCTGCGCGGTTGAGCAGAATTTGCACTCCAGCGCACAGCCAACCTGGGAGGAGACACACAGCGTCGCGCGGTCTTCTTCCGGAATGTAGACGGTTTCAACGCGCTGATCGCCCACCGCAATCGCCCATTTGATGGTGCCATCCGCGGAGCGCTGCTCTTCCACCACTTCCGGGGCGCGGATTTCAGCCACTTCTTTGAGCTTATTGCGCAGGACCTTGTTGATGTCAGTCATGTCATCAAAATTGTCGCTGCAGTAATGGTACATCCACTTCATGACCTGATCGGCACGAAACGGCTTTTCGCCCATCTCTTTGAAGAACTCGCGCATCTGCTGACGGTTCAGATCCAGCAGGTTGATTTTTCCATTTTTATTGGGAACCGCAGGAATGGCGACTTCGGAGGTATTCACTAATTCAGACATAATATTTACCGGCCTCGTTGTTACACGTTATGGCCCATGGAGGGTTGAATAGAAACGCCCCGGAAAGCGGTCTGCTCGTCCGGGGCGTTGCATTGTACAAAGTCTGGCGCAGGGATGCCACGTCTGGACGCGGCATTTACGAAAATAATGTGTAAACGAAACCGTTAAATTAACGGGTACGTGGACACACTTCGCCTTCAGCGAAGAAGAATGCGATTTCGCGTGCAGCAGATTCAACAGAGTCAGAACCGTGGGTGCCGTTCTCGGTGAAGCTGTCAGCGTAATCAGCGCGCAGAGTTCCTGCCAGCGCGTTGTCCGGGTTGGTTGCGCCCAGCAGGTCGCGGTGACGCTGTACGGCGTTTTCGCCTTCCAGTACGGATACCACGATTGGACCGGAGGTCATGAACTCCACCAGGCCGTCAAAGAATGGGCGACCTTCGTGCTCAGCGTAGAAGCCGCGCGCCTGCTCAACGGTCAGGTGCAGCATTTTGGTACCAACAATTTTGAACCCTGCAGATTCAAAGCGAGCGAAGATGCTGCCAATAACGTTTTTTGCCACCGCGTTTGGTTTGATGATGGAAAAAGTACGTTCAATAGCCATGATAACCTCTGTCAATGTTCTGTTGTTTTGCATACCTGAGTATGGTGTGGCGCGGATTATAATGAGCAATGGCGCCATTGCCTATGGATTCAGGTAACATTTTTTTAAAATAAGACGAGTTTTAGCAACAGCTCACTTCAGAAAACTGTTTTCAGGTCACTGAAGCGTAAAATTCACCGTCGCGACCTGCCCGGTCTCATCCATAACGAGTAACTGATAATCGCCCGACTTATCAAGCTGTAATGTGTAAACGCTTCCTTTCACATTCAGCGATTCACCGTTTAAAAACCACCAGCGCTCACCGCTGTTGCCGGTCGCCTGAAGCGGCAGCGAAACGCGGGATTCCCCCGGAAGACGTTTAATAACGGCCCCTTCACGTACGCCGGTCAGAATGAGTGGCGCAGGTGCGTCCTGCGACAGCGGAGGACAGGTTGTTGATGAAGGCGGAATCCGTACCGCACGACGCTCGGTTGCAGGCAGCCACGGCTCCAGCGGCAGCGGCCAGACGTCCAGGACTTTTTCAGTAGCATCCGGGCAATCTGCGGCCACGCGTTTGCCGGTTTTATCCAGCCAGACCGGGAAACGGATCCCGCGTATGCCCTCCTGTTCGGGCAGGAGCAGCGTGGGCGGTTCACTCCCTTCCAGCAGCCAGGTCGACAGGCGACGTCGACAGTTTTCACTGCCTTCCGGTAGCGACTGGCCACCCGGCCAGCAGATCACGCCCCGCCCGACGCTTGCCGGACGCGGATCGCGCGGCAGGCGGGCTTCGTCTACCGTTGAGCGCGACTGAAGCAGGTTATTGACCTGGTTTAATAGCGGAACCGCGCTGGCAAACCCGAACTGTCCCGCCACGGGCGTGCCGTCCGGTCGTCCGGTCCAGATGCCTATCACATAACGGGCATTCAGACCGATGGCCCAGGCATCACGGTAGCCGTAACTGGTACCGGTTTTCCACGCCAGCGGCGCAACCTGGGGTTGCGCATTATCCGGCAGCGGCTGCGCTTCATTGGCCAGAATACGGCGAATAATCCACGCCGAGCCTGGTGATAACAGCGGACGTTCAGTCAGCGGATCGCTCGGCTGCAGGCGCAGCCTTCCCGCCTTACCGTGTCGGGCAAAAGCACTGTAGGCAGCGGCGATATCTGCCAGCCGCGCGCCTGCCCCGCCGAGGATCAGAGACAGATTCGGCTGCGCCCCCGCAGGCAGGATCAGCGGCAAGCCTGCGTTGCTCAGCATTCCGGCAAATCGTTTTGGTCCGAAGGCTTCCAGCACCTGAACGGCAGGCAGGTTGAGGGAACGTACCAGCGCTTCACTCATGCTGACCGGTCCATGAAACCCGCTGTCAAAATTCCCGGGCCGATAATCACCGGTTTTTCTGGGAACGTCCTGAAGCAGCGAGGCGGGATGGATCAGGCCATCATCCAGCGCCATGCCGTAGATAAAGGGTTTTAACACCGATCCTGGCGATCGGATCGCATTGACCATATCCACATGGCTAAAACGCGTGTCATCGTTGATATCCACCGATCCCACCCAGCCGCGCACTTTCATATCAGTATGATCGACCACGATCATCGCCAGCGAGCTGCGTGCCGGCAGGCGGGATTTCCAGTTCATCGCCAGCTCTTCCAGCTGCCGCTGCAGTCCGGCATCCAGCGTGGTGACAATTTTCGTGTCGCGACTTTTACCGAGCATCATGCGTGCAAAGAGCGGCGCCAGCTGCGGCATCTGCCGGGGCGCCAGCCATACTGATTCTTCACGGGACTCTTTGACCTGCTTTGCGGACCAGACGCCCTGCGTCGCCATGCGGTCGAGCACTTTATTGCGCGCCGCTTCGGCCCGTTCAGGCCAGCGGTCCGGACGTAAGCGGCTCGGTGCCTGCGGCAGCACCGCCAGCAGCGCCGCGTCGGAATAGCTGAGCTGCGACGGCGGCTTGCCCAGATACGTCCAGCTTGCCGCTCCCACGCCCTGCAGCGTACCGCCAAACGGCGCGCGGTTGAGATAGAGCGTGAGGATTTCGCGTTTGGAAAGATGCCACTCCAGCTGCATGGCACGCCAGAGCTGGCGAATTTTGCCGCCAAAGGTGCGCGGATGCGGGTCCAGCAGTCGCGCGACCTGCATGGTGAGCGTGCTTCCGCCAGAGATGACTTTCCCGGAACTGAGATCCTGCCAGGCAGCGCGCAGGACAGAAAGCGGGTTTACGCCGGGGTGATCCCAGAACCAGCGATCTTCGTACTGGATCAGCGCCTCAAGATAACGGGGAGAGACCTCTTCGATCGTCACCGGATAGCGCCAGATCCCGTCGCTATCGGCAAAACGCCAGAGCGGCGTGCCCTTCTCATCCACCACCACCCGGGCAGGGTTAACCTCTTTCAGCGGCAACGGCCACAGGCGGTCGGCGGCGACAATCAGCCCCCATAAAACGAGAAGCGCTCCCGCCAGCCACAGCCAGCGGGAGCGTGTCAAACGTGCCATTCGCATATTACGGAACAACAATCAGCGGGCCACTGGCCGCACCCGTTGCCCGCCACTGCGGCACATACATAGACTCGACCATCGGAACCGGCACCTGGTAGGTTCCCGGCGTCACGGCGCGCGCCAGATAAACCAGCGTAACCGGCTGACCTTCATTTACTGGCACGGCCGCCACAAAGCGGTCGTCGCGGAATTCCATATGCTGAATGTCCGCCTGCTGCATCTGGCTGAGCAGGTTCTGCACTTCGCTACCGCTGTCCTGCAGGCTGGCGCTGCTGCTTGCCAGGTTCTGGTTTTCCAGCTCCAGACCCGCAGGGAGGAGATCCACCACCAGCGCGTCCGGCACGTTCTGGCTGGCTTTGACTTCCAGCCATACCAGCACCAGCTCACCGCTCTTCAGCGAAGAGAGCGATTTCGTGCTGCCGTCCGTTGCCAGAATATGGCGTTCAACCTGCAGCACGTTCGAGCTCGGCTGAGGAGCATAGTCAGGATAACCGGTGCTATCAAGGCGTACCCACAGCGGTGAAGTACCGGTATTGGTCACCTGCAGCGCGCCAAGCTGGTCGCCGCTCACGTTTTGTACCTGCGCTTTATCGCCACCTGATGCGGAATCTGACAGGGAGGTTTTCGCCTGCCACGCACCCGACAAGGTTTGCAGCGAACGACCGGCCAGGAACAGCGCATTGCTCTCCTGAGTGGACAACCAGCGCTGGCTGAAGGCCTGCTCAGACAGGGCATTCAGCAGCGTATTTTGCGCATCCGGCAGCAGCTTGTACTCCTCCAGCAGGGAGAGCATCAGCGCGTTATCGCGAAGCTGGCTGCCGTAATCGGCCATCCAGGTTTTGCTGTCGTTGCGCGGCGTTTTGAGCGCCAGATCCAGCGCCTGCTGGCTGCGCGGGGCATCGCCCATCAGCTTGAGCGCCATGCCCAGCTGCATCAGCGGCAGGCCGGACGCCGCCTGAGCGTGACGATCCCAGATTTCACGCAGCGCGCCCAGCGGCGCTTTTTGCTGACGTGCCAGCACCAGCGCGGCATAGGCCTGCACGGCGAACTTGCTGGCCTGCGTATCGTCGCTGTAGCGAACAGACATCATGCCCGGGTCCTGCAGGTAGCGCAGCAACCGGCTATTGGCATTATTCACCGCATCGGCAGGCACGCTGTAGCCCTGCTCGCCCGCACGGACCAGGAAGTCGGTCACGTAGGCCGTCAGCCAGTACTCTTCCGGACCGTTTTTATCCCACAGCGCGAACCCGCCGTCTTCACGCTGCATCTGCAGCAGACGGGAAATACCGATATCAATGGCGGCACGGCGTTTATCGTCCGTATCACCTTTGATGCCAAGCGCCGTAAGCTGCGCCGCGTTGGTGTAGAGCGACGGGAACAGACCGCTGGTGGTCTGCTCCAGACAGCCATACGGATAGGCCTGCAGTTCGCGAATATAGCGCGCCAGGTTGAGCGGTGGTTTGCCGCTCAGCAGCAGTTGCCCCTGCAGGGTGGCAGGAGAGAAACCGTTGCTGTGCTGCGCCGGTGCAGTCCAGGATTCGCCAGGGTTCAGCATGGCACCGGTATTGACCGTCTGCGCCGGGAACGCCGGACGCACGCCGATTTTCCAGCTCTTCTGCTGCGGGGCGAAGGTCTCGCCCGGAAGCTGCAGGCCGGTCACCTGCGCGGTCACTTCACCGTCACCATAACCGTCCAGCGCGCGTACCGGAATAAACAGCGTGCTGCGCGCCCCCGGTGGCAGCTGAACCGGCTGAGGCTGCGCGCCTTCCAGCGCCAGTTTGCCTGTCGCGTTCAGGGCGATATTCAGCGTTTGCGGCTGGTCGGTCAGGTTAGTGATATCCAGCGTCAGCCGCGAGGTATCTCCGCTTGCCAGGAAGCGCGGGGTATTCAGCTCGGTAATGACCGGCGCGGCCACGATAATCTTGCTTTCGCTGCTGCCGAAATCCTCTTCCGTCCAAGCCTGCGCCATCAAACGCAGCTCGCCGTTGAAGTCTCCAATCGGCAATGTAATTGTGCCTTCCCCGTTGGCATCCAGCGTAACCGGCTGTGCCTGCTGGGCAATGATGGTGACGTGGTTCACCGGCGGTTTGCCGCCGCGCTTCAGTTCATCCCCATCGCCACCAAAGCGCAGCGCGGCCAGACGGCCCTGCCCTTCAATGACCTGGCCGTATATATCGTAGATATCCGCGCCGTAACGCTTCTGACCAAAGAAAGCCAGCCACGGATCCGGCGTGACGTAATCGGTAATATTCAGCACGCCGCTGTCCACCGCCGATACCAGGACGTTCACCTTCTGCGGCACGGCCCCCTCTTTCACGCTGGCTTTCACCTTCACCGAGAGCGTCTGGTTTGGACGCATTTTCTGCGGGTTATCGAGCGCAATATTCAGGCGGCGATTTTCGTCACCCATCGGCAGATGCAGCAGGCCGACCGCGCGTTTCGGCGTGGCGGATTTGGATTTATCTCCGGGACGTACCACCAGCGTACTCAGGTAGAGGTCGTGACGCTTCCAGGCCTTGTCGACCGGGATAGCGAGATCCAGTCCGTTTGCCGGTACGTCGATCTCTTTCCACCACAGCGGCCCTTCACTAGACTCGATCATCGCATAGCCCTTGCCTGCGGCTGGCGCGGCAATGTGCAGGTTGATGGTGTCGCCTGGCTGATAGGCTGGCTTATCCAGTTTCAAGGTCACACGGTCAGGGCGTGCAGCGCCGGTGCCGTCGCTGTTATCCTGCCAGCTGTACCCCGCCCAGAAGCGCACGCTGCTGACCATCTCATCAGGCGCTTTCACCTCCAGACGATAAGAGCCCCACTCCACCGGGAAGGTGACTTTACCCGTTTCATCGGCCTTAAGCGTCAGCTCCTGCTCACCTTCGACCAGATCTTTCTGATCGAACTGAGACTGCCAACCTTCGCTCTCAGACCAGTTCCAGAAGTAGTCCCGACGCTCGCGAATCAGACGAACCTGTAACCCGGAAACGGCCTTTTTCGCGCCGCTGGCATCGGCATACACGATGTCGAAGCTGGCGTTGCCGTTCTCATCAACAATCGGTTGGTTGACGGTCGAATCGGTGCGGTAGTCATAAACCGCCTTGCTGGCGAACTGAGGACGGATACCCGGCAATTCCGCTGCGGGCCAGATAGCCTGCTCAGCACGACGCGTCACCGGACGACCGCCCGACTCCAGCAGGCTGGCCTGCAGGATCAGTTGCAGCGGAGAGTGCACCTCTTTCCACTGGCTTTCGGTAGAAACCTGCCCACGTCCCTGCTCGTCCAGCGTAAGCTGCACTTCATCCAGGCTGCGGCTCAGGTTCTCTTCAGCGATATCACCAAACTGGAAGCCCGGCAGCGCTGCCACCGCGTCACGCAGCGGACGCAGGAAGAGCTGGCCCTGCAGAGAGTTACCGTTGGCCGGAGCGCCATACAGGTAATAGCCCACCACGTTAAAGTCGACGTTATCCTGCGGTGAAACCGGCGTTTTTTGTCCGCTCAGGTTGAGCGCCATGCGCTCTGGCATGAAGTCTTCGACGTGGAAGTCCCACAGACGCTGCAGGTTATCGCCCGTGTTGGCGCGGATATGCCACATGCCGGTCTGCGCCCCGCTGTCCAGCGGGTAGTTGAATCGGTAGAGACCGTTTTCAGGCTGAACAACGATCGAGCGAGCCACCTGACCGTCAGGGCGCAGCACGTCAAGCTTCACGGGCTGATCGGGAAGCGGTTTACCGTCACTGTCGCGCAGCAGGCCGTTGAGGATCACCGTTTCGCCCGGGCGATAGAGATCGCGTGGGCCAAACATAAAGAACTGCTTGCTGTAGCCAGGACTCCCGGCGATATCAAACTCCGCCAGATCAAGAGCCGGCAGCTTGAGGTCAAGCAGCGTGGTCTGGCCGTCTTTACTGGCCAGGATCAGCGCGGCCTCTTTGTCGGTCTCAAGCTTTGCGTGGCCATCGCTGTCGCTTTTCGCTTCGGCAAGCGTCTGCCCTTTATCATTCAGCAGGGTGACGGTGACGCCGGACTGCGCCGCACCGTTCTCCAGACTCTGGGTGAAGATGTCCAGGCGATTATGATAACGGTGAGCGGACAGGCCAATATCGCTTAAGGTAAAGAGCGTCGCGGCGTTGCTGTAGTTGTAGTGCCCGGCCTGGTTCATGACCGCGATATAAACGCCAGACTGCTGGAGCGGTTTAATATCCTTCAGGGGCAACAGTAATTTTTCGCGCGTGTTGCGCGCCGGATTAAGATCGAAGCGACCGGTGTAAACCAGCTCCGCCATCTTTAGCAGGTTGTCGGATTCCCAGTTGGTGAGGGAGTTGCGGTATTCCCACTGGCTGACAAAAGAGGCCAGCGATTCCGGCTTCACGCGGTAGAAATTGACGTCCACGTTGTTGACGTTAAGCGCCATCACCGGCAACCCTTCCACCACCTTGCCCGGCAGCAGCGAGCCGCGGCTGGCAAACCCGACGGTAGGCTCGACGTCCCGGGTGGTGAGGGCTTTTTCATAATCAATGCCGAACGTCGCCTTATTCAGCGCCTGCAGGCCCCGTTCAACGGTGACGACCAGGTTGCGGTTGGGCTCCAGATGACGCAGGCGAAGCTCTTTCAGGTTAGGCGCAAGTTCCCACGCCCCGTCAACTTTGCCGCTTTTTTTGTCCACGACATGCACGGTTTTCGCGAAATCCTGATCGGGATTCAGCGGAACCGAGTATGTCAGCACCAGCGTGGCGGCACCGTCGAGCTGAACTTCAGAAGCATCCAGCAGGGTCAGCGCTTTTCCCTGACTCTGGGCGGCTAGCTTAGCCAGCGTTTCAGCATTTGGCTTTTCCGCGGCTTTTGGTGTGGATGCAGTGGATGCCGCGGGAGCCGCAGCCTGAGGTTTATCGTCGCTGTTATCACAGCCGACAAGCGTAAACGTGGTAAGCAGCGCAAGAGAGAGCGCGGCTAAGCGAAACGGTTTCATCCTTTGTCCCTGGCCCAGAGGGGGCCTGTTGGTCGTCGTCCGGATAAGTATTATCCGCAAGTTTCATTAATTCAAAAAGTCCAATTTTAGAATCTGGAAAGCGCCTCGCAGAATGGCATCACGCCGCTACGCCGTGATGGAACCGCGATCACAGCGCATAACGTCACATGTTACCTTTCACGTCATTTGTTTTTAAAACAAGAGGATAGCTGGATAAGCGTCCCTGAAGGCTGCTAGTTTTATAACCATGACGCACCCCGAGTGCGCGGTTCAAAAAGAGAGAAAGCCATGAAACGAGCCGTGAACGCACTACAAAATTTCGGAAAATCATTGTACGGACCGGTGCTTATCTTACCGATCGTCGGTCTGTTTATCGCCTTTGGTAACGTGCTGGGTAACGGTAATCTCGCCGAGTACCTGCCGTTTCTCGGTCATCCGCTGATTCAGCATCTTGGTCAGTTGATCGCAAAATCTGCCGTGTCGGTGCTGGTTAACCTGGCGCTGGTGTTTGCCGTCGGTATTCCGATTGGCCTGGCAACGCGCGATAAAGGCTATGCCGCGCTGATTGGCCTGGTCACCTTTGTCGTATTCATCAACGCCATGAACGTCACGCTGCAGCTGCAGGGCGCGCTGGCGCCAGCGGCGCAGATGAAAGCGGCCGGACAGACGATGGTACTGGGCGTGCAGGTGCTGGAGATGGGGGTCTTTGCCGGGATACTGACCGGAGCGCTTTCCGGCTATCTGTACAACAAATACTCCGGCGTACAGTTTAACGGCGCGATGGCGATTTACTCCGGCCACTGTTTTGTCGCCATCGTCATGCTCCCCGTCTCCATGCTGCTCGGCGTGGTGATGAGTGAGCTTTGGCCCTTTGCCCAGCACGGCATCAGCGCCCTGGCGCTGGCCATCAAAGGTTCCGGGCCGTTTGGCGTGGCCATCTACGGTTTCCTGGAACGCATTCTGGTCCCCACCGGCCTGCACCATCTGGTTTATACGCCGTTCCTCTATACCGAGCTGGGCGGCACGCAGGAGGTATGCGGCGCAACCTATCAGGGCGCGCGCAATATCTACTTTGCCGAGATAGCCTGCCCGGACGTGAAGCAGCTCAGCAGCACCGTGGTGTGGGATGCCCGCGGCATCAGCAAGATGTTTGGCCTGCCCGCCGCGGCGCTGGCGATGTATATGACCGCCAGGCCAGAGCGTAAAGCGGCGGCGAAAGCGATTCTGATCCCGGCGGCGCTGACCTCGCTGCTGGTCGGCGTCACCGAGCCGATTGAGTTCTCCTTCCTGTTCGTCGCCCCGCTGCTGTTCGTGGTGCATGCGGTGCTGACCGGCATTGGCATGATGCTGTTCTCCCTGCTGGGCGTTCACGCCATCGGCGCCAACGGGATTATCGACTTCATCCTCTACAACCTGCCGCTCGGCACGGCCAAGTCCAACTGGCCGATGTACATCCTGGTCGGGCTGATCATGTTCGCCCTCTACTTCGTGGTGTTCCGCTTCCTGATCCTGCGCTTCAACATGAAAACGCCGGGCCGTGAAGATGAGGACCAGGAGACGCGCCTCTACAGCAAGCAGGAGTACCAGGCGAAGGGCAATAACGACGGTCTGGGCGAGTCCATCGTGGTGGGGCTGGGCGGTCGGGAAAACATTGAAGTGGTGGACAACTGCTACACCCGCTTGCGCGTCACGGTGAAGGATGTCGCCATCATCGACGAGCCGCGCCTGAAGGCGACTGGCGCGAAAGGGATTATCAAACAAGGTAACAACGTTCAGGTGGTCTACGGGCTGCATGTCAAAAAAATGCGAGAAGCCGTTGAGACGTTTCTCTGAAAGGAGCTAAAGATGTTAACACCCCCATTCATTCTGTCGATTGCCGGCGGCGGCAGCACCTACACGCCGGGCATTGTGAAAAGCCTGATGGTGCGCCTGCAGGATTTCCCGCTGGCCGAAATTCGCCTTTACGATATCGACGAAGCGCGTCAGAACACCATTGCGCCGGTCGTCGAGAAGGTCATTCGCGACCACAGTCAGCGCATCACATTTACCGTCACCAGCGATCCGGAAGTGGCCTTTAGCGGCGCGCATTTTGTCTTCGCCCAGATGCGCGTCGGCCAGTACAAAATGCGTGAGCAGGATGAGAAGATCCCGCTGCGTCACGGCGTGGTGGGCCAGGAAACCTGCGGCCCCGGCGGGCTGGCCTACGGCCTGCGCACGATCCTGCCGATGGTGGAGCTTATCGATCTGGTCGATCGCTACGCGCATGAGAAAGCCTGGATCGTGAACTACTCCAACCCTGCCGCGATCGTCGCGGAAGGCGTGCGCCGCCTGCGCCCGAACGCGAGGGTGCTGAACATCTGCGATATGCCGGTTGCCGCGATGCGCAATATGGGTGCCATTCTGGGCGTGGATCGTCATAAACTGGAAGTGGACTACTTCGGCCTGAACCACTTCGGCTGGTTTACCCGCGTGCTGGTGGACGGCGAAGACAAGCTCCCGGAGTTGCGTAAGCATATCGCGAAGTTTGGCCTGCTGACGGAAGATGCGGCTAAAACCGACCCGCAGCACTCGGATCCGTCGTGGGTGAAAACCTGGCGCAATATCAAGCCGATCATGGACAACTTCCCCGAGTATCTGCCGAACCCGTATCTGCAGTATTACCTGATGCCGAACCAGATTGTGGCGCATCAGAACCCGGACTATACCCGCGCCAACGAAGTGATGAACGGGCGCGAGAAAAAGCTGTTCGCCGCCGCCGAAGAATATCAACGCACCGGAATTTTACCGGATGCCTTCCACGTGGGCGTCCACGGTGAATTTATCGTTGACGTCGCCTGTTCGCTGGCGTTCAACCTGCGAAGCCGCCATCTGGTGATGGTGGAAAACCGCGGGGCGATTACCAACCTGCCGTACGATGCGGTGGTGGAAGTTCCCGCTTATATCACCGCCGAAGGCCCGGAACCGATTCGCGTCGGCCAGGTGCCGCTGTTCCATCAGACCCTTTTGCAACAGCAGCTCGCGTCTGAACAGCTGCTGGTAGAGGCGACAATCGAAGGCAGCTATGAAAAAGCGTTGCAGGCATTTACCCTGAACCGCACCGTGCCGACCATGGAACATGCAAAAGCGATTCTGGATAAGATGATTGAAGCCAACCGCGACTACTGGCCAGCGCTGCAAAAAGCCTGGCAGGACGGCGAACCGGTGAAAAAATAGGGGCTTGCTCGCGAGTTGAACGTGGTTTGCTTGTCGGTGTCAGAAAAAACACCGACAATCCTTTTTTACGGAAAAGAATGGAGGCAACCCATGTCCACCTCATATTTTGTCGCCGCCGACTGGCTGATTGAGCACGGCGACGATCCGGAAGTTCAGATTATCGACGCGCGTATGGCCCCTCCGGGACAAGAGCATCGTGACGTGCCCGGTGAATACCGCGCAGGGCATCTGCCTGGCGCGGTATTTTTTGATATCGAAGCCCTCTCCGATCATACCTCTCCCCTGCCGCACATGCTGCCGCGCCCGGAAGCGTTTTCCGTGGCGATGCGCGAGCTGGGCGTCAGCAAAGACAAACACCTCGTTGTCTATGATGAAGGTAACCTCTTTTCCGCGCCGCGCGCGTGGTGGATGCTGAAAAACTTCGGCGTGGAAAAAGTCTCGATTCTGGCAGGCGGCCTCGCGGGCTGGAAACGTGACGAACTGCCGCTTCAGCAGGGCGAGGTGACGCTGCCGGAAGGCGAGTTCGATGCCACGTTCGACGCACACGTAGTGAAACGCCTGACCGACGTGCTGGTTGTAAGCCACGAAAAAACGGCGCAAATCGTCGATGCCCGTCCTGCGCCGCGCTTTAATGCCGAAACGGATGAACCGCGTCCGGGGCTGAAGCGTGGACATATTCCGGGCGCGCTGAACGTGCCGTGGGGCGACCTGGTGTTTGAGGGCGAGCTGAAAACCACCGACGAGCTGCGCGCCATTTTTGAACGTCAGGGCGTGGATTTGCATCGACCGATTATCGCCAGCTGCGGTTCCGGCGTAACGGCCTGCGTGGTCATTCTGGCGCTCGCCACGCTCGGCGTAAGCGACGTCACGCTCTACGACGGTGCCTGGAGCGAATGGGGCGCGCGTGACGACCTGCCGGTTGAACCCGCGAAATAATGGATAACCGCCTGGCCACGCTGTTAACGCGCGGGGCGTCATTGACCCGCGCGGAGTATCGCGTTCTCGCCCACCTGACGGAGCATCCGCTGCTGGTGGGCAATATTACGGTTCGCGAGCTGGCGCAGGCGACATTCGTTTCTACCGCCACCATCATGCGGCTGTGCCAGAAGCTGGGGTTCAGCGGCTTTAGCGAGTTTATCTGGCACTGCAAGCAGCTGCTCACCGACACGCCGCATATTGCCGCTCAGGCGCAGTCGCGTCCTGAACTCCCGGCGCTGTTTAATCAGTTTATCGCCAACTATCAGCACACCTTTCAGTGGGTCACCCAGGACAAACGCCAGCAGTTTGCTAACCTGCTGCGCCAGAAAGAGAGCTTCTTTCTCTACGGGGCCGGGTTTTCTTATCTGTTTGCGGAGTACCTGACCAAGAAGCTGCAGGTAATGGGCAAAACGGCGTTTATCTCCGGACCGGGCGACAGCCGGAACATTTTTCTCAGCAATGCCGCCCGCTATCAGGTGTTTATTGCCGTCTCGCGCAGCGGCGAAACGGAGCAGGTGCTGGATAAAGCGCGGATAGCCAAAAACGTCGGCATGACGATCGTCGCGTTTACCCGCGCCTCGGCCAACACGCTGGCGGAGATGGCGGACGTGCATTTTGCGCTCTATGACGAAGCGGTACACTTCGCCGCCGAAGCCGCAGGGGTGACGTCGTTTGAGTCGAATCTGGTGCTGCTGATGGATTTACTGCTGCTGGAAGCAACGGGGTGATATTCACCCCGCTGTCATCAGATGATGCGGTTAGTTTTGAGATCGCGCAGGAAGCCGCCCCAGCGACGCTCATAGAACGGCGTAATGTGCTCGGTAATAAAGTGGCTAATGCCCTTCTCACCGTTTTTCACCTGGCAGATATCAATTGGTTCATCGCCCGGTAGCGTGTCGGTCGCCACGCTTCCCGCTGCCTGAACGATCTCGTCGAAATCGCCATCGGCTTCAATACCGATCAACAGCACCGGCTTTTCGTCCGCGCGCTCTTTAATGGAGCAGAGAAACGCGCGCCTGACGGGCTTGAGCGTTTTGAACAGCGTCGTCAGGGAATCAATCATCTGCGCGGGCGGCTCGGCCACTTCAGAGAGCAGCAGCGTTTCGCCCCCTTCCAGCACTTCCTGCGTGCTGAGCGGGTTGCCCTCTTCGCCAATCAGGTGGCTGATTTCACGCGGCGTAAACTCTTTCCCGGTCGGCAGCTTCGCGTTCAGGAACAGCGTCTGGCCGAGCGTCATTTCAAACAGGGTACGCACCGGCATTACCACGAACGCCTGTTCGTCTTCTACCGCTTTCTGCAGCGCTTCCAGCGAGGTGAAGAACGGGATCACCGACGTACCGTCGTCTTTCTCCCAGTGCAGCAGATCCAGCGCGCTGTCTTCTACGACCTGTTCACCTTCAGCCGCAGTGCCCGGCACCCAGACGGTGGATTCCAGCAGCGTGCGGAAAAAGGCCGGACGGTGGGCGGGCTCGGTCGCCGCCTGCTCCAGCAGGGTTTCTAATTCGTTTTTGGTTTCTGACATAGTTTGGCTACTTCACACTTGCCCGGCGGCGCTACGCTTGCACGGGCCTACGGGTTTTGTAGGCCGGGTAAGCGTAGCGCCACCCGGCAAAAAAGATTACTCAGCCGTCAGCAGGTTCGCCACGGTACGCACGCCCAGACCGGTCGCGCCTGCGGACCACTGCTCAACCGCCGCTTTACGGTAGGTTGCAGAGCAGTCAATGTGCAGCCAGCCCTCGTGGTAGTTCTCAACAAAGTGAGACAGGAACCCTGCTGCGGTGCTTGCCCCCGCCGGGTACGCCGCGCTGGCGGTATTGTTCAGCTCGGCAAAGTTGGACGGCAGCTGGCTGCGGTGGAACTCGGCCAGCGGCAGACGCCAGAACGGTTCATTTTCAGCAGCGGCGCTTGCCAGCAGGCGAGCGGCCAGCTTGTCGTCGAAGCTGAACAGCGCATGGTAGTCGTTACCCAGCGCGGTTTTCGCCGCGCCGGTCAGGGTCGCCATATCGATAATCAGCTCTGGCTTCTGGGCAGACGCGTCGATCAGGCCATCGGCCAGCACCAGACGGCCTTCGGCGTCGGTATTCATCACCTCAACGTTTTTGCCGTTACGGTAGCGAATGATGTCACCCAGCTTGAAGGCGTTACCGCTGACCATGTTGTCCGCGCAGCACAGGTACAGCTTCACGCGCTTTTTCAGACCGCGGGTGATGGCAAAGGCCAGCGCGCCGGTGATGGTGGCCGCGCCGCCCATGTCGGACTTCATGGAGTCCATGAACGCGCTCTGCTTCAGGCTGTAGCCGCCGGTGTCGAAGGTGATGCCTTTACCTACCAGGCAGGCAAAGACAGGGGCGTCTTTATCGCCGGTTGGGTTGTAGTCCAGCGCCAGCAGCACCGGAGGACGCTCGGAGCCGCGGCCCACGGTGTGGATACCCATGTAGTTCTGCTCGCGCAGGTCTTCTCCCTTGGTGATGCGGTAGGACATCTTGTCGCCCGCCACGCCGCACAGGAGATCAACGGCGCGCTGCGCCAGCTGCTCAGGGCCTAATTCTTCCGCCGGAGCGTTAATGGTGTCGCGTACCCAGTCGATGATTTTCAGGCGGCTTTCCAGCTCTTTCTGACCGGCTTCGTCGAGGTTCGCCCACTCAATTTTGCGGGTGCCTTTCGGCCCTTTATAGCCCGCCCAGAACGCCCAGCTGCGGTCGGTGTCCCACCCTTCGCCTTCCAGCGAGACATGCTTAATGCCCAGACCGTCAATTTTACGTGCGGCGCGCTGGATCAGGCCCAAATCATCATTGCCCGTCAGGTGCAGGGTAATACCGTCGTTATTAATGCTGTAGGTGGCTTTCTCGCCCCAGCGCGCGTCGGCAGGCTGATTCGAGAGCGTAATCTTCATCGCTTCGGTCATTTTATTTTTCCTTATTAGCAACTAGCAAACGGGCCGCCTGAAGGCAGCCCGTTTTGTTATTTATTCTGCTTCATCTAACCAGACTAACAGAATCGCCTCCAGAATTTTTTCATTGGATGCGTTTGGATCGTCGTCGAAATCCTCTAAATCGCAGATCCACTGATGCATATCGGTGAATCGTACGGTCTTCGGATCGAGATCCGGGTTCGCGTCGTAGAGCGCTTCGCCGATTTCACGGCTGTCTGTCCACTTCAGTCCCATATTAATGCTCGCGTGCGTGGTTGATGGTGTAGCGTGGGAACTCCACGACCAGATCTTCATCGGTCACCGCGGCCTGGCAGCTTAAGCGGCTGTCTGGCTCCAGACCCCATGCTTTATCCAGCATGTCGTCTTCGTCTTCGGTGCTCTCGGCAAGAGAGTCAAAACCTTCACGCACGATGCAGTGGCAGGTGGTGCAGGCACAGGATTTTTCACAGGCGTGTTCCACTTCGATACCTGCACGCAGGGCTACATCGAGAATGGTTTCACCGGTCTTCGCTTCCAGAACAGCGCCATCCGGACAGAGGTCCGCATGAGGCAAAATAACAATCTTTGGCATATTAAACCTCGTCCACGGACTGGCCTTTCAGCGCGACGCGGACAGATTTGTCCATGCGGCGAGCAGCGAAGTCCTGGGTTTGTTTATCAACGTTTTTAATGGCTTCTTCTATTGCGTCAGCGTCATCGCCTTCGGCGACTGCGCTTAAGCGCGCGGCAGCGTCGTCAATCACCTGGCGCTCGGCGGCGCTTAACAGCGCGGCGTCGGCAGCGAGCGCGCCGTTCAGGCTCTCCAGCACGCGTGCGGCTTCCACTTTTTGTTCCGCCAGCATACGCGCCTTCACATCCTGCTCGGCGTAGCTCATTGAGTCCTGAATCATGGAGGCGATTTCGCCATCGGTCAGGCCGTAGGACGGCTTAACCTGAATAGACGACTCGACACCGGTCGATTTTTCCATCGCCGTGACGCTCAGCAGACCGTCGGCGTCCACCTGGAAGGTGACGCGAATATGCGCCCCGCCCGCAGGCAGCGCCGGGATTCCGCGCAGCGCAAAGCGCGCCAGAGAACGGCAGTCCTGCACCAGCTCGCGTTCGCCCTGCATCACGTGGATGGACATCGCGGTCTGGCCGTCTTTGAAGGTGGTGAACTCCTGCGCGCGCGCCACCGGAATGGTGGTGTTCCGCGGGATCACTTTCTCCACCAGGCCGCCCATGGTTTCTAAACCGAGAGACAGCGGGATGACGTCCAGCAGCAGCATTTCACTGTCCGGCTTGTTGCCAACCAGAATATCGGCCTGAATCGCGGCGCCGACGGCAACCACTTTGTCCGGGTCGATGGAGGTCAGCGGCGTGCGGCCAAAGAATTCGCCCACGCGCTCGCGCACCAGCGGCACGCGGGTCGAACCGCCCACCATGACCACTTCCAGCACTTCGTTGGCCTCAACGCCGGCATCTTTCAATGCGCGACGGCAGGCCAGTAAGGTGCGTTTCACCAGCGGGGCAATCAGATCGCTGAACTGATCGCGAGAGATCTCACCCTGCCAGCCCGCAACTTTGACGGTAACCGTCTGCGCATCGCTCAGGGCGATTTTGGCGTCGATGGCCGCATCCAGCAGTTCACGCTGTATGCGCGCATCGCTGCGATCGCTGATGCCCGCCTGCTCGCGGATGTAGTCCGCCAGCAGATGGTCGAAGTCATCGCCGCCCAGCGCGGAATCCCCGCCGGTCGCCAGCACTTCAAATACCCCGCGGCTCAGGCGCAGGATAGAGATATCAAACGTCCCGCCGCCGAGATCGTAAACCGCGATCACCCCTTCCTGACCGGAATCGAGGCCGTAGGCAATCGCCGCCGCCGTCGGTTCGTTCAGCAGACGCAGCACGTGCAGGCCCGCCAGACGCGCGGCGTCTTTGGTGCCCTGACGCTGTGCATCATCAAAGTAGGCAGGAACGGTGATCACCACGCCGTCCAGATCGCCGCCGAGCGTCGCCGTAGCACGCTCCGCCAGCGCTTTGAGGATGTCAGCAGAAACACGAATCGGGTTCAGCAGACCGGCCGCGGTCGCAATCATCGGCAGGCCGTTTTCACTGGCCTGCAGCTGATACGGCAGATGCGGGTAGCGGGTCTGAATATCGGCCAGCGAGCGGCCCATCATGCGCTTGACGGAGCTGATGGTATTCGCCGGATCGCGCGCGGCGTTAGCGCGAGCGTCATAGCCGACCGCGCGACCCTGCTGCTGGTAGTGGACCACGGAAGGCAGCAGATGGCGGCCCTGCTCGTCAGCCAGCGTTTCCGCCTGGCCGCTGCGCACGGTCGCCACGAGGGAATTGGTGGTGCCCAGATCGATACCCACCGCCAGACGACGCTGGTGCGGTGCGGCACTTAAGCCAGGCTCACTAATTTGTAATAAGGCCATAATTGCTTCCGAAATTAAAAATCGAGCAGCTTTTCTTCGAGTTGTTCAGCACTGCTTCGCAGTTTATCGAGAAAACGGAGTTTGCGCACAGTGTCTGCCGCCACGTCCCAGGTCTCGTTGTTCAGTTGCTCCACCATCTGCTGATGGCGGGTATCGAACATGCCCTTCACACGCGTGATGAAGCTTTCCAGACGCGCTTCGTCTTTGGCCTGTTCAATCTCATCCAGCTCTTCGCGCAGCTCCAGCTGCTCCATCAGAAACGCCGTGTCGCGCACGGTGTGCTGTTCGCTCGCCAGATCAAAACCGTGGAGCGAGAGCAGATACTCAGCGCGCGCCAGCGGATGGCGCAACGTCTGCCAGGCCTGGTTGATGGTCGCGGATTGCGACACCGCAGCCAGCTGCTCTGCCTGAGTACCGCTCGCGAATTTGTCCGGATGGTACTGACGCTGCAGATCCTGAAAACGGATCGTCAGCGCCTGGAGATCGATCGGGTATTGAGCGGGTAGTCCGAAGAGAGTGAAGTAATCCATAACAATCTCAGGGGTAGCCTGTTAGAACAAACCCCACGCGTAGCGGGTAACGCCACGGTGGGGTTTCGGATGACGCGCGGTTAAACGTGGAAGCTTTCGCCGCAACCACACTCGTCTTTGACGTTCGGGTTCGTAAATTTGAACCCTTCGTTCAGGCCTTCTTTGACGAAGTCCAGCTGAGTGCCGTTGAGGAATTGCAGGCTTTTGCCATCGACCACCACCTTCACGCCCTTGTCTTCAAACACGATGTCGTCAGACGCCGGCTCGTCAACAAACTCCAGTACGTAAGCCATACCAGAACAGCCGGAGGTACGTACGCCCAGTCGCAGGCCAAAGCCTTTACCACGGTTCGCCAGAAAAGAGCTTACTCGCGCGGCAGCGCTGTCGCTAAGGGTAATCGACATACTCAAACCTCAATTATTTTGCTTCACGTTTGCTTTTGTAATCCGCAATGGCGGCTTTGATCGCGTCTTCTGCCAGAATTGAGCAGTGAATTTTCACCGGTGGCAGTTCGAGTTCTTCAGCAATATCCGTGTTCTTGATTGCCTGTGCTTCGTCCAGAGACTTGCCCTTCACCCATTCGGTGACGAGGGAGCTGGACGCGATAGCAGAACCGCAGCCGTAGGTCTTGAAGCGCGCGTCTTCAATGATACCTTCATTGTTGACTTTAATCTGCAACTTCATCACGTCGCCACACGCTGGCGCACCGACCATGCCGCTACCAACAGATTCGTCGCTGTTGTCAAAAGAGCCAACGTTGCGTGGGTTTTCGTAATGATCGATGACTTTTTCGCTGTATGCCATGATTGAATTCTCCTTATGTACCGATTAGTGATGTGACCATTCAATGCTGTTCAGATCCACGCCCTGCTTGAACATTTCCCACAGTGGAGAAAGGTCGCGCAGACGGCCAATGGAGTTGCGAACCAGCTTGATGGTGTAGTCAATCTCTTCTTCGGTAGTGAAACGACCTAAAGAGAAACGAATAGAGCTGTGTGCCAGCTCGTCAGTCATACCCAGCGCGCGCAGCACGTAGGATGGCTCAAGGCTTGCAGACGTACAGGCAGAACCGGAAGAAACCGCCAGGTCTTTCAGCGCCATGATCAACGACTCGCCTTCAACATAGTTGAAGCTGACGTTGAGGATGTTCGGTGCGCCCTGCTCGAGATCGCCGTTCAGATACACTTCTTCCATATCTTTCACGCCGTCCCACAGACGGTTACGCAGCGTGCGCAGGCGTGCCATCTCGGTTTCCATCTCTTCTTTTGCAATGCGGTAGGCTTCGCCCATGCCCACGATCTGGTGAACAGGCAGCGTACCGGAACGCATGCCGCGCTCGTGACCACCGCCGTGCATCTGTGCTTCGATGCGGATACGCGGTTTTCGACGAACGTACAGCGCGCCGATGCCTTTCGGGCCATAGATTTTGTGGCCGGAGAAGGACATCAGGTCAACTTTCAGCTGGCTCAGGTCGATAGGCAGTTTGCCCACGCTCTGGGTCGCGTCCACGTGGTAGATGATACCGCGCGCGCGGCACATTTCGCCGATGGTCGCGATGTCTTGTACCACGCCGATTTCGTTGTTGACGTGCATGATGGAGACCAGAATGGTGTCATCACGCATGGCCGCTTCGAGCTCTTTCAGATCGATAATGCCGTTGCTCTGTGGCGCCAGATAGGTGACCTCGTACCCTTCACGCTCCAGCTGGCGGCAGGTGTCCAGCACGGCTTTGTGTTCGGTTTTGCTGGTGATGATGTGCTTGCCTTTTTTCTGATAAAAGTTGGCTGCACCCTTGATCGCCAGGTTGTCGGATTCAGTCGCACCAGAGGTAAAGACGATTTCGCGCGGGTCGGCACCGACCAGCTCGGCAATCTGATTGCGGGCGATATCAACCGCCTCTTCAGCCTGCCAGCCAAAACGGTGGGAACGGGAGGCCGGGTTACCAAAGGTCCCGTCCATGGTCAGGAACTGCATCATTTTCTCGGCAACACGCGGGTCCACCGGCGTGGTTGCGGAGTAATCGAGATAAATCGGTAATTTCATTGCTCTTAAACTCCGTACATCACTCAATGCAAGGAATCAGGCAACCGGCTTGATGTACGACCGAGTACACGGAATGCTGGCGCATCCCGGCCTGATTCTGAAAGCTCTTTATAATCGTTGTCCCGACCGTTTCGTGCTGCCTCGCCCTGTCAGCCGCAGTCCGAAACGGGACGGGTCACTCAGGCGCGCAGCTTAACGTTGATCGCGTCCTGGGTGCGCGCATTGCGCTGGGTTTCGTGCTGATGCTGACGGCCGGACACATCAAGGATCTCCTGGTTATTCACCAGTTCACCCAGGGTGATATTGTTCAGGAAGCCGGTCAGGCGTTCGCTCAAATCGCGCCACAGCGCGTGAGTCAGGCACTTATCGCCGCCCTGACAGCCGCCTTTGCCCTGGCAACGGGTCGCGTCAACGGATTCGTCTACCGCGCTGATCACTTCGCCGACGGCGATGCTGCTGGCATCTTTACCTAACAGATAACCACCGCCTGGACCACGAACGCTGGAAACCAGGCCATTTTTACGCAGGCGAGAGAACAGCTGTTCCAGATAGGAAAGCGAAATTCCCTGACGCTCTGAAATATCTGCCAACGGCACCGGGCCCGTTTCAGAGTTGAGCGCAACGTCAAGCATCGCGGTCACGGCATAACGCCCTTTAGATGTCAGTCTCATGTCTTACTTAACCTCAAACTCGCCCCTGCCCGGGGTTTTTTATTGTAAAATGGGGTATTGCATAGCAGGGCCAAGTCTGACATTCCTGACTAAAATGGTCAACTATTTACTTGACTGTTTTAGTCAGGTATTTAACCTTCTGTGCCGTTTTTTGTCGGGTGGCGCTTCGCTTACCCGACCTGCGGTTTTGTAGGCCGGATAAGCGAAGCGCCACCCGGCGAACAGACGACACTACTCTTTATTCTTCTGCTCAATCGACGCCAGGATCCCGCGCAGGATGTTCAGCTCCTGGCTTTCCGGACGCGCGCGGGTGAACAGACGGCGCAGCTTATTCATTACCTGACCCGGGTGGCCTTCGCGGATGAAACCGGTTGAGAGCAGCGTCTGCTCCAGGTGACCGTAGAAACGCTCAAGGTCGTCCACCAGCGGGTAAGCCGTCTCTTCTTTAGGCTCAACCTCTTTTTCCTGCGTTGCCAGCCACGCCATACGCACTTCATAGGCGATAACCTGCACCGCCATCGCCAGGTTCAGCGAGCTGTACTCCGGGTTTGCCGCAATCGCCACGTGATAATGACATTTCTGCAGCTCGTCGTTGGTCAGGCCAACGCGCTCGCGGCCGAACACCAGCGCAACCGGTGCTTGTTCAGCCTCAGAGACACTTTTCAGGCCGCATTCACGCGGATCGAGCATTGGCCACGGCAGCGTGCGCGAACGCGCGCTGGTACCGACAACGAGGCTGCAGCCGGCCAGCGCTTCGTCAAGGGTATCGACGATCTGGGCGTTGCCGATCACGTCGCTGGCTCCGGCCGCCAGGGCGATGGCCTGCGAGTCTGGCTTCACCAGCGGGTTAACCAGCCACAGGTTCGTTAAGCCCATGGTTTTCATAGCGCGGGCAACGGAGCCCATGTTGCCGGTGTGCGATGTTTCGACCAGCACGATTCGAATGTTTTGCAGCATAATTTTTAATGTCTGGATTCAGTGTCTGAAGAATATTCGGGCATATTATCATAAACGGGAGACATAATCCGATCCCGCTGCTATACTCTGCGCCGATTTTCCTGTTCTTTAACATCCAGTGAGAGAGACCGATGCATCCGATGCTGACCATCGCCGTGCGCGCAGCGCGCAAGGCGGGTAATGTAATTGCCAAACACTACGAAACGCCAGACTCCGTAGAAACCAGCCAGAAAGGCAGCAATGATTTCGTGACGAACGTCGATAAAGCCGCAGAAGCGATTATTATCGAAACGATCCGCAAATCTTACCCACAGCACACCATCATCACCGAAGAAAGCGGTGAACATGAAGGTACCGATCAGGATGTTCAATGGGTTATCGATCCACTGGATGGCACCACCAACTTCGTCAAACGCCTGCCACACTTCTCTGTGTCTATCGCCGTACGTATTAAAGGCCGTACTGAAGTCGCCGTTGTGTACGATCCAATGCGTAACGAACTGTTCACCGCGACCCGCGGTCAGGGCGCACAGCTGAACGGCTACCGTCTGCGCTGCAGCAACGCACGCGATCTGGACGGCACCATCCTGGCGACCGGTTTCCCGTTCAAGGCGAAACAGCACGCGACCACCTATATGAATATCCTCGGCAAACTGTTCACCGAATGCGCGGACTTCCGTCGCACCGGTTCTGCTGCGCTGGATCTGGCCTACGTTGCCACCGGCCGCGTTGACGGTTACTTCGAACTCTCACTGAAGCCATGGGATTTTGCAGCGGGCGAGCTGATCGCGCGTGAAGCAGGCGCCATTGTGTGTGACTTCACCGGCGGCCATAACTATATGTCTACCGGCAACATTGTTGCGGGTAACCCACGCGTTGTTAAAGCCATGCTGGCCAACATGCGTGATGAACTGAGCGATGCGCTGAAGCGTTAATCCAGTTTGTTAAGCCCGGTGGCGCTACGCTTACCGGGCCTACAAAATCCCTCAGTACGCTAGAAAGGCCGCAATCCCCTTCCCACCGGCACCGCGCTCATCCACATCGTCACCGCCGCCACCAGCAGAATCACTCCCCCCGCCAGCGCAAGCGTTGTCCACCCTATCTGTCGCCACAGCACCGGCGTTTTACTGCCGCTGAGTTTGACCGCCAGCTGACGGAAGCTGTGAACCAGCAGCGCTAAAGACGAAATGGTGAGAGAGGTTCCTGCCGCCATCGCCAGCGCCGAGAGCATTCCCCAGCCAAAGACACCTATTATCTTACTGAACAGCAGCACCATAATGGCACCCGAGCACGGGCGCATCCCCATCGAGAGAATAATCATCAGCCGGGCGCGCCAGTCGTCGCCGTTCTGTAATTGTTCCTGCGTGGGCAGATGCTGATGACCGCAGCCGCAGTATTCATCATGAACGTGGTGCGGCGTAAAGGATTTGAACGTGGGCTTTTTCAGCAGCGCGCGCAGTTTTTTCAGCGCCCGCCAGCAGAGGATCAGCCCCAGCACGCCCACCAGCGCATAGCTGCCCTTCTCCAGCCAGAAGCTGCTCATGTGCAGCTGGCGCGCCGGAAGCCGTAACAGCGAAAGCACCACCACGACCAGCGCAATCGCCACGCCGCCCTGAAGCAGCGAAGAGGCCAGCGTCAGGCCGATGCTCGATTTCAGCTTAGACGGATGGGTGGCAAGCCAGGTGGTGATGACGATTTTGCCGTGCCCCGGCCCCAGCGCGTGCAGAACGCCATAGACAAAACTGAACGCCAGCAGCGAGCCGCCCGCTTTGGCCGGGTTCTCGGCCACCGCCTTCAGCAGTCCGCTCATCTGCTGGTTGACCTCACGCTGCCAGATAATGCTTTTCATCATTACCTGCGGCCAGGCCTGCCACAGCCACAGCGCCCCGCAAACCGCGAACAGCAAAAAGAGCGCCAGCGGCCAGAGGTGTAGCCAGCGGCGAGACTTCCGAACTGGAGAGGAGATCACTGACATTGTAACGTCACCTCCTGCGCGAACTGTTTACCCAGCTCCATGTCCTCAGGCGGGGCATCTTCTTTATCCAGCGAGATCGCAAAGTTCAGCGTCTCTTCGCTGGGTTTCGGGGTGTGTACGCCAATTTTGCAGCTTTTTTGCAGCGCGTCCGGCAGCCGTACGTCGCTGTCTTTGTCATAGCGCATGTCGACATAGTAGGTAGGGTCAAAAGTGGAAAAGCGGTACGTTTGCCCCGCCAGCGGCTGAGGATGCGCCAGCGGAAGCACGAACGTCAGCACCGCCTGATGCCCGTCACGCGTCATCCCGTATTCCGTTGGACGGTTCTGAAATTTGACCTTTTGTCCGTTATGCCAGAATTCGGTGAAGTAGTGCTGGCCGAGCACGTTGGCCATTACTTCCGCCGCCAGTTTTTTCCAGATGTCGTCGCCGGGCTTCGCGTTTCCCGCATCATAGAGCAGGTCAGCCGAGGTGATTTCATCCATCGTCCAGCGCATTTTCAGGCCGCTCAGCTGCGTGCCGTCGGTGACCAGCTCGGTCTGGAGACCAATAAAACTGTGAGGGTGGGCGCTGGCGGTGAAGGTGATAACCGCAAAAAATAACGCCATCGCACTTTGTTTAACTGTTTGCATCAATTCCTCACGTCAAAAATTCTGTGATGTTCCCCTGCAATCCTGAGTGAAAGGCCTGCCGGCGCGCTTTTCAGCGCTCATCCTTTAGCTATTCTTATCAAACATTCACACTGGATACCCGACAGATGATGACGACGCTTGAAATTCCATCTGTGCTTTCCAGTTCGCAGCGCCGCTGCCAGGTGCTTTTGATGCTTTACCTGCCCGATGCTGCCGTCACCGCACAGAGCATAATCGCTGCCAACGGCGTGGACGACGCGATGGCACGGCAAGATATAGCCGAGACGCGCGATGAAATCCAGCGCTATCACCGGCTGGATATCGTCACGCACCACGACGGCTGCTACCGGATTGAAGGCACAGCCCTGAATCAGCGTTTATGCCTGCTGCACTGGCTGCGTCGGGCGCTGCGGCTTTGTCCGCAGTTTGTCTCGCACCAGTTTACCCCCGCATTAAAAACCGCGCTTAAACAACTCGGCATCGCGCGCCCGCTTTACGACGATGCGAACCTGCGGGCGCTGATCGGCTTCTGCTCACGCAAGCTGCAGCGCCAGTTTGAATGCCGCGATGTGCAGTTTTTACAGCTCTATCTGCAATATTGTCTTATTCAGCACCAGCTCGGGAATACGCCGCAGTTTTCGCATGCCCAGCGCAGCTGGACCCAGTCGCGGGGAGAGTATTTTACGGCGCAGGAGATTGTCCGCCACTGGAAGCGGCGCGTGCCGCAGGGCGCGCACGTGGATGAACAGCTGTTTCTGGCGCTGCTGTTTATGATGCTCCGCACGCCCGATCCGGTGCTCGATAAGCACCAGCAGGATCAGCGTCTACGCCGGGCCATCGTGCGCATGGTGGCCCGTTTTCGCTCGCAGACCGGAATGAACTTCAGCGATGAGCAGGGGCTGACCGATCAGCTGTATATCCATCTGGCTCAGGCGCTGGACCGTTCGCTGTTTGAGATCGGCATCGACAACAGCCTGCCGGAGGAGATCCATCGCCTTTATCCCCGGCTGTTACGCACCACGAAAGAGGCGCTGTTTGAGCTGGAGGCGGAATTCGGGCTGCGTTTTTCCGACGAAGAGATGAGTCTGGTGGCGGTAATTTTCGGTGCCTGGCTGATGCAGGAGACCGATCTGCATGAAAAACAGGTGGTGTTACTGACCGGAGAAGATAAAGCATGTGAAGCGTTGATTGAGCAGCAGCTGCGCGAGCTGACGCTGTTGCCGCTCAATATTCGTTATCTGACCCTGCACGCGTTTCAGAAGGAAGGTGCTCCCCGTGAAGCGGCGCTGGTGATCACCCCTTACCCAACCGCCCTGCCGTTGTTCTCACCGCCGCTGATCCATGCCGTTGAGACATTGAACGCGCAGCAGCAAGAACATATTCGCGCGATGCTGGAATCCTAGCTACGCGCGTGCCGTCACTTTTGGGCGAACGATCGTTGCAGGTAGCGCAACGAGCGCCATCACCCAGAACACGCCGTGCCCCAGGTGCTGATACAGGAAGCCTGCAAAGACCGTCATCACCGCTATGCTGCCGCCCATTGCCACCGCAGAGTAGACCGCCTGCAGTCGAATTACGTCCCCGCCCTCACGCGCAGAGATGTAGCGCATCGCCGCCAGATGGCACACGGTAAAGGTGCCGCAGTGCAGAATTTGCGCCACAATCAGCCACGGCAGTTCGGTCGTCCAGCCCATGATTCCCCAGCGCGCTACGCCGCAGACGGCGGAAAGCAGCAGGAGGTCTCGCGCGCCGAAGCGACGGAAGAGCTTTTTGCTGAGCGCAAAGATGATCACTTCCGCTACGACGCCGAGCGACCACAGGTAGCCTACCGCAGAAGCAGAGTAGCCCGCCCCCTGCCAGTAGATGGCGCTGAACCCATAGTACGCCGCATGCGCCCCCTGAAGCAGGCAAACGCACGCCAGAAAGCGCCAGCTTTGTGTGACCAGGCTCGGCCAGGCCGGCCAACCTGCGCTCTCCTGGTGACGGCTTTCGCCCTGCGGCATTACCGACGGACGCAGCAGCATCCCCAGCAGCATGGAGGCAATCCCCACGCTCAGTAACGCCAGGATGGCGCGATAGTCGTACAGGCTGACCAGCTTACCCACCAGCGCCGAGCCGATCACGAACGCAATCGATCCCCAGAGACGCACGCGGCCATAGTCCATGGTGATCTGCTTTTGCCAGGTGTTCGCCAGGGCATCCGTCAGCGGCACCAGCGGTGAGAAGAACAGGTTAAAGCCAACCATGATCACCATCAGCCAGGCAAACTGCTGGCTCACCCAGAAGCAGGCGACAAAGACCAGAGTGAGCAGCGCAAGTATGCGCACGGCCTTGATCAGCAAGGAGGGATCGCTGACGCGCGGCGCAATCAGCAGGCTGCCCAGGAAACGCGCCACCAGTCCTGCGCCAAGCAGAACGCCGATGGACTCAGGGGTGAGGCCGATTCCCTTGAGCCAGACGCTCCAGAAAGGCAGAAAAATACCGTAGCTAAAGAAGTAGGTGAAGTAGCTGAGCGCCAGCCAGCGCGTGGAATGCAAGACCATGAATCCCTCCCGAAATGGAGGCGATAGTCTGGCGTTTATCCTGCACTTTAGCAAGTCGTTAGCGCGCTATAAATTAACGATAAATTAACATCATGGACAGCCGGTCGGCGTATGGCGAGAGCGGCAAAATTGTATTACGTTTAAAGAACATCGCCTGAAGAGGTCGTTTGCCATGAACAGCTTACGTTATTTCGATTTTGGCTCCTCACGTTCTTTCCTGCTTTTGATTGCCCGTATTGCTATCGTTGTCCTGTTTATTATTTTTGGCTATCCCAAACTCACGGGGTTTAGCGGCACCGTTCAGTATTTGACGTCGCTCGGCGCCCCCATGCCCATGCTGGCGGCGATTATTGCGGTGGTGATGGAGGTTCCCGCGGCAATTCTGATCGTGCTGGGCTTTTTCACCCGCCCCATCGCGGTGCTCTTTGTCTTTTATACGCTGGGAACGGCGGTAATAGGCCATCACTACTGGGATATGACCGGTGATGCGGTCGTGCCGAACATGATTAACTTCTATAAGAATGTGAGCATTGCCGGTGCGTTTATTTTGCTGGCGATTGTGGGACCGGGAGCCATATCTCTTGACCGACGTTAGCCCATAAAAAAGGCCGCAAGCGCGGCCTTTTTTTATTTCTGCAAAGCAAAGGGATTATGCGTATACCGGGAAGCGCGCGCAGATATCCAGAACTTTACCTTTGACGCGCTCGATAACCGCTTCGTCATTGATGTTGTCCAGAACGTCACACATCCAGCCCGCCAGCTCTTTCACTTCCGCTTCTTTGAAGCCGCGGCGAGTCACGGCCGGAGAACCGATACGGATACCGGAGGTCACGAACGGGCTCTTCGGATCGTTTGGCACGCTGTTTTTGTTCACGGTGATGTTGGCGCGGCCCAGGGCAGCGTCAGCTTCTTTACCGGTCAGGTTCTTATCAACCAGATCCAGCAGGAACAGGTGGTTTTCAGTCCCACCGGATACCACTTTGTAGCCACGGTTCAGGAACACTTCCACCATCGCTTTGGCGTTATTAGCAACCTGCTGCTGGTAAACCTTGAACTCTGGCTCCATCGCTTCTTTCAGCGCGACCGCTTTTGCAGCGATAACGTGCATCAGCGGGCCGCCCTGCGCGCTTGGGAACACCGCGGAGTTCAGTTTTTTGTACAGCTCTTCGTCACCGCCTTTCGCCAGGATCAGGCCACCACGTGGACCCGCCAGGGTTTTGTGGGTAGTGGTGGTCACAACGTGAGCGTGTGGAACCGGGTTAGGGTAAACGCCTGCGGCAATCAGGCCCGCTACGTGCGCCATGTCAACGAACAGGTACGCACCGATGCTGTCTGCGATTTCGCGCATTTTTGCCCAGTCAACGATACCGGAGTAAGCAGAGAAGCCGCCGATGATCATCTTCGGTTTGTGCTCTTTAGCCTGCTTCGCCATGTCTTCGTAGTCAATTTTACCGGACTCATCAATACCGTAAGGGATGATGTTGTACAGTTTGCCGGAGAAGTTAACCGGAGAGCCGTGAGTCAGGTGGCCGCCCTGCGCCAGGTTCATACCGAGCACGGTATCGCCCGGCTGCAGCAGCGCGGTGTAGACCGCAAAGTTAGCCTGAGAGCCGGAGTGCGGCTGGACGTTAGCATAGTCAGCGCCGAACAGTTCTTTCGCGCGGTCGATAGCCAGTTGCTCAACCACGTCGACATATTCACAGCCGCCGTAGTAACGCTTGCCCGGATACCCTTCAGCATATTTGTTGGTCAGCTGAGAGCCCTGCGCCTGCATGACGCGCGGACTGGTGTAGTTTTCGGAGGCGATCAGTTCGATGTGCTCTTCCTGACGTACTTTTTCCTGCTCCATAGCCTGCCACAGTTCGGCATCATAATCGGCAATGTTCATTTCACGCTTTAACATCCGCATCTCCTGACTCAGCTAACAAGTAAATTTTGGCCTGAAAAGGCAGTCCTGTTGGACGACGGGCAACAGTATAACTGATTAGTTCTGTGATAACAGGTCTTGACAAACGATTTTACGCAAACGTTTTCCTACCCGCCACGCAAGGGTTTGAGGAATAAAGCGCTCGCCCTTTCCAGCGGATTTCTTTTCAGGTTTGTGATGCATATTTTTCATCTTGCAAAGAACCATTTACAACACAGGGGTATTTTTTATAAGATGCATTTAAAATACATCATTAGAATGACATCAGAAGGACGCGCTCATGCTCGACGCTCAAACCATCGCTACCGTAAAAGCCACTATTCCCCTGCTGGTGGAAACCGGCCCTAAACTCACCGCCCATTTCTACGATCGCATGTTCACGCACAACCCGGAGCTCAAAGAGATTTTCAACATGAGCAACCAGCGTAACGGCGATCAGCGTGAAGCGCTGTTCAACGCCATCGCGGCTTACGCCAGCAATATTGAAAACCTGGCTGCGCTGCTGCCCGCGGTGGAAAAAATCGCGCAGAAGCATACCAGCTTCCAGATCCAACCCGAGCAGTACAACATCGTCGGCACTCACCTGCTGGCGACGCTGGACGAAATGTTCAGCCCAGGTCAGGAGGTGCTGGACGCGTGGGGTAAAGCCTACGGGGTGCTGGCAAACGTGTTTATCAACCGTGAAGCGCAGATTTACAGCGAAAACGCCAGCAAGAATGGCGGCTGGGAAGGCACCCGCGCGTTCCGCATCGTTGAGAAAACCCCGCGCAGCGCGTTAATCACCAGCTTCGAGTTTGAGCCGGTGGACGGTAAGCCGGTGGCCGATTACCAGCCAGGACAGTATCTGGGCGTGTGGCTGAAGCCTGAAGGTTTCCCGCATCAGGAGATCCGCCAGTATTCTCTTACCCGCAAGCCAAACGGCAAAGCCTACCGCATTGCGGTGAAGCGTGAGGACGGCGGTCAGGTTTCCAACTGGCTGCACAACGAAGCGAACGTGGGCGACGTGGTCCATCTGGCCGCGCCAGCGGGCGACTTCTTTATGGCCGTTGAAGCCCATACGCCGGTCACGCTGATCTCTGCGGGCGTCGGCCAGACGCCGATGCTGGCGATGCTCGATACGCTGGCAAAATCACACCACGGTGCACAGGTTAACTGGTTCCATGCCGCCGAAAACGGCGACGTGCACGCCTTTGCGGATGAGGTGAAAACGCTCGGAGCCTCCCTGCCGCGTTTCACCGCGCACACCTGGTATCGTCTGCCGACGGAAGCAGACCGCGTAGCCGCACGGTTTGACAGCGAAGGTCTGATGAATTTAAGCCAGATGGAAGGGGCGTTTAGCGCGCCGGACATGCAGTTCTACGTCTGCGGGCCGGTGGCGTTTATGCAGTATGCCGCGAAGCAGCTGGTGGGGCTGGGTGTGAACAAAGACAGCATTCATTACGAGTGCTTCGGCCCGCATAAGGTGCTGTAATCGCCCGGCGGCGCTTCGCTTGCGCGGGCCTACGAAGAGTTTTGTAGGCCGGGTAAGCGCAGCGCCACCCGGCAAGAACGTTAAATCGCCGCGTCGTCTTCTTCGCCGGTACGGATACGGATCACGCGCGCCACGTCAAAGACGAAGATTTTACCATCGCCAATCTTGCCGGTCTGCGCCGTGCGGATAATGGTGTCCACACAGGTATCGACGATATCGTCGCTGACCACGATTTCAATTTTCACTTTCGGCAGAAAGTCCACCATGTACTCTGCGCCACGGTAAAGCTCGGTGTGACCTTTCTGACGACCAAAACCTTTCACTTCCGTCACGGTCATCCCGGTGATGCCGACTTCCGCCAGCGCTTCACGCACATCATCCAGTTTGAAAGGTTTAATAATCGCATCAATCTTTTTCATGGTGGGTCCTTAAACTCTTGCCTGTAAGCTGCCTCGTAATCGATTGCTCACAGTACCATATTCAGGCAAATTTTGCGGTACTACTCTTTAAAATCGTTCGCTTCCAGCTCGTGACGCGAGAGCAGCTTGTAAAACTCGGTGCGGTTGCGCCCGGCCATCCGCGCCGCGTGGGTCACGTTGCCTTTGGTGATCTGCAGCAGCTTGCGCAGATAGTTCAGCTCAAACTGGTTACGCGCTTCGGCAAACGTCGGCAGCGCCGTGTTTTCCCCTTCCAGCGCCTGCTCCACCAGCGCGTCGCTGATGACCGGTGAGGAGGTCAGCGCCACGCACTGCTCAATCACGTTGACCAGTTGTCGGACGTTACCCGGCCAGCTTGCGGCCATCAGCCGCTTCATCGCATCGGTGGAAAACGCGCGCACGAACGGTTTATGGCGATCGGCCGCCTGGCGCAAAAGATGGTTCGCCAGCAGCGGGATGTCTTCAGCACGTTCGGCCAGCGCCGGGATCTTCAGGTTGACCACGTTCAGACGGTAGTAGAGATCTTCGCGAAACTCGTTGCGGGCCATCACTTTTGGCAGATCGCGGTGGGTAGCGGAGATAATTCGCACGTTAATATCGATATCGCGGTTGCTGCCCAGCGGGCGCACTTTGCGCTCCTGCAGCACGCGCAGCAGCTTGACCTGCAGCGGCGCGGGCATGTCGCCAATTTCGTCCAGGAACAGCGTGCCGCCTTCCGCCGCCTGGAACAACCCTTCACGGCTGCTTACCGCGCCGGTGAATGCGCCGCGAGCATGACCAAACAGTTCAGATTCAAGCAGCTGCTCCGGGAGCGCGCCGCAGTTAATCGCAATAAAGGCGTTCTTGCTGCGCGGGCTGGCGTTATGAATCGCCTGCGCGAGGATCTCTTTTCCGGTTCCGCTCTGGCCGTTGATAAGCACGCTGACGTCCGACTGCGCCACCATCCTCGCCTGTTCCAGCAGACGCAGCATCACGGGGCTGCGCGTGACGATAGATTCCCGCCAGGCTTCATCCCCCGCCGGAGCGGCATGTTCCAGCGCGCTGTCGATAGCCTTATACAGTGCGTCTTTGTCCACCGGCTTGGTCAGGAAGCTGAACACCCCCTGCTGCGTCGCGGCAACCGCATCCGGGATCGACCCGTGCGCGGTCAGGATAATCACGGGCATACCCGGCTGCTGCTTCTGGATCTCCGCGAACAGCTGCAGGCCGTCCATTTCATCCATCCGCAGGTCGCTTATCACCAGATCGATTTTCTCGCGGCTGAGAATTTTCAGCCCCTCCAGCCCGCTTTCCGCGGTCACGACGCTGTAGCCCTCACTCACCAGACGCATCCCCAGCAGCTTTAACAGCCCGGGATCGTCATCCACCAGTAAGAGATGGGCTGGTTTACGGCTCGTCATGCTTCACATCCTCTTGTTTCGGCGTATCGCTGTCCGGCGCAGCGGATGAACTCCCCGGCTGATATTTACGCGACGAGAGCTGTCTTTCGATATCGGTCAGGTTCTCCAGCTTGCGCGTCGTGGTATCCAACTGGGTACGTAAATGTTGCTGCTGTTGACGCAGCGTATCCAGCTCGCTGTCGGTTGACTGTTGCAGCTTGCTGTAGCGGGAGCGCTCTTCAGAAAGCTGAAGCTGTAGCGTCTGTCCCTCGCGCCAGAGCTGGTATACCGGGCGGATCTGTACCGGAAGATTGACGACAAACGTGTCCAGCCGGGTCACGTTGGTGCGGCGTTCGACGGGAGTGATTTTCGCATCCGCCAGCAAAATCCCACGCTTGAACGCGTCCTGCCAGGTGTCATCATCCAGCATCGCCGCTTTCGCGCGGGCGTCGACCGGCGCCAGACGCTGCGCGCAATCTATCCCGCGCAGCCAGAACAGCGGGTTAGTTTCGACGTCATGGCCTGAGAGGTTCCAGATGTCGTCACAGCGGGTTGAGAGGAAATCAGCCAACTGGTTATCGGGCCATTTATCTTCTTGTTTATCGCTAATCGCACTTTGCGGCACATGGGAAACACACCCTGCCAGAAATACACAGGGCAGGCTCAGGCGAAGCGTGCTGCGGGAAAACACCGCGCGTACGGCGCGGGAAAAGACGTGTGACATACTCACCAGACATAGATTCATTTTATTGATTTTTCCGGCTCAGGGGCAGTTCAATACGGAAGCAAACATCCGAACGTTCGTCCGTGGCGATGTTAAGCTCACCCTGCATGCGTCGTATGCAGTCCCGGGCGATGCTTAAGCCCAGACCACTGCCTTTCACCGCACCTTTCCGCTGATGACTCCCCTGGAAAAAGGGCTCGAAGATCATGGTTTTTTCGTCATCGGGGATCGGGGTGCCGGTGTTAGCGACGTCTATAAACACCCGGGAACCCTTCGCATAGCTTCGGATATAAATGTTACCGGATTCAGTACCATAGTGCACCGCATTGGAATAAAGATTATCCAGCACGCTCATTAGCAGCATGGGTTCAGCAAGACAGGTCGGCGCATTCAGCTCTACACCGGTATGCATCATTTTAGCTCTTGCTGGCAGGCTATGGGCGGAGATCACCATATCCACCAGCGGTTCAATGTCGACGTTTTCCAGTACGACCGCTCCGTCAGCCAGCTTGCGGTTGTAATCCAGCAGCTGCTCAATCAGCTTCTGCAGATTGCGGCTGCTGTTATCCAGGATCTCGACAATTTCTTTCTGTTCGGGCGTAAGCGGCCCAGCCACTTCGTCCGCCAGCAGCTCCGTCCCTTCGCGCATGCTGGCCAGCGGCGTTTTAAGCTCATGGGAGATATGGCGCAGGAACTGATGACGCTGTGATTCAAGCCACGCCAGGCGCTCGGACAGCCAGATAATACGCTGACCGACGGAACGCAATTCGCGGGGACCTTTAAAAGCGACCGTATCCCCGAGCGATTTCCCCTCCCCCAGGCGATTGATCATCCGCTGGATACCCTTCACCGGGCCGATGATCATGCGGGTAAAGAGCAGCACCAGCCCGAGGCTCACGAGGAACAGCACCAGCGCCTGCCAGCCGAAGAACTGGCCGCGCTCGGCAATTTCCTGCTGGAGCTGCTGGCCGCGAGAGAAAATAACCGTGCGCGTTGACTGCACCATCTCGGTATTGGCGTTGGCGAAGGCTTCCAGGCGCGCGGCGGCGGCGGCATCGGGTCCACTGTTGTGGCACTGCAGCTGCGCAAGATCGTTCAGATCCTGACGTAACGCCTGATACAGCTTGTCGTCAGGCAATACGCCGGCGTGGGCGTCCAGCATTTCGCTGTAGCGCTTGCGCTGACTCTGGTACACCTTTTCCAGCGTGCGATCGTCAAGCACGCAGTACTGACGATAGCTACGCTCCATCTCAAGCGCGGCGTTGGTCATGGCTTCACTGCGTCTTGCGTCAATAAGCGTCGTGCGGTTCGTCAGTGCCGCCTGGGCACTCAACGCGTTCAGGCTTTGCCAGGCCTGCCAGGCAAGGATCAGCAACGGCAGCAGGATCAGCAGGAAGGCCATCATCACGAGCTGTCGCAGGGAACGGGGAAAAACGGGCCAGCGTTTCAACGCATTACTCTCTTAATGGGGATATACGCAGAGCGTAACTGAGTCTGCCCTTCAGATACAACAAAGCCGGGTAAAAACCCGGCTTTGTCATGGAATGAGGCGGTGCCTAACTCGACGTTTCGCCCTGGCCTGATAAAGCATCGCTATGATCAGTAGTTGGACGGCAGGCACCTTTTTGTGCGTCATTCGAAGTTTATGTAGCACGTCCCGAAGGGGCTGACATAAGAAGGTGAATGAGCCACTGGTTAATATTATGCAACACCCATGCCAGAATGCAAAACAAAATATTAACACATTGAAATTTATGATTTTTAATGGCTTAACCCGTTCATTATCGGTTGAATGATTTCCAGGCTAAGTGTCGCTGTTCAGCAACACCTTAACGGGAATCTTTTCTGCCACATATAAATCAATAGGTTAAATGTCTCCTTTTGGAGACACTCAAACCAAAGGGTTGTCGCGATTTTGCGACAGAGACAAAAAAGCCCGGTGGCGCTCGCGCCTACCGGGCCTACAGTCAGGATGCTGAAACTTAACCCAGCTGCTTACGGGCGTTGCGGAAGATGCGCATCCACGGGCTGTCCTCGCCCCAGTTTTCCGGGTGCCAGGAGTTGCTCACGGTGCGGAACACGCGTTCCGGGTGCGGCATCATGATGGTGGCACGACCGCTTTCGCTGGTCACCGCCGTAATACCGTTGACGGAGCCGTTCGGGTTAGCCGGATAGGTTTCTGTTACCTTGCCGAAGTTATCGACAAAGCGCAGCGCCACCAGACCTTTGCTCTCCAGCTGAGCCAGATGCGCAGCATCACGCACCTCTACCTGACCTTCACCGTGGGAAACGGCGATTGGCATCTGTGAACCGACCATACCCTGCAGCAGCAGAGACGGGCTCTGGGTCACTTCCACCAGGCTGAAGCGCGCCTCAAAGCGGTCTGACTGGTTACGCACAAAGCGCGGCCAGGCTTCGCTGCCCGGGATCAGCTCGCGCAGGTTAGACATCATCTGGCAGCCGTTACACACGCCCAGCGCCAGCGTCTGCGGACGGTGGAAGAAGGTTTCGAACTCGTCGCGCACGCGGCTGTTGAACAGAATGGACTTCGCCCAGCCTTCGCCCGCGCCCAGCACGTCGCCGTAGGAGAAGCCGCCGCACGCCACCAGCGCCTGGAAATCTTCCAGACCGGTACGGCCTGCCAGCAGGTCGCTCATGTGGACGTCGATAGCGTCAAAGCCCGCGCGGTGGAAGGCAGCCGCCATCTCAACGTGGGAGTTAACGCCCTGCTCGCGCAGCACGGCCACTTTCGGACGCGCGCCGGTCGCAATGTACGGCGCGGCGATGTCTTCGTTGATGTCGAAGGAGAGCTTCACGTTCAGGCCAGGATCCTGGTCATTGGCCTTCGCGTTGTGCTCCTGATCGGCACATTCCGGGTTATCACGCAGGCGCTGCATCTGCCAGGTGGTTTCCGCCCACCACATGCGCAGCGTGGTGCGGCTTTCGCTGAACACGGCGTGACCGTCAGCTTCAATGACGAAGCGGTCGCCCTGAACGGCTTTACCCAGATAGTGCACGCAGTCAGCCAGGCCATGCTGCGCCAGAATCGCTTCAACCGCATCGCGATCCGCCGCACGCACCTGAATCACGGCGCCCAGCTCTTCGTTAAACAGCGCAGCCAGACGGTCTTCGCCCAGCGTCGCGATGTTGGCTTCGACCCCACAGTGGCCGGTGAAGGCCATCTCTGCCAGGGTCACCAGCAGGCCGCCGTCGGAACGGTCGTGGTAGGCCAGCAGCTTACGCTGCGCCACCAGCGCCTGGATGGCGTCGTAGAAGCCTTTCAGCTGCGCCACGTCGCGCACGTCGGCTGGCTTATCGCCAAGCTGACGGTAAACCTGCGCCAGCGCGGTGGCACCCAGCGCGTTGTGGCCTTTGCCGAGGTCAATCAGCATCAGGGCGTTATCTTCAGTGGAAAGCTGCGGCGTAACGGTATGACGCACGTCTTCCACGCGCGCAAACGCGGTGATGACCAGCGACAGCGGAGAGGTCATCTCGCGCTGCTCGCTGCCTTCCTGCCAGCGGGTTTTCATCGACATGGAGTCTTTGCCCACCGGAATGGTCAGGCCGAGGGCAGGACACAGCTCCTCGCCCACCGCCTTCACGGCTTCATACAGGCCCGCGTCTTCGCCAGGGTGGCCGGCAGCGGCCATCCAGTTTGCGGAGAGCTTAATACGTTTGATATCGCCAATCTGCGTCGCGGCGATGTTGGTCAGCGCTTCACCGACGGCCAGACGGGCAGAGGCCGCAAAGTCCAGCAGCGCGACCGGGGTGCGTTCACCCAGCGCCATCGCTTCGCCGTAGTAGCTGTCGAGGCTCGCGGTGGTCACGGCGCAGTTCGCCACCGGGATCTGCCACGGGCCGACCATCTGGTCGCGGGATACCATACCGGTCACGGTACGGTCGCCGATGGTCACCAGGAAGGTTTTCTCTGCCACAGCAGGCAGGTGCAGCACGCGGTTAACGGCTTCTGCCACGGTGATGCCCTGACGATCCAGCGCTTTGCCCGCCGCCTTACGGGTCTGCACGTCGCGGGTCATCTTCGGCGTTTTTCCGAGCAGGACGTCGAGCGGCAGATCGATCGGCTGGTTGTCGAAATGGGTGTCGCTCAGAGTCAGGTGCTGCTCTTCGGTCGCTTCACCGATGACGGCATACGGCGCGCGCTCGCGGCGGCACAGCTCGTCAAACAGCGGCAGCTGATCCGCCGCAACGGCCAGCACGTAGCGCTCCTGGGATTCGTTACACCAGATCTCCAGCGGGCTCATGCCAGGCTCATCGCTCAGGATGTCGCGCAGGTTGAAACGACCACCGCGGCCGCCGTCGCTCACCAGCTCCGGCATGGCGTTGGACAGACCGCCCGCGCCCACGTCGTGGATAAAGAGGATCGGGTTAGCATCGCCCAGCTGCCAGCAGCGGTCGATCACTTCCTGGCAGCGACGCTCCATCTCCGGGTTGTCACGCTGCACGGACGCGAAGTCGAGATCCGCATCAGACTGGCCTGAGGCCATCGAAGAGGCCGCACCGCCGCCCAGACCGATGTTCATTGCCGGGCCGCCGAGCACGATCAGCTTCGCGCCGACGACGATCTCGCCTTTCTGCACGTGATCGGCACGGATGTTGCCGATCCCGCCCGCCAGCATGATCGGTTTGTGGTAGCCGCGCAGCTCTTCGCCGTTGTGGCTGTCCACTTTCTCTTCATAGGTACGGAAGTAACCGTTCAGCGCCGGACGACCAAATTCGTTGTTAAACGCCGCGCCGCCCAGCGGGCCTTCGGTCATGATATCCAGCGCGGTCACGATGCGCTCTGGCTTGCCGAAATCTTCTTCCCACGGCTGTTCAAAGCCCGGGATACGCAGGTTGGAGACGGAGAAACCGACCAGACCCGCTTTGGGTTTTGCACCACGACCGGTCGCCCCTTCGTCACGGATTTCACCGCCGGAGCCGGTCGCCGCACCCGGCCACGGGGAGATCGCGGTCGGGTGGTTGTGGGTTTCCACTTTCATCAGGATATGCGCGGGCTCCTGATGGAAGTCATAGCGCCCTGCTTCGCGATCGGCGAAGAAGCGGCCCACCTCGGAACCTTCCATCACCGCGGCGTTGTCTTTATAGGCAGACAGCACGTGGTCAGGCGTTTGTTCCATGGTGTTTTTGATCATTTTGAACAGCGACTTTGGCTGCTGTTCGCCGTCAATAATCCAGTCGGCATTGAAAATCTTGTGACGGCAGTGCTCCGAGTTCGCCTGCGCGAACATGTAGAGTTCAATGTCGTTCGGGTTACGGTTGAGCTTAACGAACGCATCCTGCAGGTAGTCGATTTCGTCTTCTGCCAGCGCCAGGCCGAGACGCAGGTTGGCGTCAATCAGCGCCTGACGGCCCTGTCCCAGCAGGTCCACGCTCTGTACCGGCGCAGGCTGATGGTGGGAGAAAAGCTTCTGCGCGTCATCAAGAGAGGCAAATACGCTCTCCATCATGCGGTCGTGCAGTTCAGCCGCAACCGCCTGCCACTGCGCGTCGCTCAGGGTAGAGGCTTCCACGTAGTACGCGACGCCGCGCTCCAGACGGTTAATCTGGCTCAGGCCACAGTTGTGGGCGATGTCGGTGGCTTTGGAAGACCAGGGGGAGATGGTGCCCGGACGCGGCGTCGCAAGGATCAGTTTGCCGGTTGGCGTATGGCTGCTGAGGCTTGGGCCATACTTGAGCAGGCGTTCCAGCTGTACGCGCTCCTCTGCATTCAGGGGGGCATTCAGGTCAGCAAAATGGACATACTCAGCGTAAATATTGCTTACCGGAAGGTCGGCCGCCTGAAAACGTGCCAGCAGTTTGGTAATACGGAAGGCAGACAGTGCAGGCGAACCACGCAGAATTTCCATCATAAGTCTCTCGTCTTCGAAGCGCCGGGGCGCTTACAGTGTGCGCAAGGGGGGAAAACGGGCGTCATTATAGAGAATCCTGAGCGCCGACGAAACCGTTTGCGTCGAAATAAAATTGACGAAGAGATTTAACAATAGATGTGACCTGTCTCTCTAATTGGTTGCCAATTGGCGCAAGTTTACGCAAAATGCCGCTCATTCAATGGCAAACCTTATTGTTAACATGGCTACAGCAGACTGAGGCAACCGGCGTCGCAGAGAATTAACTAATTGAAAAAATTAAAGATTAATTATCTGCTCATCGGCATTGTAACGTTGCTGTTGGCAGTGGCCCTCTGGCCTTCCATCCCCTGGATCGGCAAAGCCGAAAACCGTATCGCCGCCATTCAGGAGCGGGGGGAATTGCGCGTCAGTACCCTCAACTCTCCGCTGATTTACAGCGACATCAACGGCAAAATCATTGGATTGGATTATGAACTGGCACAGCAGTTCGCCGATTACCTTGGCGTGAAGCTAAAAATCACCGTCCGCCAGAATATCAACCAGCTGTTTGACGACCTCGATAACGACGATGCCGATATGCTTGCCGCCGGGCTGGTGTATAACAGCGAGCGCAGCAAAAACTACCAGCCAGGCCCGACCTACTACTCCGTTTCGCAGCAGCTGGTTTACCGCGTCGGGAGCCTGCGCCCGCGCTCGCTGGCGTCGATTAACGATCGGCAGCTGACGATTGCCCCCGGTCACGTGGTGATTGACGATCTGCGTGAGCTCAAGGAGAAGAAATATCCGGACCTGAGCTGGACGGTGGATGCGAAACTCGGCACGACGGAGCTGCTGGAGCAGGTAAAAGATCAGAAAGTCCCTTACACCATCGCCGATTCGGTCGCGATCAGCCTGTTCCAGCGCGTGCATCCTGAAATCGCCGTGGCGCTGGACGTCACCGACGAGCAGCCTGTGACCTGGTTTACTCAGCTCGATGACGATCAGACCCTCTCTGCCGCGATGCTCGATTTCTTCAACACCATGAATGAAGACGGTACGCTGGCGCGCCTGGAGGAGAAGTACCTCGGGCATGGTGATGACTTTGACTACGTTGACACCCGCAGCTTCCTGCGTGCGGTAGACAGCGTCCTGCCGGACCTGCAGCCGCTGTTCGAAAAATACGCCCAGGAAATTGACTGGAAACTGCTGGCGGCTATTTCTTATCAGGAATCCCACTGGGATACCCAGGCCACGTCTCCGACTGGCGTACGTGGTTTGATGATGTTAACCAAAAATACCGCGCTGAGCCTGGGCGTCAATGACCGTACCGATGCGGAACAGAGCATCAGCGGCGGCGCGCGCTACCTGCAGGATATGATGGCCAAAGTCCCGGAAACGGTGCCGGAAGAGGAGCGGATCTGGTTCGCGCTGGCGGCCTACAATATGGGCTATGCGCATATGCTGGATGCGCGAGCGCTGACGGCCAAAACGAAAGGCAACCCGGACAGCTGGTCAGACGTAAAGCAGCGCCTGCCGCTGCTGAGCCAGAAGCCATGGTATAACAAGCTGACGTACGGCTACGCGCGCGGGCATGAAGCCTACGCTTACGTGGAAAATATCCGTAAATATCAGATTAGCCTGGTCGGGTATCTGCTGGAGAAAGAGAAAGAGGCGACAGAGGCCAAACGGCTGGCTCAAAGTTACCCTGTCGTGGCGCCGGACGAGCTTAACCGTCCGTCGGCTTCAATTCTGCCTTTTGCTGCTTTTTCTGCTGACGGCGCATTCGAAAGAAATCGCTTAATAGCCCCGAACACTCTGGTGCAAGCACCCCGCCGATAGTCTTTACCTGGTGGTTCATCCCCGGGTGACCCAGCACGTCCATCAGCGAACCGGCCGCGCCGGTTTTTTCATCTCGCGCACCGAAGACCAGAGTTCCGATCCGGCTGTGTACCATCGCCCCGGAGCACATCACGCACGGCTCCAGCGTCACATACAGCGTGGTATCAAGCAGGCGATAGTTTTGCAGCACCAGACCGCCCTGACGAAGCGCCATGATTTCGGCGTGCGCCGTCGGATCGTGGCGGCCAATGGGACGGTTCCACCCTTCACCAATCACCTGGTTATTGTGGACCAGCACGGCGCCCACGGGCACTTCGCCCTCGTCCCAGGCACGCTGAGCGAGCGTTAGCGCGTGGCGCATCCAGTATTCATGCGAGAATTCAGGGTTGGACAACGGTTGATACTCCAGTCGAAAAGCGGGCGGCATTATACACACCCCTTATGGATAAGACTATTCGAGTTGCTGAAGTTCACCTGATGGCGTGACGCGCCAGCGGTGCTGGCAAAAATAGAGCAGCGGGTTGTCCTGCTTGCTGTCGCTGTAGCCGCTGTACAGGCGCAGTGGCGTGCCGATACGTTTTTCCAGCTGGACCACTTTTTCATGACCCAGGCAGCGCATCGTCAGCACCCAACCGCCGTAGCCGCGGGCAATTTGCGTGGCGATAAGATTCACGCGCGGTAGCCAGGGGGTATCAAAGTAGACCTGCTCCACCAGCGTCTGCGGGGAGCCGGTAATCAGCCAGATGTCGGCATCGTTCGCGTCGAGGTAGCCGGTCAGGCGCGCCTGCACCACCGGGAATGCGGCAACGTGGCCGCGGAACCAGTGCGCAAAATCCTGCTCGAGCTGTTTAAGCCGCGCTTCGCTGTGCCCAAACGTACATCCCCACAGCAGCAGGCTCATCGGCCATCGCGCCGCACGGCCTTTCACCAGCAGCGCGATCCCAATAACCGGTAAGAGCGGTAGCACGAGCAGCGCATTCAGGGGCTGACGCCGCAGCAGGTAACGCATAAACGTACCAAACATATCCTGCTGATGCAGCGTGCCATCCAGGTCGAAAAAGACAACGCGACGCCCGTGATTTGCCAAACCTTACTCCTCTGGGTCGTTGAAACCTAACAGCCAGGTAAACAGGAACCCGGCGATCACCGCTACTAAATAGCCTAACAGATAGAGCACCACTTTTCCGGTCACGATGGTTAATGCCAGCGGTAACCCCGAGAGACCAAAGGTGATGACGGTGGCAACTTTCCAGTAGCTGATCAGCGCCCCGCCTACCGCGCCGCCCAGACAGGCCGCGAGGAACGGTTTACCCAGCGGCAGCGTAACGCCGAAAATCAGCGGCTCGCCAATGCCGAGCAGCCCGACCGGGAGTGCGCCTTTAATCATTTTTTTCAGACGCGCGTTGCGGGTTTTCATCAGTACCGCAATTGCCGCACCGACCTGCCCTACACCCGCCATCGACAGGATAGGCAGCAGCGCGTTATAGCCGTGCGCCTGCACCAGCTCGACGTGGATCGGTACCAGCCCCTGATGCAGGCCGGTCAGCACCAGCGGCAGGAAGGTACCCGACAGCACCGCGCCCACTAACAGGCCGCCGCGGTCAATCGCCAGCGACGCACCGTGGGCAATGGCTTCAGAGATCCACCCGCCTAACGGCTGGAGTGCCACAATCGCTACGCTACCGGTAATCAGCGTGGTCAGCAGCGGGTTGAGAATCAGCTCGATAGAGCCTGGCAGAACCGCGCGCAGCCGTTTCTCGATCCAGCACATTAGGATGACTACCAGCAGCACCGCGATCACCCCGCCGCGGCCCGGCTGAAGCGCCTCACCAAACAGCGTAATCTGCGCCAGCTGCGGGCTGGACAAGATGCCCGCCATCACCCCGCCCATTGCCAGCGATCCGCCAAACACCTTCGCGGTATTCACCCCGACCAGAATGTTCATGATGGCGAACACAGCGCTGCCGAAGATCCCGAGAATCCCCAGCAGGTTCGGATACTGCGTGGCGAAATTCCCCACAATATCCGGCCGCTTGAGGATATTAATGATCCCGGTGATCAGGCCTGAGGCAATAAACGCCGGGATCAGCGGAATAAAGACGTTGGCCAGCTGTCGCAGCGCATCGCTCATGGGGGCTTTGTATTTCGCCTTTGCCTGGGCTTTGGTGCGCTCAGCATCGTCAATCGATACGCTCGCACTCACGCCCATCAGCGCGCGCATGGCATCAACAACCTGCGCCGCTTTCCCTGGGCCGACGATCAGCTGGTGCTGCTGCCCCTGTTTCACGTAGCCGCTGACGCCGGAAAGCTGCTTCAGACCCGGCACGTCGAGCTGGTCGTCGTCATGCACCTCGACGCGCACGCGCGTCATGCAGTTTTCGAGACGCTGAATATTTTGTTCCCCACCAATCCCTCGCAGGATACCGCTGGCGAGCGCTGCTGTTTTGTCCATACACGCCTCTGTTAGTGTTCTAATGCCGCCCGTAAGAAACCGTTATGCGCATCGAGTTTGGCTCTTGCGGCCGCCGCATCCAGCCCGCTTAAGATCATCAAAATGGCCGGTTTAACATCGTGATCGGTCTGTTTGAGTACCGCTTCCGCCTCTTCGCGGCCTGCGCCCGTCGCCTCCATCACCATGCGGCAGGCTCTGTCCACCAGCTTGACGTTGGTGGCCTGCATATCCACCATCAGGTTCTGATACACCTTGCCGAACTTCACCATCGCGCCGGTGGAGATCATATTGAGCACCAGCTTTTGCGCGGTCCCGGATTTCAGGCGCGTGGAGCCGGTGAGCGCTTCCGGCCCGACAACTGGCGAGATAGCAATTGTGGCCACCTGCGCAATCGGTGAGCCAGGGTTGCAGGAGATGGCGACCGTCGTACAGCCGGTCTGGTTGGCGTATTCCAGCCCGCCAATCACGTACGGCGTGCGCCCGGATGCCGCCAGCCCGACCACCAGATCCTTCGCCGTTAGATTAAGATCCTTCAGGTCATCCTCGCCCAGCTGTTTGTTGTCTTCCGCCCCTTCAACGGCTTTCAACAGCGCACCGGGGCCACCGGCGATCAGCCCAACTACCAGACCATGCGGGACCCCAAAGGTTGGCGGACATTCTGACGCGTCCAGGACCCCTAAACGCCCGCTGGTCCCCGCCCCCATGTAAATAATGCGTCCACCGGTCTTGAGGGCTTCTGCAGCCGCATCGACCGCTTTCGCCACCTCGGGTAATGTCTCTTTCACAGCCTGCGCGACCAGCGTATCCTGTTGATTAAAGCGGTTAACCAGCTCCAGGGTGGAGAGCGCATCCAGATCCATGGTTTGCGGGTTACGTGTTTCAGAAACAAGTGAGCCAAGATTCATTTTTGTACCTCAAGAATTTTTAATTCATAATAATCACACTATAATGGAATATAAAATTCATTCAGGCGAGCAAAATCCGTATTTGCGCAGATAATCACATTTTCGCCAGGAGACCGTATGAACTGTTTAATTCGCATTCGCCAGCGCTACGCAGGCTTTGCCCAAAGCGACAAGAAGCTGGCGGATTTTCTGCTTTCTCAACCCGACCACGCGCGCCATCTCAGCTCGCAGCAGCTGGCGAGTGAAGCCGGGGTGAGCCAGTCCAGCGTGGTGAAATTTGCGCAGAAGATTGGCTTTAAGGGATTCCCCGCCCTCAAGCTGGCGATCAGTGAAGCGCTGGTCAGTAACCCTAACCCGCAGTCCATGCCGGTGCATAATCAGATCCGCGGAGACGATCCGATGCGGCTGGTCGGCGAAAAGCTGATCAAAGAGAACGTGGCGGCCATGCATGCGACGCTCGATGTGAATACGGAAGAGAAGCTGCTGGAGAGCGTGGCGATGCTGCGCGGCGCGCGGCGGATCGTTCTGACCGGCATCGGCGCGTCCGGACTTGTGGCGCGTAACTTTGGCTGGAAGCTGACAAAAATTGGCCTTAACGCCATCGTCGAGCAGGATATGCACGCCCTGCTGGCGACCGTACAGGCGATGGATCCTGACGATCTGCTGCTGGCGATCTCCTATTCCGGCGAGCGCCGCGAGATCAACATGGCCACCGACGAAGTCCTGCGCGTCGGCGGTAAAATTCTGGCGATCACCGGTTTTACGCCGAATGCCCTACAGCAGCGGGCCACGCGCTGTTTATATACCATTGCCGAGGAACAGGCCACGCGCAGCGCGGCTATCTCGTCCACCAGCGCACAAATGATGCTGACGGACCTGCTGTTTATGGCACTGGTGCAGCAGGATCTGGAGCGTGCGCCCGAGCGCATTCGCCACAGCGAAGAGCTGGTAAAGAAACTGGTTTGACGCGTATAATGCCCGCCCAGTTTGTGTTGTTTCTGAGAATTTCCTGATGGCGCTGTTAATTACCAAAAAATGCATTAATTGCGATATGTGCGAGCCCGAATGCCCGAACCAGGCCATTTCGATGGGCGACAGCATTTATGAGATTAACAGCGACCGCTGCACCGAATGCATCGGCCACTATGAGACGCCGACCTGTCAGAAAGTGTGCCCGATCCCCAATACCATCCTGAAGGATCCGGCACACGTCGAGAGCGAAGAGCAGCTGTGGGATAAGTTTGTCCTGATGCACCACGCGGACAAACTTTAACTTTCGATGATCACCGTTGCGCTGGCATAGTGACGCTCATCCGCGATCGTCACGTGGACGTGATTCACGCCGAGCTTCTCTGCCAGCTTTTGCGCCTCGCCCCATAAACGCAGGCTTGGCTTACCCAGCTCATCGTTAAACACTTCAAACTGGTTGAACGCCAGACCGTTACGAATGCCGGTCCCCAAGGCTTTGGCGGCCGCCTCTTTTACCGCAAAACGCTTCGCCAGAAAACGCACCGGCTGCTGGTGCGCTTCCCAAATGGCCCATTCGTTATCGCTCAGCACGCGCCTTGCGAGGCGATCGCCGCTGCGGGCGATCACCGCTTCAATGCGGGCTATTTCCACGATATCGGTGCCTAAGCCCAGAATGGCCATTACTGACGCGCTTCCAGCATCAGGCGTTTCATTTCTGCGACCGCCTCTTTCAGGCCGCTCATCACCGCGCGGCCAATGATCGCGTGACCGATGTTCAGCTCGTGCATTTCCGGGATGGCGGCAATGGCCTTCACATTATGGTAGGTCAGGCCGTGACCGGCATTGACCTTCAGACCCAGGCTCGCCGCGTAGGTGGCCGCTTTAGCAATACGCTCCAGCTCTTTCGCCTGCTCGGCATCGTTTTTGGCATCGGCATAGCAGCCGGTGTGAATTTCGATATACGGCGCGCCCACGTCGGCTGCCGCTTTAATCTGGGTGAAGTCGGCGTCAATAAACAGCGAAACCAGGATACCGGCATCAGCCAGGCGCTTGCAGGCATCGCGCATTTTGTCGAGCTGGCCGGCCACGTCCAGACCGCCTTCGGTCGTGACTTCCTGGCGTTTTTCCGGCACCAGGCAGCAGAAGTGCGGCTGGGTCTCACAGGCAATCGCCAGCATCTCTTCGGTGACCGCCATCTCCAGATTCATACGGGTGTCCAGCGTCTGACGCAGAATGCGAACGTCGCGGTCAGTGATGTGGCGACGGTCTTCACGCAGGTGAACGGTAATGCCGTCGGCGCCAGCCTGTTCAGCGATAAACGCCGCCTGAACCGGATCGGGATACGCCGTGCCGCGCGCATTACGCAGCGTGGCGATATGATCGATGTTGACGCCTAACAGTAATTCAGCCATGACAATCCTCGGTTTTCTTTTCGATTCTGTGGTCTAACGTTTCGGCACAAACTGCCTGAATAATTCGCGGCTCTTTAAGGGCTTGCCGCCAAGATACGGCTTGAGGGCAATCCGGGTAAAGCGTTTTGCTGCGCGCAGGGTATCCTGATCGGGAAACTCGCGCTCATAAAGCGCCCTGAGCTGACGCCCGGTAAAGGTGCTGTTGTCGATCACGACGCTGGCAATGAAGCCTTTTTCTTCACGGTAGCGGTAGGTCATGGTGTCTTCCACTTCGTCACCGCTGCCCGCACAGTGCAGAAAATCGACCCCGTACCCAAGATGGCCCAGCAGCGCCAGCTCAAAACGCCGCAGCGCAGGCTCGGGCGTACCGGTTGCGCCAGCCAGCGCCTGGATACAGTGCAGATAATCAAAGAAAAGTTCAGAGAAGCGGGTCTCATGTTCTAGAACGCGTGAGATGAGTTCATTGACATACAGACCGCTGTAGAGCGTGATGCCGGAGAGAGGAAGCGCCAGGGAGACGGCTTCGGCGCTGCGCAGGGTTTTGACTTCCCCTCGCCCACCAAAGCGGACCAGCAACGGCGTGAAAGGCTGTAAGGCACCTTTCAGGTTAGAACGTTTGGAACGTGCGCCTTTTGCAACAAGGCGCACGCGGCCCGACTCTTCCGTGAAGACGTCCAGCATCAAGCTGGTTTCGCTCCAGGGACGACTATGCAGGACAAAGGCGCGCTGCCATCCATCCATATGCTCGTCGTCTTGTGTTACTGGTCTTCGCCGTAACCGAGGCTGCGCAGAGCACGCTCATCATCGGCCCAGCCAGATTTCACTTTCACCCACAGTTCAAGGTGAACCGGCGCTTCGAACATCTCCTGCATGTCCTTTCGGGCTTCGATGCCGATGGTTTTGATCTTAGCGCCTTTATTGCCGATCACCATCTTCTTCTGCCCTTCACGCTCAACGAGGATCAGGCCGTTGATGTCGTAGCCGCCGCGCTCGTTGCTCTGGAAACGCTCGATCTCCACCGTCACAGAGTACGGCAGTTCAGCGCCCAGGAAACGCATCAGCTTTTCACGGATAATTTCAGACGCCATAAAGCGCTGAGAGCGATCGGTGATGTACTCTTCCGGGAAGTGATGAATCGCTTCCGGCAGATGTTTGCGCACGATGCCCGCGATGGTATCCACGTTCAGCCCCGTCTCCGCAGACAGCGGAACGATGTCGAGGAAGTTCATCTGGCTACCGAGCCACTGCAGATGCGGCAGCAGATCGGCCTTTTCCTGCACGTTGTCCACTTTGTTAACGGCGAGGATGACCGGCGTTTTGCCGTCGCGCAGCTTGTTCAGCACCATCTCGTCGTCCGGCGTCCAGCGGGTGCCTTCCACAACGAAAATCACCAGCTCCACGTCGCCAATCGAGCTGCTCGCCGCCTTGTTCATCAGACGGTTGATGGCACGCTTCTCTTCCATGTGCAGGCCCGGTGTATCGACGTAGATCGCCTGATACGCGCCTTCAGTATGGATACCGACGATGCGGTGACGCGTGGTCTGTGCCTTACGCGAGGTGATAGAAATCTTCTGCCCAAGCAGATTATTCAACAGGGTGGATTTGCCGACGTTCGGACGTCCGACGATGGCAATAAATCCGCAATAGGTCTTTTCTTCGCTCATTCCAGCTCCAGCATTTTTAACGCCTGTTCGGCGGCAGCCTGTTCAGCCTTACGACGGCTTGAACCTGTGCCCACCACCGGTTCACTCAGGCCACTGACCTGGCAATGGATGGTAAATTCCTGATCGTGCGCTTCGCCACGAACCTGCACCACCAGATAAGATGGCAGCGGCAGATGACGGCCCTGCAAATATTCCTGCAGACGCGTTTTGGGATCTTTTTGTTTATCGCCCGGGCTGATTTCGTCCAGACGGGTCTGATACCATTTCAGGATCAGCTTTTCGACGGTCTGGATATCGCTGTCCAGGAACACACCACCAATTAATGCTTCGACCGTATCGGCAAGAATAGATTCACGACGGAAGCCGCCGCTTTTCAGTTCACCCGGCCCAAGACGCAGACATTCGCCCAGCTCAAATTCGCGCGCGATTTCCGCAAGGGTATTACCCCGAACCAGCGTGGCACGCATGCGGCTCATATCACCTTCATCCACGCGCGGGAAACGATGATAAAGCGCATTCGCAATCACGAAACTTAAAATAGAGTCGCCTAAAAACTCGAGACGCTCATTATGTTTGCTGCTGGCACTGCGGTGGGTTAATGCCTGTTGCAACAACTCCTGATGATGAAAAGTGTAGCCCAGCTTCCGTTGAAGCCGATTAATTACGATGGGGTTCATGCGATACCAATAAATGAATGCGTCAAAAATGCAGCACACGAAACCGACCTGAGAAAACCAACGCGGTTTCGTGTGCCGTGGCACCCTTGCAGGGCCAACCTTAAACTTCGGGGGAATATTCTATACACAACGACAGGGGATGTCGTTAGTTCGAAGAGATTTATCGGTGAAATAATTCGTGTAGCCGCGTTAATTCGCGGCTACACGTTCATTTAGTGAGAATTAATGGATTCCGCCAATACGATTCAGGCGTACGCCGGTCGGCCATTCGCCTTCCTGCTTCTCAAAACTCATCCAGATTGCGGTCGCTTTACCGACCAGATTCGCTTCCGGCACAAAGCCCCAGTAACGGCTGTCCGCAGAATTATCGCGGTTGTCACCCATCATGAAGTAATGGCCTGGCGGTACAATCCAGCTTGCCAGCTGCTGGCCCGGCTGACGATAGTACATACCCACTTGATCCTGCGCGATTGGCACGGTGAGGATCCGGTGCGTCACGTCACCCAGCGTCTCTTTGCGCTCAACCAGACGAATACCGTTATCTTTGGTTTCACCTTTCGGTACCTGGAAGAATCCGCTGCTCGCTTCGCCGCCGTTGTGACGGGCAAAGGTCTGCACAAAATCACTTGGCTCAACGTTCGAGTAAGTGATTGGTAGCGCGTTTTCACATGCAGTACCGGAGCTGCAGCCTGGCTGAACGGTGACTTCTTTCGCAACCGGATCGTAAGTCACTTTGTCACCCGGCAGACCTACCGCGCGCTTGATGTAGTCCAGGCGCGGATCTTCCGGATATTTGAACACCACGATGTCGCCACGTTTCGGATGACCGGTCTCGATCAGCGTTTTCTGGTAGATCGGATCTTTAATGCCGTAGGCAAACTTCTCTACCAGAATAAAATCACCAATCAGCAGCGTTGGCATCATTGAACCTGATGGGATCTGGAACGGTTCGTAAATAAACGAACGTACCACCAGCACAATCGCCAGCACCGGAAACACCGAGGCGCCCGTTTCCAGCCAGCCCGGTTTCGGACCGACCTTCTTCAGGTTTTTCGCGTCAATACCATCGCCAGTGGCTGCCTGTGCGGCAGCCTGACGTTCACGACGTTTTGGGGCGAAGATAAACTTATCCAGACACCACAGCAGACCTGTCACCAGGGTAGCAATGACCAGGATCAGGGCAAACATGTTCGCCATGCCAACTCCTTAAGGTTATTTACCGTTACCGTCTTTACCAACATGAAGGATGGCAAGGAATGCTTCCTGCGGCAGTTCAACGTTACCGACCTGCTTCATACGCTTCTTACCTTCTTTCTGCTTCTGCAGCAGCTTTTTCTTACGGCTGACGTCACCGCCATAGCACTTCGCCAGAACGTTTTTACGCAGCTGTTTCACGGTAGAACGCGCGATAATGTGGTTGCCAATGGCCGCCTGAATCGCGATATCGAACTGCTGACGCGGGATCAGATCTTTCATCTTCTCAACCAGCTCGCGGCCACGGTATGGCGCATTGTCGTTGTGGGTGATCAGCGCCAGCGCATCCACACGCTCGCCGTTGATCAGCACGTCCACACGCACCATGTTGGAGGCCTGGAAGCGTTTGAAGTTGTAATCCAGTGACGCATAGCCACGGGAGGTGGACTTCAGACGGTCGAAGAAGTCGAGTACCACTTCCGCCATCGGGATTTCGTAGGTCAGTGCGACCTGGTTACCGTGGTAAACCATATTGGTCTGCACGCCGCGCTTCTCAATACACAGCGTAATGACGTTACCGAGGAATTCCTGCGGCAGCAGCATGTGACATTCGGCAATAGGCTCACGCAGCTCGTGAATATTGTTCAGCGGCGGCAGCTTGGACGGGCTGTCGACGTAGATCACTTCTTTCGAGGTGGTTTCAACTTCATACACTACCGTCGGCGCGGTGGTGATGAGGTCCAGATCGTATTCACGCTCCAGACGTTCCTGAATGATCTCCATGTGCAGCAGGCCGAGGAAGCCGCAGCGGAAGCCGAAGCCCAGCGCCGTTGAGCTTTCTGGCTCGTAGAACAGAGAGGCATCGTTCAGGCTCAGTTTGCCAAGCGCATCACGGAAGTTTTCGTAGTCGTCAGAGCTGACCGGGAACAGGCCCGCGTATACCTGCGGCTTCACCTTTTTAAAGCCTGGCAGCGCTTTTTCTGCCGGGTTACGCGCACCTGTCAGGGTATCGCCCACCGGCGCACCGAGGATGTCTTTGATGGCGCACACCAGCCAGCCTACCTCGCCGCATGTCAGCTCGGTACGGTCAACCTGTTTTGGCGTGAAGATACCCAGACGGTCGGCGTTATAGACCTGTCCGGTACTCATAACCTTGATTTTGTCGCCTTTGCGCATGGTGCCGTTTTTAATACGCACCAGGGAGACAACGCCCAGATAGTTATCGAACCAGGAGTCAATAATCAGCGCCTGCAGCGGGGCATCCGGATCGCCTTCCGGGGCCGGAATATCACGTACCAGACGCTCCAGAACGTCGGTCACGCCGACGCCGGTTTTCGCAGAGCAGCGCACGGCATCGGTCGCGTCAATGCCGACAATATCTTCAATCTCTTCCGCGACGCGCTCAGGATCGGCGGCTGGCAGGTCAATCTTGTTCAGAACCGGCACAACTTCGAGATCCATTTCCATCGCGGTGTAGCAGTTTGCCAGGGTCTGGGCTTCTACGCCCTGCCCGGCATCGACTACCAGCAGCGCGCCTTCACAGGCCGCGAGCGAGCGTGAAACCTCATAGGAGAAGTCAACGTGGCCTGGGGTGTCGATAAAGTTCAGCTGATAGGTTTCGCCATCAGCCGCCTTGTAATCCAGCGTGACGCTCTGCGCCTTGATGGTGATACCGCGTTCGCGTTCCAGGTCCATGGAGTCCAGAACCTGGGCTTCCATTTCACGATCAGACAGGCCACCGCAAATCTGGATAATACGGTCAGACAGCGTCGACTTACCGTGGTCAATGTGAGCAATGATCGAAAAGTTACGTATGTTCTTCATATAGTTAAATAATTATGCCTTACGAATTCCTGGAGGCCGCTGTTCTTAGCCTGACGTTTTTCAGTGCGAAAACGCAGCATTCTACACTACATCTCCGCTACCTGGAAATGGACTTAGCGCCAGGTATAGCGTGAAGAAAGGACGTTTTCTGTTTTAAGACGTAAAAATGACAAAGCCCGATGAATCACCGGGCCTCAGAAGAGAGCGTCTCAACGCGAAGCTGGTCTGGCGCCAGCCCAACGCTGAGAATGACAGGCTGCCACTCCTCGCGCGCGGCAAGCGTCGGGGAGAGGCCTTTGGCAAGCCAGAATCCCCCCAGCCCCCCTAATGCGGCACCGCACATGGCGGCTCCGTCGGTGCCAAACAGCATCTGGAAAACGCCGCCCATAATAAACAGCCCGATCAGCGGAGAGAGATAGACCAGCATGGCGGAGCTGAGCAGACTGCCTTCCGCGATGCCCAGTTCAACCTTCTGCCCGGCCATCAGCGGCTGTTCGCTCGGCACAGAAATCGTGTGCGAGGTTTGCGGCCCAAGTTTATTCAGCACGCGGCTGCCGCAACCGGCTCGGGATGCGCAGCTATTGCATGAGGCTTTTACATCGCAACTCACCAGCGCAATGCCGTTTTGCCACGAGACTACCGTCGCCCATTCTTTGATCATTGTGCGGCCCTGAATTTAATGCTGTCGGAGATGCGCTTCGCCGTTTGCGGAGGAAGTTCCCCCACAATGGTGATCTCTGCATTATCGCGTACCGTTGTGCTCACCGTACGGCGCCCGGTACGCAGAATTTGTTCAGTGCTGTTTGCCGTTGCGCGATTGATATTCACCGAGAAGCTGAACAAACCATCGGAATAGAGGCGTGATTCCACCGGCGTTTCAATCGTTGGCAGCTGGCGACGGCTGCTGGACACTTCGCTAAATCCTTGCGGGATCCAGGCAGGTACCCAGTTGAAATTAACGGAATCGCCTGCCGGAACGGAAAGCAGCGGCGGCAGGCTGGCCTTAGCCAGATTCTGCATGCTGTTGCCAACCTGGTTGTTCACGCTAAAGGAGATAACGCGGAACTGTTCCAGCGTTTCACCGTCACGGTCAAGCAGGTCTACACGCATGGGGAGTTTGGTTTCCGCGTCAATCCAGACAATATAGCTGTAGCGCGTTCCATCCCGGGCGACAACGCGGATCACCTCACACAGTCTGTCCGCAATACGCGTACGCCCTACCGAAATAAAATCGTAGTAAGGGGCAAGCCGTTTGAAGTCGGTGTAAATGAGTGACGGCAGGGAATCAACGATATAGTCGCCATTGAGCGTGAAAGGCTCCAGGCCGGGTTCGAAATAGCTGATTTCGTTACCACGCTGGACAACTTCCCGACGCGGGCCATCCATCTGTAAAAGCTGGGCGAGCGGCTGATTATCAAGACGGGCATGGCGATAGCGTAACGACTCGACGCCCTGCTTATTGATGCTGATAAATGCCAACTCGTAATTGAGTGACTGGCTGGCCAGATTCATTTGCTGCAACAACGCCCCGGATGATACATCAGCCGAGGCGTTGGCAGAGAAGAACAGGCTACCCGCCATCAGAGACATGGCGAACCAAAGTTGCTTCATTACTGCGATTGCGTTCCTAAAGTTTGGTTTCCGGGCACCTGCACAGCAGCTTGCTGTGTCTGCGCCTGCTCAAACTGAAGCTGTTCAGAGTGCAGACGACGCTGCAACTCGTAATCCTGCAACATCGCATTAATGCGACGGCGCTGCTCCTGAACCTGCTGTTGCTGGCCGCCGCTGGCGGAAGCATCAGCCGGTACGCCCAGGCTTACCGGGCTGGCTTTGCCCATCATCGGCAGTGTGTTAAACACTGGCGCTTCTGGCTGCTGATTAGTTTCAGACTGAGTATTATAGTGCTGGACGCCAACGATAACTGCAAGCGATACGCATGCAGCCACACCCATTTGGGTAAGCTGGCTGGCCCACGGACGCACCTTTTGCCAGAATGGCATTTTCTGCCACTGGTGAGGTGCGGGTTGAGCTTCAGGAATCAGCGGAGTGGTCTGATGAACAGGCTCATTCTCAATCGCCGCCATGACGCGGGCTGAGATATCGAAATGGAGAACCTCGCCGGTGTCACCGCGAAGGGTGTCACGGATGAGATGGTAACTCTCCCAGGTCTCTTGCATTTCGGGAGAATGAGACAGCTCGTTGAGCAGCTCACTATCCACCGTTTCACCATCCATTAAAGCGGAAAGTTTTTCTTTCTGCATGCCTAATACCTTTTCCAGTATCCCGCTATCGTCAACGCCTGATAAGCGGTTGAACTTTATTATCAATAGCTTCTCGCGCCCGGAAGATACGCGAACGCACCGTCCCAACCGGACAATCCATGATAGCGGCTATCTCTTCATAGCTCAGGCCATCCAGTTCCCGTAACGTAATTGCCATGCGTAAATCTTCCGGGAGCGATTCAATGGTACGAAAAACTATTTGTCTCAGTTCTTCTGACAACATTAAGTTCTCAGGGTTCGAAATTTCTTTCAATGCGCCGCCACTTTCGAAGTTTTCGGCGTCGATTGCGTCCACATCACTAGAAGGCGGACGACGGCCCTGAGCGACCAGATAATTCTTTGCCGTATTGACCGCAATACGGTACAGCCAGGTATAAAAAGCACTATCTCCCCGGAACGAATCCAGCGCGCGATAGGCCTTAATAAAAGACTCTTGCACCACATCAGGCACATCGCCTGACGGTACATAGCGGGAAACCAGGCTCGCCACCTTATGCTGGTAGCGCACCACCAGTAAGTTAAAGGCTTTCTGATCTCCCTTCTGGACCCGTTCAACCAGGACCTGGTCCGTTAACTGCTCGCTCATCCGAGGTAATGTCTCCCCAAACCTAAATTCCACGCGTTATCGAAACGCCACTCTAAAAATACCGCACTTTGAGCAAGCACCGAATTAGAGTGTCTGATCTTCAATAAGTTCCGTAACGCCTTTGTTTTTGTTCATCGCGCCGCAGACTGTTCATTTTCTCTCATTATAAGTCTGTTCACGATACGCACCACTTTCTGACAAGAAACATCTTTTTCCCGCCAGAAGAGTAACGCAACCCAGTCTTTATTTCATCACAAAATCTGACGCTAACGATCTGCTTCGCAAAATAATTTCACTCATTTACCCTCCGTTTACCTCCGCTTACGCGTTTAGCCATTGCAACACCCATTAAAAAAAACGTGCGATAAATCGCATTCAGGTGCTATTCTGAGCTAACACTGTTTAGTAAATTAAACAACAATCATGAACACAACACCTGAACTCCATTGTGATGTACTGATCATCGGCAGCGGCGCTGCCGGTCTCTCTCTGGCGCTACGCCTGGCCGAGCATCAAAACGTTATCGTGCTGAGTAAAGGGCCGATAAGCGAGGGTTCCACGTTTTATGCCCAGGGCGGGATTGCCGCCGTGTTTGATGAGACAGACAGCATTGCCTCCCACGTCGACGATACGCTGATTGCCGGGGCCGGGATCGTGGATGCGCACGCCGCAGAGTTTGTCGCCAGCAATGCCCGCCATTGCGTGCAGTGGCTCATCGACCAGGGCGTCTTATTCGATACGCAGGTTCAACCCAACGGTGAAGAGAGCTATCACCTGACGCGCGAAGGCGGCCATAGCCACCGCCGCATCCTGCACGCAGCGGATGCCACAGGAAAAGAAGTGGAGACCACGCTGGTCGGCAAGGCGCTGAGCCATCCTAATATTCGGGTGCTTGAACGAAGCAATGCCGTTGATCTGATTATCTCCGACAAGATTGGCCTGCCGGGCACGCGTCGTGTGGTGGGCGCCTGGGTGTGGAACCGCAATAAAGAGAAGGTGGAAACCTGCCAGGCGAAGGCTGTGGTGCTGGCTACGGGCGGCGCCTCTAAAGTGTATCAGTACACCACGAACCCGGACATTGCCTCCGGAGACGGTATCGCAATGGCCTGGCGCGCCGGCTGCCGGGTGGCGAACCTTGAGTTCAATCAGTTTCACCCAACCGCCCTGTTCCATCCTCAGGCGCGCAACTTCCTGCTGACGGAAGCCCTGCGCGGCGAAGGCGCCTATCTGAAACGCCCTGACGGCACCCGCTTTATGCCGGACTTTGACGCCCGGGGCGAACTGGCCCCGCGCGATATCGTTGCCCGCGCCATCGACCATGAAATGAAGCGTCTTGGCGTGGACTGCATGTATCTTGATATCAGCCACAAGCCAGCAGAGTTTATTCGTCAGCACTTCCCGATGATTTACGAAAAACTGCTCAACCTTGGCATCGATTTAACCCGCGATCCGGTACCCATTGTGCCAGCCGCCCACTACACCTGCGGTGGGGTGATGGTTGACGATCATGGGCGTACCGATGTGGATGGTCTTTATGCTATTGGTGAGGTCAGCTATACCGGACTTCACGGCGCGAACCGTATGGCCTCTAACTCGCTGCTGGAGTGCCTGGTCTACGGCTGGTCTGCCGCAGAAGACATCACGAAACGCATGCCCTACGCCCGCGAGACAGAGCGCCTGCCTGCCTGGGATGAAAGCCGCGTGGAAAATCCGGACGAGCTGGTCGTGATCCAGCATAACTGGCATGAGCTAAGGCTGTTTATGTGGGATTACGTCGGGATTGTGCGCACCACGAAACGTCTTGAACGCGCGTTGCGCCGCATCACGATGCTGCAGCAGGAAATTGACGAGTATTATGCCAATTTCCGCGTATCGAATAATCTGCTGGAGCTGCGCAACCTGGTGCAAGTTGCCGAGCTAATCGTTCGCTGCGCGATGATGCGTAAAGAGAGCCGCGGGTTGCACTATACCCTGGACTACCCGGATCAGCTTGCTGAATCCGGCCCGTCGATCCTCGCCCCGCAGGTTTACATAAACAGATAAAACGCCTGGGTCAGGGCAGTGTAATCTTCGGAATAACGCTGGTCTGGCCCACGGATCACCATTCGATCGTTAAAGCAATCCCCCTCTTTCGGCGAGAGCGCCAGCAGCACGCGGTGCGGCAGTCGGCCTTCGGTATCCGAAATGTCGGTACGCAGACGCAACGTCCAGCCGATCTCCTGCGCGATACCGATGAACGTGTTGCCCGTACTCTCAGGCAGGACCACGCAGAAAAAACCCTCTTCGAAGATAAGCTCGGCCGCGCTGGTGAGCAGCGCTTTATGATCGAGGGAACGGGTATAACGCGCCTGTTCGCGCTCGGGTGTCCCGCACTCAACGCCGGGCTCGTAGTAGGGAGGGTTGCTGACGATCAGGTCGTAACGCGCGGTTTGTTCAGGCGCCCAGGCGAGCACATCCGCACATTCCACTTTCATGCGGGCTGCCCAGGGCGATTCGGCCATATTGTCACTCGCCTGTTCTGCCGCCTGCGCGTCCAGTTCGACGGCATCAATGGTGACATGCTCTTCCGTGCGCTGCGCCAGCATCAATGCCACCAGCCCGCTGCCGGTACCGATATCAAGAATACGCTTAACCCCTGCGACAGGCGCCCACGCCCCCAGTAAAATACCGTCTGTACCGACCTTCATGGCACAGCGATCGTGAGCGACAAAAAATTGTTTAAACGTAAAACCATCGCGGCGCAGCTGCGCTTTGAGTTGAGACATGTCGGGGCAACCTTCTAAGTGAAACTGGAGTAGCATAGGGGAAAGCGAAGTGGCCGAAAAGCGATATCCATACAAACAGATGAAGATTACAGCCGTAACGTCTATAATCAGCGCCCCACACAGAGGTAGAACATGACTGTAACGACTTTTTCCGAACTTGAACTCGATGAAAGCCTGCTCAATGCACTTGAGAGCAAAGGCTTCACACGCCCGACCGCCATTCAGGCAGCGGCCATTCCGCCTGCGCTTGAGGGCCGCGATGTGCTCGGTTCTGCGCCAACCGGTACGGGGAAGACTGCAGCCTATTTGCTGCCTGTGTTGCAGCATCTGCTCGACTTCCCACGCAAAAAATCTGGCCCGCCGCGTATTTTAATCCTGACGCCGACGCGCGAACTGGCCATGCAGGTGGCCGATCACGCGCGTGAACTCGCGGCAAATACTCATCTGGATATCGCCACCATCACCGGCGGCGTTGCGTACATGAACCACGCCGAAGTGTTCAGCGAAAACCAGGACATCGTCGTTGCGACGACGGGCCGCCTGCTGCAGTACATTAAAGAAGAGAACTTCGACTGCCGCGCGGTTGAAACGCTGATCCTCGATGAAGCCGACCGCATGCTGGACATGGGCTTCGCACAGGATATCGAGCATATTGCGGGTGAAACGCGCTGGCGTAACCAGACCATGCTGTTCTCTGCCACCCTTGAAGGGGAAGCGATTAAAGACTTCGCAGAGCGTCTGCTGGAAGATCCGGTGGAAGTATCAGCCACGCCGTCTACCCGTGAGCGTAAGAAGATCCACCAGTGGTACTACCGCGCGGACAACCTTGAGCACAAGGTCGAATTGCTGAAACACCTGCTGAAGCAGGAAGATGCGCTGCGCACAATCGTGTTTGTGCGTAAGCGCGAGCGCGTGCACGAGCTGGCAGAGATGCTGCGTAACGCCGGGATCAACAACTGCTATCTCGAAGGCGAGATGGCGCAGATCAAGCGTACCGAAGGCATTAAGCGCCTGACCGATGGCCGCGTTAACGTGCTGGTTGCCACAGACGTTGCCGCTCGCGGGATCGACATTCCGGACGTCAGCCACGTCATTAACTTCGATATGCCGCGCAGCGGCGATACCTATCTGCACCGTATTGGCCGTACCGGCCGCGCGGGCCGCAAAGGTATTGCGATTTCACTGGTCGAAGCGCATGACTACCTGCTGCTGCAGAAAATTGGCCGCTATGTTGACGAGCCGCTGAAAGCGCGGGTTATTGATGGCTTGCGCCCAACCACACGTGCGCCGAGTGAAAAAATGACGGGTAAACCGTCCAAGAAAGCGCTCGCGAAACGTGCTGAGAGAAAAGAGAAAGAAAAAGAGAAACCACGCGTGAAGCAGCGCCACCGCGACACCAAAAATATTGGTAAGCGCCGTAAGCCAAGCTCTGCCGCGCCAGAGACAAAAACGGAAGAGTAAAAAAAGCCGGGGAAAACCCCGGCTTTTTTATTCCCCCCGTAGCTGAAGCCTTACAGGCTTTCAGTAAAGGTACGCGCGATAACGTCGCGCTGCTGTTCTGGGGTCAGAGAGTTGAAGCGTACCGCATAACCAGACACGCGAATGGTCAGCTGCGGGTATTTTTCTGGGTGCTCAACCGCGTCCATCAGCGTTTCGCGGCGCAGTACGTTTACGTTCAGGTGCTGACCACCTTCCACGCGCACTTCCGGTTTCACTTCCATTGGAATTTCACGGTACTCGATTTCGCCCAGTTTGCTCACCGGCACGATTTCATCTTCAGCAAAACCCGCTTTCGCGACGACACAGCGCGCTTCGTTTTTCTCGCTGTCCAGCAGCCAGAAAGAGTTGAGCAGATCGTCATTTGCAGCTTTAGTAATCTGGATACCTGTAATCATGTGTTGCCTCCCTAGGCTACATTAACTGATGTCGGCCTCTCGCGGCCAATTGGTAAAACCATTGTTTCTTGTGTGTATATATATCATTCACACCCCGGTGATTTATTGATTTAAATCAACAAAAACACCAACCACATAAAGAGTGTGGTTTGAATTTATTGCTTTAGATCAATTTCACGACCTTACCAATTCAATTTAACCTGCACATTTTCAACATAAATTTAGCGACTTAGCGCACATTTCGGCGTGGAATTTTGCTCACCGGGCTTTAGCAGGTAAGCTAGTCAGAGATTGAGATTCGCAGGAGAGCGAGATGACGACACCTTTAACCTGGCATGACGTGCTGGCAGAAGAAAAGCAGCAGCCCTATTTTATCAATACGCTCAACACCGTTGCGGCTGAGCGTCAGTCCGGACAGACGATTTACCCGCCGCAGAAAGATGTGTTCAACGCCTTTCGCTACACCGAACTGAGCGATGTGAAAGTGGTCATTCTGGGCCAGGATCCCTATCACGGTCCGGGCCAGGCGCATGGGCTGGCGTTTTCCGTACGTCCGGGCGTGGCGATCCCCCCTTCTCTGCTCAATATGTATAAAGAGCTTGAAGGAACCGTGCCCGGGTTTACCCGACCAAACCACGGCTACCTGGAAAGCTGGGCGCGCCAGGGCGTGCTGTTATTGAACACGGTACTCACCGTGCGGGCCGGCCAGGCGCACTCGCATGCCAGCCTGGGCTGGGAGACGTTCACCGATAAAGTCATCAGCCTGATCAACGAACACCGTGAAGGGGTCGTGTTTTTACTGTGGGGATCGCATGCGCAGAAGAAAGGGGCGATTATTGACCGCCAGCGTCATCACGTGTTGAAAGCGCCGCACCCGTCACCGCTGTCTGCACATCGCGGTTTCTTTGGCAGTAATCATTTTGTTCTGGCGAACGAATGGCTGGAAAAACGTGGCGAAACGCCAATTGACTGGATGCCTGTGTTACCGGCAGAGAGCGAGTAGTATTTGAATGTGCCGGGTCAGGCCCGGCACATGAAGAGGCTTATGCCTTATTCTGACGCCACCATTCGGCCAGCAGTACGCCGGTTGCAACGGATACGTTCAGACTTTCCACATTGCCTGTCCCATCGATTGAGACGCTCAGATCCGCACTGGAGAGCGCTGCATCAGACAGACCATCGCGTTCCTGACCCAGCACCAGCACCATCTTGCGTGGCAGCGTCGCTTTAAACAGCGGCGTACCGGCATGGCTCGAGGTAGTCACGATGGAATAACCCGCTTTACGGAACTGCTCAAGGGCATCCAGCACGCTATCGCCGGTGATCGGCTGTACGTGCTCGGCTCCGCCTTCCGCAGTACGGATCGCAGCGCCGGATTCCAGCAGCGCGGCATCCTGCAGCAGCACGCCTTTCACGCCAAAGTGCGCGCAGCTACGCATCATTGCGCCCAGGTTATGCGGGTTGCCCACATCTTCCAGCGCCAGCACACAGTCATCGGCATCCGCCTGACTGACCCACTGCTGAACGGTCGTTCCGTTACGTTTTTTGATCAGGAAGCAGACGCCGCCGTGGTGCTCGGTACCGGATGCTTTGGTCAGCTCGGCATCATCAACCACGTGGTAGGCTTTGCGGTTTGCCGCCATCCAGCGCAGCGCTTCTTTAAAGCGCGGGGTTACGCTCTGAATAAACCAGGCGCGGACGATACATTCAGGACGGCTCTGGAACAGCGCCTGGCAGGCGTTCTCGCCATACACGCGGGTCTCTTCCGCACGCTGACGGCGCAGCACTTCCGGGTCGATAAAGCTTTTACCGCTGATACCGCCGTGATCGGCCTTTTCTGGCGTTTCATCGCCAGGGGCACGAGAAACGGTGCGCCACGGGGAGGCGTTATCACGTGAGAAGTCATCCCGCGGACGGTCATCGCGTTTGCGATCGTCACGCTTGCGGTCATCACGTTTGCGGTCATCACCGCGGTTGTTTCTATCATCGCGGGCGGGGCGACGGCCACCGTCTGCACGAGAAGACGCCGGACGCCCGCCACCTTTTCCGGTACGCGGATTTTGGGTGCGTTTATCAGAGTCATCATCACTGCGGACATACATCACTTTGACCTTGCCGCTTTTGTTTTTCATTTCGTCGTTCATGCTTTTCTCCACCAGCGCTGCGCGAAGCGCGCAGATTACCCGATGTGCCAGCGCATAGCCATAATTTCGTACAAAAGCCTGTGACTATTGTTCTCATTGAATAAAACGCATTGTTGTTTCAAACAGGCTCATTGATAATATGTAACATATTAGAAACATTATCGGCATTTTGCCGCTGTCCCACGGCTCTATCAGAGGTTAGTTATGAATACCGTATGTGCCAACTGTCAGGCTCTTAACCGCATTCCGGACGATCGGATTGAAGATGGTGCGAAATGCGGACGCTGCGGCCATGAATTGTTTGATGGCGAGGTCATTAACGCGACGGGTGCTACGCTGGACAAACTCCTCAAGGACGATCTTCCTGTTGTGGTTGATTTCTGGGCGCCCTGGTGCGGCCCATGCCGTAGCTTCGCGCCGATCTTCGAAGACGTGGCCGAAGAGCGCAGCGGAAAAATACGTTTCGTTAAGGTCAATACTGAAGCTGAACCTGAACTGAGCGCCCGTTTTCGTATTCGCAGCATCCCGACCATTATGATTTTCAAAAAGGGTGAAGTGCTCGATATGCTCAACGGTGCGGTGCCTAAAGCGCCTTTTGACAGCTGGTTAAACGAGTCGCTGTAACATTCTCGGGGCACATCTTGTGCCCCGTTCCCGCCTCTGCGAAAATAGGGTTTTTCCTGCATTTCGCCCATGACTGATAACGCTGTTCTCCAATTACGCGCCGAACGCCTTGCGCGCGCTACCCGCCCCTTCCTCGCGCGCGGAAACCGTATTCGCCGCTGTCAGCGCTGCCTGCTGCCGCTGAAGGTTTGCCTGTGCGAGACGCTGGCCCCGAGTTCGGCACAGAGCCGTTTTTGTCTGGTCATGTTTGATACCGAGCCGATGAAGCCCAGCAATACTGGTCGCCTGATTGCCGATATTCTGCCGGATACCGCGGCGTTTCAGTGGTCCCGCACGGAGCCCCCTCAGGCCCTGCTCGACTTAGTGGCAAACCCGGACTATCAGCCGATGGTCGTTTTCCCTGCGTCATATGCAGGTGTCGATCGCCAGGTGCTTTCGACGCCGCCATCCGGTAAACCGCCGTTGTTTATTATGCTGGACGGCACCTGGACCGAAGCGCGAAAAATGTTTCGCAAAAGCCCTTATCTCGACGCACTGCCGGTGATTTCTGTCGATCTTTCCCGCGTCTCCGCCTACCGCCTGCGTGAAGCGCATGCTGACGGGCAATACTGCACCGCCGAAGTGGCCATTGCGCTTCTGGATCTGGCGGGTGATACCGCTGCGGCTGGCGCCCTGGGCAACCATTTCTCCTGTTTCCGGGAACGCTATCTGGCGGGAAAAACCGTTCATAAGGGCAGCGTCACAGCAGCCGAGACGGAAAGCGTTTAAAATCATCAGGTCGCTTGCATTCACAGGAGGCCTGCATGAGCCAGCGAGGGTTAGAAGCGCTACTTCGTCCTAAATCCATTGCCGTCATCGGCGCATCAATGAAACCGGATCGTGCTGGCTATCTGATGATGCGCAACCTGCTGGCCGGGGGATTTAATGGTCCCGTTATGCCCGTCACGCCGGCGTATAAGGCGGTTCAGGGAGTGCTTGCATGGCCTGATGTACAGAGCCTGCCTTTCGTACCGGATCTGGCCGTACTGTGTACAAACGCGAAACGGAATCCGGAGCTGCTGGAATCGCTCGGCAAGAAAGGCTGTAAAACCTGCATTATTCTCTCGTCTCCGCCTGAACAGAAAGCCGAGCTTCTGGCCTGCGCCAGCCGCTATCAAATGCGCATTCTTGGGCCAAACAGTCTCGGCCTGCTCGCCCCCTGGCAGGGCTTAAATGCCAGCTTCTCTCCGGTTCCGATCCGCAAAGGCAAGCTCGCGTTTATCTCGCAGTCGGCTGCGGTATCGAACACCATCCTCGACTGGGCGCAGCAGCGTGAAATGGGATTCTCCTACTTCATTGCTCTCGGCGACAGTCTGGATATCGACGTTGATGAGCTGCTGGATTTTCTGGCGCGCGATGGTAAAACCAGTGCGATCCTGCTTTATCTTGAGCACCTCAGCGACGCGCGTCGTTTTGTCTCGGCGTCGCGAAGCGCGTCGCGCAATAAGCCGATCCTGGTAATCAAAAGCGGGCGCAGCCCTGCGGCTCAGCGTCTGCTGCATTCGCATTCCGGCATGGATCCCGCCTGGGACGCCGCCATCCAGCGCGCGGGGTTGCTGCGGGTGCAGGATACGCACGAGCTTTTTTCCGCCGTTGAAACGTTAAGCCATATGCGCCCGTTGCGCGGCGAGAAGTTAATGATTGTCAGTAACGGCGCCGCTCCTGCCGCACTCGCGCTGGATGAGCTGTGGCGGCGCTTCGGCAAGCTGGCCACGCTGAGTGAAGAGACGCTGCAGCGCCTGAAAGATGCGCTTCCGACCAGCGTGACGCCCGGCAATCCGCTTGATTTACGCGATGATGCCAGCAGCGAGCGCTATATCAAGGCCATTTCCATTTTGCTGGATAGCCAGGATTTCGACGCGCTGATGATTATCCACTCCCCCAGCGCGGTCGCGCCGGGCAGCGAAAGCGCGCGCGCGCTCATTGAGGCCGTGCGCAACCATCCGCGAGGCAAATATGTCACCCTGCTCACCAACTGGTGCGGTGAGTTTTCTTCGCAGGAGGCGCGACGCCTGTTCAGCGAAGCCGGACTGCCAACCTACCGCACGCCGGAAGGCACCATAACCGCGTTTATGCATATGGTGGAATATCGCCGCAACCAGAAACAGCTCCGCGAGACGCCGGCGTTGCCCGGGAATTTGACGGCCAATACCGTTGACGTTCACCGGCTGTTGCAGCAGGCGATTGAAGAAGGCGCGACGTCGCTGGATACGCATGAGGTCCAGCCCATTCTGGGCAGCTACGGGATGCAGACCCTGCCGACCTGGATCGCCAGCGACAGCGCTGAGGCCGTGCATATTGCCGAGCAGATTGGCTATCCGGTTGCCCTGAAGCTGCGTTCGCCGGATATTCCGCATAAGTCTGACGTTCAGGGGGTGATGCTCTACCTGCGGACGGCGGCAGAGGTGCAGCAGGCAGCCGATGCCATCTTCGATCGGGTCAAAATGGCCTGGCCGCAGGCAAGGATCCACGGCTTGCTGGTGCAAAGCATGGCTAACCGCGCAGGCGCTCAGGAGTTACGCGTGGTGGTCGAACACGATCCCGTTTTCGGCCCGCTCATCATGCTGGGTGAAGGCGGCGTGGAGTGGCGCCCGGAGGAGCAGGCCGTGGTGGCGTTACCGCCGCTGAACATGAACCTGGCGCGTTATCTGATCATCCAGGCGATTAAAAGCAAAAAGATCCGCGGCCGGAGCGCGCTGCGTCCGCTTGATATTGCCGGGCTAAGTCAGTTCCTGGTACAGGTCTCTAACCTGATTGTGGATTGTGCCGAGATCCAGCGGCTGGACATTCATCCGCTGCTCACCTCCGGCAATGAGTTTACGGCGCTGGACGTGACCCTGGATATCGCGCCATTCGAAGGAGACAGCGAGAGCCGTCTGGCGATCCGCCCGTACCCTCTGCAGCTAGAGGAGTGGGTTGAGATGAAAAATGGGGAACGCGCCTTGTTCCGCCCTATTCTGCCGGAAGATGAGCCCCAGCTGCGGGCCTTTATCTCTCAGGTCACGAAAGAGGATCTTTATTATCGCTATTTTAGCGAAATCAACGAATTTACCCACGATGATTTAGCCAATATGACCCAGATCGACTACGATCGAGAAATGGCGTTTGTTGCCGTTCGTCGCGCCGATAAGGGTGATGAGATCCTCGGCGTCACGCGTGCCATTTCTGACCCGGATAACGTCGATGCGGAGTTTGCCGTGCTGGTGCGCTCCGATCTTAAAGGTCTGGGCCTGGGAAGACGACTGCTGGAAAAACTCATCAGTTATACGCGAGATCACGGATTGTTACGCCTTAATGGCATTACTATGCCTAACAATCGCGGTATGGTGACCCTGGCGCGAAAACTTGGGTTTGACGTTGATATTCAGCTGGACGAAGGTATTGTTGCCTTATCCCTCAGTCTGACATCAGCAGACAAACGCGAGTAAGCTACTGGAAATGTTACCCACTTTGGACGGGACTGGTGGTATCATTGTCCGCTTATGTTGTTTGCATAGTACAGACAACCCTTCAATGAACAGAGAAGAAACGCACTGTGATGTTGTCAAAATTTAAGCGTAATAAACATCAACAACACCTTGCTCAACTACCGAAGATTTCTCAGTCAGTTGATGATGTAGAGTTCTTTTACGCTCCCGCTCATTTTCGGGAGACGCTTCTGGAAAAGATTGCCAGCGCCACGCGACGCATTTGCATTGTGGCACTGTATCTTGAACAGGATGAAGGCGGGCGCGCGATCCTGAACGCGCTCTATGAAGCCAAACGTCAGCGTCCGGAACTGGATGTTCGCGTGCTGGTAGACTGGCATCGCGCCCAGCGTGGCCGTATTGGCGCTGCCGCATCAAACACCAATGCTGACTGGTATTGCCGCACGGCGCAGGAAAATCCTGGCGTTGACGTGCCTGTTTATGGCGTCCCGGTGAATACCCGTGAAGCGCTCGGCGTTCTTCATTTCAAGGGGTTCATCATTGATGACAGCGTGCTTTACAGCGGCGCCAGCCTCAATGATGTCTACCTTCATCAGCTCGATAAATATCGCTACGACCGCTACCATCTGATCCGTAATCCGCAGATGGCCGATATCATGTTCAACTGGGTTGATAAGAATCTGGTTCATGGCCGTGGCGTTAATCGTCTTGACGATCCCGAGCGTCCGAAAAGCCCGGAGATCAAAAACGATGTTCGCGCCTTCCGCCAGGAGCTGCGCGATGCGGTCTATCATTTCCAGGGCGATGCGAACAACGAAGAGTTATCCGTTACCCCGCTGGTAGGGCTCGGCAAATCAAGTCTGCTGAACAAAACGATTTTCCATCTGATGCCGTGCGCGGAGCAGAAACTGACTATCTGCACGCCGTATTTCAACCTTCCTGCCGTGCTGGTGCGTAATATCATTCAGCTGCTGCGCGAGGGTAAAAAAGTTGAAATCATCGTGGGTGATAAAACGGCAAATGACTTCTTCATTCCCGAAGATCAGCCGTTCAAAATCATTGGTGCGCTGCCTTATCTCTATGAGATTAACCTGCGTCGTTTCCTGAGCCGCTTACAGTATTACGTCAACACTGACCAGCTGGTTGTGCGTCTCTGGAAAGATGAAGACAATAGTTACCATCTCAAAGGCATGTGGGTCGACGATGAGTGGATGCTGCTGACAGGTAACAACCTGAATCCGCGCGCATGGCGACTGGATCTGGAAAACGCTATCCTGATTCATGACCCGCAGCATGAGTTAGCCGCCCAACGTGAGCGCGAGCTGGAGCTAATTCGCACCCATACGACCGTGGTGAATCACTACCGCGAACTGCAGAGCATTGCCGATTATCCGGTAAAAGTTCGCAAGCTTATTCGCCGCTTACGTCGTATCCGTATCGACCGACTTATCAGCCGTATTCTATAATATCCAGGCCCTGTCACCCGCAGGGCTTTTTTATGGAGCCCTTGATGCGTATTCCTCTGGTACTGAGTGTGCTCTTCCTGAGTGGCTGTAGCCATATGGCTAACGATAGCTGGTCTGGACAGGACAAAGCACAGCATTTCCTCGCTTCCGCGATGTTGTCCGCAGCCGGTAATGAATATGCCCAGCACCAGGGATACAGCCGGGATCGTAGCGCGGCGATCGGGTTAATGTTCTCAGTAGGTCTTGGGGCATCAAAAGAACTGTGGGATAGCCGCCCCGCAGGGAGCGGCTGGAGCTGGAAAGATTTCGCCTGGGATGTCGCCGGCGCAACGACCGGCTATGCCGTATGGCAGATGGCGCGCTATTAAAGTCGAATGCCTTTCCCTTTGCGATGCAGCATCAGGGAGACAACAAACGCCAGTGCCCCCATTCCCGTTACGTACCAGAAGAATGTCGTTTCGCTTCCCCATGATTTAAGCGACAGCGCGACGTACTCCGCCGATCCGCCAAACACCGCGTTGGCTACCGCATAAGAGAGCCCTACCCCTAACGCACGGACCTGCGCCGGGAACATCTCGGCTTTCAGTATCCCACTGATGGAGGTATAGAAACTGACAATCACCATCGCCACCATCACCAGCGCAAAGGCGGCATACGGTGAAGAGACATGCTGAAGCGCTGTCAGAATGGGAACGGTACATAATGCCGATAATCCGCCAAAAATGAGCATTGAGGTACGTCGGCCAATTTTGTCCGAGAGCGCACCGACGATCGGCTGTATGAGCATAAAAACAAACAGCGCCGCGGTCATGACCACACTGGCGACGTTGGCGTGCATGCCGGTGGTATTCACCAGGTACTTTTGCATATAGGTGGTGAACGTATAAAAACTGAGAGAACCGCCCGCAGTGAAGCCCAGCACCATCAGGAAAGCTTTGCGGTTACGCCATAACCCTTTGAATGTTCCCGCCTCCTTCAGCATCCGGACCTCTTTCTGAGAGGTTTCATCTAACTGACGGCGTAGCCAAAGTGCGACAATCGCCAGCACTGCCCCCATTGCGAAAGGAATTCGCCATCCCCAGGCATGAAGTTGTTCGTCCGTCAAAATCTGCTGCAGGATCACCACCACAAGAATGGCCAGCAGTTGACCGCCAATCAGCGTGACGTACTGGAATGAGGCGTAAAAACCTTTACGGCCTTCCAGTGCAATTTCGCTCATGTAGGTCGCACTGGTACCGTATTCACCGCCCACCGATAATCCCTGAAATAAGCGGGCCAGCAAAAGCAGCGCCGGTGCCCAGATGCCAATCGATTCATATCCCGGTAAGCAGGCGATCACCAGCGAGCCAAAGCACATCATACACACCGAGATCAGCATCGAGGCCTTACGCCCTCGACGATCCGCAATACGGCCGAACAGCCAGCCCCCGATGGGTCGCATTAAAAATCCTGCGGCAAAAACCCCAGCCGTTTGTAGCAGCTGTGTAGTGGTGTTGCCGGATGGGAAGAAAATATGTGCGAAGTAGAGTGAACAGAATGAGTAGACGTAAAAGTCGAACCATTCAACCAGATTCCCTGAAGAGGCGCTGATGATTGCCCATACCCTTCTTCGGGTATCACTGTGAGCCAGCGTCCCGTGTGATGTCATGCTTTCTGTCATTGTGATTATGCTCCTGCCATAAACTGCGGCGTATTGAGCCAGAAGGCTCAATAACCTCGTAAATGAAATGTTATAATTTTGTTATAAATAACATTGCGACAGGGATCACACATTCCATTAGCAGGATAAGGGATTAAGAGAAAGGCCAGGATGGATATAAAAGCAAAAAACCCCGCACCTTTCGGTACGGGGTTTTTCTTGTTTGATGCCTGGCAGTTCCCTACTCTCACATGGGGAGACCCCACACTAC